>Ga0207995_100001_pt1 | contig 368403 bp, 378 predicted proteins | sample AntDeeMetag022AM_FD_184759 | JGI IMG/M metagenome (GOLD analysis project Ga0207995, IMG submission 184759) | Saline lake microbial communities from Deep Lake, Antarctica - Antarctic Deep Lake Metagenome 022AM (SPAdes) (version 2) | ecosystem: Environmental > Aquatic > Non-marine Saline and... | reverse complement strand
CGACGTACTCGTATTCGCCGGGATCGAGGTCGTCGGTTTCGATCCCTCTGACGCGGAGCGTTCTCGATTCTCCACTATCGAGCACCACTTCTTGGTCGTTGATCAGTTCGCCGTCGAAACGGAGTTCGACCGTCTGCGTGTCAGCCACTTGGCCGACGTTTTCGATCGTTGCGGAGAGGCCGAACTGCTCCCCTTGGGTGACGGTTTGTTCTTCCGGATCGAGGGTGACCATGAACCCGGACTCTTCGGCCGCTTCGACGGTCAGTGTCCCCGTTTCGGAGTCGTCCTCGGTGAATACACCGTGTTCGTACTCGTCGGGTTCGAGTGTTCTCGTGTCGATCTCCTCGAAGGTGATCCGTCTCGACTCGCGTCCGTCGAGTTCTAACCGTCGCTCGGCAACGGTTTCGTCGTCGATCCGAAATTCGACCGTCTGTGTATCGGAAATGTCGCCGACGTTTTGTATGCTTGCAGAGACATCGATCAGATCTCCACGAGTGACGGTCACATCCTCCGGGTCCAGATTGGAGACTCTGAACTCCGCCGGTCGCAGGACGGTGAGCGTCCCCGTCTCCGAATCGTCTTCGGAGAAGACACCGTATTCGTACTCGTCTGGGCCGAGATCGTCGATGTCGATATTTTCGAATCGAACCCTCTCCGACGAACGGCAGGCTAACTCCAATTCGCGCTCTGCAACCACCTCGTCGTCGATACGAAGTTCGACGGTTTGGGTATCGGTGATGTCGCCGACGTTTCGAATCCGCGCAGACACGTCTATCTCCCTGCTGCGGGCTACTTCGGTATCTTTCGGATCCAGTCCGGAGACAGTGAACTCCGCCGGCACCGGTTCGAGTTGGGTTTCTTGGCCGAAGTCGAATCCGCGGATCTGTCCGCGAATCTCTCCGCCCGGATTGTCGACCGTATGTACGTTGACGTAGTACGCTCCCGGATCGTTCAAGATGGCTTCGACGAGTTCGGGATCGTCGACGACTGTCCCTTCGATCAGCGGGACATCCGAACGGGTGGTAAGCGGATCTCCGTTACCGCCCCCGTCTACGTCCCCGGTGTATTCGAGAAGCGGTGCCACAACCGGTCCATCCTCCCCTCGCTCGCCCTCGTGGATGTGCGCCTGCGTGACGCATTCGATATCCTCGAGTACGAGATCGACCATGAGTGTCCCCGCTTCGCCCGGCATCAGGTTTGCGCAACCACCCGCATCGGTTTCGACGTCAGCTTGAGACCCCGACAGGACGGCGACGTGTGCTTCCCAGCTATCCGCTGGGGGCCACTCTTCGGATCCGTCATCTGTTTGCGCTCGCACTTGGCCGCTGGCTTCCGAGCCGAGTGCGCTGAGACCCGCACCCGCTGCAAGCCCTCCCATTACTGTTCGGCGTCGATACGTGCGTCTCCTTACGGACGGTTCAGTCGGCTCATTCGGTTCCTTAGACATCGCACTCGACGTACGTAGATCAATTGTTTAGCTATATTGCGATTATTTGAAATAATATGTAATTTCACAAAACTCGAGCTGGCATCGACAACGTCGGTGCACAAGGTCGGTGAATAAGCCGATCCAAGCGGCTCACGTTTGGCGTTTTCGCGTCATCGCTGGATCAGTTTGCTGACGGGCCTACCGTTAATTGATCTCAGCTTATTCCACCCACACCTGTCTCCCGCTCGTCAACGTGCAAACGACGATAACGGAGTTTTCTCGCGATGTTTGGGTAGCCGGACAAATTTGCCTCGCTGTCGATGGTGTCGTCGTCGACGCTCGAACTGTCTGTCGTGAGATCTCGTACCGACGTGTAGACGGCGTCCCCGTTGTCCTCGGGCCCCGACGACCTCATGCGCTGAGGGGAACGCCGTAGTCAGTCATCGGGGACGCTCAGAGCAGGAGCGAGATCACAGCCAACACCAGGAAGATGATGACGAGCCACTTCGCGACGGTCATCGAGAGTCCGGCGACCCCGCGTGCACCGAGGACTGCTGCGACGATTGCGATAATGAAAAACAACACCGCCAGCTCGAGGAAGTCGCCCGAGAACTGGAGCGGCATCGAGAGTTCGATCCCCGACAACAGCTGATGATCGACCGACGGCAGGGTGATACCGTCCATACCGGTAATGGGAGGGCCACCCGATTAGTTATAAAGTTCCAAAATCAGTAAGAGCGGCTTACTCTCCGACTGAGCGGATGAGAGCGAGCCCGAGTTCACGAGGTCTCGGCGGCGATACTGAGCGATATCGCACGAAAAAGACGGCTCGTGAGGGCACGGCGACCCGGAACGATGAGGGAACAATCCGTTATTGATATCGCGAATATTGGTTTATGAATGCGCCGCGGCGACATTTAGACGAACTGATCGACGACCGTCAGAGAGTCCGATCGGTTCGGTTCTCTCCGAAATCGTCACTGCTCGATGGTTCGTGTATCCCGTTGGGGCGTCCCCGTGCTGCTCAAAGAGGAGCGTCGATGGCGGCGGTCGCGCGCTCGATCCCCGCGAGCACCTTTTGGGTCGACCACTGCGACCGCCGAATCGTCGTATCCCGCTTGGTCGTCGCTCACGAGCGTATCCCGGACCTCCCCGAGCGACGAGACGACCGCGGCAAGTCCCGCGTACCTGAGCACGACGGCGTCGACCAAGATCCTCGGGAGATCCACCGTTCGGCAGGCTTTCGGCGCTCGTCTTCTCGTTTGTCGTCTCGCCCGGTCATCTGATCCCGTGATCTGATGAGACGATATGTATTATATATTACCTATTATCAACTATCTCCCCCTCGAACACCGGTACTGTCTAGGGGGACGTTTAACCGGGGGCCGGCGAACGTGTGGCTATGGACCCAGACGTGGATCGGTTTGGCTCCCGGCGGTCGACGGTGTACGGACAGCGCGGCGTGGTCGCCACGAGTCAGCCGCTCGCGAGCGAGGCGGGGATCGAGGTGTTACGCGACGGCGGGAACGCGTTCGACGCCGCGGTAGCGACCGCCGCCGCTCTTAACGTCGTCGAGCCCACGTCGACAGGGCTGGGCGGGGACGTGTTCGCGCTGTACCGCACCGCCGACGGCGAGGTCGGCGCCATGCGCGCCTGCGGCGGCGCGCCCGCCGACGCGACGGTCGAGAACGCCCGGGAGGCACTCGCGGCCGACGATAACGTCGACGGCGACGACCCGATCGAGGTCGAGATGCCGGAAACGGGAGCGCAGACGGTCACCGTCCCGGGAACTGCGCGCGGATGGGAGGCGACCGCCGAGCGGTTCGGCGAATTCGGCCTCGACCGACTCCTGCAGCCGGCGATCCGCTACGCGACGGAGGGATACCCGGTCAGCGAGGTGATCGCGGACGCGTGGACCCACGGCGAGGACCTGTTCGAGAGCGACCACGCCCGTGAGGCGTACCTCTTCGGTGGCGAGTCGCCCACGGTCGGCCAGCGGGTGACCCTCCCGCGGCTTGGTGAGTCGCTGGCGCTGATCGCCGAGGAGGGCGCCGACGCCGTCTACGAGGGCGAGATCGCCGAGTCCATCGCGGAGGAGGTACAGGCGGCGGGCGGCTTCATGACGGTCGAGGATCTGGCGGACTTCGAGGTGGAGTGGCCGGAGCCGGTCTCGACGACGTACAACGGCGCGGAGGTGTACGAGCTCCCGCCGAACAACCAGGGGCTCATCGCGTTGGAGGCGCTCAACGTCGCGGCCGAGGTGGGCGCCGGCGAGTACGACTACGACGCTCCCGAGCGCGTCCACTACTTCGCGGAGGCGCTGAAGGTCGCCTTCCACGACGGCCACCGTTACATCACCGATCCGGCGTACGAAGAGATCCCACCGCTTGCGTCCGCGTCGTGGGCGAAGCGGCGGGCCACTGAGGTCGGCGAGATGGCCAACCACGACGTGGGCTTCGGTATCCCAGACGCGAACGCGGAGGATGCCGACACCGTCCTGCTGACGGTTGCCGACGACGAGGGGAACGTCGTCTCGTACATCAACTCGCGGTTCGCCGGGTTCGGCTCCGGGCTCGTCGCGGGCGAGACGGGGATCGCTCTCCAGAATCGCGGCTCGTCGTTCTCGCTCGACCCGGACCACCCGAACCGCCTCGAACCGGGTAAGCGGCCGTTCCACACGCTGATTCCCGGACTCATTCGGTTCGACGAGGACGACTGGGCCGCTTTCGGCGTGATGGGTGGGTACATGCAGCCGCAGGGCCACGTGCAGGTGGTCTCGAATCTCGTCGACTACGGGATGCCGCTCCAGCAAGCGCTCGACGAGCCGCGGTGGCGCTACCGCGAGAGCGGGGAGCTAGCGCTCGAACCCCAAGCAGACGGGGCGATCGCTGCGAAGCTGGCCCGGAAGGGTCACGACGTGTTGACCCTCCCGCCGGCCATGTTCGGCGGCGCCCAGATCGCGCGGTCTCGAGACGGTGTTCTCTCGGCGGCGACCGAGCCGCGGAAGGACGGGAACGCACAAGGGTACTGAGTCTCGGCCAGACGGAATGCTGGCCTTTCATCCGTGCGAGACGGACTCCTGTCACGCCCGGCAGTAGAAAATGATAGATATTTATAATAAACGGCTGTTTTGCGCCGTTCGACGATCGGCGCAGACGCCGGTAGTCGGCAGTTAAAACGGGTTATACTCCCTGAAGTCGGAATCGATCGGTCCGCTGTGGTATTTGTGGGCGTGGATACACTTATAAACACACGTATGGTATGACGTAACAGAATGACGCGAAGAATACAGCGACGCGACGTACTCAGAGGCGCCGGCGCGGCCGGCATTGCGGCAATCGCCGGCTGCTCGACCGAGAGCGGTGACGGCGGCGACGGAAGCGACGGTTCCGACGGTTCCGACGGCTCCGACGGAAACGACAGCGGCGACGGAAGCGACGGAAGCGACGGAAGCGATGGCAGCAGCGCGCCCGACGCCGTGATGGTCGTCGGCTTCCCGGAATCCGGCATCCAGCTGTTCCGCGACTTCTACTCCGGCTTCGCCAGCGACGTGCCCGAACTCGACATCATCGTGCCCGACGGTCTCATCGACTCCGACCTCCCCGGTGAAGTCGACAACGACATGAACAACGTCATCGGGACTGCCCCGTCCGCGGGCGGTCCGGGAGCGGAGTTCTTCACCAGTGCGTACGAGGAGGAGTACGACACCGCGCCTGGCGTGTTCACCGCGCAGGCGTACGACGCGATGGCGGTCGAGATCCTCGCGGCGACCGCCGCGGGCGAGAACAACGGGGAAGCCATCCGCGACCGGGTCCGGACCGTCGCGAACCCCGGCGGCGAGGAGTTCGGTCCGGAAAACCTCCCCGAAGCGGTCGAGACTGTCGCCGCCGGCGACCCCGTCCACTACGTCGGAGCGTCGTCGAGCGTCAACTTCGACGCCAACGGCGACATCGCCACCGCGGCGTACGACGTGCAGGACTTCCAGGACGGAGAGATCGTCACGCTCGACACGCTGGAGTTCGGCAACGAACTCTCGGAGGAGGACCTGAACGCGACGGCGGCGGACCCCGTCGGAATCGACGGCGAGTTCGAGGCGCAGATCGGCGTGCTGATGCCCGAAACGGGTGAACTCGGCTCGCTCGGCGGTCCGATCCGCGACGGCGCGCTGCTCGCCGCGATACAGGTCAACGACGCCGACCTGAACGTCACGGTGAACACCCGCGTGGAGGACACTCAGACCGATCCGCAGGCGGGTATCTCGGGCGCGAATGCGCTCGTCGACGCCGGCTACGGCGCCGTCGTCGGACCGGCCGCCTCGAACGTGAACCTCCAGGTCGCGGACCAAGTGTTCATCCCCAACGGCGTCGTCGGCATCTCGCCGTCCTCAACGAGTCCGGACGTAACCGACTTAGACGACAACGGCTACATCTTCCGGACCGCGCCCTCCGACCTCCTGCAGGGCCCGGCGATGGCCGAGCTTGCGAGGGGCGATTTGGTTGGTGCCGAGTCCTCGGGAACGCTGTACCTCAACGACGCCTACGGCCAGTCGCTCGAAGAACAGTACGTGGCCTCCTTCGAGGAGAACGGCGGAACGATCGGGGAGCGCGTCTCCTTCGAGCCGGCGCAGGCGACGTATACCAGCCAGTGGTCGAGCGTGCTGAACCAGTAGTCGTCGCGTAGCCACGGTCGGTCGTCGAGAGTTCCGTTTCCGTTTTTTGAGCCTGTTGAAATCCGATTCTTCGGAGAGTGTCTCGTCCGAAATAGCGGGTCGCTGAGGATTGCGAACTGACCGCAGAGAGTTCTATCAGCAAAAGGTGAGGTGCGGTAGCTGTACAGTCGCTGGCCGAACCCAGCCAGCAAGAGTCATTCGGCAACAATGACATCCTCCTCGCCGTGAACGACGTAGGTATTGAGGAAGAATGTCAATAGTGAAGGCTGTTATCCCCCTAGAGGTCCAATAGAATCGTATGGTGGCCTCCCTGAGGGACCGTCACGGTTCGGTCGCATGGATCCTCGTCGGGGTCCTGATCACAGCGGTGGTGGCGTTCGTTCTCTACTCGTTCGTCGGTGCCATCGTGGTCGGCATCTTTCTCTACTATGCGACACGGCCGATCTACCGATGGATAGACCAATGGACCGAACATCCGGACCTCAGTGCGACGGTTACGCTCCTGACCGTCGGCCTGCCGATTCTCCTCATCCTCGCGTATGCCACATTCGTTGGGATCCGCGAGATTGACCAGTTTTTTGCAATCGCAAATCTCGAACAGCTCAGGACGGTGTTAGAACCCTATGTTGACCTCGTGTCGGGGTCTGAAGAACAAGGGCTATTCGGCATCCTTCGTGACAACGTCTCTAGGGCGCGGGGGTTCGCCAGTTCAGCCACGGTCTGGTTGTTACGTCTCTTCGTCAGCTTCACGCTTGCATTCTACCTCTTGCGGGACGATTACAAAATCGCACAGTGGTTCCGACGGAGCTTCGAGCATCAGCCCGCCGCCGTGACCTTCGTCGAACAGGTAGACGCCGACCTCACGACGATCTACACGGGGAACCTCATTACGATCGGAGCGAGTGGCCTCCTCGCCGTCAGTACCTACTACGTCTTGGACATCATCGCTCCGGCCGGGACGGGCGTCCAATTCCCGTTCCTCCTGGGACTCCTGACTGGAGTGGCCACACTCATTCCGGCCATCGGTATGAAACTCATCTACTACCCCTACACCGGCTACCTCGTCTGGCAAGTCGTGTCTAAAGGCGAGGGTTCACTCTGGTTCCCGGTCGTCTTTTTCCTCGTAACGGTTGTTGTCGTCGACGTCATTCCCGACTTCTTCATCCGGTCGTACGTCTCGAAGGGCGAACTCAACATGGGCCTGCTACTCCTGACGTACGTTCTCGGTGTGGTGGCATTCGGCTGGTACGGGGTATTCTTCGCACCGATTGTACTGGTCGTCTTCATCCACTTCGTGCGGGACATCCTCCCAGTGCTTCTCGGATCGGACGCGACGACACGGTGATGGAAAGCGGTCCATCGGACGACTCTGGTTTCGAACCGCCGTTTTGCGGAAGCTCTTCGAGAGTACCCGCTCCGCTCCCCGTAGTCGATCTGTTGATCGGTACGCCAACCCCCTGCATTGACCGCAGCCGGGTCAGAATGGGCTGAGAATTTCGACAACGTTGTTTTTTAACTTCACAGAGCGAGCGACTCTCCGAACGAACGTCCCGCGAGCCGAACTATCGGTGAGCCGATCACCCGCCGAGGAAGTCCTTCCGCACGTCCTCGTCGCCGAGCAGCACTTCTCCGCGGTCGGTGTAGCGGTTCTCGCCGTTGACGAGGACGTAGCCGCGGTCACAGCGCCGGAGCGCTTCCTTGGCGTTCTGCTCGACCATGAGTACCGCCGTTCCCGAGTCGTTGATCCGGTCGATCCGATCGAACATGTCGGCGACGAGGTCGGGCGCGAGCCCCGCGGAGGGCTCGTCGAGCAGCAGTAGATCCGGATCGAGCATGAGCGCCCGCCCCATCGCGACCATCTGCCGCTGGCCGCCCGAAAGCGTCCCTGCCTTCTGTCCCGACCGCTCTCGGAGGATCGGGAAGCGGTCGTAAATCTCTTCGATCTGGTCTTCGGGGACGCTGTCGAGAATGTACGCGCCCATTTCGAGATTCTCGCGCACGCTCAGACCCGGGAACACGTTGTCGGTCTGCGGGACGAACCCGATCCCCTCGCGGATGATCTGCTCGGGCGCGAGCCCGTGAATCGGCTCGCCCTCGAACTCGACGGTGCCGTCCATGTACGTCGTGAGCCCGAAGACGGTCTTCATCACGGTCGATTTGCCGGCGCCGTTGGGGCCGACGATGGTGACGTACTCCCCGTCGGCGACGTCGAGATCGACGTCAGAGAGGATCTGGAGGTCGCCGTAGCCAGCGTCGAGGTCGCGGAGCCGGAGGATCGCGTCGCCGTCGAGCGTGTGGGTCGTTCCCGCATCAGTGTCGTCCATGTCGGCGGCGACGGGTGTGTCGTCGGAGTCGACAGAGTCGTCGACGGGGTTTTCGTCGACGGAGTCGGCCTCCTCGACGCTCATATGTCCTCCCCCAGGTACGCCTCGATGACCTGTTCGTTGTTCCGTATCTCGTCGCCGGTCCCTTCGGCGAGAACGCTGCCCTGGTGCATGACGATGACGTGTTCGCAGTTGTTCATGATAACGTCCATATCGTGTTCGACGAGGAGGAACGTGTAGCCGTCCTCGCGCAGCTGGTGGATCCGATCGAGGAGCTTCTCCTCTAACGTGGGATTGACGCCCGCGAGCGGCTCGTCGAGGAGAACCACCTCCGGGTCGGTCATGAGCGCGCGCGCCATCTCCAGGAGCTTCCGCTGGCCTCCGGAGAGGTTGCCGGCGTGTTCGGTCGCGAGGTGGTCGATCTCGAAGAAGTCGAGGGTCTCCCAGGCGCGCTCGCGGATCTCCTCCTCCTGTGCGACGACCTCGCCCCGGAGCCCGGGCGTGACCGACCGGATCGCCGACTCGCCGATCTGCCCTTTCGGCGCGAGCATCAGGTTCTCCAGTACGGTCATCTCCGATAACTCGCGGGCGATCTGGAAGGTCCGCACGAGCCCCTTCCGCGCCATCCGGTACGGTTCGAGCCCGGTGACGTCCTCGCCCTTGAAGTAGACGGACCCCGCCGTCGGCTCGTGAACGCCGGTGATGCAGTTGAACGTGGTCGACTTGCCAGCGCCGTTGGGACCGATCAGCCCCGTCAGCGACCCCTGTTCGACCTCGAAGGAGGCGCCGTCGACGGCGGTGACGCCGCCGAAGCGCTTGACGAGTCCCTCGACTCGGAGCGGCGGCGCTCCGGACGGGACGTGCTTTGCCGCCTCCTCGACCGCGCTGTCGTTTGCCTCGGGTTCGTCGGTCGACGCCGCGGTCGCATCTGCTCCGTCAGCGACGTCGGACGCGTCCGGAATGTCGCTACTCATCGGTCTCACCCCCGCTGGGGCGCTCCGAGAGATCGACGGCCGCGGCCGTCTCGATCCGGTCGCCGAGTATCCCGTCAGGCCGTCGGTGCATGATGAACACTAAGATTAGTCCGAGGAAGACGAACTGGAGCGGCGCGATGTTGTCGGTCGCGTACGCGAGGAACGCGGTCGGGTCGAGCGTGACGATCGCGTCCGCGAACGACGAGGGTGTCTCGGCATCGATGACATCCCTGAGCGACGATCCGACACGGCGCGGTCCTTCAAAGAGCACCGTCGCGAAGACGATGCCCCCGAGGACGGCGCCGGCGTTCGAGCCGGACCCGCCGATGATGACGGCGATGAAGACGTAGAAGGTGAGCACGGGCATGAACTGCGGCGTCGGCGAGACGTTACCCTGACTGCCGAACCAGAGGATCCCGGCGAGCCCCATCAGCGCGCAGCCGATAACGAACACCTTGATCTTGATCAGGTCCACGTTCTTCCCGAGCGAGTCGGCGACGAGCTCGTCTTCGCGGATCGCCTTGAGCATCCGACCGAACGGCGACCGGCCGAGCCGTTCGAGCAGGACGTAAAAGGCGATCACGAAGGCGGCGAGAACGGCGATGTACGCCCAGTCGATGATGATCGTGTTGGCGATCCCGAGCCCGTCCTCGCCGAAGGTACCGAAGGCGAGGTCGCCGAGGGCCGTCGGCGTCCCGGCCTGCCCGTCGACGAGGAACAGCTCGCGGATCGGGTTCTGCGGTAGCCCCATGCCGCGGCCGCCGCCGGTGCCGACGCCGAGCGTGTCCCTGAGGAACGTGTCGAACGTGCTCGACTGGAGGAACAGACGGATGATCTCCGACATGCCGAGCGTGACGATCGCGAGGTAGTCGGCCTTAAGCCGGAGGGCCGGGAGCGCCGCGAGCAGCCCGACGACCGCGGCCACCAGCATCCCGGCGACGATACCGACCGGGAGCGGGAGCCCGAAGCCGGGCGGACCGAACGCCGGGTCGGGGGACCGGACGACGATCCCCATCGTGTAGACGCCGAGCGCCATGAACCCGGCCACACCGATGTTGAACAGTCCGGCGTAGCCCCACTGGAGGTTCAACGCAAGTGCGGCGAGCGCGTACACGAGCCCGAGGAACGTCAGCGTCCGCATCAGCCCGACGACGCTGTTGAGGCCGTCGGTGAAGGTGAGCAGGGTCGCGGCGAGGTAGACGAGAAGCAGCGTCCCGATCACGAGCCCGAGGTCGCTCTGCCGGGCGGCGTCGATCAGGGCGGCAGTCGCGCTCTCCGGCGGCTCGTCGGTCGACGGCGACGACGCGTCGCTCATGCGGTCGAAACACCTCCGAAGAGCCCCTCGGGGCGCAACAGGAGCATGGTGATCATCACGGCGAACGCGGCGGCCTGGTTGAAGTCGGACGGGATCCAGACCGTCGAGGTGGTGAAGACGATCCCGATGACGAGCCCGCCGGCGATCGCGCCGTACACCGAGCCGATCCCGCCGAGGATCACGGCCGCGAAGATTAAGAGGAGCAGCAGCCAGCCGAAGTCGAACTGGATCGTCCCGCGGAGCAGCACGTAGAGGTACCCCGAGGCGCCCGCCAGCCCGCCGCCGATGATCCACGTGGCAGTGACGACGCGCTCGGCCGGAATGCCGGTGACGAGGGCGAGGTCCTTGTTGTCGGCCATCGCCCGCATCGCGGTGCCGAGCTTCGTGCGCTGGAGCATGAAGTGCATCGCGAGCATGAGCCCGATCGCGGCGACGACGATGGTCAGCTCGTGAGCGTTGACGGAGAGCCCGAGCGGGTCGAACGCCAGGTTCGAGGCGTCGATGGCCGCCGTGACGCCGCGCCGGTCGGAGCCGTAGACGAACTGGATCACGTACCGGACGATCAGCGCAGCGCCGATCGACGCGATGAGGATCGAGATCCCGTCGCGGTCCCGCATCGGCTTGTAGAACGCGCGGTCGAGCGCCAGCGCGACGGCGGCGGTGGCCGCAAAGGCCACGAGCAGCCCGACGAGTATCGCGACCGGCGTCGAGAGGATGTGCGCCCCGATGTCGCCGGGGGTCGCGCTCCCGGCGTCCCCAACGGTCAGCAGCGCCCGAACCGGGATATCGCCGAATCCGGCGATCAGGAACGCGACGCCCCAGCCGGTGAACGCCCCGGTGCTAAGCAGGTCGCCGTGCGAGAAGTTCGCGAACGAGAGGATGCTGTACGTCATCGAGAGGCCGATTCCGGCGAGCCCGATTACGAGCCCGATCACGACCCCGTTCCAGAGGTTCGAGCCGAGCCGATCGATCGAGATCGCCTCGCCGATCGGGAGAATCGAGAAACCGGCGAGCTTCGCGGCGAGGTCGACGAGCAACAGGCCGCCGAGCAGAACGACGAGGAGAAGCCCCGGCCGGGCCCGCGCCGAGTCGACGATCGACGATTCAGTTGTTCCCATGTGTGCGTCTCACTGACGCAGCGTCAGATACCGAGAGGTAAATAACTCGCTGTTCCGACAAAAGTGGAGACCTCAAATGTCGTTGACAGCAAGGGGCGCGTTCGTGTGTTCGTCTGTTCGTGTCAGTCTCCGCCCGCGGCCCGCGCGTGACGCCGTGCGTCCTCGGGTGAGCGCCCCTCCCGGAGCAGCGCCTCGACGAACAGTTCACCGGCCTTGTACGAGGAGCGGACCATCGGTCCCGAAGCGCAGTAGAGGAAGTCGAACTCTCTCTCGGCGACCGCGCGCCACGTCTCGAAGACATCGGGGTGGACGTACTCGAACACGTCGAGGTGCGAGCGCGAGGGCTGGAGGTACTGCCCGAACGTGACCACGTCGACGCCCACCTCGCTGAGGTCGCCGAGGGTCCGGTACACCTCGTGGTCGTACTCGCCCACGCCGAGCATGAGGCTCGTCTTGGTGTGGATATCGGACTCGCGGCCGACCCGATCGAGGACCGCGAGCGACTGCTCGTAGTCGGCCCGCCGGTCCCGCACCGGCCACTGGAGGCGCTCGACCGTCTCGACGTTGTGGGCGATCACGTCCGGCCCCGCGTCGATGATCCGGTCGATCGCCTCGGGGTCGCCCTGAAAATCGGGGATCAGCGTCTCGACGAGGATCTCCGGGTCGCGCCGCTGGATCTCGCGGATCGTCTCGGCGAAGTGCTCGGAACCGCCGTCCGCGAGGTCGTCGCGGTCGACCGACGTGAGCACGACGTAGTCGAGCCCGATCTCGGCGACCGCGTCCGCGACGTTCTCGGGCTCGTCCGAGTCGAGCGACTTCATCCCGCCCGTCTCCACGTCACAGAAGTTACACCCGCGCGAGCAGCGGTCACCCATGAGCATGAACGTCGCGGTGCCGGGGCCGTCCCGGCCGGACCAGCACTCGCCCATGTTGGGGCAGTTTGCCTCCTCACACACCGTGTGGAGGTCGCGCTCGCGGAGGCGTTCCTTGATCTCCGTGAACCGGGACCCGGACGGGGGGCGCGACTTCAGCCAGTCCGGCTTCCGACGGCCGCGTTGCATACCGGAGCCACGGCGGCCGAGTGCAAAAACGTGAGGGTCCGATCGGCCGTCGGCGCTACAAGTAGTATGCTATCTAACATCAATATCCTTTTATTATCTCCATTAGATACGGAACTATTCGATGCTCGACGTCGACCGCGAGGCGATCACGGACGGGCCGGTGGGGCGAGTGCTCCTGCTACTCGCGGCCCCGCTCGTCGCGCAGAACCTCGTGTACGTCGCGAACGCCCTCGTCGACACGTTCTGGCTCGGCCGGGTGAGCGAGGACGCGGTCGCCGCGGTCGGGCTCAGCCTCCCGATCCAGTCGCTTTTGGGCGCGGCGGTGGTCATCGCCGCCGTCGGGACGCAGATCCTCGTCGCGCAGCGCGCCGGCGGCGAGGATGGTTCGGGCGCGCGACGGGTCGCGGTCAACGGCGCGCTCGTCGCGCTCGCGGTCACCGGAGCGATCGCGGTCCCCGTCGTCGCGTATCCGGAGGAGCTGGTTCGACTCCTCGGCGCGGACCCGGCGCTCGCCGGCACCACCGCGACGTACCTCGCGATTATCGTCGCCGTGCTCCCGGTCGGCGCGGTCGGCGACACGGTGGAGAACTGCTTCACCGCCTACGGCGACACGCGGGCCGTCCTCCACGTGAGCGTCGTCAGCGTCCTCGTCAACCTCGTTGCGGCGCCCGCGCTCATCTTCGGCGTCGGACCGGTCCCGGAACTCGGCGTCGCGGGCGCGGCCCTCGGTACCGTACTCTCCGGCATTGTCGGATTCGTTCACATACTCGCGTACGCCGCGGGGATCGGGCGGGACACGTTCCGGCTCACCCGCGACGCGTTCGCCGTCGATCTCTCTGTCGTGCGCGAGGTCGTGGCAGTCGGGCTCCCCCTCGGTGGCCAGCGCGGAGTGAGCGAACTGGTCCGCGTGCTCGTGGTGAGCCTCGTAGCGATCGCCGGCGGCGCGGCCGGGGTCGCGGCGTACACGGTCGGCGCGCGCGTCGCCACGCTCGCGGTCGTCCCCGCACTCGGGATGCAGCAGGCGGCCCAGTCGATGATCGGCCAGAACCTCGGCGCGGACGCCCCGCACCGCGCCCGGCGGACGACGATGGTCGGCACCAAACTGGTCGTCGTCGGCTTCCTCGCGCTCGGCGCCGTCCAGTTCCTGTTCGCCGGCGCGATCGCCGACCTCCTCGCGCCCGACCTCACCGCGACCGGCCGGTCGCTATCGGTGTTGTATCTACGGATTCTGGCGGTCACCTACTGGGCGCTCGGCGGGACCTACACCCTGCTCGCCGGCTTCAACGGCGCTTCGCGCACCCGAACCTCGTTCGTCGCGGATCTGATCAAGTACTGGGCGATTCGGTTCCCCATCGCCGTCGCCGCGGTGCCCGCCACCGCGACGTTCGGGGCGTTCGGGGCGTTCGGCGTCGCGGTCGCGCCCGGACTCGGCTGGGGAGTTGAGGCCGTCTTCTGGGCGGTCGCCGCCTCGAACGTCGTCGGCTTCCTCGGACTGGGCGCGTACTTCTGGTACACGACGCGGCGGGGGATGTTCGCGAACGCCGCCGAGCGCGCGAGCGGCGGGGACGGTGCGGGCGCGGACCCGGCGGACGACTGAGGGGCGACTCCGGAGCCGATCGATACGGGCCGCTACCGACGCTAGCGCAGATCGCCGCTCTCGACGACCGTCGCGAACTCGCCGTCGAGGTGCGCGAGCGCGACGCGGTGAGACGTGTCGGCGTCGATCGCCTCGCCGTCGTACCCCTCGCGAGCGTGGGTCGCAGTGGCGTCGGCGACGACGGCAACCTCGTATCCCCGATTCTCGGCCATCCGAACCGTCGTCGAGACGCAGTGGTCGGTGGTGAGTCCACAGACGACGAGGGTGTCGTGTCCCCGCTCATGGAGCCACTCGTCAAGTCCCGAGTCGAGGAGGGCGCCGTTGACCGACTTCTCGAAGGTCGGCTCTCCCGCTTCGGGGGCTGTCTCCGGCTTCCACGCGAACCCCGAGGCGTCGGGACGCAGCGGGGAGTCGGGCTCGGTCGAGGCGTGTCGCACGTGCGCGATCGGGCGGCCGGCCTCGCGCCACCGCGCGAGGAGCGCGGCCGCGACCGACTCCGCGTCGGGGTTGTTGCGCTCGCCCCAGCCCGGCTCGTCGAAGCCGGTCTGGAAGTCGATCAGGAGGAGGACGGCGTCGTCGGCAACGCCCGCAGTGCGCTCAGTCATCGCCGGTCCCCGCGATCACGGACCCGGCGTCGTCGTCGGGCGCGGGCGACTCGGCGAGTCGACGCCACGCGCCCGGCTCCAACAGCGCCGCGGGCGCCTTCGGGTGGTTGCGGGTCGGACTCAGGGGACAGATATCCGGGCTCGCGTCGTCGTCCTCGCGGAACAGGTACTGCGTCCACTCGCGGTCGCCCTCGACGCCCCAGTCGCCGAGATCGGCGTGGGGACAGACCCCGTCGTACTCGCCCATGCGCTCGCGGATCGTCTCGCGGGCGTGTTGACCCGCCTCGGTGTCGGCGGTGAGCCCGTCGAAGACGGCTCGCGGCTGGAAAGTGACCTCCAGGCCGACCGGCGAGTATCGGCTCTTTCGCTCGTCGTAGAACGGTGCGCGAGAGGTCGGGAACAGCGGCTCGCCGCCGAAACAGAACTCGAAGCGCGGGGTGTCCGGATCGGTCGGAATGTCGTCGGGCCACGGCTCGGGGTCGTGGACGTGGAGGAACTCGAGGACGTGCCACAGCCGCTCGTGGTAGTGCGACTCACCGGGATCGCCTTCGGGCGGCCGAAAGAAGACCGCCAACGGGGCGCGGTCGGCGTGGTCCGCGTAGGCGTCGAGATACTCGACGAGTACGTCCCGGAGTCGGAGCAGGGCCGCCGGATCGGTGGTCGATTCGCAGGCGGCGTACAGCAGGTCGCCCTCGCGCTCGACCTCGATACCGAAGTAGCAGGGGAACGGCGAGTCGTCGCGCTCGCCGAGCATCGACTCGCGGAAGGTGCGGTAGTGGTCCTGGAGCCACCCGGGCGCGTCGTCGAGCCGATCGTGGAGCGTCTTCTGGTCCAACAGCACGCCCTCGGTGCCGGGCTCGTTCATACGGTTCGTGGGGAACAGACGGGCTTTTGGCTTTCGCTGGTCGCCACCGGTCGGGAAGCGATCGCCGTCACCCCCCGCGCCAGCGGTTTTTTCACCGGGCAGAACCGTAAAACACACATGACCGATCCCGAAACCGACGCGCCCGCCGCGGACGACGGTCCCGTGGTCGTCCTGTTGGACGTGTTGCCCAACGGACGGCCGGACGACGACCGCCCGCAGTACCGGAAGTCGCCGGTCGCGTACGGGCTCGGCACGGACGCATTCCGGCTGTACGAGCTCACGCTCGACGAGGAGGCGGACGTCTCCGTGAGCCACCGGCTTGCGCTCGACGGACCGTCCGTCGGTCGGTACCGCGAGGTGTCGTTCGACGACCTCACCCGGAACGCGGCCGCCGAGATCGAGTACGCGGTCGAGGACATCGTCGAGGGCGATGAGAAGCGGTTCGTCGACTTCTACAACGAGGCCGGGCCGATCACGCTCCGGCTCCACCAGCTCAACCTCCTGCCGGGGATCGGCAAACAGCTCCGGAACAAGGTACTCGACGAGCGAAAGCGCGGCCCCTTCGAGAGCTTCGAAGAGGTCTCAGAGCGCGTCACCGGGCTCCACCACCCGCGGGAGGTGCTCGTCGAGCGGATCGTCGAGGAGATTCACGAGGAGGATCTCAAGTACCGGCGGTTCGTCGGTTACGAGGAGTGAGGCGCGCGGCCGATACCGGCCCGGGAGCCGCCGACGCCCCCGAAACGAGACTTTTACCCGGAACGGCGGAGTAACGCGGCCATGACTGACTTATCGACGGGCGCTGGCGCGGCGTACGGGGACCGCGACCCCGACGCGCTCGCCCGGCGGGCCGGGGAGCGCGCGAACCCCGACCGCGACCAGCACTTTCTCGTCGACGACCGCGTGCTCGATCGGATTCCCGGGTACCTCCCGGACGACGCCGACACGAGCCACCTCTTAGAGATCGGCGGGGGCGCGGGTGCGCTCACCGACCGGCTGCTGGCGGCGATCACGTCTTCCGCTGACACCGACACCGCTCCCGCGCCCGGCCACCTCTCCGTGATCGAGCGCGACGGCACCTTCGCAGACTTCCTCCGCGAGGAGTTCGCGACCGCGATCGACGACGGCCTCCTCGACGTGATCGAGGGCGACGCGCTCGACGTCGACCTTCCCGATTTTACCGCCTGCGTCGCGAACCTCCCGTACGGCGTCTCCTCGGAGATCGCCTTCCGCCTGCTCCCCGAGGGAAAGCCGCTCGTGTTGATGTTTCAGGCCGAGTTCGCCGAGCGCATGGTGGCGTCGGCCGGCGAGTCGGAGTACGGCCGGCTCTCCGTGTCCGCCCAGCACTACGCCGCCGTGGAAATCGTCGAACGCGTTCCGAAGGAGGCGTTCGACCCCCAGCCCGCGGTCGAGAGCGCCGTCGTCCGGTGTCTCCCCCGCGATCCCGACTACGAGGTGGGCGACGAGGCGTTCTTCCTCCGGTTCGTGAAGGCACTGTTCACCCAGCGGCGCAAGACGGTCCGGAACGCGATCCGGAACACCGGCCACATCTCCGGGCTCGACGACCCGGAAGCCGTCGTCGACGCCGCCGACGAGGACCTGCTCCGCCAGCGACCGGGCGATCTGGAGCCGTCGTCGTTCGCGGCGCTGGCCGAACTGGCCCGCGAGCACGGGTCGCCGACGGAGGTCTGATCCGATGACCTGGGCGGAGGATCCGGTCGCCGACGGAGAGGAACCGTGATCGCGGTCGTCCTCACGCAGTTCGCGACAGCTCTCCTCGGCCCCCTCGCGCAGTTCGCGACGGCTCTCCTCGGCCCCCTCGGTGACATCTACGGGGTGGTGACGGGGAACGCCCAGCGCGTCGCAGTCTCCGCACTGATCGTCGCCGCCGTGCTCGTCGTTCGACTGCTCACCGGGTGGCTAAAACGGCGGAACGGGGAGCTCTCCTCGGTGCGGCGGCTCCTGCTGTCGATAACGGTCGCCGGAGCCACCGCAGTCGGCGCGCTCTCCCTGCTCGTGGTGTGGGACCGCAGCGGGGCGCTCCTCGACGCGTACGAGTCGGCGGCGATCGCGGACCAGCTGTCGAACGTCGTGCTCGCGGTAGTGCTCTTGGCGAGCGCCTATGCGGTCACGGACTTCCTCGGGGGCGTCATCCGCGAGATCTCTGCCGAGAGCACGGTGCTCACCGATCACCAAGAAGAGGTGATCCGGCGGCTCGCCCAGATATCGGTGTACACCTTCGCGCTTTTGGTCGTCGTCGGACTGTTCACCGACAACGTCGGTGGCCTCCTCGTCGGTGCCGGGTTCCTCGGGATCGTGGTCGGCATGGCGGCCCGCCAGACGCTCGGCGCGATCCTCGCCGGCTTCGTGTTGATGTTCTCCCGCCCGTTCGAGGTGGGCGACTGGGTCGAGATCGGCGACCACGAAGGGACCGTTACGGAGATCTCGATCATGAGCACCCGCCTCCGGTCGTTCGACGGCGAGGTGATTACGCTCCCGAACGACGACGTGCGATCGGGATCAATAATCGACCGGTCACGCCGGAACCGCTACCGGATCGAGATCGAGGTCGGCCTCGACTACGACACCGACATCGAACGCGCGGCGACGGTGATCGAGGAGACCACCACCGAGGTCGAGGACGTGGCCGCGATGCCCGAACCGAACGCCGTGACGAAGCGGTTCGGCGACTCGGCGGTCGTGCTCGGACTCCGCTACTGGATCCGGAACCCCAGCATGCGCAAGCGCTGGCGCACGCAGACCGCCGCGATGAACGCGATCAAGCCGGCGCTCGACGAGGAGGGGATCGTGATCCCCTTCCCGCAGCAGACGCTCTCCGCGCGGGATGTGGACGCCTCCGGCCCACAACTGGACGCGTCAGTCGAGGGGCGCGCGGCGACGCGCGGCGGGTCCCACTCGGGCGAGGACGATGGCTCCGACGCCGAGAGCGACACCGAAGGATCGGGGGAGTCGGGCCGATGACCGGGGACGATCGCGACGCCGGCTCCGGTCTCGCAGAGCGACGCGGCCTCGACGAGGCCGTGGTGTACCAGCCGGCCGAGGACTCCGGGCTCCTCGCAGAGGCGGCCCTTGAGGAGGCGCACGGACGAGTGCTGGAGGTCGGCACGGGCTCGGGATGGGTCGCCCAGCAGATCGCCGAGGAGCGCGGGCTCGACACGGTCGGCAGCGACCTCAATCCGCACGCGGCGCGACAGGCTCGCGAGCGGGGCGTCGAAGGGGTTGTCGCCGACCTCCTCTCCCCGTACCGGGCGGACGCGTTCGACACGGTGTGTTTCAACCCCCCCTATCTCCCGACCGACCCGGACAACGAGTGGGGCGACTGGATGGAACACGCGCTCTCGGGCGGCGAGTCGGGCCGCGAACTCATCGAGCCGTTCCTCGACGACGTGGGGCGCGTCCTCGCGCCGGGCGGCGTCGTCCTGCTTCTAGTCTCGTCGCTGACGGGGTACGACGAGGTGCTCGCTCTCGTGGAGGACGCCGGGTTCGCGGCCGAGCCGGTCGTCGAGGAGTCGTTCCCGTTCGAGACGCTCACGGTGTTAGCGCTGCGTCGGGCGTGAAGTGGGCGCTCTCCCTCGGCGGCGCTGGCCGTTAGTTAATAACTAGAGAACATAAATTGTATTAGCAAATATTATACGACGGCATATCGAACCAACGGTAATGACTGAACGAGTCGCAGCCACACCGGGGCTGTACCCGCTTCCGGACTGGGCGAAGGAGACGCTCTCCGACCTGAAGGGTCACCAGAAGGGTGACCTGCTGAGCGGCGACGAGAGCGAGGCGATCGTCAAGGAGTACGACGAGGTGCGCACCGAGTACGTCAACGACCAGCTCGACGCCGGCCTCGACCGCGTGGTCGAGGGACAGGGGCGTTGGGACGACATGATCGCGCATCCGCTGACGGTGCACGACAGCGTCGAGACCGGCGGGATCGTCCGGTACTACGACAACAACAACTTCTACCGCGACCCACGGGTCGTCGACGACCTCGACTTCTCGGGCGACGTGGCGCGCGAGCTGGAGCGGGCCACCGACCTGATCGACGGTGAGGCACCTCTCGCGGCGACGCTTCCCGGCCCGTATTCGCTCGCCGACCTCGCGACCGACGAGCACTACGGCGACGAGGCCGCGTTCCAGGCCGCCATCGCCGAGTTCCTCGCCGGCGAGGTCGAGGCGTTTCCCGCCCACGAGACGCTGTTCCTCCTCGAACCGTCGCTGGTGACGAACCCGCCCGCCGAGGGCGAGGAGTCGACCGCGACCGACGCGATCGCAACGGTCGCCGACGCGACCGACGCCGACGTGGTCGTCCAGACCTCCTACGGCGCGCTCGACGAGAAGCTGTACGCCCACCTCGTCGACGAGGCGAGCGCGGACGCGCTCGGGCTCGATCTGGTCGCCGGCGACCGCGACGACACGGTGTACAACGTTCAGGAGTTCGGCGCCACCGACTCACTCGCGCTCGGGCTCGTCGACGGGCAGAACACGCTCGTTGAGGAGCCGGAGACGATCGCGGAGCGCGTCGAGTGGTTCGAGTCGCAGATCCCCGCTGAAGGGTTCGACCGGACCTACCTGACGCCGAACACCGAGCTGTTCTACCTGCCGGCCAACAAGTACCGCGCGAAGCTGAACACGCTGGCCGCCGCCGCGGAGGTGCTCGAATAATGGTCCGAAACCCGTCTGCCAACCGCGAACAGTTCCGCCCGCACGACCACCCGAACGACGCGTTCCTCCTGACGACCGTCGTCGGCTCGTACCCGAAGCCGAAGTGGCTCAACCGGGCCGACGAGCTCGTCGACGACCCCGACTCGAAGTTCGATGTGTCGGACCTCGAAGAGGCCCACGACGACGCCTGTCGACTGATCACCCACGAACACGAGCGCGCCGGGCTCGACACGGTGGTCGACGGCGAGATGCGCCGCAACGAGATGGTCGAGTTCTTCGCCGACCGCATCGACGGCTACGAGTTCAACGGCCCCGTGAAGGTGTGGGGTCACAACTACTTCGACAAGCCCTCGGTCGTCGAGGAGGTCGAGTACGACGAGCCGTGGCTCGTCGACGAGTTCGAGTTCACCTCGTCGGTCGCCGAGCATCCCGTCAAGGTCCCGATCACGGGGCCCTACACGCTCGGGTTCTGGGCGTTCAACGAGGCGTACCCCTCCACCGAGGAACTCGTGTACGATCTGGCCGACCTCGTCAACGAGGAGGTCGAGAAGCTCGTCGAGGCTGGCGCGCGCTACATCCAGATCGACGAGCCCGCGTTGGCGACGACGCCGGAGGACCACGCCATCGTCGGCGAGGCCCTCGAACGCATCGTCTCGGGCATCGACGAGGAGGTCCGGATCGGCCTCCACGTCTGTTACGGCGACTACTCGCGGATCTACCCCGAGATCAACGACTACCCGATCGACGAGTTCGACGTGGAGCTGTGTAACGGCGACTTCGAGCAGATTCCCACGTTCACCGACCCCGAGTTCGAGCCCGACCTCGCGCTCGGCGTCGTCGACGCCCACACGGCGGAGATCGAGTCAGTCGAGGAGATCAAAGCGAACATCCGGCAGGGCCTGCGCGTCGTCCCGCCGGAGAAGCTCACGATCTCGCCCGACTGCGGGCTGAAGCTGCTCCCGCGAGAGATCGCGTACGGGAAGACCGAGAACATGGTCACCGCGGCCCGCGAGGTCGAAGCCGAGATCGATTCCGGCGAGATCGACGTCGAGAACCCGCTCGACGACTGAATCGGCGCTGTTGACGTTTTATTTCGCTCCCGATAATTCTGAACCAGCCGTTAGGCTCCGACTGCGTATTGACCGCTCAAAATCCTACCAAGTCCAGTAGATGTTCTAAGCGGCGTGCAAGATACAACGCACGTATCTTGCATAGAATCATCTCCCGACTTGATCGGAGTGGATCGATCACCGTCCTCCTCACATAGCGCTTTATGACCAGTCTCGGAAAACGGTGTTTTACACGATATTATGTCTGAAAAGTAGAATCTCAAGAGATCCATCTGGACGCAACTGTTATTACCTTGTTGATAGATAATGACACACAATGGCTCAGATATTCAAATCACCGGCAGCGTACGTACAGGGCCGGGATGTTGCCGAGGAGATAGGATCGCACGCTGAGGAATTGGGCGAGGAGGCGGTGCTTATCGCCGACGAAATCGTCCTCGATATTCTTGAAGACCGTGTACTGACGAGTCTCGAAGACGCAGGACTGGGTACGATGTCGGTGGAGTTCAACGGCGAGGCGTCCGAGACGGAAATTGACCGAATCACCAGTCTGGCGGAAGAGCAAGGGATTGACCTCGTCATCGGTGCGGGCGGAGGCAAGGCACTTGACACTGCAAAAGCCGTCCGAACGAACATAGACGAATCGATGGTTTCGATGCCGACAGTCGCCTCGACTGACGCCCCAACAAGTGCGCTCTCGGTCATCTATAGCGAACACGGTGAGTTCCAAGAGTACCGGTTCTATGAGGACCATCCAGATCTCGTACTAGTGGATACAGCAATTATTGCGGACGCACCAACCCGCTTCTTCCGGTCAGGGATCGCTGACGGCCTCGCAACGTGGTTCGAAGCCGACGCAGCTAACCAGTCAGACGGCGACAACGTCGTCGGCGGGAAACCCACACGGGCTGGCCACCATCTGGCACGCCTTTGTTACGACACATTGTGCGACCACGGACTCGCCGCTGTCGATGCGGTCGAACGGGGCGCTGTCACCGAGAGCGTTGAAGCCGTCACCGAGGCGAATACGCTTCTCAGCGGACTGGGGTTCGAGAGTGGTGGCCTCGCAGCGGCCCACTCGATACACAACGGATTGACGCAGCTGGAGGCGACACACGATGCGACCCACGGAGAAAAGGTCAATATCGGGACGATATCACAGCTCGCGTTGGAAGGCCGTGACGATGCGTTCATTGAGGAGTACGTTGAGTTCTCGCTGGATCTTGGGCTTCCGGTCACGCTCTCGGATATCGGTCTCGACGACCCGTCGCACAACGACCTCACCGTCGTCGCTGAGGCAGCCTGTGACGAAGAAGAGACAATCCACAACCAGCCGTTTGCAGTCTCCTCATCGATGGTCCGCGACGCGCTGTTAACTGCTGACGAACTCTCCCGACGGGTCCGCGAGAACCGCTAATTCTCCGCAGCGTTCCGTGCGTTCGAACGAAGCTGTGGAGGTCTCGGATGCCATCGCGGTGCGGGGCTTTGTGAGTGGTCTCCGCGACAGCAACATTCTTGTACCGATCAACCTGAATTAATTCGTATCTCACTGGATCAGGAATCGGAGACGTTCCTGCGGCTGATTCAAGGAGTAACCGGAGCAAATAATGCAGTTCCTGTGCTGACTACACACTCTATATCTTGCACGCTGCTTCTGACAAAAGTCAGGTGTGTTCTGATTTTCCGTTGCTACGTCACTCGTGTGTACTGAGCGATCGAGGCGTCGAGAACGATCAACCGAATCGACGCAGAGCCACCAAGTCGACGGCACCATTTATAAGCATACGCCGCACCCACCTCCGGCATGGATATCGGGCTCACCGTCGGCGACGACCTCGACCGGCTCGCGGCGTCGCCGAAGCGGTTCGACTTCTGCGAGCTCGGGGTCGGCGAGCCGACGCTCGTGCCGGGCGATATCGACCCGGAACGTCTCGACGACGCGCTCGCCGGCCGCGATCTGCTCGTCCACCTCCCGTACAGCCAGCGGCTGGCCAGCTACGTCCCCGAGGTCAACGACGCCATCGTCGACTACCAGCGCCGACTCTTGGAGGCCGCCGGCGAGTTGGGCGCGGAAAAGGCCGTCCTCCACGCGACCTCCGCCGACCGCGACGACACCGAGTTCCGCGAGGTCGCCGCCGAGCAGCTCCGGCGGGTCGCCGACGCCGGCCGCGACGCGGGCGTCGAGGTCGTCGTCGAGAACGTCGGCCACCAGCACGCGGGGCTCCAGCTGTCCGTCCTCGGCGATATCGCTCGGGAGACCGACACCCGGATCTGCTTCGACCTCGGCCACGCGTATATGGAAGGCGACAACAAGGCGATCAAACGGTTCCTCCGGAGCCACGGGGGCCGGATCTCACACCTCCACTGTCACGACGCCCGCCGCCGGGGTGACACCCACCTTCCCGTGGGAGCCGGCGAGGTCGACTACGGCCACGTGGAGTCCGAACTCGGCGATTTCGACGGGACGGTCGCCCTTGAGGTGTTCACCGACGACGAGACGCTCCTCCTCGACTCGGCCCGACGGATCGCGGAGCGGCTCGGCGTCGACTTTTAAATAGCGAAACCGATTCCTTCTCGTCTTTAAAAATAGAGCGACGGTCGTCAGACCGAGTCGCGGTCGTCGTCGTCTCCGTCGGCCGGTTCGTCATCTCTCTCGTTCCCAGCAGAACTGCCGTTATCGGCCGAGTCGTGGTCAGCGTCAGTCGTTTCGCCTCCGGCGTCAGCCGCCGCGCCTTCGGTGTCTACCGTCTCGTCTCCCGCGTCGGCCGCTGTATCCGCCTCGCGGTCGTCGATCTGGCGCTTGATCGACTCCAGTTCCGACTCAACGTCGACCTCCGGTGCGGGGTCGTCGTCCGAGTCGTCCGCCTCCCCGTTCCCGTCGTTTTCGCCCTCACGGTCCGCGTCCGGGTCGGTCACGTCGATCCGGACGCCGCGGTCGTCGCGGTCGCCGTTTACCTCGTTGGTTGTCCGGGTCTCATCCCGCCCGTCGGTCCGATCACGTCGTCCGCGCCGGGCCGCGTCGGCCTCGCGGCGCCCCTCGTCTATCCGCGCTTCGATCTCCGCCGTGAGGTCGCGCGCATCTCCGATAATTGACCGAGAGGCGGCTTCCTCCGGGAGGTCGGCCTCAGAGAGCGCCGTCCGGAGCTCCGAGAGCGACCGCGACAGCCCGGCGCTCGCGCCGTCCCGCACGTCGCCGAGGCGGTCGGTCGCTGCTCCCGTCTCGTCGAGGCTCCGCCCGGGGTCGGCAAGCCGGAGCGTCCCCTGCACCAGTTCGAGCGACTTGATCGTCGTTTCGAGGAGCGCGATCACCGTCGGAATGGTGTACTGCTCGGTGAACCGAACGAGTTCGGAGAGCCGGGGTGGTCGAGGCGGACCACGGCGGTCCCGCTCGGTTTCGCGGAGATCGCGGCGGAGTTCGCTCAACACGTCCTCAAGCTCGTCGAGCCGCTCCTCGAGGTCGTCGTCGCGTCGGTCGTCGCGGGAACTCATGCCGCGTCGTAGGCGGTCCGCGGATAAAAAGCCCGGCCGGTGCTTTTGGCTGCGGGATCAGAACCCCTCGCGAAGGTGCGTCGTCCGCGGCGGGAACACCGCGCGAAGATCGTCGGCGAGCGCGGAACCGACTGCGAGCCCGTCGCTCCGGACCGCCTCGTCGACCGACGTGTAGCCGACGTACAGCTGCGAGAGAGTACCGATGTCGATCGCGGCGTCCGCGGCCTCGGCCCCATCGACTTCTGACTTGTCGACCTCGCCGTCCACCGTCGGCTCGACCGCCACCGTCCCGTCAGCGACGGCGACCCGGAACGTCTCGTCGTTCCAGTCGACGAGCGGGTCGGAAACCGAAAGCGAGAACGCGGTCTCGATCTCCGGATCGGGGTCGAGCGCTTCGAGCGCGGTGGCGGCATCGACGAGCCGGACCATCGGCCCGGTTCGGATCTCGCAGTCGACGGCGCGGGGGTCCTCAACGAGGTCGAGTAAGGGTGCGTCCGGCGGCGCTTGGATCCGGACCTCGGCGACCTGCGAGTCGTGGTTGCGGACAAAGCGCAGCAGCTGGAACCACGCCTCGTCGTCAGCGGCGGCGACGTCGGTGACGCGCATCACCGTTTCGTCCGCGTCGTCCGCGTCGTCGTCGAAGCTGTACGCGCAGATCCCGCGGAGGTCCCCGTCGCGCTCCCAGCCGTAGACGAACGGGTCGGTCTTCCATCCTTGGAGAGCGCGCTCGCGCCACCACTCCTCGGTCCAGTCCATCGTCAGGTCGTAGCGGTCGGCCATCGCCGCTATCACCGGCTTCACGGCCGCGTAGTCGTCCTCGTCGAGCGGCCGGAAGCTCCCGGCGTCGTCGCCCGCGGTCGCGATCAGGTCGTCGACGAACCCGAGCTGATCGGGGGGCGCGGTGAGGTAGCGATAGCGGCTCGCGGTCGCCCAGCCGTAGCTGGCGTAGAAGGGGTATTCGAAGGGCCACAGCGTCGAGACGAAGACGCCCCGGTCGCGGTACTCCGTCAGCGACTCCCGGAGCATGCGGCCGACGTTCCCCTGCCGGCGATGTTCCGGCGGGGACGCGACCGCGGAGAGCCCGGCGACCTCGCGGTCGGCGCCGCGGATCCGCAGCGAGAAAGAGTGGTGCGCGCAGACCGCGACCGGGTCGTCGTCAGTGTCGAACAGGCCCCGCGTGTCGGCGATGGTGTCGTGGTCGTCGGCCTCCTCGGGGTCGTACGGGCCCTCGGCAGGAGAGAACGCGTAGCGCATGAACGCGTCGAACTCATCGCTGCGTTCGTCGGGGAAGGGTCGGTACTCCATACGCGGTCGGCTCCCGGGAGCGAAATAAATCTTCCCGGAGCGTGCGAGGCGGTCGCAGTCGAACCGGCCTGATCCGAGCGCGTCGCCTTCGCCGGCACCGTGTCAGTCGAACTGACCGCGCCGGTACTGCACCGGCCACGCAACGTCGGCGCCGAGTTCGTGGGCGGCCTCAAGCGGCCAGTACGGGTGTCGGAGCATCTCGCGGCCAAGCGCGACGAGGTCGGCCCGCTCGTTTCGGACGAGGGCGTCGGCGTGGGTTGGCTCCGTGATCCCGCCAACTGCGGCGACGGGCACGTCGGTCCCCTCCCGAATCGCCTCGGCGTACGGCACCTGATAGCCCGGCCCTGCCCCCGGAAGCTGCTGATCCGGGTGGATCCCGCCCCCGGAGACGTCGATCAGGTCGGCGCCGGCCTCGGCGAGCAGGGGGGCCAGCCGCACGGAGTCGTCCACGTCCCACGAGTCGCGGTCGGGGAGCCAGTCGGTCGCGGAGATGCGGACGAAGACGGGCTGATCGTCGGGCCAGACCTCGCGAACGGCCTCAACGACCTCCCGGAGGAGGCGGGTGCGGTTCTCGAAGCTCCCGCCGTACGCGTCGTCGCGGTCGTTGGTGACCGGCGAGAGGAACTGGTGGAGCAGGTAGCCGTGGGCCGCGTGGACCTCCGCGACCTCGAAGCCAACGTCACGCGAGCGCTCCGCGGCGGCCGTGAACGCGTCGATCACGTCGTCGATACCCTCACCGTCCAATCGGCGGGTCGACGCCAGTTCGCCGTCGTCCGCGTCCGAGTTCGGGTCGGGGTCCGGGTACGGCGCGTCGGTCGCGGAAACCGTCTCCCAGCCCCGCTCGCGGTCCGCAGGAATCGGGTCGCCGCCCTCGGCCGGGGGTTGGTGCGAGGCCTTCCGACCGGCGTGGGCGAGCTGAATCCCGGGCGTCGCACCCTGCGACTTGACGAACTCGACGATCGGTTCGATCGCTTCGGCGTGCTCGTCGGACCAGATCCCCAGGCAGTCCGGCGTAATGCGGCCGCGCGGCTCGACGGCGGTCGCCTCGGTCATCACGACCCCGGCCCCGCCGGCGGCGCGGGAGCCGAGATGGACACGGTGCCAGTCGTTCGCGAACCCGTCGTCCGCGGAGTACTGGCACATCGGCGACAACATTACGCGGTTGCGGAACTCGGTGTCGCGGAGCGTGAACGGCGTGAAAAGCGAATCCGGCATCGTCTCGGCTGACGGCCGCCACGGGCTAATGGGATCCGATTCCCCGCACGCATCGCCGCCGCCGGAAGGCAGGGAACCGGATCCCGCGAGAGTTTAGGTCGACCGAAATCTATAACCCCACACACCCCTGACGAACCGGTAATGACCGCTGGGGACCGGATCGAACGCGAGATTGAGGAATCGTCGGACGCACGGCCAACGGTCGCGGCGAGCCGTTGCTCGCCCGACCGCACCGTCTTCACCGAGGAGGGGAACACGGACGCGTGGATCGCGACCGATCTAACCGTCGAGTTGGAGCGATAGCGAGCCGTCGTTCTCGTTCGTCTATCGCCGTTCTCGACCGTTCTCTCGCTGTATCGCCGCCATCGATCAGTCGAGCCGCGCTCTCAGCGCCCGCCACAGGCGACTGATCACCCCCGATTCGCTCGACCGTTCGGGCTCCGAGAGCGCCCATCCCGCCTTCTCGGCCGCCTCGTCGATCGGCAGGTACTCGAAGCCGACGTGGGTCGCGACGCGACGGTTCGCAGTCGACGCGCCGACGAACACCGCCCGGGGAGCGCCGCTCTCCTCGTGGATGTCGCCGAGCGTCCCCCACTTGTCCCAGTTCCGGAGCGTGTAGTCGTTCTCGACACCCGTCTCGCGGACGAATCGCTCGACTGCGTCTGCGTCGTTGGCGACGATCCCGACGTGGCGGCTCCACTTCCGCGCGTTCGCGATCGCTGCCTCTGGGTCCGAGAGCCGTCGGGCGGCGCCCAACGAGAACACGAGCGTCACATCGCCGGTGCGATCGCCGGGGTCGGGGTCGTCGATATCGATACCCATCTCGGACGTCCGTTCGCGCCCGATCGGCTAAACCGTGTGGTGAGACTTATCCGCCGAGGGGGCCTTCGGTCGATGTCATGGAGTTCGAGGCCACCTTCGGCACGGACGCGCCGGTGATCGGCATGGTACATCTCCCGCCCCTCCCGGGGGCGCCGAAGGCGCCGGCCGACGGCGTGGCCGCGATGCGGGACGCGCTCGACCGCGCCGCCGCCGACGCCCGCGCACTCGACCGGGGCGGCGTCGACGGGATCATGGTCGAGAACTTCGGCGACGCACCCTTCTACCCGGACGACGCACCGAAACACGTCGTCGCGAGCGTTACCCGGGCAGCGACGGCGATCACGACCGAGACCGACCTCCCGCTCGGGATCAACGTCCTCCGCAACGACGCGGAAGCGGCCCTGTCGGTCGCCGCTGCGGTCGACGCCGACTACGTCCGGGTAAACGTCCACACCGGTGCCCGGGTCACTGACCAGGGTGTCGTGCAGGGGAAGGCCCACGAGACGCTCCGACTCCGCGACCGACTCGGGGTCGATGTCGGCGTCTTCGCCGACACCGACGTGAAACACTCCGCGCCGCTCTCTGCCGAAGGGTACACCGCGGAGTCGTTCGCCGACACCGCCGAACGCGGGCTCGCAGACGCCGTGATCGCCTCCGGACGCGGGACCGGTGAGGCGATGGATCCGGAGGCCCTCGAATCGGTCGTCGCCGACCGCGACGCGCACGGACTCGACACCCCGGTCCTGGTCGGAAGCGGCGTCCGAGAAGACACGGTCGGCGACGTGCTCGCGGTCGCCGACGGCGCGATCGTCGGCACCGCGCTCAAGGAGGGCGGCGAGACGACCGCCCCCGTCGACGCCGACCGGGTGGCGGCGCTCGTCGCGCGGGCGGACGAGGTCCGGTAAGGCGTCGGTGAGGGTAAGGTAAGGCGTCGGTGAGTGAGGTAAGGCGTCGGTGAATGAAGTAAGGCGTCGGTGAAGGTGATCCGGTGAGACGGCGTGACGACCGCCCGCGACCCGCTCAGAATCCTCGCTCCGCGAGGAACGCCTCCACGTCGTCGCGAGTCGGAAGCCCCGTCTGGGCGAACCGGGACGTGCAGTTTATCGCGGCGACCGCGGCCGCGAACCGGACGCCGTCGGCGACGCCGGCGCGCTCGCGGCGTGGGTCGTCACCACTGTCGCTCCCGGCGATCCACCGGTCGATCAGCCCCGCGACGAACGAGTCCCCGGCCCCGGTCGCGTCGACCACGTCGACGTCGAACGCGTCGAACTCGGTGACCGCGCCGTCAGCGACGACCGTCATCCCGTCGGCGCCGTGGGTCAGGACGGCGCGGGGCCAGCCGTCGCCGGTCACCGGGGACCGACCGTTCGCCTCGCGCGCCTGCTGTGCGGCCGCGACGCGGTCCACCGCCGCGTCCGGGCCGCCGAAGTACGCCGCGGCCGCCACGTCGTCGGCGACGAACAGGTCCGCGGCGTGGAGGTACCGGTGGATCGTCTCCGACTCCGTCCCGCGACCGACGAGTTCCTCGACCGAACCCGAGAGGTCGAAGACGAGTGCGGGCGGATCGGCGGCCGACTCGATGGTATCGAGCACCGCCCGCGAGACCGCGTCGGGCGTGTACCCGGTGAGGAAGACGATATCGGCCGCCGCGAGCGCCTCACGGTCCGTCTCGTTCAGCCGGAGGCGTCGGAAGCTCTCGCCCGTAGTGACGATGGTGCGCTCGCCCGCGGGATCGCTGAGGATCACCGACCGCGTCGAGGGGTCGTTCCCGACAGAGACGCGCGAGGCGTCGACCCCGGTGTCCGCGAGGTACTCGAAGGCCCGCCGACCGTACTCGTCGTCGCCGACGCGGCTCACGAGTCCGACTTCGCGTCCGAGTCGATCGAGCGCGACGCAGACGTTGGCGCCGACGCCGCCGAACGCGGTCGTCACCTCGCTCGCGAACGCGCCGCCGTCCGGCTCGGGGAGGTTGCTGACGGCGTACCACTCGTCGATCGCTGCGGCGCCGACTGCGAGGACCGGAGGAGAGTCGGTCATGGACGCGGCGAGCTTCCCCGACTGCTCACGCTACGACTCACCGTACACCGATTCATGGAGTTCCATGGCGGCCGCCTCGGCGATCGGTCCCTCGACGGTCGTGTCGCCGCCGGCCCGGCGGATCACCTCCGCGCAGGGGATCGACACCGCGTCGCCGGTGAGCCCGTCGAGCGTCTCGCCCGCGACGCCGAAGACGACCCGACCGATCCCGGCGTAGTGGATCCCGGTCGCACACATCGGGCATGGCTCCGTGCTGGCGTACATCGTACAGCGGGCGCGCTCGTCGACGTCGAGCTCGCGGCCGGCCCACCGCGCGAGCGCCAGTTCCGGGTGGGCCGCCAGATCGTCCTCGGTCAGCGTCTCGTTGTGGGCCTCGGCGACGATCTCGCCGTCGAGGACGAGCAGCGCACCGAACGGCGTGTTCCCCATCTCGACGGCTTCCTCGGCGAGTTCGATCGCCCGGTCGACGTACTTGCGATCGCTCGGAGTGGAGTCGCCCGTCGCGTCGCTGTCGTTCCGGTCGTCCCCCGGACCGTCGGCGGTCGAATCGGTCATGTCTCCGTGTTTGTCCGCGGGTACCTAACCTTTCGTCTGGCACGGAGAGTCACTTGTCGGGGTCGATGTTCTCGGCATCTGCGCTCGCGTTGTCGGCGTCCACACCGCCATTCTCGGCGTCCTCTGCTTCCGGCGCCGACCCGTTCTGTCGAACGTCCCGGAGCGCGCCGACGGCGTCGGCGAGAAAGAGCGCGTCGTCAACGTGGCCTGTTCTTTGAGCGTCCGTTTCTCGGATGAATCTAGCAATATCGTCGCCACTCGAAACCTCGTTGGAGCGTAAACGGCAGTACGCCAAACGTCTGAGAATCTACCGATTGCTGTGTTCAAACATTGTTATTCCATACCGGTAGTCGTGCCGGCTGACTAGTGTTATTAAATATGATAAAACAAACGGAGGGCTCTTGTTGTTGCCAGAATTTTCAGATGTAAGACGATGGAAAAATTATCTGCAGAAAAAAGTGATAAAAAGGTAACATCAATATCGCGCCGATCGTGGCTCAAAACACTCGGAGTCGGCGCCTCTCTAATCAGCTTAGAGTCAGGGAGTGTTGCAGCGACGTCAGGCGGATACGGTATCGGTGGATATGGTGCGAGTGAATACGGTGACTCGGATACTGGAGTAACGGTCACGACCGACGGAGCGAGCGACGTCGGCGAAACGAATGTGACGCTCAACGGGTCACTGACTGATCTGGGCGGCACCTCCTTCGTGGACGTTTACTTTGAGTATCGGCACACCAACGTTACCACTTGGAGTGCCACCGCTACGCAAACCGCCTCGTCAGCTGGTGGTTTCAGTGCCGCTATTACGGGTCTCGGAGATGGCGTTGCTTACGAATTCAGGGCCGTTGCGTTGACGAGCGATGGGAATTCGGTTACCGGGTCACCGAGTAACTTCACTACCACCGAACACTCCGTGGTCGTTTCAACGGATGGTGCGACCGCTATCGGTGAAACGACTGCGACTCTCAACGGCTCTGTGACGGACCGCGGTAACGCAAATTCAGCTGATATCTACTTTGAGTACCGCGAAGCCGGGAGTAGCAGTTGGAACGCGACAAGCACACAGACACTTACCTCAGCGGAAAGTTTCACACAGAATCTGAACAACCTAAAGAGTGGTACGGACCACGAGTTCAGAGCAGTCGCACTGGCTAGCGACGGTGACACTGATACTGGAGGCTCGGTCACATTTGTGACGGTGACCGCCGAGAGCGATCCAGCTGTCGGTACGTTCAGTATTTCAGAGGCTGGCTCGCCGAATCCACACGCAGAAATCAACGTTGACTGGGCTGTTTTCGACGTGGACGGCGACCTCAGTCTGGTCACCGTCTCAGTTGCTGATTCAACTGGGGCAACTGTGAAATCCAGCACGACGTCCGTTAGTGGTAGCAGCGTCTCAGGATCTGATTCGCTCAAAATCAAACACGGGGGCGGCGAGGTTTACGAGGTCACGCTCCGTGTAGAGGACAACGCCGGCAACGTTGTCACTGAAACGGGGTCTGTGTCATCCTGAGAAACGGGGTCAGTGTCATCCTGAGAAGACGTCCGATCACAGGGTGAAGAGCCGCGTCGGATTCATCCCGTGCCGCCGCGTGCGACGTAGCCCAGCGATTCCCTTCGAAGGTACGGATCGAGTCCACGTTATCGAACGATGGACACGAGATACTTGTAACAGTCGCGTATCGCGTGTGAGGTCCGGCGGCGACGACGCGATCTGATATCGATCGATATACCCTGGCTCTCGATCCAGCGCCGCATCTCGTCGCTCCCGGCTTCCCGCTCGATATCGACTTGCCGGAGGTGTTTGATCGGGTGTCGCAGCCAGTTGTACTCCTCGTGAGCGAACACGTCGACGTAGTCCGGCGAGTGAGCGATGAGAATGGCGTGGATCTGTCTGTCGGCCAGTAGACTCCGTTGATACGTCCAGCTGCCGTCGGGCTCCGACCCAACCGGCGGCTGGTGATACCACGCCAGCGGATCCCACTCGAAACCGTGTTCTTGGAGCGTCTCCGTGAACTCGTCCAGCGGCCGTTGGACGGTACCGACGTATTCGGTGTCGCGAAGCCGGTACTCGGGCTGCCCGAACCGCCGCGCGAATCGGGTGACCAAGGGACCGAGTCGCTGTCTCACGCGGTAGGACACGTCCGGTTGGAGAGTCTCGGTGATGGTCCGCATTCGTGATCGTTGGGTTCCCACCGGGTCAAATGTGTCGTCGCTTAGCCGAAGGAAACGGAACCGAATACCCCTTGATCGTCCATCGCGCATTTATATACCTCCCACCGTCTAATCCGGGTGTGTCCTGCGTCACTGTCAGCATCGACCCTCACGTCCACTCGGACGACAGCTACGACGGCCACGAGCCGGTGGAACTCATCTTGGAACACGCTTCGGAGATCGGACTCGATGCAGTGGTGATAACCGACCACGACGTGATCGGCGAGTCGAAGCGCGCGGCGGAGATTGCCGACGAGTACGGGCTGATCGGCATCCCCGGCGTCGAGGTGTCGACCGCGCACGGCCACCTGCTCGCGGTCGGCGTCGAACGCATGCCGCCGCGACGACGCCCCTACGACGAGACGATCGCATGGATCCACGAGCACGGCGGCGTCGCGATCGTTCCCCATCCCTTCCAGCGATCGCGCCACGGCGTCCGCGAGCGGAACATTCCCGTTCCGGAGGCGAACGAGGGGAGAAGCGAGAGGAACGCCGAGAGCGACGGTGGCAGTGCGACTGTCGAGGTTGCTGACGCGAACAGCGCAGTCCCTGAAGTCCCCGCAGTCCCCGAGGTCGACGCGATCGAGGTGTTCAACGCGTGGCTGTTCACCGGGTACCGCAACCGCCGCGCGCGACGGTTTGCGGCCAAATACGACTATCCGGGAGTCGCGGCGAGCGACGCACACCACCTGAAGTACGTCGGGCGCGCGTTCACCGAAGTCGAGATCGCGGGGCGCGAGTCGGTCGACGCGGTCACCGCCGACGACGTGCTCGACGCGATCCGAAACGGCACGACGCGGGTGGACGGCCGTCGTGCGCCGATCCGAATGGCGGCGAAACACTACGTCGGCGCGGCCGGGCGTAGGACGGGATACTACGCACGGACGGGTGCGGTGCGGAGTGTAACCGCCACGCGCCGAGGCGTCGCCGAGATCGTCTCGACTCTCCGAGTCGCCGTCTCGCAGGGCGCGCATCGCGCGGCACGCGTCCTCTCGTGGGTGACCTGACCGCCCTGACGGGCGGCGATCCGATCAGCCTGCCGAAACCGATCGACCCACCGGAGACGGATTTTTGCCCGCGGGCGTGAAACGACCGTTCATGAGCCACGACAGACGCGAGGCCGGATTCAAGCGACGGACCCGCGTCGCGGACGCGCTGGCGACGCTACTCGACGCCGCCGAGCCCCACGGCCGGACCGAGTCGGCGCCGCTCGCCGACGCGGACGGACGGGTCGTCGCCGAGCCGATCGACGCGCCGGCGCCGGTCCCGAGCTATGACCGGGCAGCGATGGACGGGTACGCGGTCCGCGCCGAGGATACGTTCGGTGCGTCCGACCGGTCACCGGCGGTGCTGCGGGCGGTCGGCACCGAAGCCGACTCGATCGCGCCGGGCGAGGCCGCGCGGGTGCACACGGGCAGCGCGGTCCCGGAAGGGGCCGACGCAGTCGTGATGATCGAGCAGGTGGAAACGGTCGCGGACGAGGTCGAGGCGTTCGACGCGGTCGCCGAGGGAGAGAACGTCGGTGAGGCGGGCGAAGACGTGGCGGACGGACAGCGCCTCTTCGAGGCCGGCCACGTCCTCCGGCCCTCCGACCTCGGCCTCCTGAAGTCGGTCGGACTCGACGCGGCCCCCGTCTACGAGCGCTCGACCATCGCCGTGATCCCGACCGGCGAGGAGCTGGTGCAGTCCGATCCCGGCCCGGGCGAGGTGATCGAGACGAACGGGCTGACGGTCTCGCGGCTGGTCGAGCGGTGGGGCGGAGAGGCCCGCTACCGCGACGTGGTCACCGACGACGAGGACGCGCTCTCGGCCGCGATCGAGGCCGACCTCGACGCCGACGTTGTCGTCACCACCGGGGGGTCCTCGGTTGGCGAGCGCGACTTGCTCCCGGAGGTCATCGATTCTATCGGGGAGGTACTTGTCCACGGCGTCGCCCTGAAGCCGGGGCATCCGGTCTGTCTCGGCGTCGTCGACGACACCCCGATCGTCTCGCTTCCCGGCTACCCGGTCGCCTGTATCGTCAACGCCGCGCAGTTCCTCCGGCCGCTCCAGAAGCACGTCGGCGGAACGACCGCGAACCCGTTCCCGACGCGGCGCGCGACGCTTACCCGAAAGGTACCGAGCGAGCCCGGCACGCGAACGTTCGCGCGGGTGTCGGTGGAGGGAACCGGCGAAGGCGGCGACGGGGACGGAGACGACTCGGCCCTCCCCGCCGCCACGCCGACCCGCGCCAGCGGTTCTGGCATTCTGTCGAGCGTCGCGCTCGCTGACGGCTGGGTCGTCGTCCCCGAACCGCGAGAGGGGCTCGACGCGGGCGAGATCGTCGACGTGGAGCTGTGGGAGGCGAGCCAATGAGCGACCGCAAGGAGTTCCGCGACCTCGCGACGCCCGAGGCCGCCCGCGAGGCGATCGACGACCTCGATCTCTCGCCGGCGCCGGAGACAGTCCCCCTAGAGGACGCCCGCGGCCGCGTCCTCGCGGAGCGGATCGACGCCGCCATCGACGTGCCGGGGTTCGACCGCGCCTCGATGGACGGGTACGCGGTCCGCGCCCGCGACACCTTCGGCGCCGACGAGGCCGATCCGGCCGACCTCGACCTCGTCGGGGCGGTCCACGCTGGCGCGGCGCCCGAGGTCACCGTCGAGCCCGGCACCTGCGCCGAGATATCCACCGGGGCCGTGATGCCGGACGGCGCTGACGCCGTGGTGATGGTCGAGCGGACGGACGAGGTCGGCGGGGATCCGGACGCCGAGGGAGGCGGCCCCGACCGAATCGCGGTCCGGACCGCGGTCGCGCCGGGCGACCACGTGATGAGCGCGGGCGCCGACATCGCCGCCGGTGCCCGCGCGCTCGGTCCCGGAACTCGCCTAACGCCCCGCGAGATCGGCCTGCTCTCGGCGCTCGGCGTCGACGAGGTGCCGGTCGCGGGGAAACCGCGGGTCGGGATCGTCTCGACCGGCGACGAGCTGGTTCGCCCCGGAGAGGCGCTCGATCCCTCGCGCGGCGAGATCTACGACGTGAACTCGACGACGATCGCGGCCGGCGTCGAGGAGGCGGGGGGCGAGCCCGTTCTCTACCCGCACGCCGGCGACGACTACACGGAGATGGAGCGGTTGCTCCGGCGGGCGGCCGACGAGTGCGACCTCGTACTCTCGTCCGGATCGACCTCGGCGAGCGCGGTCGACGTGATCTACCGCGTGATCGAGGAGCGTGGCGACCTCCTGCTTCACGGCGTCGCGGTCAAGCCCGGCAAGCCGATGCTGATCGGGCGACTCGACCGCGGCGGGAGCGAGGCAGTGGGCGAGAGCGATGCCGACGGCGACACCGACCCTCGTACCGGCGAGTCCGCCTACGTCGGCCTCCCCGGCTACCCAGTCTCTGCGCTCACGATCTTCCGGACGTTCGTCGCGCCCGCGATCCGCGAGGCGGCTGGTCAGCCCGAACCCGCGACGGCAACTATCGAAGGCCGGATGGCCGTCGGCGAGCGCTACGGCGAGGGACGCATGCGGCTGATGCCGGTCGGACTGCTCGATCTGAACGACGGCGATCTGCCCCTCGTCTACCCGGTCGACAAGGGGTCTGGCGCGACGACGAGCCTCGTCGAGGCCGACGGCGTCGTCGCGGTCGACCCGGACACCGAGTACCTCGACCGGGACGAGCGCGTCACGGTGCAGCTGTTCTCGCCCGACGTGCGTCCGCCGACCCTGCTCGGCGTCGGCGAGGACGACCCGGCGCTCAACCGCCTGCTCGACCGGCTCGACGCTCCCCGGTACCTCCCGGTCGGCTCCCGTGAGGGGCTCCGCCGACTCCGCGACGGCGTGCCCGACGTGGCGGTCGTCGCGGGCCCGACAGACCGCGACGTCGACGCCGTCGATCTCGGCGGCTGGGCTCGCGAGTGGGGGTTAGTCGTCCCCGAGGGTAACCCGGCCGGCGTGACGGGGCTTGCAGACCTCGTCGACGGCGAGATGCGCTTCGTCAACCGGCCGACCGACTCGGGGCTCCGCCGGAGCCTCGACGACGCGCTCGCCGACCTCGCGACCGATCGCGACGCGTCGCGCGGTGACCTCGCCGACCGGATCGACGGCTACGAGCTGACAGTTCGCGCGTTCGAGAGCCCGGTCAGGAAGGTGCTCGCGGGCGACGCCGACGCCGGACTCGGGCTCCGAGAGACGGCCGACCGGCTCGACTGTGGGTTCGTCTCGCTCGGCGAGCAGTCCGTCACCGTCCGCGCCGCACCCGACCGGGTCGAGCGGGACGCAGTCGAGGAACTCGCGGACGCGCTGAATGATCCGACCGACCTCCTCGCCGATCTGGCGGGCTACTCGCGGAACAGTCGGAACGACCCCTGACCGACGACGACCTCGGCGGCGTCACCGTTCGTCGAGCTGGTGACCGTCATGTCGCTGACGCCGATCGAGCCGCCGGACCTGACGATCGTCGCCTCCGCCCGGAGGTCGCCGGTCGCCGGCCGGAGGTAGTTCGCGTTGAGGTTCACCGTCGCGACCCCGCCCGAGAGTGGCTCCTCGAAGGCGGTGCGCTGGACGATTCCGCCCGCGGTGTCGACGAGCGTCGCGGCCACGCCCCCGTGAATGGTACCGCCGTCGCTGTTCGTCAGCTTGTCGTCGAACGGGATCGAGAGGACGACCCGACCGCGCTCGACGACGTCGACCGACGTGTTCAGCCACGAGAGGTAGCCGTGCTCCTCCTCGATCCGCCGCTCGACGAGTTCGACCGCCGCCGCCGACAGCGGCTCCATCGCCTCGACCTCGCTCCGGTCCATACCCCACCCTCGGCGTCGTCCCGCTTGTAGTCCTCGAAACTCGCAACAACGGCTGGGAGGTTGGGGCGGTACGGTCGGAGAGAGGCCCTCCGCCTCCCGTCCGACGGCTTATCACCGATCCCGCGCCATCCGCCCCGTGACCTGACGCGTTGCCCCGCGGCGGCCGAGGCGGGAGCCCGGCGCACCGCCGCGGCGGATCGTTCGCGCCGGCTGTCCGCCACCCGTCTCGCCAGCCGCTGGTGATCCCAAACTCACCCTACACCGAGTCGGATCGGGTCGTCGCTCGGCGCGAGCGCGAGCGAGACGGTCTCGCCGAGGTCGAACCGTCTGTCCGGACAGACGATCTTCGCCCCGAATCCGTCGTCTCTGGCCGCGAACAGCGACAGCCCCACCACCCGCTCGCCGTTCGCGAGCACGTCGATCGGGTCCCACGCGACGCCTCGCCCTCGGGCGACGCCGACGCGGGTGCCCCACAGCGACACCGCCGCCCCGTCCACGAGTTCGTCGAACGCGCCGCCGCCCGCGTAGTGCGCCAGCCCGCCGTCGAGAGGTATCCCGTCGTCGCTCGCGAGCGCCGCGAACCGCTGACCGGGGGCCGGGTGGGTCGGCGCGTCGAGGACGACGTGCGTCGGGCCGCGCTCGACGACTGCGCCGGTCCCGTCCCACTGTATCGGCTCGACCGACACGTCGACATCGACCGGGAGCGACCCGCTCGCCCGGAGCGCGTTCGCACCCGGCGCTCTGAATCCGAGGTGGACGTGGTTGTCGACCCACTGACCGAAGAAACCGGACCGCGTCAGCGGGCCGAGAGCGTCGCCGACCGCGACGCGGTCACCCGCCGAGACCTCCGGAACAACGTGGAGAATCCGCGCGATCGTTCCGGGTGCCGCGCCGGCTCGTCGGCACCAGTCCTCATCGAGCTCGACGACGATCAGGTGGTCCTCGTCGGCGGCGTACGGCCGGTCCGGACAGCCGACGGTCCGCGTTTCGCGGACGACCCCGGCGACCGGCGAGATCCCCGCCTCGCTGTCCGGGTAGAGGTCGATCGCGCAGCCGTCATCGTGCGCCGGATACGGTGAGTTAAACCGCGAGAACCGTCGGTAGCGGTCGAGCACCGACGACGAGAGCGTGACAGCCATCGAGTCGTCACGAGGAGCCCGACGTGCAAGTGGCCGTCGAAGCCGGCCATCGCGGTCGGTCTATGAGACGACCGTCAACCACCGGATCAGTCGTCAGCGGGCTCGATCCCCGAGATCACGAAGCGCGCGCCGCCGGACGCTGACTCCTCGACAGAGAGCTCCCACCCGTGCGCCTCGGCGATGTCGCCGACGATGGCGAGCCCGAGTCCGGTCCCGCCGCCGAGGGAGACGCCGCGCTCGATTACCTGCGACCGCTGATCCGGCGGGACGCCGGGACCGTCGTCGGCGACCGTGAGCGCAATATCGTCCTCTCGTCGCTCGATTTCGACCCGCACCGTCACGTCGTCGCCGGCGTGTTCGATCGCGTTGCGGAACAGGTTCGAGAGGAGCTGTTCGAGCCGGTCGCCGTCGGCCAAGGCAGACACGTCCGGCCCGTTGACCGACAGCGTCGCGTCTGCGGTTTCAAGGCGTGACCAGACCCGTCTCGCGGTCCCGTCGAGCGAGACGCGGTCGACCTCGTCGACGGACTTCCCGGCGGTCGCCAGCGACAGCAGCCCCTCGATCAGGTCGTCCATCCGCTCGTGGGCGTTCGCGGCGCGGTCGAGTGCGTCCTCGTTGTTCCGGTCGCCGTGGCGAGCGAGCTCCACTGCCGCAGTCGCCGCCGCGAGCGGATTCCGGAGGTCGTGGGAGACGACGCCGGCGAAATCCTCCAACCGCTCGTTTTGCCGCTCTAACTCGACCTCGCGGCGCTCCAGTTCGGTCTGTCGACGCTCGCGTTCGGTCACGTCACGGAGCAGGAACACGTGCCCGCGATCGGTCCCGCGGGGGTCGGTGATCGGGTCCTCTTGGATGTCGAACTGCCGCCCGCCGATCGATATCGGGTGTTCCACCCCGACCTCCAAGAGCGGGAACACGTTCGACAGCGAAGAGCCGACCGCGTCGGACGGAAGGAGTTCCTCTGCCGCTGGGTTGAGGTCACGTATCCGACCGTCAGAGCCGGCGACGATCACGGGGTCCTGCATCACCTCGACGGCCGTGTCGCGCGCGACGACGGCGGCGTCGAGCGTCCCGAGCCAGAAGACGGTCCCGTACAGGAAGACGCCGTGGACCACGAGCCCCGCCGGGAACCACGCGAGGTGCGCGTAGCTCCCTACGTCGACGACCGTGACGATGCCGCCCAGAAACGGAAACAAGGTTCCGAGCAGGATCACGAACGTCTGAAGACGGTAGCGGTTTCCCGTCCGCCGGTACAGATCGACCACGACGAGGACACCGGCGATACACAGCCCGTAGGCGTACAGTACGAACGCCACATCCGCGATCCCGAGCCCGAACGAGAGCAGCGTGAACGGCCCCTCGACGACGGCTGCCAGCGAGCGTCGCGAGAGCCCGTGGGTCCCGCTCGACCAGGCGGTCAACACCCAGACGAACGGCGGGGCCGCGAGCGCGACAGTCCGGTTCTCCGTGCGCCACCGGTCGTGGCCGGAGAACGCCAGCACGAACGCCATCCAGATGCCGGGGACCGCGGCGACGAGCGGCGTTGAGAGGTTGAGTGCGACGATCATCGCTAGTTCGCTCGCGCTCGCGACTCTAACGGCGTACAGAAGCGAGACGGCACCGCCACAGAACAGGTAAAGCGAGACCTCGGTGCCGCCCGGTTCGTCACGGTCGACCCACGCGACGCGGCCGAGCCAGACTCCGATGACCCCGGCGAGGAGGCAGGCTGCGAGGTACGCCTGCACCGGCAGTGCGCCGAGATCGCTCATCGTTACCTGACACAGTCAGAGGGCCGGCAAAACCTTTGTGTCACGCGCTCGTCGCCCTCCCGAGCGGCGAACGACGCGCGTCGGACGCGCGCCGCAAGTCGCTTGTCTGATCGCCTCCTGAAGGCGGTATGCGCGTGCTCAGAGGTCGCGACCCTCGCCCCGCAGTGGACCGCGAGCACACGGCGGCGCTGCTCGCCGACGCGAGCGACGGGACGCCGGGAGTTCGGGTGTGGACGCCGCCCCGTCAGGTCGCCTTCGGACGCCGCGATGCACGAGAGCCGGGATTCGGGCGAGCGAAGCGGCTTGCCGCCGAGCGAGGGTTCGAGCCGATCGAACGCGACGTGGGGGGGCGAGCCGTCGCGTACCCGGGCGACACGCTCGCGTTCGCACACGCGCTCCCGCTCGTCGACGGCCGGGGTTTCGAGTCGATTCCGGACCGATACGAGCGCGCGATCGAGACGGTTATCAGAGCGTTGCGGAGCCTCGGCGCGGAGGTGTCGACCGGCGAGCCGCCGGAGTCGTTCTGTCCGGGCGATCACTCAATCCGCGTCGCGGGTGGCGGCAAAGTTGCGGGGATCGCCCAGCGCGTTCGGGGGGACGCCGCGCTCGTGGCGGGCTGTCTGGTCGTCACGCGGGCGGACGCGAGTGCCGTCGCCGATGCCACCGCGGCGGTGTACGACGCGCTCGGCGTTCCATTCGACCCCGAGACGGTCGGGAGCGTCGCGGAGGCGAACGGTCCCGAGGATCCGAAACCAGTCGCTCGGGCGCTGGAAGACGCGTTTGTCGACGGGCCGTGGGGCGACGGCGAACCGAAGATCGACCGGATCGACCGCAGCGGCTGAGCAGCGATCGGTGCTCGCGACGCGATTCGCGGGCGGGTTGCGGACGGATGGTGGGTGGATCCCAGGTGGATCGCGGTTTCGACGTGCTTTTTATTCGCGGGAGTCTCAGTTCGCCCATGGCCGAATTCAAAGTCGTCATCGCCGACCCCAACACCGGTGAGACGTTCCAGCGAGAGGTTGACGGACAGGACGCAAACCGGTTCCTCGGTCGCGATATCGGTGACGAGATCGGCGGCGACGCCGTCGGGCTCTCCGAGCACACGATCGCGATTACCGGCGGCTCGGACGAGACCGGGCGCCCGATGCGCGAGGACGTCTCCGGCACCCGCCTGAAGGAGCTCCTGCTCGAAGGCGGCGTCGGATTCGAGCCGTCTCGCGAGGGCGAGCGCAAGCGAATCACCGTCCGCGGCCGCGAGATCGACAACGACGTGGCCCAGATCAACGTCTCGGTGGTCGAGGGCGACGACGTCGCCGCCGCGCTCGGAGAGGGCGACGCCGACGCTGACGACGCCGACGAGGAGTAAGCGCCCGTTTTCGATGCCCCGCGTTCCCTCCGACGACGAGGGCGTCGCCTCGATCCGCGTCTCGCTCGCCCGGAGCGGCGGGACTCGCCGGCCCTGCGTCCGGATTCCGAACGACGACGAGCTCGACGGTCGCGTCGAATCCGGGACCTGTGAGTCGCTGTCGCTCGCCGCGGGCGACGTAATTCGTGTCGCCATCGACCGCGAGGAGTACCACGCGCCGGTACGGAGCGACAGCGAGGGACGGATCATCCGCGGCGCGTTCGACAACCGACGGCTCGCGCGCGAGCCCGGCGAAGGAGCGAACCGCCTCGCCGAGTGGCTCGACGAAAACGACCGCGAGCCGGGCGACGTAATTGTCCTCGATGTCGTCGTTCCCGGCGAGCTGTACGGACTCCGAATCCCCGGCGAGCGGACGGTGTACGAGGCGAACCGCGGCCCGCGGTCGTCGCTGTCGGACATCGCTCGCGACCTCGACGGGTGAACCTGAGCGGGTCGCTCCGACCCGATCGGCATCAGCGTCGACGAACGGGTCGGATCGCTTATTCTCGCGCGGACCCGATCCAGACGTATGCAAGAGGTCGACGCAGATCTGACGGCGCTCGACCGCGGGATCATCAACGCCTTTCAAGGCGGATTCCCGGTGACCGAGCGCCCCTTCGAACCGGCCGCGGCCGCGCTCCGCGAGCGCGGGATCGACGTGACCGGCCCGGAGCTGTGCGAGCGCGTGCGCGAACTCGACGAGGCGGGGACCCTCTCCCGGTTCGGGGCGCTCGTCAACGCCGAGGAGATCGGCGGAGCGGCCTCGCTCGTCGCGATGCACGCCCCCGAAGACCGGTACGAGGAGATCGCGGAGACGGTCAACGAGTTCACCGCGGTGGCGCACAACTACGAGCGCGAGCATCCCCACCTCAACATGTGGTTCGTCGTGAGCGTCGCCGACCACCCGGATCCCGACAAGGACGGGAGCGACCGGGTCGACGAGGTACTCGCGGAGATCGAGGCCGCGACCGGGCAGGAGACGTACAACCTCCCGAAGGTTCGCGAGTTCCACGTCGGCGCGAAGTTCCTCGTCGACGGCCCGGTTCCCGACGGCGAGATCGACCTCTCGGATCTGGGGCCCGCGGTTTCGGCCAGCGGCCGGTCGACGCTCACCCTCGACGAGCGCGACCTCGTCGTCGAGATTCAGGGCGGACTCCCGATCACGGAGATGCCGTACGCCGACGTGGCGGCCGCGATCGGCGCCGAGGTCGACTGGGTGATCGAGACGATCAAGCGGTTCAACGCGGAGGGGAAGGTGCGCCGCGTCGGCGTCATCCCGAACCACTACGCGCTCGGGTACACCGAGAACGGGATGACCGTCTGGGACGTGCCCGAGGACGCGCTCGACGAGGTCGGGCCGGTCGTCGCGAGGCTCGACTTCGTCACCCACTGTTACGAGCGACCCCGGCACGCGGGCGTCTGGGAGTACAACTTCTTCGCGATGACCCACGGGCGGACGGAGGCCGAAAGCGAGCGCCGGATCGCGGAGGTCAAAGAGCTGATGGACGAGTACTGGGAAGTCGGCGAGAGCGACTGGGACACGCTGTTCTCGACCCGAATCTTGAAGAAGACGGGGATCCGCATCGCTGACCGCGCCGACAGCAACACCGCGTGATCCCGCTGTACCACGACTTCACCGGCGAGACGGTGCTGGTGTTCGGCGGCGGCACCGTCGGGTCGCGGAAGGCGTCCCGGTTCGCCGACGAGGCGCGAGTCGTCGTCGTGAGCCCCGGCTTCGACGATCGGCTGGTCGACCTCGCCGAGGAAGATCGCGAGTCAGTAGAACTGGTCCGCGCCACACCTGACGCCGAGGCCATCCACGGGTGGATCGACCGCGTCGACCCCGCTCTCGTCGTCGCCGCCACGGACGACGCGGCCGTCAACGCGGCAGCCGAGGCGGCCGCGCTCGACACCGGCGCGCTCGTCAACCGGACCGACGTGTCGGCCGGGGACCGTTCGGGCGGCCGAGACGTGCGGAGCGTCGTCGTCCCGGCGACGATCGAGGACGACCCGGTCAGGGTGGCGCTCTCGACCGGGGGCGCGAGTCCGGCGCTCGCGAAGGCGCTCCGCGAGCGGATCGAAGCGGAGATCGACGGCGCCGGCGCGATGGCGGAGCTGTCAGGGACGCTCCGTGCGGAGCTCAAAGACCGAGATGTCCCCCCCGAGAAACGTCGGGAAGCGATCCGCCGCGTCGTGCGATCCGAGGGGGTTTGGAAGGCTTTACAAAAGGGGGATTCCTACGGTCGGCAAGAGGCAGATTCCGTGATCGAGGAGGTACTCAATAGATGAAGGAGACGGGCGCTATCACGGGCATAAGCGTCGCCTACTCCCGCGCGACGGTCGACGAGATCGAGGCTGCGGGCGGCGACGGCGTCCGAGCCACCGTCTCGGACCTGCTCGCGCGCGACGGGGTCGAGGAGGCGTTCGCGATCCAGACCTGCAACCGCTCGGAGGCGTATGTCGTCACCGACCGGACCATTGACGGCTCGGTCGCGCTGGAGTCGTTCGCCCCCGAGGTCCGCGGCGGCGCGGTCCGTCGACTCGACCACGAGGAGAGCTTAGAACACCTGATGCGGGTTGCCTCCGGGCTCGAATCGCTCGTGCTCGGCGAAGACCAGATCATCGGGCAGCTCCGCGAGGCGTACGAGGAGTCGAAGTCCGCGGGCGGCATCGGTCCCGTGTTGAAAGACGGGGTGACGAAGGCGCTCCACGTCGGGGAGCGGGCGCGCAACGAGACGTCGATCAACGAGGGGGTCGTCTCGCTCGGATCGGCCGCGGTACGGCTGGCCGCCGACGAGATCGACCTCACCGACGGCTCTGCTGTCGTGGTCGGCGCCGGAGAGATGGGGACGCTCGCGGCACGGACGCTCGACGACACCCCGGTCTCGGAGATCGTCGTGGCAAACCGAACGGTGCCGAACGCGGCGTTCGTCGCCGAGGAGGTTGAGACTCCTGCTGAGGCGGTGCCGCTCGCCGACCTCGCAACCGTGATCCCGGACGCCGATCTCGTGATCGCGGCGACTGGCAGCCCAGACCCGGTGATCCGGTCGGAACACGTGACGGGCGCCGACCGGCTCGTCTGTATCGACATCGCGCAGCCGCGAGACATCGAGCCCGCGCTCGCCGACCGCGACAAAGTCACGCTGTACGACATCGACGCCTTGGAGGACGTGACCCGCAAGACCCGCGAGAGCCGCGAGGAAGAGGCGCGAGAGGTCGAGGCGATTATCGACGAGGAACTCGACCGCATCCTGGAGGCGTACAAGCGCAAGCGCGCCGATAACGCCATCTCGGCGATGTATGCCGGCGCCGACCGCGTGAAGGCCCGCGAGGTCGACCGCGCCGTCTCGAAACTCGAAGCGCAGGGTGGACTCACCGACGAGCAGCGCGAGACCGTCGAGGATCTGGCGGACGCGTTGGTCGGTCAGTTGCTCGCCGCTCCGACTCGGTCGCTTCGCGACGCGGCCGGCGAGGACGACTGGGAGACGATCCGCACCGCGCTCCGGCTGTTCGACCCCGAATTCGACACGCTGCCGGAGGGTCCGGGAGCGAGCGGATCTGGGCACGACGCGGCACCCGGCGACATTGAGGTCCCGCCCGGCTCGGTCGCCGAGGAACTCGACGACTGAGCGCGGCTCACCGACCGCGCCGTGGCTTTCTAGATAACTCACCAAACCCGTGAGCGACCGCGACGCCGGCCTGCTCAGTCGCCGGCGACCGCGAACCGCGAGGCGTCGGCCTCGGCGGTCGGTACGGTGACGAGCGAGACGCCGACCGTGAGAACCGCCGAGAGGACCATCAGCCCGAGCGCCACGTCCCAGCCGCCGGCGACGGCGCGGGGCAGCGTCGGCACGGCGGCGACGACCGCCGACAGCACCACCGCGAGGTACACGATCTGCGGTACGAGCACGCCGACGATCATGCCGGAACGCGTCGTCCGATCCCAGTAGAGCGCACAGATCACCGGGAGCGCGAGCAGCGCGAACCCGGAGAAGGCGGTGTCACCGACCTCGATCAGCGTCCCGGGCCGGAAGAGGCTCGCGACGAACGCGAGGAGGGCGAAGACGGCGACGCCGATCCGGGCGATCCACGCCTCACGGCGCTCGGAGGCGTCAGCGTTGATCACGGGGCGGTACACGTCGCGAGTGAAGTACGAGGACCCCGACAGCAGCATCGAGTCCGAGGACGACATCATCGCGGCCATCGCGCCCGCGATCACGAGCGCCGCGAACCACGCTGGCGTGTACTCGTCCAAGACGACGGGGAGCACGTTGGCGTTCGCGGGCACCTCGACCGGCATTCCGGCCGCCCACGCGCCGAGCATGAACGCGGGGAGAAAGAGGAGGAGGACGAGCACCGGCCACAGCACGAACGACCGCTTCAGCGTCTCGCCCGACTTCGCGACGAAGAAGCGCTGGTTGATCTGCGGGAACATCGTCACGCCGAACGCGATGGTGATCGCGGTGGAGATGATGAACCCGGGCGAGTAGAGGCCGCCGCCGAAGCTCCCGAACTCGGGCCGGGCGTCGAGCATGGCGCCGGTGGCCGCGCCGACACCGCCGACCGCCGAGACCACCCACACGGCGGCGATCCAGACCACCGAGAGCATGAACAGCCCTTGTACCGTGTCGGTCCACGCGACGCCGCGCATCCCCGCGAGGACGACGTAGAGGATCATGAAAGCGGTGACCAGCGCTGCGCCGCCCCAGTAGGGGACGACGCCATCGGTAAGTCCCACGAGCGCCTCGCCTGCGCCCATCTGCTGAAGCATGACGTACGGGAACAGCCACAGGAGGCTCACCCCGGCGACGAGCGCGCGTAGCCCCACGGAGCCGAACCGGTCGCCGAGCATCTCGCCGAGCGTGACGTAGCCGTGCCGGTCGCCGATCAGCCACTGCCGATACCCGATTGCGTACCACAGCACCGCGAACAACACCCCGTCGAGCGTCCCCATCACGATCAGCCACTCCGGGCCGGCGGCGAACGCGAGGTTCGGCCCGCCGAAGAAGGTGAACGCTGAGAGCAGGGTCGCGAACGTGGTGAAAAGCAGCACGACCGTCCCGATCGAGCGGTTCGCGAGGTAGTAGTCCTCGGCGGTGGCCTCGGAGACGCGGTAGGCGACGAGCCCGACCGCGAGCGCGAACAGGAGATAGCCGACGACGATACCGAGCGAGAGCGAGAGCGTCACCGTCGGTCACCCCCGACTGTCGATCCGGGTTCCGACTCGGGGCGGAGACCCATGCCACGCTCCCACGCACCGCTCCGGACGAACCGCCAGAACAGGACGGTACACAGTCCGAGCCACGCCACGTGCCACCAGATCCACACCGGGAGCCCGGCGACGACCCGATCGACTCCCCACAGCGGCCACGGCACCGCGAAGGCGACGAGAACCGCGAACGTCGGTATCCAGACGAGATCTCTCCGCGATCGACTCATATGGAGCAGTATTAGAATGCGCCGAATAAATAGTGTTTGCCTAATTCGGTAGTAGCTATCGAAGATAAATTCTCTTCAAACGGGGTCGACGCAGGCGCGTGCGATAACTATTTTCGCTGACGGACACAACGACGCACGGGCGGCCAGCGCCGCCGATCATCACCATTCACCCATCATGAAAGACACCGAAAAATACCTCATCCACGCCAACATCGCGGCCGACGGCGTCGTCGAGCGGAGCGACGTCGTCGGCGCGGTGTTCGGCCAGACCGAGGGGCTCCTCGGGGATGAGCTGGACTTACGAGACCTCCAGGAGTCCTCGCGGGTCGGCCGGATAGACGTCGCCGTCGAGTCCGAGAACGGTCAGTCGTTCGGCGAGGTCACGGTCGCGTCGAGCCTCGACAAAGTCGAGACCGCGATCCTCGCCGCCGCGTTAGAGACGATCGACCGCATCGGCCCCTGCCACGCCTCGGTGGAGGTGACGAGCATCGAGGACGTGCGGGCGGCGAAGCGCCGCGAGGTCGTCGAGCGCGCCAAGGAGTTGGTCGCCGGCGGCTTCGAGGAGACGAGCCTCGCGAGCGACGATATCTTAGACGAGGTCCGCGAGGCCGCCCGTGTCGAAGGAATCGTCGACTATGAAGGGCTTCCCGCCGGCCCTCGCGTCGGCGACTCCGACGCCGTCATCGTCGTCGAAGGGCGCGCGGACGTGTTGACCTTGCTCGAATGTGGCATCAAGAACGCAGTCGCCGTCGAGGGGACCAACGTCCCCGACGCGGTCGCCGACCTCACCGCCGACCGCACCGTCACCGCGTTCCTCGACGGCGACCGCGGCGGCGAACTCATCCTCCGCGAGCTCGCGCAGGTAGGCGACGTGGACTACGTCGCGTTCGCGCCGCCGGGCGAGTCGGTCGAGGACCTCGACCGCAACACCGTCTTCGAGGCGCTTCGCGGCAAGGTACCGTACAGCAGCCTCGCCGACGAGCCGAACCTCCGCGAGGCGGCCACTGACGACTCCGGAAGTGCCCCCATCGACAACGAAGGAAGGGGCCGCTCGGGCGAGATGTCCGAGCCTTCCGAGAGCGAAACCGAGAGCGAGCGAGCGAGCGACGGCGGTGACGACGGTGACGCCGGTGTCGTTGCCGGCGGAGCCCGGAGCGCGACGGATCGCGGGCTCGTGGACGCGGTCGAGGATACGCCGGCGCCCGCGGCGACCGACGCGGGCGAGGTCGACGAGGTCGGCGAGGATCGCGAGGGGGACATGGAAAGCGACTCCGACACCGCAGATATCAACGACGCAGAATTTGACGATCGAGCGGCCGACGATCCGAATCTCGACGAAGCGGCGGATGCCGAGAGCGTTGAAGAGACCGACGCCCCCCTCGACAACGAGCCGCGCTCGATCGAAGAGCACGTACAGGAGATCGTCGACGCCGGCAGCGACCGCGCCCGACTGCTCGGCGACGATCGCGGCGTCCTTGCGGAGATCGACGCCGTCGACGCCTTCGACGCGATCGAGGACGCCGAGACGGCCCCGCACACGGTCGTCGTCGACGGGCTGATCGACCAGCGCCTCCTCGACGTCGCCGCCCAGCGCGGGGTCAGCGAGCTGCTCGGCCGCGAGGTCGGCGAGTTCGTCAAGCGACCTGTGGGAACGCGAGTGCTCACGGTCGGCGACCTCCGCACCGGGAGCTGACGGCGGGCGCGGAGCACCTTCAGCGCGCACGATACCTGTTCTCAAACCACCCCGACTGCTCAGACGAGGCCGACCGCGCCGAGTACCGCGAACAGCGCGTCGCCGAACGTCAGCGAGACGACCAGCCCGATCGCCATCGGGACGACGAACGGCATCCCCGGCGACACCAGCACACGGTCCTTCCGGGCGACGACCGCCAGTCCGCCGCGAAGCGTCTCGGCGTCGGTGCCGTACGCGCCGTGATCGATCTCCTCCAAGAATCGCTCGGCGGCCCAGGGGTCGTCGCCGGGACGATCGGCGCCCCCCTCGCCGTCGACTCCGGTCACGGTCCCCCCGTCCGTCCGCGGTCCGACGTGCGTGCCGCCGTCGGTCGGGTCGTGCGTCTCGCCGACGCTGTCGGGGTCGCGGAAGCGGTCTGGATTCTCGCGCAGGTCCGCGAGCGTCGCCCCACGCCAGCGCAGGTACATCCGGAGCGCGTCCAGATCGAGCCCGTTCCGGGTCGTCCCCGCGTCGTCCTCGAACAGGCGCCCGTGGCGGTCCGGCAGCGAGTCGGTCGCCACCGGCCGCGCGAAGAACATCGTCGCCGAGCGCTCCCCGCGGAGGAGGTTGCTTACGGCGAGCCCCAGCGGGTACGCCAGCGCGAGCAGGACCGTGTTCGTGAGCACCGTCAGCGAGAACACGCCGAGCTGGGTGTCGACGAGCGGGAGGATCAGCCCGGCGACGGCGTACTCCGGAAAGGTGGGAAAGAGGATCGCGATCGCGATCAGCGCCTTCGCGTCGGCCCCGCCGAACGCCCCGAGGTACCAGAACGCGTAGCCCAGCGGGGCGACAAACAGTAGGCTGATAGCGGCCCGCACCGCGAATCGCACCTCCTCGAATCCCGCGAGGGGCCATATCGCCGCAAGCTCCCAGATCAGCAGTAGCGCCCCGAACGCGTACAGCGGCGGCCACAGCCGGTTCGGGAGGCGTCGGGTCCGGACGTCTTGCAGGGCCGCCCACGCGAAGACGGGGACGACGAACAGGCGGAGAGCGTCCGGCAGCGTCGCGAACATGTCACCACGGCCGGCGCGGGCGTAATTAGGCGTTCGGGTTCGCGTATCGCGATCGATAGCGCGGACCGAACCGCCGGTGCTTTGTGGGCTCACCCACGACCGGCGAGCGATGCGCCGCCGCCTCGGAACCAGTCTGTACGCCGGGCTCCTCTTCACCGTCCTCGGTGCGATCGCGTGGGCCACCGGCCAGCCGTTCGTCTTCCCGAGCCTCGGGCCGTCGGCGTTCCTGCTCGCGTTCGACCGACGGAGCGAGCGCGGGCGCGCCGCCCGGATCGTCGGAAGCCACCTCATCGGCGGCGTCGCCGGGCTCACAGCGTGGTGGCTGATCGCGCCCGGCGCGAGCCTCACCGCGACCGCGCCTGCGTTCTCGCCGGCGGGGTTCCGGCTGGCCGCGAGCGCGACCGTCTCGCTCGTGGCGACGAGCTGGGCGATGATCGCGACCGACGCGGTCCACGCGCCCGCCTGCGCGACGACGCTGATCGTGTCGCTCGGGCTCCTCTCGACCCCGACCGAAGTGGCGATCATCGTCGCGAGCGTGAGCGTTCTCGTCGGCTTTCACGCCGGCGTCATTCGGGTGTTCAAGCGGATCGTCGGCGACGCACACCCTCTCTATCGGGTAGAAAAAGGCTGATCGTCGCGATCAGCGGTCCGGTCGCTCCGACCGCGCCGGCCCCGCGTCGCGGTGGAGGTACAGGTACGCGAGCACCGGAACGATCGTGAACAGGAGCGTCGCGAGCGCCCAAACAATCGCGTAGCGGCTGCCGCGCGCCTTCGCGTCGCGGTAGATCCACACCGCGGCGGCGACGACGACGCCGTATATCACCAGCGTGAGCGGGAGCGACCACGGGAGCGCGACGCCGAAGAGGCTCATGGTTCGCCCGTGAGGTCCGCACTCATTACGAAATCGGGCTCGGCGGCCACCGGGATCCGGTTTGCGCCCGTGTCGCTGACGTGCTCGACCGTTTCGGGGATCAGCACTCGGGCCGCGTCGGCGTCGACCGCGGCGGCGTCGCCGGCAATCGCGTCGTACAGCGCCCCCGCCGCGTCGACATCGCGCCACGCGGCGGTGCCGTAGGTCGCGGTCCGGATCGTCTCGTTGTCCGTCTCCCGCTCCGTCACGCGAGTCCGGACCGCGAAGCCGGCGAGCGCGTCGGCGTCGGCGACCGCGAGCAGTCGATCCTCGTCGGCCGCGGTCGCCAGTCGCCCGCGGGTGAGCGCCGAGCAGGCCCACGACTCGTCGGAGTCGAGCGCGAGCCCGCGCAGGTGGTCGCGGGCGTCGCTGTCGCTCCAGAACGCCCACGCGGCGTTCGGGTCGGGATCGGTGACGGTCTCGAGGGGTGTGGCCTCAGAGCCCCCCATCGAGGCGGACGCGTCCGGCTCCGGCTCCGCGAACCGGAACTCCGTCGCGGGCTCGAAGCCGACCGCCCGCGACTGCCCGAGCCCCATGATGTTCCACGAGAACACCATGTTTCGACACACCCGCGCGCCGCGGTCGCGGGCCCAGTCGAGCGCGGCGGTCGAGAGCGCGGTCCCGACGCCGAACCCGCGGGCCGCGGGGTCGACGCGGATCCCCTGCCCCCACGCCTCCCACTCGGAGAGCAGAACGCCTTGGATACAGCCGACCACGGCCTCCGGCTCGCCCGCCGCGACCGCGCCCGCGCCGTCGCCCTCGACGAGGGTGTCGCCCTCGGCGCGGTCGTCGCGCTCCGCGACCGCGTCGCTCTCGGCCACTGCTTCCGGCGGCAGCGTCGCGACGAAGGTGCCGCTGTCGGGGTCGTCGGACGCGGCCCACTCGGGAAACACGCGCGGGATGTAATCCTCGTGGCGCTCGCCCCACGTGTCGTGCGTGAACGCGGCGATCGCGTCGGCGTCGGCGGGGCGGGCCTCGCGGACGACGACGGCGGAAGACGATTCCGCGTCGGGGGTCGTCATCGCCAGGGCTGTGACTCCTCGGTCAGCTCGCCGGCGAGGTCGCGCCCCATCGCCTCGGCGGGGTCGGACAGGTTCGCGAGCGCCCACATCAGCTTCACCTTCGCGGTGCCGGGGAGGGTGTCGCCCGCCTCGACGACGCCGGCGTCGAGCAGATCGCGGCCGGTGTCGTACACCCGGTCGCAGACGCGGCCGGCGAGACACTGGCTCGTCATCGCGACGACGGTCCCGTTCTCGATCAGCGCCTCGATCCGCGGGATGAGGTCGGTGTGAACGTGGCCGAGTCCGGTTCCCTCGATCACGACGCCGTCCTTGCTGTCGAGATAGTCCCACGCGGCCGGGTCCATGCCGGGCGTGAACTTCACCAGTTCCACGTCGCCGTCGAGGTCGGGTTCGAGGTCGACGCTGGCGCCGTCTTCGCCCGCGTCCTCCCCCCGCGGGAGCGGATCGCGGGTCCACTCGATGGCGGCGTCGGCCGCGTCGCCGTCGGCGCCCGCCTCGGCCGCGGCCTCGTAGTCGATGCGGCCGAGTGGTGCGCCGCCGACCGTCTCGAAGGCGTCGCGCCGGGAGGTGTGGTTCTTCCGGACGCGGGTGCCGCGGTGGAGCGCGCAGGCGTCGTCAGACTGGCTCGCGTGCATGCAGACGAGCGTCTCGGCGTGGTCGGCCTTCGCGGCCTCGACGGCACAGACCGCGTTCATCACGTTGTCGGAGGAGGGCCGATCCGCCGAGCGTTGGCTCCCGGTGAACACGATCGGAACCGGCGAGTCGAGCATGAACGAGAGCGCGGACGCGGAGTACTGCATCGTGTCGGTGCCGTGCATCACGACGACGCCGTCGGCGCCGGCGGCGATCTCCTCGCGGACGGCCTCGGCGAGCTCCTGCCAGATCGGCGGCTCCATGTTCTCGGAGAGGATGTTGGCGACGACGCGCCCGCGGTAGTTCGCGCGCCCGGCCAGATCGGGGACGGCTCGCAGCACGTCCTCGGCGTCGAACTGGGCGGTGACCGCGCCGGTCCGGTAGTCGACGGTGGAGGCGATGGTGCCGCCGGTAGAGATGAGCGAGATCGTCGGCAGGTCGCCGTCGAAGGTGATCTCGGAGGCCTCGCCACCGCCCGCGTCAGCGCCCTCGTCGACGTCGCGGGCGCCGGATTCGAGCACTTCCACGTCGGCTTCGTCGCGGTCGATACCGACGTTGTACCCCCCGTCGAGCTTGACGACGAGGTGGTCGTGAGTCGTCGAGGGGAGTAGTACGCCCTCGTTCGTGACGTCCCCGCGGTCGACGCGGACGCGATCTCCCGGTTGCATACCACCGGGTTCCCCTCCGGCGGACTTGAATCCAACCGTTCGGCGATCCGGGGCGGACCGGCGTTCGACCGGACTCACGCCGGGACCGGACCCAGTACGTCTTTTACCCGCGCCCCCGACCGAGAGCGCATGGACCGCGACGAGTTCGCCGCCAGCATCGACCACACCGTACTCGGCCCGGAGACGACGTGGGGAGACGTCGAGACCATCCTCAACGAGGCCGCCGACCACGGGATGAACGCCTGTATTCCGCCCTGTTACCTCCCCGAGGCGGCCGACTACGAGAACGCCCCGAAGACGATCGCGACCGTGGTCGGGTTCCCGCACGGCCAGCACGCCCCCGGGGTGAAACGCGACGAGGCGGTCACCGCGTGGGACGACGGCGCCGACGAGATCGATCTGGTGATCAACGTCGGTCGGCTGAAGGCTGGCGAGGACGACGCGGTCGCGGCCGAGATTTCGGACGTGGTCGCCGCGGTGCCGGTTCCGGTGAAGGTGATCATTGAGACCGCGCTCCTGAGCGACGACGAGAAGCGCCGCGCCTGCGAGGCCGCCGTCGAGGCCGACGCCGACATGGTGAAGACCTCCACGGGGTTCGCCGACGGCGGCGCGACTATCCGAGATGTGGAGCTGATGAGCGAATACCTCCCGGTGAAGGCCTCCGGCGGCGTCGGCTCCTACGAGGAAGCGACCGCCATGCTCGACGCCGGCGCAGTCCGAATCGGCGCCTCTTCCGGCGTCGCCATCGTTGAGGGACACCCCGGGGACGGGGACTAACGCCCGTCAGGCGACGAATCTCGGCCGTGGCCGTCGGCGACGAGACCGTCTCCGTGCGTCGAATCGTCGCTGTCGGCGTCTATCTCCCCGTTCTCGGCGTTCTCTCCGTTCTCCGCGCGCTCTCCGCCCCCGTCGCCGTCAATCTCGTCGCTGTCGACGTCGACCTCGAAGGCCGCGGACACCTGTTCGGAGCCAGTTGCGACTTCCCCGCTCACCGCTGCGACATCCTCGACGCCCTCGACCGCGCGCTGGGTCGACCGCGCTTGGTCCTCGGCGGCCTCGCTTATCTCTTGGACGCCGTGGTTCGTTTCCTCGACCGCGTCGACGACGGCCTCGAGCGACGACGACGGCCTCGAGCGACGACGACGCCTCGCGAACGATGCCGGCCCCCTCGTCGATCCGCGCGTTCGTCTCGCGGACGGTCGCGATCTGCGACTCGATCTCGGCGGCGGCCGCCTGCGTTTCCTCCGCGAGATCCTTGACTTCGTTCGCGACGACCGCGAACCCCTCGCCGGCCTCGCCCGCGCGGGCGGCCTCGATGGAGGATCTGCGCTCGACGGATCGGGGATAAAACCGCTATGCAGAGATTCTCAATAATAATAACAAGGATACTACTCGCCTCTGAATGCGACACCGTGTGTCGTGGAGCACGATGTAAATGGCTCTGGACACCCCTCATCGCGTTCTCTCGTCGTGAGAATGCCGTCGTATCCATTTATATACAGAACCCCTACAGCAAGGCATGAGTCACCCGACCGGACCAGAATCGCGGGGACAGAACCTCGACGCGGCGTTCAAAGCGTTCGGCGCGGTGGGCATCCTCATTTCCGTCGCGCTCATCGTCGGCGTGCTTGTACTCACCGACCCGTTCGGCGAGCTCGTCAGGACCTCGCCGGCGGTGTTCGGGAGTCTGCTGTCGGCGGGCCTACTCGTCGCCGTCGGCTACGCGACCTACGCGCTGCGGCGTCGCTGACGAGACGAGCCCGGCGATCGGCGAAGAACAGCGACACGGAACTGACCACAAACGCGGAATCGGCGCAACGAGCGGCGAGCGACCGTCCGATCAGCTGGACACGGTCGCGGACTCGGTCTCCGACCGGTCGTACTTCTCTTCGAACTCTTGAATGAGCTGTCCCATCTTCGCGTACCAGTCGTTGAGCATGCGCTGCATCTCGTCGGTGATCTTCTCGGGGTCGGTCGGCGAGTAGACGTGGTAGTAGCCGCCCTGATCGTAGTTGATCTGCTCTTTGGTAATGAAACCGGTCTGGAGCAGCCGTTGAACCGACCGGTAGGCGGTCGAGCGCTCACGATCGACCGCCTCGGCGACCGCGTCGATGGTCATGGGTTCGTCGCTCTCGACGAGCACCCTGAAACACTCGCGATCGAGCGGCTTGAGTCCGTGGAAACACTCGAGTAGCCCCTCACACTGCATGTCGCTCTGGAGCTGTTCGGACAAGGAATCCGGCATAGTATTATCCCAGCGTACGACACGTACCCGTAAAAGGCTTGTGTGTGGATAATACAATCTTGCGACATCCTGCTAACGAAGGCGAGCGCGGTCGATCATTGCCGTCGGCGGCACCGAAGAGGACGTGACCACGTTCGCCGTCGTCGCCACCGCCACCGTCGCCGCCACCACCACCGATCGCCGACGCGAGAGACCCGCTCTTACGCCGTGCGCGGCGGCGGCACGAGAAAGACGTTCCCGGTCGCGCGGGCAACGACCTCCTCGGAGACGCTCCCCAACAGGAGCCGTCGGAGCCGGCTGCGCCCGCGAGAGCCGACGAGCAGGGTACTCGGGTCGTACTCCGTCTCAGCAGCGAGGATCTCCTTGGCGGGATCGCCGCGCCGCACCTCGGTGCGAGCGTCGAGCCCCCAGTCGCCGAGTCGGTCGGCGAGGTCGGCGAGGCGCTCGTCGGGGTCGGCTTCGCCGCCCGCGTCGTCTTTCGGCGACTCGACGTGGACGAGCGTCACCTCCTCGGTCGCGTGTCGCAGGTACTCGAACGCCTGAAAGGCGCGCTCGGCGTTCTCCGAGAAGTCCGTCGCGAACAGCGTCCGTTTAAATAGGTGGCGTCGGATCGGGTCCGGGTCGTCGACGCCGCGCTCGATGCGGTCGACGAGCAGCGGGACGACGGTCGTGCGGGCGAGATTACGCGCAGTCGACCCGATCACGCGATTTTCGAGCGGACTCTTCCCGCGGGAGCCGACCAAGATGAGGTCGGCAGCGATCGACTCGGCGATCCCGTTGATCCGGCGGTGGGGCGTCCCGCGGACGACGTGGGTTTCGACCTCGAACCCGGCGTTCTCGATCGTCGATCGATACGCTCGAAGCGCCTCTTTCCGGCGTTTCTGGAAGTTCATTCCCGGCATCCCCGAGTGGACGTTCGAGGGGACGACCGTCACGAGGTGAATCCGATCGACGCCGATCCGGTCGAGACAGGAGAGCCCCGTCTCGGACTCGATCATCGTCTTGCTCGCCGCGGAAAGGTCCGTCGCGATCACCGCGGACTTCGCGCTCGGGGGCGATTCACCGAGCGGCGTAGAGCCGCCGGTCATCGTCGTCCTCCGACCGCAATGGGTCGTCGGGTGGGGTCGCCACCCCAATTGATATTTCTCATACTGCACAATACTCACGTAGAAGCGATAAATCTCCCGGTCAGATCGCGGCGTGACGACGACAGCAAGGGCTATAACCCGGCGGCGGTCGAACCAGTGACTATGAGCGATGAGACGATCGAGGCTGCGGTCGAACACTTCCTTGACGAGACTGAGTCCTCGCTGGACAGCTACGAACAGGGGTACGCGGACGCCGACGCGACGCTCACGGTGCTCCGGACGCACATCGACGAGTTAGCCGCCGCCGTCGACGACGAGAGGTCGGAGTAGACGGGTCGGTGCCCGACTGACCGCGATCGCCGAGGCCGTCTTAGGGCCCCGCGCCGATCAGCTCCCGCACGCGGGCGACATGCTCGCCGAAAGCGGGGTCGCCGCGCTCGCGCGGTCGCGGCACGTCGACATCGACGAGCTCGGCGACGCGACCGGGTTCGGCCGCCATCACGACGATCCGGTCTGCGAGCGTCACCGCCTCGGCCACGTCGTGCGTGACGAACAGGACGGTCTTGCCGGTCGACCCCCACACGTCGAGCAGCTCGCGCTGCAGCATCTCCCGGGTCTGGGCGTCGACCGCGCCAAACGGCTCGTCCATTAAGAGTAGTTCGGGGTCGACCGCGAGCGACCGCGCGATGGCGACGCGCTGTTTCATCCCGCCCGAGAGCGACTTCGGGTGCGAGTCGCGGAACTCGGTGAGCCCGACGAGGTCGAGCATCTCGTCGACCCGCTCTGCCTGCTCCGCCTCGGAGCGGTCGCTCCGTTCGAGCCCGAAGCCGACGTTCTCCTCGACCGTGAGCCACGGGAACAGGTGGTACTCCTGGAAGACGACGCCCATGTCCGTCGTCGGCCCGGTGACCGGGGTGCCGGCGAGGCGGACCTCGCCGTCGGTGGCCTCCGCGAGTCCGGCGATGATCCGGAACAGCGTCGTCTTCCCGCAGCCGGAGGGGCCGACGAGACAGACGAACTCCCCCTCGTCGACCGCGAAGGAGACGTCGTCGAGCGCGCGGACGGGATTACCGTCGCCGTTGCCCTCGTACGTCTTCCCGATGCGGTCGACGGCGACGCCGGACTCCTCGACGGCGCGCTCGGCGTCTCCGTCCGTATCGGTCTCGGCCATCGACCCGTCGTTCACGCCCGCCACACTAACACCCTCCGTTGGACCGCGCGGAACGCCACGTCGACGAGGAGGAACATCAGGCTCAACACGAGGATGTACGCGATCACCTTGTCGACGAGGAGGTTGTTGCTCGCGCGCAGGATCTCGCGGCCGACGCCGGGCACGCCGAATATCTCGGAGGCGACGACGAGCATCCAGCAGCGTCCGAGCCCGGTGCGGATCCCGGTCGTGATCCCCGGCATCGACGCCGGGAGGACGATCGATCGGACCATGTCGAGGTCGCCGCGCACGCCGAGCGTCCGGCCCACGTCGAGTAAGTCCTCGGAGACCCCTTCGACGGCGCCGTACGACGCGTAGAAGTTGATCCAGAACGCGCCGACGGCGATGATAAAGGCCGCGCCGGCGTGGTTGATACCGAACCACGCGATAGCGAACCCGATCAGCGCGAGCGGCGGCACCGGTCGGAGCGTCCGGACGAGCGGGGCGGTCACGTCGTCGAGGAGGCCGCTCCACGAGAAGGCGACCCCGGCGGCGACGCCGAGCCCGGTGCCGACGACGGTTCCGGGTATCCAGTGGCGGATGCTCGACCACAGCGCGGTCGTCATCGTCCCGGAGGCGAACTCCTCGGCGAACGCGTCCCCGACCGCCACCGGCGACGGCAACACGTACGCCGCCTGCGTGAGCGATATCAGGTGCCACACGACCACGAACCCGACGACGCCGGCGAGTCCGCGGAGGAGCCGCCGGGGATCGTCGAGGCCGAGGCCGCTGCGCAGTTCGTCCCCGTCGAACTCCCGTCCGGTGTCGGTGGCCATCAGAGCGAGTCGTACACCTCGAAGTCGAAGATCGCCTCGTTCGACAGCTGTTCGTCGATCTGTCCGTTGTTCGCCGCGAACTCCGAGAAGACCGGGGTCGCCTCGGTGATCTCGCGGGGGTCAGTGACGAAGTTCGACAGCGGCGAGTCGAGCGCCCGGCGGGCGCGGTCAGCCGGCATCCCGATCCCCGACTCGACGTGCCCGGCGGTCGCGTCCGGGTTCTCGTCGATGAAGTCGGTGGCACGGACGTGCTGCTCGACGAACTGCACGGCGAGCGGAGAGTCGCGGACCGCGTCGCTCATCAGGGTGACCGCCGCGGGCTGGCCGGGGAGGATCTGCGCGGCCGTCCGGAGCATCGTGACGGACGAGCCCTCCTCTTGGGCGATCGTTGGCACCGGCTCCATGATCGAGGTGCCGTCGATCTCGTCGTTGGCGATCGCCTGCCAGACGGCGCTCGCGCCGTTGATCTCGATTATCTCGACGTTCTCGTTCGACTCGGGGTCGACGCCGATCTCCTGGAGCCAGTAGCGGAGCAGCACGTCCGGGACGCTGCCCTGCGGGAAGGTGCCGAACCGGAAGGGCCCGCCGTTCTCCTCGGCCCACGTCGCGAACGCGTCGCCGCCCTCCGCCTCGAAGGTCTCGTGGAACGACTCCTCGGCCATGATCCCCATCGGTTCGCGGATGTTCGCCGCGGTCACCTGCGCGGGGATGTCGCGGTCGATGACGATCATCGCCGGCACGATCCCGAACATGGCGACGTCGATGTCGCCGCCGCCGATCGCCTGCACGATCGACGGGCCGTCGGTGAACTCTCGGCCGGTGATCTCGGCGTCGATCTCGGAGAAGTAGCCCTCGCCCTCCATCACGTACCACTGGAGGTCGGGGTAGATCGGCATGTGTGCGACCGTCAGTTCGTTGAGTCCGCCGTCGTCGCCGCCGAGACAGCCGGCGAGACCGACCGTGGCCGCTCCGCCCGCGGCCGCAAGAAAGGACCGTCGCGAGGCTCCCGCGTTTCGCTCGTACATACCGATCACAGGGGTCGTGCGTGCAATACCCCCTCGCCACCAGCAACTGGAGCGGATACCGGTGACGGCGCATATCGGACAGAAGCGTCGGTACTCGTGGATCCGGTCGCCACGTCCGGTGATACTCCGTTGAAACTGCGTCCGTGGTCGACGCAATACTTGCGAGGGCGATCGGCGTGATCGCTGCCGGCCTCGGCCGCCGCCGCCGATTCGCCACCGATCCGCCGGCGACCTGCCGCCGATCCGCCGTCGGCCTGCCGCCGATCCGCCAACAATCCGCCGCCGCCAACCTGCGCCGACCCGCCACCGACCTCCGCATCCGCCGCCGACCCGCCGCCGACCCGCCGTCGTTTATGAGGCCGCCCGCCAACACGCGCGTATGGTCTCGGATATCTTCGACCCCGATGCGTGGGAGCCGGTCACCGACGAGTTCGACGACATCACCTATCACCGCGGCGTCGACGTGCCGGTCGTCCGGATTGCGTTCGACCGCCCGGAGGTCCGGAACGCGTTCCGCCCGGGCACCGTCGACGAGCTGTACGCCGCGCTCGACCACGCGCGCAAGCAGGCCGACGTTGGCTGCGTGCTGCTCACCGGCAACGGCCCCTCGGAGAAGGACGGCGGCTGGGCATTCTGCTCCGGCGGCGACCAGTCGGTGCGCGGCGGCTCCGGCTACGAGTACCGTGACGACGACGAGGCGGGCGACGAGGACGACCCGCTCGTCAAGGAAGCCCGGGCGGGTCGACTCCACGTCCTCGAAGTCCAACGGCTGATCCGGTTCATGCCCAAGCCCGTCGTCGCGGTCGTCCCCGGCTGGGCGGTCGGCGGCGGCCACTCGCTGCACGTGATCTGTGACCTCACGCTCGCCAGCGAGGAGCACGCGAAGTTCCTCCAGACCGATCCCGACGTGGCCTCCTTCGACGGCGGGTTCGGCTCCGCGTACCTCGCGAAGCAGATCGGCCAGAAGAAGGCCCGCGAGGTGTTCTTCCGCGGGAAGACCTACTCAGCCGAAGAGGCCGCAGACATGGGGATGGTCAACGAGGCGATTCCCCACGAGGAACTGGAGGAGGTCGCGATCGAGTGGGCCGACGAAATGACGAAGAAGTCGCCGACCGCGATGCGGATGCTGAAGTACGCGTTCAACATGACCGACGACGGGATGGTCGGCCAACAGGTATTCGCGGGCGAGGCCACCCGCTTGGCGTACATGACCGACGAGGCGCAGGAAGGCCGCGACGCGTTCTTGGAGAAGCGGGACCCCGAATTTCGCGACTACCCGTGGCACTACTGAGGGGCCCACCGTCCGCCGTCCGCGTCTTACCCGTGCGTGTACCCACGGTCGGGAAGCGGGTCGCCGTCGGCGGTCACCCCGTCCGCGGCGTCGACGACTCTCCCCACGCGGGTCAGCCCGCCCGGACACGTCTCGCTGACGGGCTCGACCGCGTCGTCGGGGAGGGTACAGACGAGCTCGAAGTCCTCACCGAAGTGTGCGGCCAGTTCGAACCGCTCGGCCGGATCGTCGGCGACCGCGTCGACGGCGGGGTGAACGGGAACGCGGTCGGGATCGAGTTCGAACCCGACCCCGCTCGCCTCCGCGAGCTGGTGGAGTGAGCGCGCGAGCCCGTCCGAGGAGTCCATCATCGCGGTCGCCCGATCCGCGAGCGCCAGCCCGTCGGCGACGCGTGGCGTGAACCGGAACAGGTCGTTGGCGCGCTCGACCGCCTCGTCGTCGCCCCTTTTAAACAGCCGGAGCGCGGCCGCGGAGCGCCCCCACTCGCCGGTGACGCAGAGCGCGTCGCCGGGGCGCGCGCCCGACCGCGTGACGACGCCCGCGTCGGTCACGTCGCCGATCGCGGTCGAGGCCGTGGTGAACTCGTCGTGGGTGTCGAGGTCGCCGCCGACGTACTCGGCGTCGACCGCCTCGCAGACATCGATCGCGCCGGCGACGAATCGGTCGAGGTCCCCCTCGTCGAAGGCGGCATCGGCGTAGACCGCGACCGCGGCGGTCGCCGCCGCGCCCATCGCCGCCACGTCCGAGAGCGACGCGCCGACCACGCGCCACCCGGCGGTGTACCGCGTCGTCCCGGGCGGGAAGTCGGTCCGCTCGTGGAGCATGTCGGTCGTGATCACGGTGTCGTCCACGACGGCGGCGTCGTCGCCAGCGTGCGGGAGATCGGCCGTGAGCGCCCGAAGCGCATCTCGCTCGTTCACGATACCGACGGATCGGGACGGAACGGATTATAAGGGATCGATCCGGGCGGCGCGGGCTCGCTTCCCGATCGCTCATCCACGATTTGCTGATTGTTACCAAGACCCATTTAAACGAGTAATACACATTAACGAATATTATCATTATCAATCATTATGTTTATTACTCACCACTCTGACGTACCGAGTGCAATGACAGTATCCGTACACGGACACGCAGCAGCCCGAGCCGCCGACAGCACGATCACCAGACGACCACCGCAACCACCCACACGACCCGATGACGACACCTAACGACACCACGCCCACCGACGACCCGACGAATCAGACGGCCCGAACGACCGATCAAACGTCGACCGATCGACGCAACGCCGACACTTCTCCCCGGACGATCCCCGGGCGCACGCCGATCACCGAAGAAGCGGGCGCCCCGATCGTCCCGACGACACGTCCGACGACAGCGGGGTCGACCGCGACCGACACTCCCCGACGCCCGAGCCCGCCGCCGACCGACGACGAGCGGGACGCCCCGCTGGTCCCGGACCTGCGACCGACGCGTCGCCCGCGGACCGACGGGAGGTCGCGATGAGCGCCGTTCCCATGGCGGGGACCGGGCGCGGACCGCGACCGGACCCGACGACGTTCACGCGGTGTGCGACCGACCAGTTCACCGACGACGCGACCACGCGGATCGACGACACGAGCGACCAGTTCACCGACGACGCGACCACGGAGTGACACCAATGTATCCCAACGAACTCGACGACGACGTCTTCACGAAAGATATCGATAACCCCGCCGGCCGCCGGCTCCGCGAGCTGTTCGAGGAGCAGGACTACACGTTCGCGCCCGGGATCTACCACGCGCTCGACGCCCGCCTCGCGGAGATGGCCGGGCTCGACGCCGCCTACATGAGCGGCTACTCGACCGTCCTCGGCCAGTTCGGCTTCCCAGACCTGGAGATGGTCACGATGTCGGAGATGGTCGAGAACGCGAAGCGCATGGTCGAGGCGACGAACCTCCCGGTTATCGCCGACTGCGACACCGGCTACGGCGGCACCCACAACGTCCGCCGGGCAGTTCGCGAGTACGAGAAGGCCGGTGTCGCCGCGATCCACATCGAGGACCAGACGACGCCCAAGCGCTGCGGCCACATCGCCGGGAAGGAGGTCGTCTCCCAGGAGCAGGCGCGCTCGCGCTTCGAGGCCGCCGTCGACGCCAAGCAGAGCGAAGACACCGTCATCATCGCTCGCATCGACTCGTACGGCTCCGCCAACGGCGACTGGGAGGACCACCTCGAACGCGGCCGGATCTACGCCGACGCCGGCGTCGACCTCGTCTGGCCGGAGATGCCCGACCCGTCGCGCGAGGACGCGATCGAGTACGCCGAGACGATCCACGAGACCCACCCCGATCTGGATCTCGCCTTCAACTACTCCTCCTCGTTCGAGTGGGGCGCACAGGAGGACCCGCTCACCTTCGAGGAGCTGGGCGATCTGGGCTACCAGTACATCTTCATCACGCTGTACGGGCTCCACTCGGGCGCGCACGCCGCCTACGAGGACTTCGCGAACATCGCCGAAAACGACGAGGAGGCGCAGTTCGACCTCGAAGAGCGGTACATCGGCCACGAGACCGAGAGCCACCACGAGCTCTCCTTCGTCCCGCGGTACCAGGACATCGAGGCCCAGTTCGACCCCGACGCCAGCCGGCGCCACGAGGAGTCGGCCGGCTTCACCGACGAGGAGAGCGACCCGATCACCACCGAGAGCAACGACGACGACTGATCGCGTCGACGGACAACTGATCGCGTCGACAGACGATCGACCGCCAATCGCGGTGCCCGGCCGTCACCGGTTCGGGATCGCGCCCCGTTTTTTCAGCTCGTTGAGATCGCCGTCGCCGTAGCCGTACTCTCTGAGGACCGCCTCCGTGTGCTCGCCGAGCGACGGCGGATGCTGTCGGACCGTCGTCGGCGTCCGCGAGAAGTGCATCGGCGACCCCGGCACCCGCATCGGTCCGGCGGTCGGGTGATCGAACTCGGCGATCATGTTCCGCGCGGCCAGTTGCGGGTCGTCGAACACCTCCGCCATGTCGCGGACGGGACTCGCGGGGACGCCGTGCTCATCGAGCCGATCGAGGGCGTCCTGCGTCGTCAGATCGGCGAACGCGGCGTCGAGTTCGGGGTCGAGCGCGTCCCGGTTGCGCACGCGCTTCTCGTTGGTCCCGAACCGGTCGTCGGCCAGCAGGTCGGGGCGGTCGAGCGCCTCACAGAGCCGCGGCCAGAACGCGTCGGACGCGCAGGCGACGACGACGTACCCGTCGCGCGTCTCGAACGCCTGATACGGAGCGATGTTCGGGTGTTTGCTCCCCATCCGTCCCGGCGGCTCGCCGCTCGCGAAGTAGTTCGCCGCCATGTAGCTGGTCCATGCAGCCTGCCCGTCGAGCAGGCTCACGTCGATCTTCTGGCCCGTCCCGTCGCCGAGTTCGCGTTCTAAGAGGGCCGCGAGGATCGCCTGCGTCGCGTACATCCCGGCGCCGATGTCGGCGAGCGCGACGCCGATCCTGACCGGGGGGCCGCCATCGACACCCGTGATCGACATGAACCCGCCGCGCGCCTGCATCATGATGTCGTAGGCGGGCTTGTCGCGGTCCGGACCCCACTCGCCGTACCCGGAGATGCCACAGTAGATCAGCTCGGGGTTCTCCGCGGCGAGGTCGGGGTAGTCGAGGTCCCACTCGGCCATCTTCCCGACCCGGAAATTCTCGACGACCACGTCCGCCTCGCGCGCAAGGTCGCGGAACACCGCTCGCCCGGCCTCGCCCGCGAGGTTCAGCTCGACGGAGCGCTTGTTGCGGTTGACGCTGGCGTAGTAGGCGCTCTGGGCGCCGTCGCCCTCGCCGAAGGCGGGCGGACGCCACGTCCGCGTCTGGTCGCCCTCGCCCGGGCGCTCGATCTTTATCACCTCGGCACCGAGGTCGCCGAGCTGCATGGTGCAGAACGGCCCCACGAGCACCCGCGAGGCGTCGAGCACGGTGAGTCCGTCGAGCGGTCCCGTGTCGCCGTCGGGGTCGCGCGCCTCACCGACCACGCCGGGTCACCCCCGTAGCCGGCCGCCGTGTCACGTTCATGCCACCGACTCGGGCGGGCGGGTAATGAGCCTCTCGGCATCCGCCCGGAGCAGCCCCATCGCCAGCGCGGACACCGGGTTCGCCTCGCTGAACGTATTCGTCACGACGGTCGCGTCGGTCGCGTCTCTGACCCTGCTGGTCGAGTTGATCGGCGTCGTGGTGTGAGGCGGAGCGAGCGGCGGCCCAGCTCCCGGTTCTGGCGAGTCGACAGCGAGTGACGGAATGTGGAGAACGGAGGCGTTGCGGCGGGTGGTTACGGTGAGTCGACGTTGTGGTTGGGTCGGACGGGTGTCAGGCCGGCAGCGTGTCGATCCCGTTGATCTCGACGTAGCCGTACCCGCACTCGGGGCAGCGCCACTTCGTCTTCTCGCCGAGGTGGAGCGTCATCGCCGCGGTCCGGTAGAACGACTGCGTCTCTCCGCACGAGGGACAGTCAACGTCCTTTTCGAGCGCCATGTGCGCGGATCCGTTCGGCGCAGTTTTGAAGCTACTGATCCGGTGTTCCTCGCATCTCACGTGACCCCGCTCAGCCACGCCTGCCTGAGGGTCGCGGCGACGAACTTCTGTTCGGCGGCCCGATGATCTGATGGAAGGTTGGCGAGGAGATGTCGAACCGCTCGGCGAGCGACTGCTCGGGATGCCCCGTCGAGCGCGGGAAAGCGGAGTTGCGGATCGGAGAGAAACGGGGTGTGTCAGATGTGTGCCTCTGACAGTAACGTAGAGTGCCTCCTTCGGGATAGTCGCATTCCCTATTGAATTAGGTGGGGGGGGAGTCGGCGACGGTAGTCGCTACGTCTCGTCGACGTGCCGGACCTCGCTGGCGACGCCGCGCGTCGACTCGACCATCTCCGGGCCGGACATCTCGGCGCGACCGATCGCGAACGCCTTCGGTCCCTCGATGACGACCTCGTCGCCGACGCGAATATCGTCGTCCGCGTCGACGACGCCGGGCGCCAAGACGGAGCCGTGCGGGACGAACGGGTCGATCTCGACCCGCTTGGTGGGAGCGTCGCTCTCGGCCCAGCGGCGCGCGCCGGCGAGAGTAAAGGAGAGGGTGCCATACTGCGGCACCATCGTCGCGAGCTGTTCGCCCGGCTCGCCCTCGCGGCCGGCGTCGGGGTCGTCGCCCCACACCTGCAGTTTGGGGTAGCGTCCGGTGGTGCGGATGTCGGCCTCGCCGGGGCCGCCGAACAGGTCGTCGCCCGCGCCGTCGCCGAGGAGGTAGTCGGCGAGCGCCCGGACCGTGTTGTGCTCGCGCTCCCGCTTGCTGTAGGCGGGCTCGCCCTGTAAGGCGGCGTTCAGCTCCCCGAGCGACTCGTCGCTCGTCGGGTGGCCGACGCAGGTGTACTCGAAGGACACGTCGATCGCGGGGTCGCTCTCGACGCGCTCGCAGATCTCGCGGTAGCCGTCCTCGGGGACGTGCGCGACGACCCGGGAGTAGTCGTTCCGCTCCAGATACCGCCGCAGCACCTCGGCGACGAACCCGATCTCGTCTTCGCTCCAGTCGCCCGTGACGACGGCGTCGTAGTGCTGGGCGGGGTAGGTCGTCTCCAGTTCCTGGGGCACCACGCCGATCGGCGAGGTCATCGAAACGGTGTGACCGCGCCACTGGATCGCGTCGTGGAACTGCCCGTGGCTCTGAGAGTCGCTGTACGGTTTGGTGGCCGAACAGGGGACGAGGACGAGCGGCTGGTCGGTGAACCGATTCTGGTACCGGCTCGTGACGCGGTCGGCGAACCGCCGGATCTCGACGCGGTCCAGCGTCTCCGCGGTCGCCGCGGTCACCTCGGCGTCACGCATGAGCGGGGTCCGCTCCTCGACGTACCCCCACTGGTCGTCGAACTCGCGGAACGCCGCCGTGAGCCACTGCTCGTGACGGGTCTGGCCCTCGATGTAGTCTCGCAGACGACCCGCCCGGATCCGCTCGCGGACCCGTCGGAGCTCGGCGCGGAGCGCGTTGACGTTGTGCTCGGCGCAGTCCGCGCGCGTGAACTCCTCTCGAGGCCCCGCGCAGGCCGGACAGGCGCACGGGAGCTCGTCGAGGTCCTCGAGGAAGTGCTCGGCGTCGGCGGTGCAGTACATCCCCTGCGCCCCCTTCGTTCGCGCGAGCGTCTCGTCAACGAGGTCGACGCCGGCGTACGCGAGGAGCGCGACGTTCCGGGGCGTGGCGACGCCCGACAGCATCAAGGCGGTGTCGGCGGGGAGCGACTCCTTCGCGGAGACGATCGCGTCGCGGAACGCCTCGCCGTGGCCGACGAACCCGGAGGCGTCCGCAAGGACGTACGCGTCAGCGCCCACGTGGCGGGCGCTCTCGCTGTCGACGACCGCCGCGGCGGGGAAGTCGACCTCGGGGTGATCGACCGCGAACGACTCGCGGACCTCTCCGCGGGTTCCCGCGGGGAACGCGCGATGCGGCAGAACGGTGAGCGAGGCCTCGTCGCCGTCGGGGACCGTCCGCTCGGCGGCCCAGAGGCTGCCCGCGTCCGCTAAGAACGGGTCCGCGAGCGCCGGCGTCGTCACCGGGTCGGCGAGCCGGAGCTCCCCGAGCCGGGCGGCGCCGTCGCGCTCGTGGATCTCGAAGTAGTCAGTCATACCTCCTCTCGCGGGGGGACGGTCAATTCTCTTGTGTTCCGCGGCCGCGAGGCGGGCCGGAGGGTGTACCTGGTGGGAAGGAAAGAGGCCCCGGTTCGGCCCCTCCAATCTCACGACCGATACCCGCGTGCGAAACGTTTTATTTTGGACTATCGTCGCCGGAGGCGGATGACTGGACGGTACGACACGCGGGACACGAGGGAGGGCCGACTGACGGAACTGCTCGTGACGCTCGGGGTCACCGAGCCGGACCACGTCTCCGTGGAGCCGGAGGGCGGGATCGCCCGCGTGGCCGCCGCGCTGTTCGTCTCGGTTTCGGGATTCGCCCTGCTGATCCCGAACGTGACCCCGCTGGTCTCGGGAGGCGAACCCCCGATCGGGATCGCCCTCTCGGTGCTGGGGACCGTGCTTTCGGTCGCGCTGGTGCTCGTCGGCGGGCTCTTATACAGGAGCACGTTCACAACGCGCAACGCGGTCCGCATCGCCGTCTGGAGCCTCTTCGGGATCGTCGTGCTCGGCGGGATCATGCTCGGGATCATCCGGTATCAGGCGCAGCTCGGGACGCCGATGGTCGCGCCCACCTTCACGGTCGCGAAGGTGCTCTCGATCGGCGCAGTCGCACACGTGATCATCGGGGTCTACGACGCCCGACGGGTCCGCGCCCAGCAGCTCGCCAATGAGCAGCGCCGAGTCTCCGTGCTGAACCGGATGATCAGGCACAACCTCCGAAACGAGACGACGGTGCTCGGCGGGCACGCGTCGCTGATCGCCGAGCGCGTCGACGATCCGGAACTCCGCGACTCGGCTGAGGCGGTGGCGAAGAGTGCCGCAGTGATCGGCGGGCTCGCTAAGGATGCGAACCGGCTACAGGCTGCCTTCGAACGTCGCCCCGACGCGCGTGGGGCGGTCCCGGTCGAGCCGCTGATCGAGGACGCCGCCGAGGCCGCCCGCGAGGCCGGCGCCGAGACCGTCGCGGTCGATGTCGAGCCCTGCGCGGCGCTGGCCGACGACCGGCTCGCGACCGCGGTCGAGGAGCTCGCGACGAACGCGCCCGAACACGGCGCGACCGCGGTCGAGCTATCGGCTCGCGCGGTCGACGGCGGCGTCGAAATCGCCGTCACCGACGACGGTCCCGGGATCCACGAGTCCGAGAGCCGCGTGATCACCGGTCGCGACCCGGAGACGCAACTGGAGCACGCGAGCGGGCTCGGGCTTTGGATCGTCCGGGCGACCGCCGACGCGTTCGACGGGTGGCTGTCGATCGAGACGAGGCGCGCGGGCGACGAGGGCGCGAGCGACGACGAGACCGGCACGACGGTGACGATCGGGGTTCCGGCACCGTAGCCGGAGTTGCTGTCAGACCGCCGCTCCCGGCCGAACCGTTAGGTCCCCCGCGTTCTTACGGCACACATGGAGATCACCGGCCCGTGGGACCGCGAGCGCGTCGACGAGTTCCTCGACGAGGCGCGGGTCCCGGTCCGTCTCGGCTGTCGCACCCCGCGCGACGCGCCGTGGATCGTCTCGCTGTGGTTCGCGTGGGACGGCGCGATCAACTGCGCGACGAGCGCGAGCGCCGACCTCGCCGACTTCCTCGCGCACGACGATCACGTTTCCTTCGAGGTGTCGACGAACGAACCCCCTTATAAAGGCGTCAGGGGACGAGGGCACGCGACGGTAACACCGGACGCGGACAAAGAGCTGTTGCGCTCGCTGTTGGAGCGGTACCTCGACGGCGTCGATAACCCGACCGGCGACCGGCTCCTTCGGCCGGAACGCGAGGAGATACGGGTGCGGATCGAGCCGGAGCGGCTGCACTCGTGGGACTACAGCGGGCGGATGGGGCCGGCCGAGCGCTGATTCTACTTCCGCAGCTCAGCGACCGAGGTGCCGCAGATTTTCCGTCTCGACGCGGTCCGGAACCGCGTCGACCGCGCGCGGCACCCAGTCGTCGTGGCCGAGCGTGAGTTCGGTGTCGGGGTTGGACTCGGCGAGACTCGCGACGCCCTCGGCGGCCGCGACCTGCGCCGCACCGTCGATCCGCTCCGGGACCTCTGCGGTGAGCGGGTACGTCTCGGAGAGCGCGCGAGGGAAGGGACCGAACGGGGGTTTCACGCGCCACACCGCGTCGTAATCGTGGTTCGACGGCGCGTCCGACTCGGTGAGGAGAAGGCGGTCGGGGACCGCGAGCCGCGAGAGCCGGTCGTGGTGTCGACTGACCTCGGGGCGGCGGGCCGACTCGTGGGAGGTGTAGAAGAACGCGTCCTTCGAGACCGGGTCCGTCCGCTCCAGTTCGTCGGCGTGATCGAGGAGGACCCGGAACCCGTCGAGCATCGCGGGGTGGCCGCGGGCGCGGCGGTCGACGAGCTGAAGGAGGTTTCCGGACCGGATCGCGGCCTTCACGCGCCGTAGCTCTTCGAAGGTGACGTGGAGGTTGTGCTCGGCGAGGAGCTGCTCCGCGGACTGGTCGGCGCTGTCCCCGCCGCTCCCGTCCATCTCTCGGAGCTCCGCGGGCGTGTACTCGGCGCAGACGGGACACGAGCAGGGGAAGTACTCCATGTCTTCGAGGTGTTCGGTCCCCGAGACCGTCAGGTACCGGCCGTCACGGGCCATCAGCGCGTAGGCGGCCGAGTCGAACAGGTCACAGCCGGCCGCGACCGCCAGCGCGAGCATCATCGGGTGGCCGGCGCCGAACAGGTGGACCGGCGCGTCCGGGTCGAGCCCGCGTTTGGCCGCCCGCACCGCCTCAACGACCTCGGCGTAGCGGTAGGAGTTCAGCAGGGGAACCATCGCGCCGACCGGGAACACGTCCAGATCGGTCGCGCTCGCGTGGCGTCCCGCCTCCTCGCGGAGGTCCGGGAACGTCGACCCCTGCACGGGGGCGTTGACCAGCATGTCGCCCGTCTCAGCGGCCTCGGCGTCGGCGAGCGCCTGCTTCGTCGTCTCCAGTTCCCGCTCGGCGCGCTCGCGGTCGACATCGGGCGGCGTGGGCACGTCCACCGGGGTGGCCACGTCGCTGCCGATCTGCCGCTGGAACTCGATTATCTCCTCGGTGGTCACGTCGATGTCGCCGTACTCGGCGAGCTGGAAGGAGCCGGAGTCGGTCATGATCGCGCCGTCGAACCCGAGGAAGTCGTGGAGCCCCTGATCGAGGACGCGGTCGCGGATCCGGTCGGTGCTCCGGATGATGTAGGAGTTGGTGATCAGCATCTCCGCGCCGAACTCCTCGGCGAGCCGCCGCGGCTCGATCGTGAGGACGTTGGGGTTGACGACCGGCAGGAGCGCCGGCGTCTCGACGGTCACCCCGGCGCGGGGGACCTCCAGCCGCCCGATCCGCCCGGCGGCGTCGTGGTCCCGGATTTCGAAGTGATCGCGCATACCCGGAGTCCGGGGACGCGGGCGGTAAGGGTTGCGTTCGGGGGCGACGAGTCGATACTCCTCAGAGCCCGGTCGGGTGGCTCACGTACGTCGTCTCCAGTCCCCACTCCTCGGTCAGCGCCTGTAGCGACCGAACGCCGAACGTCTCGGTCGCGTAGTGGCCCGCGAGGAAGACGGTGAGTCCGGCCTCGCGCGCGTCGTGGTACACTTGCCCTTTCCCCTCGCCCGTGACCAGCGCGTCGGCGCCCGCGTCGACCGCCTCGTCGAGCCAGTCGGTCCCGGAGCCAGTGACGACCGCGATGCGCTGGATCTCGTCGGGCCCGAAGTCGATGACCTGCGTTGGCGACTCCTCATCCTCGCCGTCCGGCTGGCCCTCGAACCCGTCGAGCGTCTCACGGAGCGACGCGGCCGACCGCGGCGCGTCCGCCTCGCCGATCGTTCCGATCGTGACCGGTCCGATATCGCCGAACGGCTCCCGGTCGTCGAGACCGAGTTCCGCCGCGACGCCGGCGGCGTTGCCGAGGTCGGGATGGCCATCGAGCGGGAGGTGCGAGACGTACAGGGCGAGGTCGTGGTCTGCGAGCGCCGCGACCCGGTCGTACGTCCGGTCCGTGACGCGGTCGATCCCGCCCCACGAGATCCCGTGGTGGACGACGAGGACATCAGCGTCCGCGTCGGCCGCGGCTTCGATCGTCGCGTCCGCGGCGTCGACCGCGAACGCGACGCGCTCGATCTCCCCTCGGTCCGACCCCACCTGTAACCCGTTCGCGCTGGCGTCGACGTCGGCGTACGCGGCCGTGTCGAGCCGATCGTCGAGCCGCCGCACGTACTCGGAGCGCTCCATACCGACGCGTGCGTCGGGCGGGAGATAAAGCGCGCGGCTCCGGCGAGTCGGTATCTCGTCGACTGCTACGCTCTCTCCGCGACGAACGCCTCGACGGCCTCGCGGTCGGGGAGCGCCGTCATCCCTCCGTGGTCCCGCACCGAGAGCGCGGCCGTCGCGTTGGCGAACGCGAGCGCGTCGGCGAGGTCCGGCGGGTCACCGGCGTCGTCCGCCCCCGCCGCCAACCGGTTTATCAGCCCGGACGTGAACGCGTCGCCGGCGCCGGTGGCGTCGACCGCATCGACGGTGAATCCCCCGTGACGCGCGGTCGTCTCGCCCCACGGCGCCGCGTCCATGCTCGCTGCGACCGCGCCCGCTGAGCCGAGAGTGACGACCGCCGTGTGCGGGCCGAACTCCAGTACGTCCCGGGCCAGACCCTCGCCCTCGCGCGAGGAGATACCGGTCGCCGCCACGTCCTCGTCGCTGGCGAACGCCACGTCGGTGTCCGCGAGGATGTCGCGAATCGCCTCGACCACCGCGTCCCGCTCACCCTCCGGAACCAGATCCGGGCGGTAGTTCACATCGAACGAGACCGTACAGCCGCGCTCGTCGGCGACGGCCGCCAGCTCGCGCATCGCCGTCCGACCCACCGGGTGCGTCAGGGCGACGCCGCCGAGGTGGACCCACGAGGCGGACGCCAGCGCGTCGGTCGGGACCGTGTCGGGCTCGAACCCGAACGTCACGTCCCGCGAGCCGTAAAAACGGAACCGCCGACCGTCGACGCCGGGCGGCGATACCACCGCGAGAGTGGTGTTGCCGGCGACGCGCTGAGAGAGCGCGTCCGGGACGCCCTCCTCATCGAGCGTCTCCCGCAGGAAGTCGCCGAAGGGGTCGTCGCCGAGCCGGGTCCAGAACGCCGGCGGCGAGCCGAGCCGCGTGAGCCCGACCGCGACGTTGGCCGGAGCGCCGCCCGGTCGGTGCGTGAAGCCGTCCACGTCGTGCAGCGTCTCGCCCGCCCCGGGAAGCAGGTCGACGAGCGTCTCTCCGGCCACGAGAATGTCCGTCATGAGTGGAAGGAGGGGTGCCGGCCGGTATGAAAGTTCGCGGTTCGTCGACGGGGTCGGCAGCTCGCGGACGACCCTACTCGTCGGTTTCGGTCTCGTCCGACTCGTCCGCCGCCGCGACCTCTTCCGCGACCGCCTCGAACGCCGCGAGGATGACCCGCTTGCAGGCCTGCCCCTCGGTCGTCCAGTGCTGTGCGTAGTCGAGCATGTCGTCGTAGATGTCGGGCTTGCAGCCGGCCGCCTGCGGGTGGCCGCCCCCGTTCACCTTCCCGGCGACCTCGTGGGCGTGCTGGAAGTCCTCGGAGCCGCGGATCGACGCGGAGCCGGCGGGCTTGACGATCACGGCGCCGTCGGCACCCTGCTCGCGAAGGGCCTCGGCGACCTCGTTCTGCGAGCAGCGGCCGTACGTCACCGCGACGGTCCACTCGCCGATGTCGTGGGTGACCGCGCGGTCGACGGCGGCGTCGATCCGAGCGTCCTTCTCGACGCGCCGATCGGCGACGAACTCTCGGACCGTTTCGGGGAGATCGGCGCCGTACGCGCCCACGATCGTCGTGTACTCCTCGCTGCCGGCCCAGTAGGAGTAGTCGGCCAAGTCGTCGGAGCGCGAGTCCTCCTTGATCCAGAGGTCGTGGTCTCGCGTCACGACCGCCAGCTCGGCCCACCGGTCGTCGAAGTCGTGATCGAGCGAGCGGAGCGCCACGTCGGCGGTACACTCCTCGTCGGACTCGCCGACGACGAGGTCGACGCCGAGGTCGCGGACGGCGGCGGCCGTCGACTCGTCCCACTGGTGGTGGTCGAACCACCGGATCGAGGCGGTCGACTCGGCGAGCGCCTCCAGCGGCTCGGCGATCCACTTGTAGTCGTCGGGACAGAGGTCACAGACGAACAGGTCCACGTCGTCGTCGGCGTACGCGAGCACGCGTTCGAGCGACGTGTCGATGGAGTACGGCCCGGCGGCGATCAGCCCGACCGACGACTGCGTGTGGGCGTTCTCGGTGGGGTCGTCCTCGCTATCACCGTCGTCGGCCTCGCTCTCACCGTCGCCGAGCCGCGCCGTGATGGCCGCCTCGAAGTCCGCGGCGTCGAGCGCGGCGTCGTACGCCTCTCGGACCATCGCCGCGCAGGCGAGCCCGTCGGCGTCGCCGTCGGCGATCACGATCGCCTCGCTCCCCTCGATGACCTCTTTCGCTCGCGTCTCGGCGCGCTCGTCGTCCAGCGAGTCCGGGTAGAAAAAGCCCTTTCCCGGCAGTCGCGTGTACCGCGAACGGGGGATATCCGCCTCGTCGATGAGTTCGTCGTCCATACCGTCGAACCGAGCGGGAACGGGAAAACTCCGCCGTTCTCGGGCGATCAAAGCACGTAAATCCGTGCCGCAGGCCCTCAGATTGTCGTCCGCCGCGGGCCCTCAGATTGTCGTCCGCCGCGGGCCCTCAGATTGTCGTCCGCCGCGGGTCCTCGTCGGTGAGCTGTCGGACGGTGAGCACGGGAATCGGACACGTCCGGACGACGCGCTCGGCGACCGAGCCGATGAGGAACCGATTCTCCCCGTGTCGCCCGCGCGTCCCCATCGCGACCACGTCGGCGTCGATCTCGCGCGCGTACTTGGAGATCTCGGCCGCCGGCCGTCCCTCGCGTGCCTCGATCGTGATGTCGAGGTCGGCGTCGCGCGCGGTCGCGGCGTCGGTCACCTGGTCGAGCGCGGCCTCACCGTGATCGTCGAGCGCATCGCGGAGGTCGTCGCGGACCTCGTCCGGCGTGGACTCGACCTCGCCGCTGTCGACGACGTAGACGGCGTGGACCTCCGCGTCGAACCGCGCGGCGACGTCGACCGCGACGTCGACGGCCCGGCGGACGCTGTCGGAACCGTCGGTCGCGATCACGATCGTGTCGAACATACGCACCCGTTCGCCGAGGTGATAGTTAAAAACAGGCGGTCGGGTTCGGTAGGGCATATAAAACTGCGACCACGGCAGCGGCGGTTGCTTATAAATAGACGGCTGAGTCCGTTGAGATCCTCAGGAAGTGAGATGTTCTGACTCAGCCACGGTCAATACAGGGGTGTATGTAGCAAAAGAAATGCGTTCATTACCAGCGGCTCCCTCGAACCGTGTCGCGGATATTGTCGGCTTATTTTCGGAGTAATTTGAAGGAGCAGCATAACTTTCAGATTCGTTTGCGAGGTAGACTCATGACGCAGTCAGTGCCGGCTCCTCGATCGCTGCGGGAACGACTGGCTCGAGGCTACAATCGGGTGAGCGGCATCGTGTCCTCAACGAACAAGCAGATCACGGTGAATTATCGGATACCATGAGACTCACGCTATCGGCATCCATGACCCGTGTACTGCTCGTCAGTCTGTGCATTGGACTGATTGTTCTATCTGTGCCAACCGCTGTGGTTCAGTCGATGCCCGACGACCAAGTAACGGCATCGCCGAATCAATCAGTTCAGTCAGCAACGCCAGTTGAGTTAACAAACAGTACAACTGAGGGTCCTCCAGGGACATCAGATACCGGGATAGATAACGTGACGCGCCTCATTGAGGCCCATCAATCGACATTGAATAACAGCATCTACGAGGAGCAGATGGAGTGGGACCAGGTTGCTGCTGTGTCGAGCCAGGGTATTGATTTTGTGCCGATATCGCTAACAAGTACTAATGGTGCAAACGTTTCCCGCACCAAGATTGCCAGCGAGGGCGTTGTGAATGAGTATTGGGTCACCGAGAATTCGACTGCAGGTAAGACAACCACGGACTACCTAGGCACACAATCCGCAAATTATGATTATCACAATCGTCCACTGTCGTTTCAGGATGCAGGAAGTGAAACGGTACACGATTGGTTGAACACCTCCACGTACGATTTCACGGGGACAATCACCCGAAGCAACGGGACACTATACGAGTTCTGGGCCGATGGACTCCGGGGAGATACCACCCCAATTGAGGACGCTCACGCCCGCGTATTGATCGACCAAGAGGGGGTTATTCACGAAGCCGTCGTCACACGGATCTACAGCCAAGGGAACGAAACGGTGACCGCGAGGCTGGCCTACGCGGTCCGGCGGACTGGAACGACCCCACCAACACGGCCCGACTGGGTCACTGCTGAACTCCCCCATTTGGACGCGTCGGTAATCGGGAACGGAACGGTCATTGCGTTAGAACACACCGGCGGCACGAACGTCTCGACGGCAACGATCTCTACGTACTTTCCGGATGGCCCGCAGCCCGAGACGGAGATTGAGACCTTTGAGCGCGGCGAGACCTTGTACCTCTACCGAACCGAAGCCGATCCTGACCGGGTTTTGGTGAGCGAGAATGAGGCTCCCGCGGTGAACGACTCATTCATACCCGTCGGCGAGGATCAGGTCTTTGTTAGCGTCTTCAAGTGGCCGGCGGCATTTTCCGAGGGGAACGGAAGTCTGCACATCGAACTAGAACCCAGCAATAGGTGAGCTTCGAGGCGCGAAGCGTTGATCGGTTATTTATAAGTAATCGAGTGGTGTTGCTGGCGGCTGTTTATAACTGACCGACAATTCCGCGGTGAACACTTCCAAAGCCTCGGTCGCCCGCAACCGTACCGTGCCTCACACCTCCCAAGCCTCGTCGGCACGCAGGGCGAGAGCGACGCTCTCGCTTGCAGACGGCGGCAAAGCCGCCGCCGACGCCACCGCCGAGTTTATTTATAAGCGATCGCCGCTGTCGCTCACGACTATTTAAATACGGTATCGATGCCACCGATCTGCGTCACACCCTCGATATCGATCGAGAGATTCGTCTACCGAGCGGTCGGTTCACGACGATAGATGTCTGGAAACGAGGATTTTGACAGAACACTCACTTTTAGTTGGCCCCGTACGTTCGGTCGGTAAACCCGTCTCTCCGGCGACTGCGCCGGGGTGCCCGATCCCACCATGCAACAATATCTCGATCTCGTCGACGACACCCTGTCGACGGGCACGTACAAGCCGAACCGAACGGGCGTCGACACGATCGCGACGTTCAGCGGGCAGTACACCGTCGACCTCTCGGAGGGGTTCCCGCTCCTCACGACCAAGAAGATGGACGGCTACCGCTGGAACTCGCTGATCCACGAGGTGCTCTGGTACCTCTCCGGCGAGGAGCACATCCGGGACCTCCGCGAGGAGACGAAGATCTGGGACGCGTGGGCCGACGACGAGGGCCGCCTCGACACCGCGTACGGTCGGTTCTGGCGCCGGTTCCCCGTGCCGGACGGCGTCGACGCGCTCCCCGGCGAGACGTGGCCGAAGGATGCGCACCGCTGGGTCACCGTCGAGGAGGGGCCGGAGGGCGTCGAGCGCCGGACCTTCGACCAGATCCAGTACGTGCTCGACACCCTCGACGAGAACCCCCGGTCGCGCCGGATGGTCGTGAACGCGTGGCACCCCGCCAACGCCGCTGTCTCGACGCTGCCGCCGTGTCACTACACCTTCGTGGTGAACGTCCAGGACGGGCGGCTCAACCTCCACCTCACGCAGCGCTCGGGCGACATCGCGCTCGGGGTGCCCTTCAACATCGCCGCGTACGCGCTGCTCGCGAACGCGCTCGCACAGCGAACGGGGTTCGAGATCGGCGAGTTCGGCCACACCGTCGTCGACGCCCACATCTACTGCGGGCGCGGCGATCGCGGGCAGTGGTACGCGAACAACCTCCGGTACGTGCAAGACCGGCTCGCGACCGTCGAGAGCAAGGCCGACTACCTCGACGTGAAGAGCTGGGTCGAGCGGACCGCCCCCGACGAGGCGGACGGCGAGGAGAGGTACGACCACGTCCCCGGGCTGCTCGAACAGCTCTCGCGGGAGCCGCGCGAGCGACCCCGGATCGAGATCGCCGACAAGCCGCTCGACGAACTCACGTACGAGGACATCGAGGTCGTCGACTACGACTCCGCGGACGGCATCTCGTTCGCGGTCGCGGAGTGATGGCCGGCGACGCGTCCGCCGGCGGCGACGCTGATGCGGCCGACGGCACCGACATCGACCTCGTCCTCGTCGCCGCCGTCGCCGAGAACCGCGTCATCGGCGACGACGGAGGGATGCCGTGGCACTATCCGGCCGATCTGGCGCGCTTCAAGCGGCTCACGACCGGTCACCCCGTGATCGTCGGCCGCGCGACCTACGAGAGCATCGCCGACCGGATCGGCGGCCCGCTCCCCGACCGAACCAGCGTCGTGTTGACGACCCGCGACCTCGATCTCCCCGAGGGCGCCGTCGTCGCGAACGACCTCGACGAGGCGGTCGATCTCGCGGGCGCCGACGCCGCCGACCGCGGTGTCGACGACGTGTACGTCATCGGCGGTGCGACCGTCTACGAGCAGTTCCTCGACCGCGCCGACCGGATGGTGCTGACGGAGGTCCCCGAGCAGCCCGACGGCGACACGCGCTTCCCGGACTGGGACGACGAGGAGTGGGTCGAGACGGAGCGCGAGGTGGTCGGAGCTGACGGCGAACGCGGCGGCGAGGCCGACGCGCTCGCGTTCGTCACCTACGAACGGGTCGACGGGTGAAGACGAGAGACCGAGCCCGCTATCGGTTCACCGATCATAGTCTGCTACTGTGGAATCAGAACAGGAATTTTTCTTTATATTCATACAGTATTCAGTAGAGGCTCAACGAATATCCCACACTGTATCCGCGTAGTAGCGATCGACCAAACATTTTTGAGCCCATGGTGTGTTAGGAGTTCACATGGCACTATCAGAAACCTCGATCGAGCCCAGCCAGTGTCCGTTCTGCGGGACGGAAATCGCGTCACCCGGTGCGGGGTTCATGCGCCACGTCGAGAACGAGCCCGAGTGTCGCGACGCGTTCGACACGTGGCGCGACCGCGTCACCGACGACATGCGGGGCGGCTGGGCGGGGTGACGGCGACGCCGGCGCGCGTCGCGTTGTCTGGCGCTGACTCAGCTCCGCAGCGCCTCCACGGGTCGCTCGTTCGCCGCCTTCCACGCGGGGTACGCCCCGCTGACGATCCCCACACCGACGCCGAACACGAGCGCCAACAGGAGGTAGTAGCCGTTCGTCGGGTCGAGCACGAGTGCAGCGTCGACCGCGGGCGTCGTGGCCACCAGCCCGGCGACGAGCAGCACGGTCAGTAGGGTCCCCGCCGCCGCCCCCGCTGCGCCGATGAGCCCGGCCTCCGCCAACAGCACGCGCAACACGTCCCGACGCGTCACGCCGACCGCGCGCATCACGCCGATCTCCTGTCTGCGCTCGACCGTACTCATCAGCATGACGTTGAGGATCGAGACGCCGGCGACGACGAGCGAGATGGCACCGAGCCCGAGCAGGAAGGTGCTCAAGAGATCGAAGAAGTCGTTGATCTCGTCGACGACCGCGGCCAGCTCGAACAGGTCGACGCGCTCTTCGCGGACGTTCACCGTCTCGCGGATCGCGTCCGCGGCGGCTCGCGCCGTCGCCCCCGACTCCGCGACGACCAGCGCCTGTGCGTAGCCGTCGGCGGCGAACGCCGACTCCGGGAGGAAGACGGCGTTGTCGGGCGCGACCGGGCTGAACGTCTGGCTCTCGGCGAGCACGGCGACGACGCGGACCTGCGACCCCGCGATCCCGACGGTGTCGCCCGCACTAACCTCAAGATCCTCGGCGATCCCCGCGCCGACGATCGCGCCCCGCCGGTGGCGGTCCGGGAGCCTGCCTTCGGCGGCCTCGAACGCGAGGCCCGGCTCCTCGACGCCGTAGACCGTCACGAAGGTCTGTGTGCCCGCGCCTTCGACGACCGCGCTGTCCGAGTACAACGGGATGACGGCCGCGTCCCCGACCGCCGGGTCGTCAACGGCGCGCCGGATCGCCGCCACGTCGGCCGCCGAGAGCGACTCCACGCCGGCGTCGGCGTTCGGCGAGACCACCACCTGCGTGCCGATGTCGCCGATGGCGTCGTTGGCGCCGAGCGCGAGCACGTTTCCGAAGATCCCCAGCGCCGCGACCGCGAGCACACCGATGCAGACGCCGAGCACCGCCAGCACCGTCCGCACCCTGTTTCGCCGGAGGTTCCGCGCGGCCATCGAGACGACGGGGCGCCAGCCGCGAAACCAGCCGCCGACCCCTTCGCGGAGTCGACCGCTACCCCGCCCCTCCGACTCTCCGCTCCCCTCCGACTCTCCGCCCCCCTCCGACTCTCCGCCCCCCTCCGCCTCCGCCCCCGGATCCCACGGCGGCCCCCTCTCGCCGCCGGTCATCGTTCCTCCGGTGCGGGTGCCGAGTCGGCGTCACGGGCCGACGAGAAGCCGTCCGCCGAGGACGCCCCGTCCGGGATTCCGCCGACCAGTACCCCGTCCGTGAGTTCGACGACGCGGTCCGCATACTCCTCGACCAGCGGATCGTGTGTGACGGCGATGACGGCGACCCCTTCCTCCTTCACGCGTTCGAACTCGGCGAGGATCGACTTGCCGGTCTCCGTGTCGAGGTTCCCCGTCGGCTCGTCGGCGAGCAGCACCGCCGGCTCGTTGATGAGCGCTCTGGCGATGGCGACCCGTTGTTTCTGCCCGCCGGACAGCTCCGCGGGTTTGTGATCGAGCCGGTCGCCGAGCCCGAACCGCTTGAGCAGGTCGGCGGCGCGGTCGCTCTCGTCGCCCGGATCGAACGCGGTCGGGAGCGCGACGTTCTCGACCGCGGTCAGCGTCGGCAACAGGTGGAAGTCCTGGAAGACGAACCCGATCGATTCCTTTCGAGCCGCGGTGCGCTCGGCGACCGTGAGCTCGGTCACGTCGGTACCGTCCAGCAGGCGCTGCCCCTCGGTGGGGTCATCGAGGAGCCCGAGCACGTTGAGGAGCGTCGACTTCCCGGAGCCGCTGGGGCCGACGACCGCGACGAACTCTCCCGGCTCGACCGCGAAGTCAACAGTGTCGAGCGCCACCACCGGCTCGCCGCCTCCGCCCGGGTACCGCTTGGTCACGCCGCGGAGCTCGACGCTATACATCGCGACGACGGATCACGCTCCCGGCGACCGCGACCCCCGCGCCGCCGACGAGCCCGACGATGCCGATCGCTCCGAGCGTCCCGACGGCGCCGGATCCCCCTCCACCACCGTCGCCCGAATCGGGAAGCGCCACCGTCTCGGTCTCGGTGTATCGGACGCCGCGCTCGGTGTACGCGATCCGGATCGGGACCTCGTCCGCCACGGAAGCGTTCACCGCGGTCCGCAGGTCGAAGGCGACGAAGTCGCCCGCGCCCACGCTGCCGACGAAGTACTCTCGGCCGGCCGGAGTCGGCTCGACCCCCTCGGCGCCGGCGACCGAGACGACGACGCCCTCTAGCTCGCCGGTGCCCGCGTTGCCGAGGTTGGCGTCCACGACCACTTCGCCGTCGGCGGTCGTCTCGACGGTCGCGTCGGTGACGGTCGGGCTCCCCTCCCGCGGCGGATACCGGAGCGTCGACGTCGCCGTCCGGTTCGCACCGGTGCCCGCTCGCGCGTCGAGTTCGGACCGGAACGCCGCCGTGACCGTCACGTCCGAGCGCTCGTCGAGGGGACCGAGGTCGACGACCACCTGCCGCTCTTCGCCGGGCGCGACATCCTCCACGACGAAGGGGCCGACCTCGACGGTCGGATCCGTTTCGTTACCGTCGCCGGAGCCCTCGCCGTCGCTCGTCCCGACCGGTGTTGTGACAGCGGTCAGGCTCACGCGGTCGGCCGTCGATGTCCCGGTGTTGACGACGGTCACCGCGACCGGGGAGTCGGCCGACTGGACCGACTCGGTCTCGTCGTCTTCGGCGGTCTGGAGCCCGCCGCCACCGCCGAAGACGCCCTCGATGCCGCCGAGGCTGATCCCGCCGGCGTTCTGGTCCTCGTCGTCGCTCCGGAGGTCCGCCGGCGAGAGCGCTCGGGTGCGCACGTCGAGCGCGATCTCGGCCGGCTGGACGTCGACGACCACGTCGCGGGTCACGGTGACGGTCCCGCCGTCGTCGTCGTCGCCCGTCGCCTCTTGCTCGGCGACGACCTCGACCGTGAGCCGGTGCTCGCCCGGCTCGCCGAACCGGGTCCAGAGGACCACGTCCGTCGCGTCGCCCGCCGAGAGCGCCCCGACCGCGGTCGCCTCGTCGCGGGGGTCGCCGTCTCCGTCGTTCCCTCCGTCACCGTCCCCACCGCTTGCGTCGAGGAGGCGGACGCTCGTCACGTCGGCCGCCGCGGGGCTTCCGCCGGAGTTCGAGACGGTCACGTTCAGGGCCGTCCGCTCGCCGACGGCGGGATCGCTCGAACTCACGTCGACCCCGTCGATCGCGATCCGGGCGTCGGGCACCGCCGTGACCGCGCCGACGGCCCCCAGTAGCGCCAGCAGGGCCAGCAGCGCGGCTGTGGTTCTCGTGGGTGTCAATGTCACCCCTGTTAGGGGGCCGCGCGGCATATATCCGTCGTAGGTGGGGATTGCTGACCGACGCGGACGCATATATGATGCGGGGTCTCGGACCGGATGTACCGGTTAAGGAGGGTTTTTCAACCGTCCGACGCAAGGGACGGTAATGAGCCAACGCGACACCGCGAGAGCGGGTGATCGGCGATGATGGGCGGCAACGACCAGCAGGCGTACGACCGCGGCACGTCACTATTCTCGCCCGACGGCCGGATCTACCAGGTCGAGTACGCCCGCGAGGCGGTCTCGCGCGGCGCGCCGAGCGTCGGCGTCCGGACGGCCGACGGCGTCGTCTTCGTCGCGATGTCCCGCCCCTCCTCGACGCTGATGGAGGCCGAGAGCATCGAGAAGCTCCACAAGCTTGACGACCACCTCGGCACCGCGAGCGCCGGCCACGTCGCCGACGCCCGCCAGCTGATCGACCTCGCGCGCCGCCAGTCGCAGGGGAACCGCCTGCGCTACGGCGAGCCCGTCGGCGTCGAGACGCTGACGAAGTTCGTCACCGACCACATTCAGGAGAACACCCAGCGCGGCGGCACCCGGCCGTACGGCGCCGCGCTACTCATCGGCGGCATCGACAACGGCGAGCCGCGTCTGTTCGCCGCCGACCCCTCTGGGACCCCCAACGAGTGGAAGGCGACCGTCATCGGCGGCGGCCGCTCCGACATCCAGGGCCACCTCGAAGAGAACTGGACCGAGGAGCTCTCGCTCGACGCTGGCGTCGAACTCGCCATCGCCGCGCTCGCTGCCCACGACGACGAGTTCGAGCCGACGGATCTGGCCGTCGCCACGGTCACCGAGGCCGACGGCTACCGGACCGTCCCCGTCGAGGAGGTCACCGAGGCGTTCGAGGCGGCCGGGCTGACGGTCGAAGAGGACGACGAGGGTGACGAGGAAGAGGGCGCAGACGCGGACGCCGACGACGAAGCCACCGACGCCGACAACGAAGAGTAAGCCGCTTCGCTCTTACCCTACCCCCTTCCGGACCCTTTTCTCGTCGCCCCCCGAACCGCGGGTATGGCACGCATCGCGGCGCTCGTCGCGTACCCGCTGAAGTCGAACGACGGCGCCGCAGTCGACCGCGCCGAACTCGGGCCGAACGGCGCCCTCCGCGGCGACCGTTCGTACGCACTCGTCGAAGCGGGCGTCGACCCGCACACGACCTCAGTCGGCGGCGACGGTGGCTACGTCAACGGGAAACGCGAGCCGGCGGTCCACGGCCTCTTGGCGCGCTACGAACGTGTCGGCTCGGCCGACGCGACGCCGACCGCGGTCACCCTCTCGCGGCCGGCGCGTCCCGAGACTGGGGCCGCCGCGGGCGAGCGCACCTTCGCGCTCCCCGAGGACAGCAAGGCGCTGGCGACGTGGGTCGGCGAGTACCTCGGCTACGGCGTCGACCTTGTCCGCGAGCCGAACGGGGGGCTCCCAGACGACCGGGCGGCGCCGGGGCCGACGGTCGTCTCGCGGGCGACGCTGGAGACGGTCGCCTCGTGGTTCGACGAGATTGCTGACGCAACGGAGATGCGGCGGCGGCTCCGGCCGAACCTCGTGCTCGACGACTGCCCGGCGTTCTGGGAGGACCGGCTGTTCGCCGACCACGGAGAGGCCGTGCGCGTCTCGATCGGAGCGACCGAGCTATTCGGGGTCAATCCGTGTCAGCGGTGCGTCGTCCCCTCGCGTGACCCGGACACAGGCGACGAGATCGACGGGTTCCGCGAGACGTTCCTGCGGAAGCGCCGCGAGACGCTCCCGGCGTGGACCGAGAGCGACCGGTTCGACCACGACTTCCGGCTCATGGTCAACACGGTCGTCCCGGATGAGGAGTGGGGCTCGACGCTCGCGGTCGGCGACGCGGTCGCCATCGAGGGTGTCGAACCGGAGCCGGACAGCGAAACCTGAAAAAGGGATAAACAGCCGACTACCGTCCACCGTCGGTCATCGCGACCGGGTCGTTGTCCGCGATGTCGCCGTCCGAGGCGTCGGCGTCGACCGCGCCGCGCCCCTCGGCCGCCGGGTCCGCGGCGCCGAAGTGGGTCCAGAGGGTGGCGCCGACGACCGCGTAGGCGACGAGGTCGTAGTGGACAACCCCGTCGAAGCCGGTGAACGCGGCGGCGGTGCTGTACGCGAACAGCGCGGTGACGCTCGCCACGAACACGCTCTCGTTCGTCACTCGCCCCGCGGCCGCCGCGGCGAGAGACCGCTTGATCATCGGGCCGCAGGCGACGAGGAACGCGATCCCGGAGAGCGCGCCGAGGTTGACGAAGAAGTGTGTCGCCATCTGCGAGTCGAGGAGCGACTGCAGGTACGCGACCGTGAGGGGGTCGTAGAACAGCCACTCGAGCCGGGTCGGGTACAACACCGCGATGTACGGCGTCGCGACCATCAGCCCGAACAGCACGGCGACGGCGACGCGGGCCGACGCGAACTGCGAGGCTCGGCGGATCTCGAACGCTCGGTCCGCCGGATCGACGACGAGGCCGCACGCCTCCAGCATCTCCTGAAGGTCACCACGGGACACCGACGGGTCGTGGTGGACGCCGACGGTGTCGTTCCGCGCTGTCGCCGACGCGGCGCTCACACCGTCGCAATCGCGGAGGACAGCCTCCAACAGCCCCTCCCGGCGCTTCGTGTCGATCCCCTCAACGGAGAAGGTGTCGTGGACGTGCGGCTTGGGCACATGCGCGACCCGCGGCCCGGCGCCGGAATCGGACACGCTAGCCGGGGATTCTCCGGCCGGCGCGTCGATTCCCTGCTCGCGGACCACGGCGTCGAGCCGCGTCGACCGCCCGTGGTGGTCGTCTGTCATGTGAACTACCTACACGCGCACGGGGATGAAACTTCCCCCGTTCGGGGCCGAATACGGTCTAACTTCCCCCATTCGGGGCCAAATACGGATCTAACCGGAATACGGGGAGAGAGTCAGCTAGGAGTTGACCGACTCCATGTACGAGGTGACGATCATCTGTCCCTTCCGCGTGAGCGCGGCGCCCGCGTCGCCGTCGACGACGAGGCTCTCCTCGCGGAGCGTGTCGAGGATCATCTCCGTTTGGGTGACGTCGCCGGTGACTACGTCGGCGATGTTCGCCTCGCCGCCGGCGGAGTAGATCGACACGAGAATCTCCAGCTGTTCCTCCGTCGGGTCGAACGCCTCGACGTCTTCCATCACCTCGTCGTATTCCAGCTTGATGTACCGGCCGAGCACGTTGAGGGTTCGCTTGTCGGGAACGGTCGCGATCGACGTCACGGTCTGGGTATCCGGGACGTGGCGGAATACGAGCGCGGGGCGCTTGGTGCCGGCGATCGTGCGGTTGGTCCGCTCGTAGTCGATGACGGAGGACAGCTCGACCGTGAACGGGTCGGGGCAGTCGGCAAAGCCGATCGCGCCCGGCGAGAGGCTGATCGACGCGGTGTGGTCGGCCGCGTCCGTGACGCGCCCGCCGAGCTTCGCCGGGTGACGAACTGTGACCGTCACGCCGCGCAACAGGGCCTTGAACAGCAGTCGGGTGAACCGCTCCATGTCGTCCGGCTCACCCTCTACGAGGGCCGTACACCTGTCGCCGCCTTGCTCGTAGGCGACGGTGACGCTGTCGCTGAAAAACGACTGGAGGTCGCCGGGGACGGTGCCGACGACGATGTCGAACACCTTCGAGAGGGGGACAGTCGTCTTCATGTCGTCGGTGGCAAGCACGAGCCGGCGCTGGCTCAGGAGGACGCGGCCCGTCACGGGTTCGCCGCTTCCCAGACCGGAGGTGTGGACGCGGCCGACAAAGTCGGCGACGACGGACTCTTCCATCGAATCCTGCTTGCGCCTCTCGGCTATTTACTGTTACTCACGATGTATCAGTGGTGATAACATACCGATGTGTGGAAAACGAACGTGTTCTGACGCTTAGGGCGGTCGGATCTCCAGAGAAAAGCGCGGAACAGCAAAGCCTAATGAGGTGGGCATCAAACCGGCAGGTGATGCCCACAGTAGAATACCTCAACTACGAAGTGCTCGACGACCACGGCTGGTCGATGGACGACGACGACCTGTTCGAAGAGGCCGCTGACGCGGACCTCGACGCCGAGGATTACGGTAGCCTCGACGTGAATCAGGGCGAATACATCCTCGAATCCGCCGAGGCACAGGGCTACGACTGGCCCTTCTCGTGTCGCGCCGGCGCCTGTGCGAACTGCGCCTCCATCGTCATGGAGGGCGACATCGAGATGGACATGCAGCAGATCCTCTCCGACGAGGAAGTCGAAGAGAAGAACGTCCGCCTGACCTGCATCGGCAGTCCGGCGACGGACGAGGTCAAGATCGTCTACAACGCGAAACACCTCGACTACCTGCAGAACCGCGTCATCTAACGCCGCTTCGACCACGCCGCGGTCGAACTGACAGACGGTGTTCGATGTGGGTCACCCCCATCGGTGCCACCGTTTTTTCGAAGAAACTGTCTCGACGAGCGACCGCTCGACCCGAACCCGCTTCCCGCCTACCAGGCCGACCACGCCGTCAGACTCTCGTCGCGGGCGTACACCCGCTTGCAGTCCTTGGCGTACGCGAAGTCGCCGTCGTGGTCCAGCTTCTCGTGGCGGTACTCGGGGGCGTCCTCGCGGATCTGGACGCCCTCGACGACGAACTCCTCGTCGCCGAACTCGACGGTCTCGCCGACGGTGAACTCGTAGTCGCCGGGGACGTTCACTCGCAGCGAGCGCGTCTGGTCAGCGTTGCCGTCCTTCGGGTGGAGCGTCACCGGGACGGTGACGTTGTCGACCGCGCGGGTCCACAGCGTCTCGACGTCCTCGATGTCGGCCTCCTCGACGCGCTGTTCGGGCCCGACCTCGATCCCGGTCACCCGGACCTGCATCAGGGCGTCGGGGGAGTCGACGACGAACTCCTCGCCCGTGGAGACGTAGGTGTCCGCGGGCACGTCCATCTCGGTCGAGAAGGACTCGCCGTCCTGCGAGACGATGACGGTCAGCCCGACGGTCTCCTCCTCCGGGATCTCGGTTTTGTACGTGTGATCGCAGTCGGTACAGCGGACGGTGGCCTGCCCGCCGGGACGCAACACTTCGTGAACGGTCTCCTCGCCCGGCGAACACGACGGGCAGGCGAGACCGACTCGGTCTCCTGTTTCGGTCATTACGGCGTCGTATCCGCCGCTCGCGTAAATATCCGCCCCTGTGACCGCGGTGCGTCACACGCTCGCGTGGGGCTCGGTCGGCGGCCGCTCCGCGAGGCGGGCGAGTAAGGAAACTGGTTTACCGGTGTCTGGGGTACGAACGCCCATGATCGTACCCGGATCCAGCTCACAGCTACTCGCGGCCACGCTCGCCGAGGAGACGGGTCGGCCGCTGGCGACGCCGACCTACGACCGGTTCCCGGACGGCGAGGGGCTCGCCGCAGTGCCCGACTTCGACGACGATGAGGCGACGATCGTCGCCGCGACCGACTCCGACGCGGCGTGGGTCGAACTGCTCCAGCTACAAGACGCCGTCCGCGAGGCCGGCGCCGAGCGTGTGACGACGGTGATTCCCTACATGGGGTACGCCCGACAGGACGAGTCGTTCGGCGATGGCCAGCCCGTCTCGGCGCGAGCAATGGCGCGGGCGGTCTCGACCGGCACCGACCGGGTCGTCCTCGTCAACCCTCACGAGGCCGGCGTCGCCGACTTCTACGACGTGCCGGTCGAGACGGTCGACGCCGCCAGTGTGCTCGCGGAGCCGCTCCCGACCGACCTCGCGGACCCGCTGTTCCTCGCGCCCGACGAGGGCGCGATCCGCATCGCCGAGACGGTCCGGGACGCGTACGGCACCGGCGAGACCGACTATTTCGAGAAGCACCGCGACCGCGACACGGGCGAGATCGAGGTGTCGCCGTCGGACGCCCACGTCGAGGGACGGGACGTGGTCGTCGTCGACGACATCGTCGCCACCGGGTCAACGATGAGCGAGTCCGTCGCCGTGCTGAACGACCGCGGCGCGGCGCGGGTGCTCGCGGCCTGCGTCCACCCCATGCTCGCGGCCAACGCCGTGACGAAGCTCCGCGGCGCCGGCGTCGACCGTATCGTCGGCAGCGACACGCTCGAACGCGGCTGCAGCGTCGTCAGCGTCGCGCCCGTTCTCGCCGACGCGCTCGACTGACTCTATTCGATTCTACTCGATCTCTCGAATCACCCGCGCCGGGTTCCCGCCGACGACGACGCGGTCCGGCACGTCGTCCGTGACGACCGCGCCAGAGCCGATCACCGCGCCGTCGCCGACCGTCACGCCCGGGGTGAGCACGGCGCGACCGCCGATCCAGACGTCGTCGCCGACGGTCACCGGCTCGGCGCGCTCGCGGCCGGTCGCGCGCTCCTCGGGATCGATCGGATGCGTCGGCGTGTAGACGTGAACGCCCGGCCCGAGCAGACATCGATCGCCGAACGCGATCGGGTTGCTGTCGAGGAACACGCAGCCGTAGTTCGCGAAGAAGCCGTCGCCGACCGCGACGTTGTAGCCGTAGTCGCACCGGAACGAGGGGTGGACGACCGGGTCGTCGCCGACCGCGTCGAACAACTCCCGTAAGAGCGCCTCGCGTCCCTCCGCCTCGCTCGTCGCGTTGTATCGCCGAGCGAGGTCGCGGGCGCGCTCCCGGTCGGCGACCAGTTCCGGCGCGCTCGGGTCGTAGGGCTCCCCCGCGAGCATCCGCTCCGTCTCGGTGGGCATACCCGACCGAACGCGCGCGGTCGGATAGCCGTTTCCGTCGGGGGCGATCTCTACTCCCTTTTAAATCGCCGTCACCCACGCCCGGTAGTCGTCGTCGAGTCCGTAAACCTCGCGGAACGCGCGCTCGACGAACCCTGCCACGCGGTTCGCGTCCGACCGGGCGGTGACGACGGCGTTCGTCCCCTCGGCCTCCTCCGGGCTCACCAGTTCGTCGATCCGGAACTCCGGGAACTCGCCGAGCAGGTCCTTCAACAGGTCTAGCTCCGCGTCGGTACAGTCGAGGATGAGTTCCGTGCCCGCGAGCTGGATCCACGGCGGCACCTCGCCGCCGCCGGTGGTGTCGCTGTCGGGGTCGACGTCGACAGTCATCACCTCGCTCGATCGGGCGCGGTGAGCGGTCGCCGCGTCCGCGAACAGCTTCAGCCGCTCTCCCTCGGTCGCGGCGTCGAATCTCGTCATGTCCGCACGTCTGCGCCGCCGGTTCTTAAAAAGCCGCACCGCGCGCTGGTTCGGCTCCTCCTGCTCCGCCGCAGCTTAAAAGGGCTACTCCCGTTTCGTCTCCGCCAGCACGTCCTCGGCGATCGAGACGGTTCGCTCCGCCTCGCGAACCCGGTCGTCGATAACGCCCCGTTTTAAAAGGCCTCGCTCGGGCTCGTCGAGCGCGTCGCGCACCACGGCCGCCCGGCGGAGCCGGTCGTACTCCTCGTCGCGCGCGAGGTCGCGGACTGACCGGAGCGTCGCCACCGTCTCGTCGTCGGCGACCCGCGAGACGAGGGGGATCAGCTCGTCGATCTCGTAGGCCAGCTCGTCGCCGCCCGCCGGCGGCCAGTCGAGCGTCAGCGGCTCGGCGTCGAGCCGCTCGACGTAGGTGCGGTGGACCGCGACCGCGGTCCGGAGCGCGCCGGGATCGTCGACGTAGTGCTCCAGCTTCGAGTTCGAGTAGTCGGCGTACTCCAACAGCGTCGGAAGGGGCTCCTCGCCTGCGTCGTAGTCGGTGACGTACTCGCGCAGGTCAGTCGGCGGCACGTCCGCGTCGACGAACGGGGTGCCGTCGGCGCGGTCGAGGAAGGAGAACACGTCTCGGGCCGACGCCGATTTATAAAAGGAGTCGAACGCCTCGCGGACCGCGTCGTTGTACGACTCGATCGGCTCTCGGAGCCGGTCCACGTCGGCGTCGAGGTCCGCGTCGGCCATCCCGGCGACCTCGCGCAGGTCGTCGAGCCGGGCGTCGAGCGCCTTCCGGGCCTCTCTCGCGGCCTTGCGCGCGGCCCGGTAGTCGTCGAGGGCCTCGTCGCGGTCGGCGAGCAGGTCGACGTAGTTGCCAGCCGGCTCCAACGCGTCGCGGGCGGCGGCGAAGTCGGTCTCCGAGAGCCGGCGTTTGTCGACCGCATCGTCCGCAGCGGCGAACGCGTCGGCCGCGAGCGCGTCGTCGGCGGCGTCGACCGCCTCTCCGAACTCCCCCCGGAACTGGACGTACGAACCGAAGTCGCCGGTGCCGACCGCGTCCTCCTCGTACTGATCAAGCACGCGGTGCGCCCGGCGGTACGCGTCGGCGGCGGTCTCGATCCGATCCCGACCGAGGTCGGCTATCCGGGCCTCGATCCGGGCGAGTTCGTCGTACCGCTCGCGCAGCGTCGCGGCCGCCTCGCCGGCTTCGCGGACGGGGTCGGAGGCGTCCCCACCCGGCATCAGTACACCTCGTCCGGGTCGAAGACGCGCTCGCCGACGTGTTCACCGTCGACTGTCCGGTAGAAACACGAGCGGTGCCCCGTGTGACACGCCCCCACGTTCTGGTCGACGAGGTACAGCAGGGTGTCGGCGTCGCAGTCGACTCGCACCTCGCGGACTTCCTGGGTGTGCCCCGAGGAACCGCCCTTGTGCCACAGTTCGTCGCGCGACCGCGAGTAGTAGTGCGCCTCGCCCGTCTCGCGGGTGCGTTCGAGTGCCTCCGGCGAGACGTACGCGAGCATGAGCACCTCGCCCGAATCGGCGTCCTGCGCGACCGCCGGGACGAGGCCGTCGTCGCCGAAGTCAACCTCGATAGCCCCCTGATCCGCGTCGGCGTCGGTCATGTCTCGCCGGACGCGTGGGGCTCGAATAGGCCTTTTGTCTGTCCCCACGCGGCGAGGGCGTCGGACGCCTGACGAGAGCGCGCCTCCGCCCTCATTCCCGGCGCAACACCAGCGCGTCGCCGTCGGCGTACGCGTCGGCGCGCCGGTCGACGACCTCGAACCCCAGTTCTTCGTACAGCGACAGCGCGGCGTCGTTATCGGGGTGCGCCTGTAGCGTCACGGGACCGGTCGCGTCGGCGAGGACGGCCGAGAGCAACCCGCGAGCGCGCCCCTTCCGGCGATAGTCGGGAGCGACGGCAAGCTCGGCGAGATGGACGCCGGGGCGGTTCGGCGCGTCGACCGGGAGCAGGTAGCCGACCGCCCGGCCGTCGGCGACGCTGACGAGTGCCGACCCGACCGCGAGCCCGTACTCCAGCAGGTCCGGATTGGGCTGTCGGAGGTGGCCTTGTAGCCCCCGGATCTGGTTGGCGTCGGCTGGGCGGGCGGCGCGGACTCTGGGGTCGGGGGCGTGGCGGTCCCCAGGTGACTCCCCCGTCATCTCACAGCCCCACCCCGAGCGCGACGGCAGCGGCGACGCCGACGATCGCCCCCGACAGCGTTGCGAGGAAGTTCACCGCTTGGTTCCCGATCCGCTCACCCTCGATCAGCGCGCCGAGGAGGCTGTCGACGGTCATCCCCGCGACGCCCGCGAGGACGACGATCCCCCCGCCGGCGATCGCGTCGCCAATCGGCATCCCGAACGCAGCAAGGCCGGCGACAAGGAGCGCGCCCGCGAGCCCGGCCAGTTCGCCCTGCCACGTCACCGCGCCGTCGGTGCCCGGCTCGACTCGGCTCAGGGTCGTCACCAGCCGAGGACCGTCGTAGAGCCCGCCGATCTCCGAGGAGAGCGTGTCCGCCATCGCGGTCGCGGTCGCGCCGGCGAACGCGAAGCCGAAGAGCGCACCCGGTACGCCGACGTGGGCGGTCGCCGCGTAGCCGACGACGGCGACGAGCGCGACCGCGGAGTTCGCCAGCACGTTCCCGGTGCCCCGGGCGCCCTCGTTCTCCTGTGCGACGCCTCGGTCCGCCTTCTCGTCGAAGCGGTACTTCGACGCCAACCCGCCGATCGCGTAAAACGACATGAGCGTGGCGAACCAGCCGACGCCGCCGAGGACGACGGCCAGCAGCGCGGACAACACGCCCGTCAGCATACCGGGGACAGAGGCCGTGCCGAGCGCGAACGAGACGTAGCCGAGCGCGCCGGTCACCGCCAGCCCGAAGGCGACGAGGGAGGCGGTGACCGCCGGGTCCAGCGCGACGAATCCCCAGACGGCGAACGCAACGAGGATGACCGTGATGTGGGCGTCTCGGTCGAACACGAGCGATCTGACGAGCGCCGCCGTGAGCGCAGCCACGGCCGCAAGGAAGACGAGTTCGGGAAGGCCGTCGACGAGGCCCGCCCTGTCGGTCTGGAGCAGCACGCCGACCTGTCCCGCGAGAGCGCCGAGCGTCCCGCCGGCGACGTATCCCGCCACGAGGGGGAACTCGTCGGTGGCGCGTCCGGCGACGACTGTACGACCGAGGCGACCGCCGCCGACCGCGAGCGTTGCCGCGGCGAAGGCCTCGTACGGGAGCGGGGCGCGGGGGAGGGAGGCGAACAGCGCGAGACCGGCAGCGGCGAGCGCGAACGCGACAAATCCGTAGAGGCGCTCTTCCTCGCGGTCACCGCGCAAAGCAAGCGTTTCAAACCATCTGCCGTCGCGGACCCCGAAGAAGGCGAGGCCGGCGGCGGCGAGGAACGGCACGGCGGCGGCGTCGCCGAGTGCCGGCGCGAGGACGGCGACCGCGGCCACCGCGGCAAAGATACTCGCCCGTCGAAGCCTCCGTATCACACCCTCGGATACCTGGGACGCGCACTTAACGGTCCCGACACTGCCCCGTCGCCGTCGGGGAACGCTCGCCGCGGTCGCGCAGCCGTTCGGTAACTCGACGAATCAGTAGCGGTACTCGTTGAACTGCACTGCGTGTCCCTCGATCACGCGAACGGCCTGCTCCGGGTCCTCCTCGTCGTCTCCCGTCTCGTTCTCGTGTGAGGTAACCTCTCTCATACTTTGATGGAAGCAACTATTCAATATAAATGTTACCCGTGAGGCGGAAGTGGTCGACGCCGCGATCAACACCTGAGGGGTCGGCCGTGTCGATGTGCCCACTCTCAGCCGATGACGCGGTCGATATCCCCGAGATCGTCGAGCACGTAGTCCGGCGAGACGCTCGCGTCCGCGACGGCCGCCTCGTTCGTGACGCCGGACAGCACCAGTGCGGTGGTCATCCCGGCGCGTTCGCCGAGCGCGATGTCGGTGTTGAGCCGATCCCCGACGACGAGACACTCTTCGGGGGGGTACGGCAGTCGCTCGCGGACCATCTCGATCGCTGTTTCCGAGGGCTTCCCGAGGACCGCGTCCGGCTCGCGCTCGGCGACGCCCGCGATCGCGTTGATCACGGCCCCGGAACCCGGCACGTCGCGCTCGGGAGCCGGGATGACCACGTCGGGGTCGGTGCCGATGAAGGGGATGTCACGGTCGAGTGCCCACAGCGCCGTACAGAGGTCGTCGTAATCGAACTCTCGATCGATCGAGGCCACGAGCGCGTCCGCGGCGTCGACGTCGTCGGTCGTCGCGAGCCCGGCCGCCTCGAACTGGTCGAGCAGCCCCGAGCTGCCGATACACAGCAGCTCGTCGTCCGCGTGGCGCTCGCGCAGGTACCGCGTCGTCACGGTTCCGGCCGTGAACACCTGGTCCGGATTGATCTCGTAGCCCGCGGTTCCGAGCCGGTCGACGTACGCCGGCGGGGTCTTCGTCGGGTTGTTCGAGACAAACAGCGTCTCGACCCCGGCCTCGCGGAGCCGCCGGTAACCCGCCGGCGCGCCGGGGATCGGATCGTTGCCTCGTACGACCGTACCGTCCACGTCGAGGACGGCGCCGCTGAACTTCATGCGACGGCTCAGGGCGCCACAATGGTAGGGGTTGCGCCGCTTCCTCTTCCGCATCGCTCTCGCCCTATCCGCATCGCGCTCGCCCTTCCGCCTCACCCCCACCCTTTCGACTCGATCACCGTTATTTCACATCCGGTACCCGTTCCATCTTCGGGATAACGGAAGCGTAAAGCGGGGTCGTTCCCAATCGGGAATCACTGTGACGACGACTCAGGTGACGCTGATCCAGATCGACAACTACGGGCCGTGGACGGTGACGCCGGAGCCGCGCCGGGAAATGGATCTCCAATCCCTCCAGTCGCGGCTCTTCGCCGACATCGCCCAGTTCATGGGTCCGCGGGACGCCTACGTCTTCTCCACCCGCTACGACAACATGATCGCCGTGACGAACGGGCTCGACGGCGCGGCCCACGCGGCGCTCCAGGAGTCGATCGGGAACCGCTACCCGGTGAGCGTCAGCCTCGGGACCGGGGTCTCAGAGCGTCCGATCGACGCCCTGGAGGCGGCGAACCGCCTGCTCCAAACCGAAGGGAGCGCGCAAGACGAGAGCCGAACCGAGGTGCTCGCCGGCGACTACCTCACCGAGACGGCTCCGTCGGACCTCCAGATTGCCCACTTCGACGTGGTGAACGTGACCGGGAAGTACACCGACCGCCTCAACGAGTTCGACACGTTCCTCAACATCGAGCGTGCCTACGGCTCGCTGACGCGATACCTCCGAGAATCCCACGGCGCCCTCTCGTTTTTCGTCGGCGGCGACAACGTCGTCGCCGTCTGTCCGGACCTCCCCGAGGGGGCGTTCGCCGACACGGTCGCGCACGTGGCCGACGACGTCGACATCGAACTGCAGGTCGGCGTCGGTCGCGGTGCCTCCGCCCACGAGGCAGGATTCGCGGCCAAACACGCGCTCGAAGCGTGCCGAAACGACGGAACGAGCGTCGAACTGTCAGTCGCTCCGGCACTCAGCGACTGAGCGTCGGGTCTGCGGAAGTCGTCTTTTCGACGCTCCCGAAGGATTATCACTCCAGATAATTTGGTTGTGACGTTTTTATAGGCCCGGTCGGAACACTCGGTCAACATGTCCGATGACATAGTGTTCGTCTGCACGGCGGACAACTGCGACGAGGGGCCGTGGGAGGGGTCTCACGACGCGATGGCCCACTGCGCCGAACACCCGGACCACGGTTACACCGGGCGTCCGCTCGATGAGGTCGACAAAGTCATTCCCGCGACGGCAACGCGAAAGCGCGATAATCGAAATCTCCAGCACAAGGGGCATCCAAAGGGTGCGCTCGCGCAGGACGACTGACCGCGCCCGCGAACGGACCGCCCGCGGGACTCGCGTTTGCGGCCGGGGCCGGCTCCCGGCGATCCGCGTCTCGCGGCCCCGCGACGATTGACGAGCGCTCCGCGACACCTCCCATCTCTGATGGGTCGTTCTCGCGGTTTTCGCCGTTTCTGCGTTTCTCGTCTCCGCGTTCCCCGTCAGGCTTCGTCGAAGAGTCCGAGGTCCTCTGCAACGAGGTCTGCGAGCTGGTCTTTCAGCGCGGGGTCGACCTCCGCAATCTCCTCTCCGTCGTGTTTCCCGTCGTTGTGTTTGGCGAGCGCGTCCGCCACGTCGGACAGCGGCACGCTGGTTTCCGTCTCGCAGTCGGTACACACGATTGGGACGGACGGTTCGTCGGTGGACATTGTCCGGATAGACACGGGTGACCCGTATAGACTTTCGGGACGGGGGCGGCCGGCGGGGTCCGTTCCGGGGGAGGGGGCGCGTGCTCCGTTAGTCCACCGCTCCGGACGACGCGGACTCGGGGTCCTCAGAATCGTCCGTGTTCGACTCCTCGCCGTCCGCAGCGCCGCCTTCGGCTCCCTCGGTCGCTTCGTCACTCGCTTCCTCTCGCTCGTCGCGTTCCGCTGCCGCGGAGAACTCCTCCGGCGTGGCGTCGATCCGCTCAAACGCCCCGAAATCGCGCTCGTGATGGCGGATTATCTGCTCGACGATCCACGCGCTGTAGCGCTCGGAGTACGCCCACTCGCCCTCGGCGTCGTCCACCTCGAACCGGTCGTCGGTGGCGAGCGCGGCGTACAGGTGGTAGAAGCCGAGCACCACGTCGCCGAACTCCTTCGCCTCGGCACCGATCTCGCGGCGTTTCTCGACGAGTTCCTCGCGGCCCGCGTCGGTGAGCGCGAAGTACTTGCGGTCGGGCTCGTCGGCGCGCTCGACGCGCTCGGCGACGCCCTCCTCCTCGAACTTGTAGAGGATCGGGTACACCGACCCGTACGAAGGCTCCCAGTGGCCGCCGCTGATTTCGGTGATATCGCCCAGCAGCTCGTATCCGTATCGGGGTCGCTCGGCGAGTAGCTCCAACACGAGATACGAGATCAGTCCTTTCGGCGGCCCGCTTTTCCGCATCGTCCCTACGTTTCTGAGTCGTCGTGAAAGGGTTTCGGTCGCGGCGATCGGTAGTCGAACTGCGAGGTCGAACCGCGAGCGTGTTCACCTGTGAGTATCGCTTCGAGACGCGTCGTCCGACTCGGCCGAGAGCGTCCGGATGGTCTCGTGAATGCCGAGGACAAGTGCCGGCACGACGATCATGAAGAGGTGCTCCTCGATCGGGATCCCGAACAGGTCGTATCCGGTGCGCATCGTGATCTCGAAGACGCCGATCTCCAGCGTGTACCAGTCCCAGAGGTACGCGATCGGATACAGGGCGGCGATCGTCCGGGCCGACTGACGGAGCGCGCCGGCGTAGCGGAGCAGGCCGAACGCGAGCGCGCCGAAGACGATCTCGGTGGCGAGGTACGTGTACGACCCGAGAACGGTGATGTCCGGAAGCGGGGTGCCGGACAGCGGTCGAAACCAGACGGCCACGATCAGGACGGCCAGGAAGACGTAGGCGCCACGGATCAGTAGCATCGTCGCGATCGTCGGGCGGGCCCGTCTGGCCACCAGTGCTATCGGGGCGAACGCGAGCGCCGCGGCCGGCGCCGACGGGGGAAACAGTCCGTCGACTGTCCCCCAGAGAACGCCGACGAGCCCGGCCATCAGCAGAGAGAACGCCAGCGTCCGGGCTCGGGGTCGGCCGAGCAGTACCGAGACGGTCCGTTTGTCGATCGATCTGTCGTACGCGTAGTCCTGTTCGTCGTCGATGATCTTCACCCCGGCGAGTGTCACGAGGAAGACGAGCGCGAATCCGAGTATCGCCGCGGTCATCTCGGTCGTCTGGACGTAGAACCCGCCGAGCAGCGCGAGCGCGATGCCGCTCGGGTACCCCAGCGTCGTGGTGAGCGGATTCGTATCGAGCTGTGGCGCGTGGAGATACCCGATGAACCAGGTCGGAAGGGTGACGAGCGCGGCGCCCGGGCCGACGAATACTCCGAGCGTGAGCGTACAGACGGCGAAGCCGACGCCGGCGGCGAGAAGGGAGAGGCGACAGCCGCGGATCGTCATCGGATGGTCGTCGTCCTCGCCGCGCCGATGGAAGTCGACGTAGCCGTCCTTCACGTGTGCCGTATACACCGCGAAGAAGATCGCGGTCATGTGAATCGCGCCCACCGAGAGCGCGAACTCGCCGGCGACGGCCGCACCGAACCACGAGGCCGCAAGCGGCGGCAACATGAACACCGGGTGGACCTGCGAGAGCAACGCCCGCAGGTCAGCCTGTAGTCCGTGTTCGTGCCGAGCGATGGCCATGCGTCACCAACGCGCTAATCATGATTAATCTTGTTGGCGGTTTCACACGTGTGGCTACTCGACTCACCGAGACGACTTCGGTCCCGGAGACGCGACGGCGACGACTCGCAAACCCCTAAGTCCCGGCGACCCAAGTCGGCGTATGGTCGAGGCACCACAGACCGAGGAGGGGTGGTTCGCGCTGCACGACTTCCGCTCTATCGACTGGGACGCGTGGCGAGACGCCCCCGAGCGAGAGCGGAAACGGGCGATCGAGGAGGGCAAGGCCTTCCTGAAACACCGGGAGCTGGTCGCCGACGCCGACGAGGGCGACTCCGGGCTGTTCTCCGTTCTCGGGCACAAGGCCGACCTGCTGTTCGTCCACTTCCGCCCCACGCTCGACGACCTCTCGTCGATCGAGCGCCGGTTCGAGGACACTGCGCTCGCGAACTTCACCGAGCGGACGACCTCCTACGTCTCCGTCACCGAGGTCTCCGGCTACGTCTCCGACGAGTTCTTCGAGGACCCCGAATCGGTCGATACGGGGCTCAAACGCTACATCGAGGGGAAAATGACGCCGGAGATCCCCGACGACGAGTACGTCTGCTTCTACCCGATGAGCAAGCGCCGCGGCGAGGAGTACAACTGGTACGACCTCTCCTTTGAGGACCGCGCCGACCTCATGGCCGACCACGGCGAGGTCGGCAAGGAGTACGCCGGCAAGATCAAGCAGGTGATCGCCTCCTCCGTCGGCTTCGACAGCCACGAGTGGGGCGTTACCCTGTTCGGCTCGGACCCGACCGACATCAAGGACATCGTCTACGAGATGCGCTTCGACCCCGCCTCCTCGCGATACGGCGAGTTCGGCGAGTTCTACATCGGTCGCCGGTTCCCGCCCGAGGATCTGGGCGCGTACTTCGCGGGCGAGACGGTGCCGACGCCAGCGGGCGACGGCGATACCGGAGATACCGAGGACGGGCACGGACACGCTCACGGCGAGGGCCACGACCATGCCGGTTCCGGCGGCGGATCCGCACACGGCGACCACCCCCACGGCGAGGAGGAGACGAGCGGCGAGGGCGACCACCCGCATTCGGGTGAGGAGGGCGGACACGGCGGCGAGGATGGTGACGACCCCTCCGACGCCGATATCCGCGGCGAGCTCGCGGATCTCAACATCTACGCCGGTAAACCCAGCGGCGAGGACGTGTACGCGACTGTGCTCTACAGCGAGGCCGACGTCGACGAGTTGTTCGACGAGGTCGAGGGGCTCCGCGGCAACTTCGACCACTACGGCACCCACGTGAAGACGGCGGTGTACGAGGGTCGCGTGACCGATCGCGCCGCGGTCGTCTCCATCTGGGACACGGCCTCCGCCGCCGAGACCGCGGCCAGCTTCCTCTCGGAGCTACCGGAGGTCGTCGCCCGCGCCGGCGAGGAGTCCGGATTCGGCACGATGGGGATGTTCTACACCGTCAAGCCGGAACATCAGGAGGACTTCACCGACACCTTCGACGACGTCGGGGAGATACTCGCGGAGATGGACGGCCACGTCGAGACCGACCTGATGATGAACGTCGAAGACGAGAACGACATGTTCATCGCGAGCCAGTGGCACGCCAAGGAGGACGCGATGGCGTTCTTCGGCTCCGACGAGTTCCGCGAGACGGTCCAGTGGGGCCGAGAGGTGCTGGCCGACCGGCCGCGTCACGTCTTCCTGGCGTAAGTCGGGGCATACGCGGAGCGGTATTTATAAGCGGTTTTCCGCGCGGTTAATCGCTTATAAGCGACTTTATAATCGATCAACAGCGCCGACAGCAGCAGTACAGCCACGGAAGAGTTACTCGAGAAAGCCGAGACTACTCGGCTAGACCAGTTAGAAACCGCACCGGCCGAGACTCCCCGCGAGCAGAGAGGGACCGATGGTCCCTCTTGCAGCCGGCGCGTAGCGCCGGCGACGAAGCGAACGAGGAGTCTGGGCGGTGCACGACCGAAGGGAGTTACTGAACGAAGTGAGACAAACGTCGACTGACGCAGTTACTCGGTGATTTCTCTCACTATGTTCGAGAAATGCACCGGCCGAGATTTGAACTCGGGTTGCAACCATGGCAAGGTTGCGTGATACCACTACACTACCGGTGCGTGCTTCGCATCCACTGATTGGATGGAGGGTTACTTAAATCTGTCACATCCGACCGACTCGACTCACCTCCGGCGCTCTGCCGCGATGTCGTCGGCGTATGTACGCACGAGGTCGGCGAACGCGGTCGCCTCCGCGCGCTCCTGCGTCTCGTCCTCGCGCCGGTCACGTATCCGGCGTTTGATCACGTGGAGCGCGTCCGGCTCGCCGCTCGCGATCGCGTCCGCGACCGATCGCGGGTCGTCGACGACCCGAGAGACGAGCCCGGTCCGAAGCGCCTCGTCGGCGTCGAGCACGCGCCCCGACAGTGCGAAGTCGAGCGCGTCTCCCTCGCGCATCACCCGCGGGAGGCGGACGGTTCCGCCCCACGCGCCGAACAGCCCGAACTCGACGCCCGGCTCCGCGAACGTCGCGGCGGGCGTGGCCACCCGGAGGTCCGCCGCGAGCGCAAGCTCGACGCCGCCGCCGCGAGCCGCGCCGTCAATCCCGCAGACCACGACCGTCTCCGCGTCCGCGATCGCCGCGGCCGTCCGCTGGCCCGCGCGGGCGAACAATGCCGGATCGTCGAGGTTGGCGACGACATCGAGGTCGGCGCCGGCACAGAACGCCTCGCCGGCACCGCAGAGGTACGTCACCGGCGCGTCGGTATCGGTGACAGCCGTGCGAAGCGCGGTCAGGTCCTCGGGCCGGAGGGCGTTCCGGTGCGCCGGTCGGTCGATCGTCACCACGCGGACCGCGTCGTCGTCTCGGGTGCGGATCACGTCCGCGTATCCCGTTCGTTTCCAAAGGTCTTTGCCCCTCGATCGACTACCAATACATAATGGACGATGCCGCGCGAGCGCGTGACGCCGCGTGTGAGGCGCTCGCCGACGTCGAGCCCGATCAGCTGCGTGAGGCCCTCGAAGACCGGATCGCGAACGCCGCCGTGACCCCCGGCGTGCTGGTACTAGTCACCGCTCGGGCGGTCGACCCCACGGTCGATCCTGACACGGTGGTCGATCGGGCAGCCGGCGTGCAGCTCATCTACGAAGGGCTCCGGCTTACCCGGTCGGTGGCCCACGAGGAGCCGTGGGTGACCGCGGCCACGCAGGAGTCGGACATCGACGCCGACATGGACGTGCTCACTGCTGACGTGCTCGTCGCGCGTGGATTCGCCCTACTTGCATGCACCGACGCCGCCGCAGCCGCGGTCGAGGTCGTGCGCGCGTTCGGCCGCGACCAGACGCTCCGAGAGCGCGAGGGGACCGACCCCGCCGCGGCGACCGCGCTCGACCGGAACCTGGAGATCGACGCTCTCGAACTCGCCGTCGTCGCCGGCACCACCGCGGTCGGCGGCGACCCGCCCGAAGAGCTGTTGACGTACGCCCGCGATCTGGCGGCCGACTACGACGGCGAGTTTCCGCCGCCGGGCCGCGCGCTCCCCGAGACGACCGCCGACCGGATCGCCGACATCTCCGATCGCGCCGTGAGTGCGACCGATCGGTGAGGTCGCCCGACGGCAGTGGAGTGGTGTGTGTCTCTGTGTCGGGACGCCCCCGAATCGAAACCCATAAAGTCGAATCCGGTCAACGATTGATTGCGCCTGGGTAGCTTAGCGGTAAAGCGCGTCCTTGGTAAGGACGAGACCCCGAGTTCAAATCTCGGCCTAGGCTTCCTTTGCGATACAACGCTTCGAGAGCGACCTATCTCCAAATCCACCATCGGTGAGAATCGTCTCAAGAACGGCCGGTATCGCCAACTCTCGGATTCGGGGCGTCTACGGCGTCTCACCTCGTGTGGCTCACTCGACACCGAGTGCGGCCGCGACGTCGAGGCGGCCGTAGCCCTGTTCGTCCTCGCGCAGGCCCACGTCGGCCGCGGTCTCCCGGAGACGCTCGCGGGCCTCAACGTTCGAGAGGCCGACATCGCTCATTAACAGTGCGCCCGCGCCGGCGACGTGTGGGGCCGCGAAAGAGGTCCCAGACAGTTCGATGTAGCGGTTGAACGGCTCCTCCACGTTCGAGTAGATGTTGATCGGCAGGGCCGTGGACAGCACGTCCGTGCCGGGGGCGGCGAGTTCGACCTCCGGACCGACCGAGGAGAACGCCGCGAGGTCGTCGTTCCGGTCGGTCGCGCCAACGGCGATGACTTCCTCGAAGGCCGCCGGGTAGGAAACCGCCGATTCTCCGTCACTCGCGGGCGGGTCGTTTTCGAGGAGGCCATCGTTTCCGGCCGCCGCCACGAGGAGGACTCCGCGCTCGTAGGCGTCCGCTACCGCGTCCGCGAGCACGTCGACCCGTCCGGTCTCCCCTAAGCTGAGGTTTGCGACATCCCATCCCTGATCAGCCACGAACTCCACGCCCGCCGCGATGCCGGCCGCCGAGCCGCCGCCGAGCACGCCGATAAGGACTTTCACGGCGTGGAGAGTCGCCGCGGGACTGACACCGACGATACCGGTGTCGTTGTCGTTCGCGCCGACCACGCCGGCGACGTGCGTGCCGTGCGAGACGAGGATGTCGTCGTCCTGGCCGGCCGGGAAGTCGAACTCCTCGATGTCGCTGACGCTCGGGACGAACGCGGCCCCTCTCCCCCGGTTCGTCGCGAGGTCGGGGTGCGTGCTGTCGATACCGGTGTCGAGTACCGCGACGTTCGCTCCGCTACCGGTGTAGCCGTGTTCCGCGGCCACGTCGGCCCCCGTCACGGCGACGCCGTACGGGACGCGCTGTCCGTCGACCTGACGGCGGGGTTGCCTCCGCGGCGTAACGATACCGCCGAGAGCGCGGTCCTCCTCGACGTACCGGATCTCGCGTTGGGCCGCCAGCGCGTCGGTCTCCGACTCGGGCATCTGGGCTGTGAGCGCGTCGAAGCCGAACTCGTGGTCCACCGCCGACGCGCGAGACAGCGCGGCGCTCCGGCCGCTCTCCGACGCGTATCCAACGTTGACGGTCACGGTTTCGTCGGCGGTTCGCGTCGCCGCGCCCGTTCCGGTCCCGAGCGTCGCGAGCGATCCGACCGCGGATCCACTCCCGATCGTTCGGAGCACGCCACGACGGGTGTAGGCTGGCTCTGTCATGGGAGAGCGACACCACGAGAGCGCTTTGCTATGCGCAGCCTACGGAAGCGTAACCCCAGGCAACCGCACGCTCGGAGAGCGTGGTCGGCGCCACTCACGGCGAGAGAGCGATGCGCCGCCACCGCATTCTCGCTCCTCGTGCACACCGATCTCGGCCAAACACTATCCCGGCACGGACCGTACCCGCGCTCATGCGCTCCGAAGACGAGGTTCGCGAGCAGTACGAGTTCCTCCGCGAGCAGTTGGACGACGAAGAGATGCACCACCGCGGTGTCGAGGAACTGTTCACCCACTACAAGCGCGCGCTCGGCTGGGTGTTAGAAGAAGAACACATGTAGCGCGCGCTCGTTAGGTTTATCAGTCGGTACCCTCTACAAACAGGTGACGCTTCGTCTGGAGGGCCGAAGCGTCAGCGGGGACCAACGGCAGGCCCGACGCGGCTTTTTTCCGCGTCGGGCGTGCCTCTTTCCGACCTGATGACAACATCGAAGAGCGACAGCGTCGTCGCCGTCGGCGCGTTCGACAAGATCGAGTCGCTCGGAGATCGTCGAAGGGCGCTTCAGGCGTTTGATCGACGCTCTTGACGCCGTCCGTTGGCCGCTCGATCCGCTGCACGTATCAGAGGGCCGGAATGAGTTTGCTGCGGCTCGACGACGACGGGATCCGAGAGATAGTTGATCCGCTGACACAACTGATCCCGTGATATCCACGGATTACGCGGGGTGACAGAAGGATAGGCGTCTCTTATAACGGTATATTTATTTATTCAGGATGGGTATGTACGAACCGTTGCATGTACGACCTCACAGGTTTCCAGCGTGACCTGCTCTACGTGATCGCCGGCTTAGACGAGCCCCACGGACTCGCCATCAAGGAGGAGCTCGAAGACTACTACGAAAAGGAGATCCACCACGGCCGACTCTATCCCAACCTCGACACGCTCGTCGAGAAGGGGCTCGTCGAGAAGGGCCAACGCGACCGGCGTACGAACTACTACACGCTGACCCGTCGCGGTCGACGCGAGATCGACGCGCGGACCGAGTGGGAAGCGCAGTACGTCGACCACTGATCGATCGATCCCGCCGACGGATCGACGGTCCATAGCGATTGGTCCTCGCCTCTACCACTTTTCCGTCTCCGGTTCTCTTCTCCGCTGGAGTCGCGCGCCTTTTTCAACTCTTCCCCTCGTTCGGCCAGCCCGTTTCGTCCGTCTTTTGTCCGCGTCTGGGCGCTCCGCATCGAGAGTTGGACGTTTCTCCAACTCGATCGAGGACGCCTGTACTTTATTCTCTCGGGGTGCCACACGACCGCATGGATCGCGATACCGCCGCGCCCGACGTGACTGACCTCCCGGGCGACCGCGCACGAGAGTGGGTGGAGTACCACCACGAGTCGGCCGCGCCGAGCACGTACGTCTACGAGTTCGTCTGGGACCGCACCGCGCCCGCCGAAGGACCGTTCTGCACCGACGTCGACGGCAACGTCCTCATGGACTTCACGAGCCACGTCGCCGCCGCGCCGCTGGGGTACAACAACCCGAAGATTATGGAGCCGCTCGCGGAGTTCGACCTCGTCGACCCGCTGAAGATCGCGGGCCAGGACTTCTACGTCGCCGGCGGCGAGTCGCCCGGCGACGGGCTTCCGGGTTCGTCCGGGTTGATGGAACGGCTCACTGAGATCACCGCCCACTACGACATGGACACCGTCTTCCTCTCGAACTCGGGGGCAGAGGCGGTCGAGAACGCGATCAAGATCGCGTACGACGACTCCGGCGGCGCCAAACACGCGATCACGTTCGACGGCGCGTTCCACGGGCGGACGCTCGGCGCGCTCTCGCTCAACCGCTCGAAATCCGTGTATCGCCGCGATTTCCCGGAGATCAGCGGGATTCACGACGCACCCTTCTGCGACGACCGGAACTGCACCGCCGAGACCTGCTCGTGCGGCTTCTTCGTCGACGGCGCGTCGCAACTCCGACGCAAGCTCGACCCCGAGCGCGGTCACATCGACCCCGACGACGTAGCGTACCTCATCTTAGAGCCGATCCAAGGGGAAGGGGGATACCGGTTCCCCTCCGACGCGTTCACCGACGAGATCGCCGCCTTGGTCGACGAACACGACATCACGCTGATCGCCGACGAGATCCAGTCGGGCGTCGGTCGCACCGGCGAGATGTGGGGCTCGGACCACTACGCGCTCGAACCCGACGTGATCACCAGCGCGAAGGGACTCCGTGTCGGCGCCACGATCTCCCGCTCGGACGTGTTTCCCGAGGAAAAGAGCCGGCTCTCCTCGACGTGGGGGGCGGGCGACATCATCGCTTCCGCGCAGGGCGCGCTCACGCTCGACGCGATCCGTGAGCACGACCTGATGGACAACGCCACGGTTCGAGGGCGACAGTTCAAAGAGACGATGCGCGACGCCGACCTCCCGGGCGTCGACGACGTGCGCGGGAAGGGGCTGCTGCTCGCGGTCGAGTTCGACTCGAAGGAGCGCCGCGACGCGGTCCAGAAAGGCGCGTTCTCCCGGGGCCTGCTCACGCTGGCGTGCGGCCACGACGTACTCCGCGTCCTCCCGCCGCTCGACGTCACCGAACGCGAGATCGAGCTCGGCTGCGACCTCCTCACGAGCGCGATCGCCGACGCGGCGTAGTGGAACAGTCGCGCGCGCGACGACCTAGCGGTCCGTGTACCACTCAGCGAACTTACCGGTCCGCGTACCACTCAGCGAACTTCTCTAACGCGCGACCGCGGTGCGACACGGCGTTTTTCCGGTCGGTGTCCATCTCGGCAAACGTCTCGCCGTCGTGTTCGAAGATCGGGTCGTAGCCGAACCCGCCCTCCCCGCGCGGCGCGACGATCCGGCCGGGGACGTACCCCTCGAACAGTTTGACCGGGAGTGTCTCGACATCGCCGCGCTCGACTCCACCGTCTTCACCGTCCCGTCCACCCTCACCGTCCGGCCCCGCCGCCGCGGCCGCGTCGCGGTCCCCGCGGTCGACCGGGTCCGGACTCGCGGCGAACCCGTCGCCGTCGCAGTAGCCGAGCACGCACCGGAACGCGGCGCGGCGGTCGGCGAGGTCGGCGGCGATGTCGTGAACGCGCTCGATCCCCAGCGTCTCCTCGACGTACGAGGAGTAGGGACCGGGGAACCCGTCGAGCCCCTCGACGAACATTCCCGCGTCGTCGACGAGAACCGGCTCGCCGGCGTGACGGTACGCCTCGCGAGCGCCCTGCGCGGCGATCGGTCCGAGTTCCGCCGCCTGAATCTCCGGATAATCGAAGTCGAGACGCTCCACCGAGCCGTCCGGGAGGTAGCGCTCCGCCTCGCGCACCTTCCCGGGGTTCGTCGTCACGTATCTGAGCACGGATCCAGATGCGGGTGGGCGGAACGAATAGCCGTCGGTCGCGGGCGACACACCGCTCTCGGAAGCCCGCCTTGAACGAACACCCTCTTAAGAGCCGACCGTCAGGAACGGACGGACATGCTGATCGCCGGAACCGTCATCGCCGACCCCGAGACCGTGATCCCCGACGGCGCCGTCGTCGTCGAGGGCGAGACGATCGCCGCGGTCGGCGACGCCGAGATCCTCCGCGAGGCGTACCCCGACCACGAGCGACGCGATATCGACATCGTCGCCCCCGGGCTGGTCGGCGGCCACGTGCACTCGGTGCAGTCGCTCGGCCGCGGGATCGCCGACGACGCCGCCCTCCTCGACTGGCTGTTCGACGCCGTGCTCCCGATGGAGGCCGCGATGGACGCCGGCGCGACCCGGGCCGCCGCCGAACTCGGATACCTCGAATGCCTCGAATCGGGAACGACGACGGTCGTCGACCACCTCTCCGTCAACCACGCAGAGGAGGCGTTCGAGGCCGCGATCGAGACGGGGATCCGCGCACGACTCGGAAAGGTGCTGATGGACCGCGACTCGCCCGAGGGGCTGCTGGAGGACACCGACGCCGCGCTCGCCGAGAGCGAGGCGCTGATCGAGGAGTATCACGGCGCCGCCGACGGCCGGGTGCGGTACGCGGTGACACCCCGGTTTGCCGTCACCTGCTCGGAGGCGTGTTTGCGGGGCTGTCGCGACCTCGTCGACCGCCACGACGGGGTGACGATCCACACCCACGCCAGCGAGAACGAGGACGAGATCGAAACGGTGGAGGCCGACACCGGGAAGCGGAACGTCCTCTGGCTCGACGAGGTCGGGCTGACGGGGCCGGACGTGACGCTCGCGCACTGCGTCCACACCGACGAGCGCGAGCGCGAGGTGCTCGCCGAGACCGACACGGTCGTCACCCACTGCCCCTCGTCGAACATGAAGCTCGCGTCCGGGATCGCTCCGGTTCAGGACTACCTCGACCGCGGAATCACCGTCGCGCTCGGCAACGACGGACCGCCCTGCAACAACACGCTCGACCCGTTCACCGAGATGCGGCAGGCGAGCCTCCTGGGGAAGGTCGACGCCCGCGACCCGACTCGACTCCCGGCCTCGACGGTGTTGGAGATGGCGACGACGAACGGGGCGCACGCCGCCGGCTTCGACCGTCTCGGCACCCTTCGGGAGGGTCAGCGCGCCGACGTGATCGGGATCACCACCGACCGCACCCGCGCCACCCCGCTTCACGACCCGCTCTCGCATCTGGTGTACGCCGCCCACGGCGACGATGTGGTGTTCACCATGGTCGACGGCCGGATCCGGTACGACGACGGCGAGCACGTCGGGATCGACGCCGACGCGGTCCGCGAGCGCGCCACGCGCCACGCGAAGCGGGTCGTCGAGGAAGCGGGTATCGACACGGCCGAGTCGTAATCGTCGACGGAGCAATCGCCCGCCCACTTATAAAGAACCGAGAAGAACCCCCGCAAAACGGGCTTGATTCACACTAATTCGGATAGAGGATCTTCCTTATATACCCGTGCAGAGCGCGTTCGGTGAATCACCATGACGGACCGATCGCGGACGACAGACGACGACCGCTCACAGGACACTTCCACCGACGGCTTCCGGCGACGGGAGTTCGTGGCGCTCGGCGCGGGCGTGAGCGCGACGATGCTCGCGGGCTGCGCCGGAGACGGGGGGGCCACCTCGTCCGACGGGTCCGACGGGTCGGACGGATCGGAGACGCTTACCGGCAACTTCAGACTGCTCATTAGCGACGCGCCGGCCGACATCGGCGACTTCGACCAACTGAACGTCACTCTCGACGAGGCTCGGATCTTCGAGGCGAATGAGGGAGGAGACGACGACGAAGAGGCGGACGACGACGAAGAGGCGGACGACGAGGAGGAGACCGATGAAGAGGAGGAAGACGACGCGGATGCGGACGACGAAGACGACGAGAGCAATCAGACCGGCAACGAGACCGAAGAGGATGACCCCACGAACGGAACCGCGGACGAAGAAGACGATGCGGACGTGGAGGACGAGGACGACGCTGGCGACGACGACGAGGAAGCGGACGACGACGACGAGGAAGCGGACGACGACGACGAGTCCGACCGCGGCTTCACCGTCGTCGAACTCGACGGTGCGACGGTCGATCTCACACAGGTGATCGAGGACGACGCGATCGCCGTGTTCGACGGCGAGATCTCGGCGGGAAGCTACGAGAAGATCGAGCTCTCCGTCACCGACATCGAGGGGATCGTCGACGGCGAGGAGGTCGACGTGAAGCTCCCGAGCGAGAAGCTCCAGATCACGAACGACTTCGAGGTCACGCCCGACGAGCCCGTCAGCTTCGTCTTCGACATCAACGTCGTCAAGCGTGGTCCGAACAACGGCTACATCCTCCAGCCCGTGATCTCCGGGAGCGGGGTTGCCGGTCGAGATATCGATGTGAACGAAATCGACGAGGACGGTGACGACGGAGATGATGAAGATGGCGACGAGGGCGACGACGACAACGAAGACGACGACGACAGCGAAGACGACGACGACAGCGACGACAGCGACGACGACAGCGACGACAGCGACGACGACAGCGGCGAGAGCGACGGATCGACCACCGGCGGAAGCGAGACCGACGACGGGTCGAGCGGCACCGAAAACGAAACGGCCACTGGGAACGTAAGCGAGAGCTGATCGAGACTGACAGCGGGAGCGTGAGCGGGGGCCGAACGCGGCACAGCACACCGATCATGCGGTCGATTTTTGACGAGGCGGACCCGACAGAGCGTATGACCATCGATCCGGCGGAGATCGCAGACCTCATCGAGGACGGAATTCCGGATGCCGTCGCCCGGGTGACGACCCCGCGCGTCCACGACGACGAGGACGAGGACGCCCACTTCGCGGCGTGGGTCGTCTCGCCCGCCTTCGAGGGGGAGTCGCTCGTCGACCAGCACCAGCGCGTGTACGACGCCGTCGGCGACCACATGACTCGGTCGGTCCACGCCTTAGAGATCAAGACGTACACCCCCGAAGACTACGCGGAACACGGCGACGGGGCCCTCAACGACGACCTCCGGGAAGCAGGGTTGTTCCCGATCGAGGGAGAGTGAGGCCGGACCGGTGAACCACGTCGTCGGACTCGCGCTGATCGGCGCGGTCGCGTAGGGGTTCTGGGCGGTGTTGGCGGACGTGGCGACGCGCTCGATGGCGCCGGAGGCGGCGATGATCGTCTCCTACACGGTCGGGATCGGCGTCGCCGGACTGTACGTTCTCCACCGGGGGACGACGGTCCTCGGGAACGACCCGACCGCGATCGGGATCGCGGCGCTCGCGGGCGTCGCCTCCGGGATCGGCGCAGTCGCGTACTACGGGGCGCTGCAGGCCGGCGCGGCGGGGATCGCGACGACGATCACGGCGATGTACTTCGTCGTGGCCGCGGCGCTCGGCGTCGTCGTGCTCGGCGACTCGCTCGCCGCCACCGACATCGCCGGTATCGGTGCCGCGGTCGTCGCGGTCGTGCTGATCGCGTACTGAGCGATCGGCGGAGCCGACGGCGCTCGCACCCGTTCGGATCTCCCTCCCGGCCCGCTTCCAGTAGCTTTTACCCGGTCTCGCGGGAACGCGCACGTATGAGTGAGGACTACCGCACGGAGGAGGACAGCCTCGGAGAGATGCAGGTACCGGCGGACGCCTACTGGGGCGCACAGACCCAGCGCGCCGTCGAGAACTTCCCCATCTCTGGGATCCCGATGAGCCGCCGGTTCATCCGCGCGCTCGGCGTCGTCAAGAAGGCCGCCGCGCAGGCCAACCGCGATCTGGGCCTCATCGATGACGACACCGCCGACGCGATCGTCGCTGCCGCCGACGAAGTCATCGCCGGCGACCACGACGACCAGTTCCCGGTCGACGTGTTCCAGACAGGCTCCGGCACCTCTTCGAACATGAACGCAAACGAGGTCATCGCCAACCGCGCCGCCGAGATCGCGGGCGCGGAGATCGGCGACCGCGTCGTCCACCCGAACGACCACGTCAACTACGGCCAGTCGAGCAACGACGTGATCCCGACCGCGATGCACGTCGCGGCGCTCGAAGCCGTCGAGAAGGACCTGGTCCCTGCCCTTGAGACCCTTCACACCGAACTCGAAGCCAAGGAGACCGAGTTCGACGGCGTCGTCAAAACCGGTCGCACCCACCTCCAGGACGCCACCCCGATCCGACTCGGCCAGGAATTCAGCGGCTACCGCACCCAGACCGCCAAGGGGATCGAGCGCGCCGAAACCGTCCAGTCGAACCTCCGCGAACTCGCCTTGGGCGGCACCGCCGTCGGCACCGGGCTCAACACGCACCCCGACTTCCCCGAGCTCGCCGCCGAGTACATCTCCGACGAGACAGGCACCGAGTTCCGCGAGGCCGACAACCACTTCGAGGCGCAAGCCGCCCACGACGCCATGGCCGAAGCGCACGGCGCGCTCCGCACCATCGCGGGCAGCCTCAACAAGATGGCCAACGACCTGCGTCTGCTCGCCTCGGGCCCGCGAAACGGCCTCGGCGAGATCGAACAGCCCGAGAACCAGCCCGGCTCCTCGATCATGCCCGGCAAAATCAACCCGGTCGTCGCCGAGTCGGTCAATCAGGTCCACAAGCAGGTCGTCGGCAACGACGCCGCGATCTCCGCCGGCGCCGCGCGCGGCGAGATCGACTTGAACCTCTACAAGCCCGTCATCGCGCACAACTTCCTCGAGTCCGCCGAGCTGCTCTCGAACGCCGCGGCGACGTTCGGCGAGCGCTTCGTCGCGAAACTCGAAGCCAACGAGGAGCACTGCGAGACGCGCGTCGAGCAGTCGATGGCGCTGGCGACCGCACTCAACCCCGCGATCGGCTACGACAAGGCCTCGAAGGTCGCGAAGACGGCTCTCAAAGAGGGCAAGAGCGTCCGCGAGGCCGCGGTCGACGCCGGCTACCTCACCGAGGAGGAGGCCGACGAGGTGCTCGACCCCGAAGCGATGACGCACCGAGTCATCCTCGGCGACGACGACTGAGGACGCCGAGAGGGAGACGGCAAGAGGGGACCAGCGACCGAGGTCGGCAGAACACTTTTTGTGAACGCGAGTGAGTGCCACACATGGCTGAGAGTGACTTGCAAGACGATCAGGAACCGCTGAAGAGAGAGTACGACGAGAACCCCGAGGCGGCCCAGATAACGCTGTCAGCGACCGGAGAAGAGCAAGACGACGCTCGGTCGTGTAGCGTGGACATCGGTCGGGCGATCTACGAGGCGGAGTTACACGAGGGCGCCGGCGGCCCCGGCGGGGGCGCCTGCTCGGGCGACCTCCTGCTGGGCGCGCTGGCCGCTTGCTCCCAGTTGACCGCACAGGCCGTCGCCGAGAGCTTCGGCGTCGACGCCGACATCAGCGTCGACGCCAGCGGCGACCTCGATCTCCGCGGGACGATGGGCGTCGACGACGAGGCTCCGGTCGGGTTCGAGGACCTCCGTCTCGACGTCACCGTCGACGGCGACATCGACGAGGACACCCGCTCGGCGCTTCGGAAGTACACCGAGAAGTACTGCGTCGTCTACCAGACGCTGGCGGATCCCCCGGACGTCGAGACGAACTGGACGTTCGACTGAGGGAACACGCCCCGCACTCGGCGGCGTCCGTCGAGCGACGCCAGCCAGCCGTGCGAGCCGAATCGGCACCATTTAAGCCGCAGTCGACCCGGGTTGAAAACGGATGAAACTACACGAACATCAAGCGAAGACTATCTTCGCCGACGCCGGGATCCCGGTACCGGACTCCCGGCTCGCGACGACCGTCGACGAGGCGCTCGACGCGGTCGACGAGATCGGCTACCCGGCCGCGATCAAGGCGCAGGTCCACGTTGGCGGCCGCGGCAAGGCCGGCGGGATCAAGATCGCGACCGACCGCGACGAGGCCGAGCAGTACGCCGAGGAGATCCTCGGGATGGATCTGAAGGGGTACACCGTCGATCAGATCCTCGTCGAACAGGGCGTCGACTTCGTCGACGAACTGTACGTCGGCGTCACGATGGACCGGGGCGAGGGACAGCCGGTTCTGATGGTCTCGACCGAGGGCGGCGTGAACATCGAGGAGGTCGCCGAGGAGAACCCCGACGCGATCGCGCGCGAGCACGTCGACCCCGCGTTCGGGCTCCACCCGTATCAGGCCCGCAAGGTCGTCTACGAGGCCGGCGTCGACGCCGACGTGGCGCTGGACGTGGCCTCGATCCTCACGACGCTGTACGACCTCTACGAGGAGAACGACGCCTCGGAGATTGAGGTCAACCCCGTGATGATCACGAGCGACCGCGACGTGATCGCCGCGGACGCCGTGATGAACATCGACGAGGACGCGCTGTTCCGCCACCCCGACCTCGCCGAGATGGCCGAGGAGTCCTACGAGGACGACTTAGAGCGGAAGGCCGGCGAGTACGGCTTCGACTACGTCCGCCTCTCCGGGAACGTCGGCATCATCGGCAACGGCGCCGGGCTCGTGATGACGACCCTCGATCTGGTCGACTACTACGGCGGCAAGCCCGCCAACTTCCTCGACATCGGCGGCGGCGCGAAGGCCGAGCGCGTCACGAAGGCGCTCGACATGGTCTTCTCCGACGAGAACGTCGATGCCGTCGTGTTCAACATCTTCGGCGGGATCACTCGCGGCGACGAGGTCGCCAAGGGGATCAACGAGGCCCTAGAGCAGTTCGACGAGATTCCCAAGAAGGTGGTCGTCCGGCTCGCCGGCACGAACGCCGAGGAGGGGATGGAGATCCTGAACACGGATCTCGTGGAAGTCGAGGAGACGCTTGAGGACGCGGTCCAGCGCGCGGTGAAGAACGCAGAGGAGGTGACCCAATGAGCATTTTCGTCGACGACGACACGCGCGTCGTGGTACAGGGGATCACCGGCGGGGAAGGCAAGTTCCACGCCGGCCAGATGATCGAGTACGGCACCAACGTCGTCGCCGGCGCGGTGCCCGGCAAGGGCGGTCAGGAGGTCGAAGGCGTCCCCGTCTACGACACCGTCGACGAGGCCGTCGAGGCGGAGAACGCGGACGCCTCCGTCATCTTCGTGCCGCCGGCGTTCGCCGCCGACGCGATCTTCGAGTCGCTCGACACGGACCTCGATCTGGCGGTCGCGATCACCGAGGGGATCCCGACGCAGGACATGGCGAAGGTAAACAAGCGCCTGAGCGAGGTTGACACCCGCCTCATCGGCCCCAACTGTCCCGGGATCATCACCCCCGGCGAGGCGAAGCTCGGCATCCTCCCCGGCAACATCTTCTCGGACGGGAACGTCGGGCTCGTCTCCCGCTCCGGTACCCTGACGTACCAGGTCGTCGACAACCTCACCGAGCGCGGGCTCGGCCAGTCGACCGCCATCGGTATCGGCGGCGACCCGATCATCGGCACCTCCTTCATCGACGCCCTCGACGCGTTCGAGGCCGACGACGACACCGATGCCGTCGTGATGTGCGGCGAGATCGGCGGCGAGGACGAAGAGCAGGCCGCCCGCTTCATCGGCGAGCACATGGACACGCCGGTCGCCGGCTTCATCGCCGGTCGCACGGCCCCGCCGGGCAAGCGCATGGGCCACGCGGGCGCCATCGTCTCCGGCTCCGGCACGGGCACGGCGCAGTCGAAGATCGACGCGCTCAACGACGCGGGCGTCCCCGTCGGCGACACCCCCGAGGAAGTCGCCGACCACGTCGAAGACTTCCTGTAGAACGGCCGGGCGGTTCACCCCGCCGCTTCCGCCTCGCTTTCAGTGCCACCGTTCAGATTTCTAGGTTCAGTTTCGGACATCTGTGTGAAAAGTGAAATTACCCGTAGTCAGGTGTGGCGATGAATACCGGTCCCACTGGCGATCGGGACGGACCGGCGGTCGACGCCTTTCGGGATCGAAGCCGGCCGGAGGGGTATCGCGGCGGGTGCTCGTCGTCGACGGCGCGTGGTTCGAGTTCTGGACCGACCGTTGACGGGGTGCCACCGCGGTGCGGAACGGTATATATAAAACGGTCGTGGACGTGCGGCGGCGGCGCACACCCGGGCCACGGTTATGGTCGACTCGACCGTGTGTACCGGGTATGGACGAAGGTACCCGCGAGCTGCTCGAGCCGCTCCCGCCGAGCGCCAAACTGGTCTACTACGTCCTCGACGAGGAGGGCCGGTTCGACCAGACCGGGCTCGCCGAGGAGACCCGGCTCTCGACCCGAACCGTCCGGTTCGCGGTCGAGAAACTCACCGAGGTCGGGCTCGTCGAGGAGGGGCTCTGCCCCAAGGACGCGCGCCGGTCAGTGTACACTCCCGTCCCCGAGTCGGAGCGGTCGACCGGCTCCGAGCCAGAGGCCGCCTCCGAGCCTGACGCGGAGGCGCCGACGGCGACCGCGGTCGCCGAGGACTGAAGCCACCAGAATTTCTCCCTCCCCGATCCGTCGCGTTTTTGCCCGCGCGACCGGTAGTGAGCCCACTCGATGGCGACGTATCACATCGAAACGTACGGCTGTAGTTCCAACCGGGGCGAGAGCCGGGAGATAGAGCGGGCGCTACGCGACGGCGGCCACCGCCCGGCCGACGGTCCCGAAGACGCGGATGTCGCCATCCTCAACACCTGTACGGTCGTCGAGAAAACGGAGCGGAACATGCTCCGGCGCGCCGAGGAGCTGGAAGACGTAACCGCAGAGCTCGTCGTCACCGGCTGCATGGCGCTCGCGCAGGGCGACGCTTTCCGCGAGGCCGGCGTCGACGCCGAGATCCTCCACTGGGACGAGGTGCCCTCGCACGTGCTCAACGGCGAGTGCCCGACGGTCACCCCAGACGCCGAGCCCGTCTTAGACGGCGTCGTCGGTATCCTCCCCATCGCGCGCGGCTGCATGAGCAACTGCTCGTACTGTATCACGAAGTTCGCGACCGGTCGGGTCGATTCTCCCACTGTCGAAGAGAACGTCGAGAAGGCCCGCGCGCTGGTCCACGCCGGCGCCAAGGAGATTCGGGTGACCGGACAGGACACCGGGGTCTACGGCTGGGACAACGGCGATCGGAAGCTGCCGGAGCTGCTCGACCGGATCTGCGACATCGACGGTGACTTCCGAGTTCGACTCGGGATGGCCAACCCCGGCGGTATCCACGGCATCCACGAGGAGCTGGCCGAGGTGTTCGCCGACAACGAGGAGCTGTACGACTTCATCCACGCACCGGTCCAGTCCGGCTCCGACGACGTACTCGAAGACATGCGCCGCCAGCACCGCGTCGAGAAGTTCCGCGAGGTCGTGGAGACCTTCGACGACCGGCTCGACCACTGGACACTGTCGACCGACTTCATCGTCGGCTTCCCGACCGAGACCGAGGCCGACCACGAGCGCTCGATGGACCTGCTCGCCGAGGTCCGCCCGGAGAAGATCAACGTCACCCGCTTCTCGAAGCGCCCCGGTACCGACGCCGCCGACATGAAGGGGCTCGGCGGGACGATCAAGAAGGAGCGCTCGAAGGCGATGTCCGAGCTGAAGATGGAGGTCGTCGGCGACGCCTACGAGTCGATGGTCGGCGAGACCTTCGAGGTCCTCGTCGTCGAGGAGGGCACCGGCGACTCCGTGAAGTGTCGCGACGGCGCTTACCGGCAAATTATCGTCCAGAACGCGGCGGAGCGCGGCGTCGCAGTGGGTGACTTCCTGGAGGTGGAGGTGACCGGTCACAACACCGTCTACGCGTTCGGCGAGCCGACTGATGGCGGTCGACCCGTCGACGAGGACCCCGCCGAGTCGACCCCGTCGTCGGCGTAAGCTGTCGCCGCGCACGCCGGAATGCACCTCCGATCGGTGGCTGGAATGTCAATTCGACGGAATCTATTTATATCTCACACGAGTGTTAGAAATGTGAAACCAAAGGCCGAACGGCGGTGTCACCTGCTGCTGGCCGTCTCGTTAGTTCTCCTGACCGTCGGCATCGGGTACGATCTGGTCTTCGGCACCAAGTTGGCCGATTTCATGGTCATCATCGCGGGGCTGCTTTTCGGCTGGATCGCGTTCCTCTACTGTTTGGGGAGCACCGAGCTGTGGAGGGAATAAGTCGGCCGCCGCCGTCGGTTTTCGGCTACGCGTCCTCGTAAATGATCTCGATCTCGTCGCCGAACCGATCCAAGATGTTACGCCGCTTCTTTTTCATCGTCGGGGTGAGAAGGTCGTTCTCCTCGGTGAACTCCTCCTTGACGAGCCGGAACCGCTTGATCTGCTCGTACGACTCGAACTCCTCGTTGACGCGGTCGACCTCCACTTGGATCCGCTCGCGGACCCGGTCGTCGCGACAGATCCCCGTGGGGTCCTCGGGGATATCGATCCCGCGGGTGTCGGCCCACGCCGCCAGCTTCTCGAAGTTCGGGACGATCAGCGCGGAGACGAACTTCCGGCCGTCGCCGAGCACGACGCACTGTTCGACGAACTCGTTGGCGGCAAACCGGTCTTCGATCGGACCGGGCGCGACGTTCTTCCCGGTCGAGAGCACGAGCAGCTGCTTGGCGCGCTCGCGGAACGCGATGTACCCGTCCGGTCGGAGCTGGACGATGTCGCCGGTGCGGAACCAGGGGTCGTCCGGGTCGCCGCCGCGCTCCTCGGGCGGGTCGCCCGCCACGACCGCGTCCTCCGGGAGCCGGTCCGGGTCGGTGAACGCCTCGGCGGTCGCGTCCGGGCGGTTCCAGTAGCCGTCGGTCACCTGTGGACCGCGAACCAGCAGTTCGCCGACGTCGCCGGGCAGATCGGCGACCTCCTCGCCGACGACCGCGCCGTCGATCGCGACCTCGGTGTCGACCACCGGCGGACCGATGGTGCCGACCTTCGGCTCCTCGGGCGGGTTGACGCTGATGACGGGGGAGGTCTCCGTCAGCCCGTACCCCTCCAGGATCGGCAGATCCATCGCGTGGTACAGCGCGCACAGCTCCGCCGACAGCGACCCGCCGCCGGAGATGAAGAAGTCGATGTTACCGCCGATCGCCTCGCGAACCGACGAGAAGACGAGCCGGTCGGCGACCGCGCACTTGGCGTTGAGTACGGCGCCCGGTTCGTCGGCCTCGTGGTGGGCCTTCCCCACGCCGACTGCCCACTCGAAGATCCGCTCTTTCACGGGAGACTCGCCTGCCTGCTCGCGGATCGCGTCGTACAGCTTCTCGTAGACGCGCGGGACGCTCGTGGTCGTCGTCGGGCGTACCAGCCCGAAGTCCTCCCGAAGGGTGTCGGGGCTCTCGGCGTAGCCGACGGTCGCGCCCGCCGCGAACATCATGTAGTGGCCCGCCATCCGCTCGAAGACGTGCGCGAGGGGGAGAAACGAGAGCGTCGTCGACTCGGCGCTGATCCCCGGTACGTCGCTGTCGCGGTCCGGGCGATCCGCGAAGCGCCGGTAACACTGCGAGACGTTCTCCCTGAAGTTGGCGTGAGTGAGCCGGACGCCCTTGGGCTGGCCCGTGGTCCCGGAGGTGTAGATGAGGCTCGCAAGATCTCCGACGTCGACCGCGTCGATCCACGACTGGTAGGCGTCCTCGTCGAACGCCTCGTCGCCGAGGGCGTGGACCTCACCGAGGGTGTACACGTCGTCGGTGGACAGGTTCTCTGAATCGGTACCGATCTCCGCGTCGAGGTCGGTCGTGTCCACGTCGTCGAACGTCACGATCGCGTCGAGTTCGTGTTCGAGGTCGTCGACAACCGCGAACACCTCGTCGAGCAACTCGCGATTCTCCGCGACCACGACGGTCGCCTCCGGGTCCTCGATCAGGTAGCGGACCTGGTTCGGCGAGGAGGAGGCGTACACGGTCGTGACCGTCGCGCCCGCGGCCAGCACGGCGAAGTCGGTCTGGGCCCACTCCATCCGAGTCTGCGCGTATAGGGCGACGCGGGTGTCGTCGTCGACGCCGAGTTCGCGGAACCCGGCGGCGAGCCGCCGGACGATTGCGCGCATCTCGGCGTAGGTCACGTCGGCGTATTCGCCCTCCGAGGCGGGCGGGAGCACCCCGCTAGAGACCAGCGAGCGGTCGTAGATACCGCCTTTGTACCGCTGGGCAAGCCGGTCCGCGTTGCGCTCGGCGGACCGCTCGAACATGCGCGGGAGCGTCTCCCGGACGACCACGTCGTCCGCGAACTCCCGCTCCGCCTCTTGCCAGTTCATACCACGACCTTCCGCCGAACCCTCATAAACGATACGGTAGTTCTCTGTTTACTTCGCGGCGCGGTCGCCGGTTCGGCCGGCAGCCGACCGCCATCAAGCGAGGGTTTAATTCCGCGAGCGCGCCAGTGGCAGTCGTGGACCCCGATCGGATCCCCGCCGAGTTCCCCGCCCCGAGCTTTCGAGGGGCACAGGAGCAGGCGCTCGCGGACATCCGCGACGCGTTCGCCGCCGACAACGATGTGGTGTTGGTGCGTGCGCCGACCGGCAGCGGCAAGTCCCTGCTCGCGCGGGCCATCATGGGCGCGTCGGCCACCGTCGACGAGACGGCCCCGAGCGAGGCGACCGGCGCCTACTACACGACCCCGCAGGTGTCGCAGATCGACGACGTAGAGGCGGATGACCTGCTCGACGACTTGGCGGTCATTCGGGGAAAATCGAACTACGACTGCATCCTCCCCGGCGAGCACGACACGCCGGTCAACCGCGCCCCCTGCGTCCGTCAGCAGGGGTTCGACTGCTCCGTGAAACACCGGTGTCCGTACTTCTCCGACCGCGCCATCGCCTCCGGGAACCGCTACGCCGCCATGACCCTCGCGTACTTCATGCGGACCGCCGGCTCGGAGGTGTTCCGCAAGCGCGACGTGGTCGTGATCGACGAGGCCCACGGGCTCGCGGAGTGGGCGGAGATGTACGCGACGATCGAGCTCTCGCCCGGCCGCGTGCCGGTGTGGGACGAGGTTGGCGTCCCCGACGTGGCGGCCGACGCCGGCCCCGAGGAGGATGCGCTCGACCGCACCGCCCGATTCGCCGCGTCGCTTCGCGACACCGCCAAGCGGGCGAAAGACGAGCTGACCGGCCGGCCAGAGCTCGACCGCGAGGAGGTCGCACGCCGGGACCGCCTGCAGGAGCTTATCTCGGAGCTCGGCTGGTTCTTAGAGGACTACCGCGACTCGCAGTCGCCGACGACGTGGGTCGTCGACCAGCCCGACGGCGAGGGATCTGCGCTCGCGATCAAGCCGCTGGACCCGGCCCGCTACCTCCAACACACCGTGTGGGACCGTGGGAACAAATTCGCGCTGCTGTCCGCCACCATCCTCTCGAAGGAGGCGTTCTGCCGCGGAGTCGGTCTCAACCCCGCGAACGTCGCCCTCGTCGACGTCGAGCACACGTTCCCGCTCTCGCACCGGCCACTGTACGACGTGACGCAGGGATCGATGACCTACGAACACCGCGACGAGACGGTCCCGAAGATCGCCCGCCTGATCGTCCGATTGATGGCAGAACACCCGGACGAGAAGGGGTTGATCCACGCGCACTCGTACGACATCGCCGGTCGGCTCACCGAGTTGCTCGGCGAGTTCGGCGTCGCCGCGCGAGTCCGGCGGCACGACCGAGCGAACCGGGACGCGGAGCTGGCGGCGTGGAAGGCGAGCGACGATCCGGAGGTGTTCGTCTCGGTGAAGATGGAGGAGGCGCTCGATCTGAAAGGCGACCTCTGTCGCTGGCAAGTGGTGTGTAAGGCGCCGTACCGCAACACCAACGACTCTCGGGTCGCTCGACGACTCGCCGACGACCAGTGGGCGTGGTACCACCGGACCGCGCTCCGGACCGTCATTCAGGCGTGCGGGCGGGTCGTCCGCGCGCCCGACGACTACGGCGCGACGTACCTCGCGGACGACTCACTGTTAGACCTCTTCGACCGCGCGAAGGCCGACACCCCGCCCTGGTTCCGCGACCAGATCGACGCGATGACGACGCCGACGCTGCCCGACTTCGATCCCACCGCCGCGCTCGCCGGGATCGACGCCGAGCCGAGCGGTCCGTCACGGGCGGCCCGTCGTGGAGGAACGGCCCTCGGTGGAGGGTCGGCCGGGAGCGGCTTGGGCGGAAGCGGGAGCCTCAAGGGCGGCGGCTCGCATGCGGGCGACTCGACCGCGTCCGGCGAGGCGGAGACGGCCGACGGGACGAACGACGGGGGCGGAACGACGCGTACGCGCTCGGAGGCGGACGCCGAGCGCCGGGAGAACCACCCGCTCTCCGATATCTGGGGCGACGGCTAGGGACCGTCGGCGAGGAGAGTCGAAAGCGGTACCGGCCCTCGATCTGGACCGCGACCGTCTGACCGGTTCCGTTCGGTGCTTACAGGAACGCGAACGAGACGCCCCATACCACCATGGAGCTGACCATGAGGAAGGCGAAGAACAGCGCGAACAGCTGTGATCTGTCCATGCATCGCGTACGACCGCAGAGCGTGATAACTCCTGCGGGCGCGAGTCGATATCGGTCGACGCTGACCGGCGCCGCTCACCGATCGAGAGACCACCCGAAACACATTATATTCTCGCGGACTGATCAACTGTCAATATATATCGTATAAGGTGTATCAGGAACCTCAATCAATTAGTAACCTTCATAAACCATCACGTTGGTACTGTAGGTATGGCTACGAACGGGCTGTCGACCGCGCTGACGCTGTACGGTGCGCGAACGCTGACACTCTCTCAGGCCGCCGCGCAGGCCGGCCTCAGCGAGGCGGAGTTCGTCGAGCAGTTGGAGCGCCGCGGCATCGAGGTGACCGATTCGGAGCGCGCCGCCGCGCTCGGGAACGAACAGCCCGCCCGCGCCGACTGATCGACGGCGACACGCGGTGGTGCGGATTTTTGATCGTTCGGCGCTGTCGAAGTCTACTCTTCAGACATCGTTTCGTTCGAAACGGCTGGCCGCTGAACGGTTCTTCGGGATCGATAGCGGGAGTACGTGACGCAGATCGGCGGAGTGGTTGTTTATCCGTGATCGAGTGGGTTACTGGCGGACATTTATAAGCGATCGACGACTTCGCGGCTGCCCCTTTGAGTCCCTCCCCGCACAGCACCATCCCACACCTCACGCCTCTCCAGCCTCGCGGTTCGCGCTCTCCGAGCGCTCACCGCGTCCAGCGAGAATCGAAGATTCTCTGGCAGCCGGTGCGTAGCGCCGGCGACGCCATCGCCCAGTTCTTTATAAGCGAGCGTCGCAGTCGCTCACTGGCTTTTAAATACCGCATCGCTCCCGACGGACTACTCTTCGGGGACGAGGTGGACCTTTCCGCCGTGTTCGAACGCGAGCACCGAGTCGGCGTCGCCGTCGACGAAGTCCGGGTTCGGGACCGTCTTCGCCTCGTAGGTGACCGGGTCGAGCACCTGGATCGCGTTCTCGTCTTCCACCGTCACCACGGTCGTCTCCGCGGCGTCGTCCCGGCGCCCGAGCCGGGTCGCGTCGGGGGCCGCTGCGTCCTCGAACTCGGAGGTGTACTCCGCACCCGTGACGAGGCGGACGCCCCGAAGCCGGCCGGAGACGCTCGTGACGAGCACGGGGCCGTCGCCGTCCTCGGGGTCGATGACCTCGCCCGCGGCGTAGCGCGGGAGCCGGACCGCAAAGGTCACCCGGTACACCTCGTTGCCGTCGCCGTCCTCGGTGACGAGCGTCGGGTACGACTCGAAGCTCCCGCCGAGCGCCTCCGTGATCCGCGTCGCGACGTTCTGCGCGAGCCGGTTCGAGGAGAGCTTGATGTCCGGCCCGTCGTCGGTCTCTTTGACCTCCGTGATGAACGCCTCGCGGTCGCCGTCGGCCTCCTGGTCGGCGACGTACGTCTCGGCGATGTCGAGTGCCTCGGCGCGCTCCGCGGGCGTCAGATCACGTTCGTCCGCGCGCACCTGCACGATCCCGGCGTAGTAGCCGCCGGCGATCCGACCGCAGCGGTCGCAGGTCCCTCGTGAGATCTTCACGGGGACCGTCACCTCCGCGGAGCGGAGCGTCCCGCGGACGATCCCCGAGAAGCGGCAGTGCATCCGGACGTTGTTCTCGTCGACCTGCTCGGGCTCGACGCCCCACTCGACGTCTTCGGCGTCGACGTGGACCCCGAGCGCCTCCGCGACCTCGTCGACGGCGACGTCGGTGTAGTCGCGTGCACCCACGTCCCGCCACGACTCGCCGCGGCGGACCGCGCCGCAGCCGGAACAGACCAGCACCTCGATCCGGTCGGGCGCGTCGACCAGCTCGAAGTCCTCGAAGTAGCAGTCGTCACACAGCAGCGCGTCCCGTCCGCCGGGGTCGCCGGGAAGCGGCTCGCGCCGCTCCGGGACGGTGTCGCCACACCGGGGACAGAACTCTCGCGACTCGCTCATTACCGGCGGCTACGCCGAGGAGGCGTTTAAGCGGCGCGGACCGGCCCTCGTTCGGCACTGCTTGGGCCCCCTCAACACAGATCCCTCCGAAATCGTTTTTCGCGCGGACCGAGAACGGGTGCATATGAGTGAGAACCCCGACGACGAACGGCTCGAAGAGCTGCGAGAGAAGAAGATGCAGGAGCTTCGCGAGCGCGAACAGGGCGGCGGCGCCGACGCCGAGGCGCAACAGGAGGCCCAACAGCGCGCCGAGGCGCAACAGGAGGCCGTGCTCAAACAGTACCTCACCGACGGCGCGCGCCAGCGGCTCAACGCGGTCGCGATGTCGAAGCCGGAGTTCGGTGATAAGGTGAAACAGCAGGTCGCGGCACTCGCACAGAGCGGCCGGATCCAGGGACAGATCGACGAAGACCAGATGCGCGACCTCCTGAAGGAACTCCAACCCGACCAGCAGAGCTTCGACATTCGGCGGCGATAGATGGAGCTCGCGCTGCTGTACAGCGGGGGGAAAGACTCCTCGCTCGCCGCCCACCTGCTCGACCGGTTCTACGACGTGCGCTGCGTCACCGGCAGCTTCGGGCTCACGGACGACTGGAAGCACGCCGAGCGCGCGGCCGCGGAGCTGGGCTTCCCCTTCGAGCGCGTCGAGCTCGACCGCGGCGTCGCCGAGGAGGCGATCCAGACGATGATCGACGACGGCTACCCCCGAAACGGGATCCAGCGCGTCCACGAGCACGCCTTAGAGACGATCGCGAGCCGCGACGCTGACGCGATTGCCGACGGCACGCGCCGCGACGACCGGGTCCCCACGGTGTCGCGCGCGCAAGCGCAGAGCCTGGAGGATCGCCACGCCGTCGACTACATCTCCCCGCTTTCGGGGTTCGGTCGCCACGCCGTCGACCGCCTCGTCGAGGAGACGTTCGACGTCCAGCAGGGGCCGAGCGAGGAGGTTCCCAAGGCCGACTACGAGGACGAGCTCCGGACGCTCATCGCCGACGAACACGGTGAGGAGACCGTCAGCGAGGTGTTCCCGGACCACAACCAGACGTACGTACACGGCCGGAACGACTGATCGATCCGCGCGTCGATCCGGCACGCGACCGACAAGTTCTCGTGACCTCGGGACCGCCGGAACGACTTTTGGCCCCGCGCTCGTAGGGTCGAGTATGTCATCTGAACGAGTCGTCGAGCTGCTCAAAACGGCGTACGCCGATGAGATCGAGACCGTGATGAACTACCAGACAAACGCCATCGTCCTCGACGGCGTCCGCGCCGAGGAGATCAAAGAGAGTCTGAAACAGGATGTCCAAGAGGAGCTCGGACACGCCGAACAGCTGGGGCAGCGGCTCAAACAGCTCGATGCGCGGCCCCCGGGATCGGCCGAGTTCACGGCCAAGCAGGACTCGCTACAGCCGCCCGAGGACTCGACCGACGTACTGGCGGTTATCAACGGCGTGCTCGACGCCGAGGAGGGCGCGATCGCGACGTACCACGATCTGATCGACGCCGCCGAGGACGCGGACGATCCGGTCTCCGAGGACCTCGCCGTGACGCTCCTCTCCGACGAGGAGGCCCATCGGACCGAGTTCCGCGGATTCCAGAAGGAGTACCAACAGGACTAGACGAGGGAGCCGCGTCTCGTCGAGCGCGATCCGCGCATCAGCGACCGCGGCCCCCGCCCCGAAAGGATGCTTTCAAGCGGGCGCTCGCCGAACCGACGTGCATGTACGACGGCCTCAAGGGATTCCGCGATTTCTACCCCGGCGAGCAGTCGGCCCGCCGCGAGGTGACGGACGCGATCGAGGACGCCGCGAGTCGGTACGGCTTCCGAGAGATCGCCACCCCCGCGCTCGAACGGACAGAAATGTACGTCGACAAGTCCGGCGAGGAGATCGTCGAGGAGCTGTACGCCTTCGAGGATAAGGGCGGCCGCGGCGTCTCGATGACCCCGGAGCTCACGCCGACCGTCGCCCGGATGGTGGTCGCGAAGGGCCAAGAGCTCTCGAAGCCCATCAAGTGGATGTCCACCCGCCCGTTCTGGCGCTACGAACAGGTCCAACAGGGTCGGTTCCGCGAGTTCTACCAGACGAACATCGACGTGTTCGGCTCGTCGGCGCCCGAGGCCGACGCCGAGGTGCTGGCGGTGGCTGCCGATGCGCTCACGGATCTGGGGCTCACCAATGACGACTTCGAGTTCCGCGTCTCCCACCGCGACATCCTCGGTGGGCTGGTTCGGGCGCTCGCGGCCGACCCCGACGCGGTCGACACGAAGGCCGCGATCCGCGCGGTCGACAAGCGCGCGAAGGTCGACGACGGCGAGTACCTCGGGCTCCTCTCAGATGCCGGGCTGGACCGCGCGACCGCCCAGGAGTTCGACGACCTCATCTCGGACGTGGAGACCGTCGACGACCTTGACGCGGTCGCCGAGGCCGGCGGCGAGGATGTCGAGGCGGCAGTCGAGAACCTCCGGAACGTGCTCGCCGCCGCCGACGACTTCGGCGCCGGAGCGTTCTGTGAGGTCTCGCTGACGACCGCCCGCGGGCTCGACTACTACACCGGCGTCGTCTTCGAATGCTTCGACTCCACCGGCGAGGTGTCCCGCTCCGTCTTCGGCGGCGGGCGCTACGACGACCTCATCGAGAGCTTCGGCGGCCAACCCACCCCCGCGGTCGGGGTCGCGCCCGGTCACGCCCCCCTCTCGTTGCTCTGTCAGCGCGCCGGCGTGTGGCCCGACGAGGAGCTGACGACCGACTACTACGTGCTCAGCGTGGGCGACACGCGCTCGGAGGCGACCGCGCTCGCACGCGATCTCCGCGCGCTCGGCGACGACGTGGTCGTCGAACAGGACGTCTCCGGCCGGTCGTTCGGCGCGCAGCTCGGTTACGCCGACTCGATCAACGCGGAGACGGTGGTCGTCGTCGGTGAGCGCGACTTGGAGAACGGCGAGTACACCGTGAAGGACATGGCGAGCGGCGACGAGACGACCGTTCCGGTCGAGGAGTTCCCGCCCGAAGGGGGAGAGGAGCTCCCGACCTACGAGGACTACGAGTAGCGCTCCGGCGCGCCAGTCCGCCTCCCCGACCGCCGGTCGGCCGGCCTCAACAATTTTTAACCACACAGTGGGACCGTGGAGACGATGGTCCCGCCCGTGACAGCGATTCCTCCCGGCGAGATCGCCCTCCGCGTCGCCGCCGGCGTCGCCCTCATCCTGATCAACGCGTACTTCGTGGCGATCGAGTTCGGGCTGACGCGGCTCCGTCAGTATCCCGAGTCGGAGATGGACACGCCCGGACTGCGGCGCGCCTGGGAGATGACGGACGACCTGGAGTTCTACCTGACGACCTGTCAGGTGTGGATCTCCGGGACCAGCATCGCGCTCGGTATCGTCGCGGAGCCGGGGATCGCGGCGCTGTTCGCCCCGCTCGTCGAGAATACGACGTTCGCGTCCGCCGGCGCGGGCTCGCTGTTGGCGTTCCTGCTCATCAACATGGCCCACCTCACGCACGGCGAGCAGACGCCGACGTACCTCGGCGTCGAACGCTCGAAGCAGGTGGCCCAGTACGGCGCCCGGCCGCTGTACTGGTTCGCGTGGCTCATCTCGCCGGTGATCAAGTTCGGCGACTGGGTCGCGAAGGCGACGCTCCGGCTGTTCGGCGTCGAGATGACCGGCTCGTGGACCGAGACCGAAGGCGAGGTGTTGGAGACCCGCACCCAGCTTCGCGCCCGCCTCGGGTCGATGATGAAAGAGGTCGATCTTCCCGAGGAGCGCCGCGAGGAAGTCCTCAACGCGCTCGACGTCGACGAGCTCGCCGTGCGGGAGGTGCTGACGCCGGCCGACGAGATCGTCTCGCTGTCGACGGCGGCGTCAGTCGAAGAGAATCTCGACCGGATCCGCGACACCCCGCACAGTCGCTTCCCGCTCGTGGGCGACGAGATGACCGACTTCGAGGGGATCGTCTACGCTCCCTCGATCATCTCCAACTTCGAGGCGCTCCGGCGAGAAGAGACGACCTTCGCCGAACTCGCCGCCCCACCGATGGCGATTTCGGCGATGACGAGCGTTAGCGACGCCTTCGACCAGTTCCAGGCGGAGTCGCAGGAGCTCGCACTCGTCATCGAGGACGGCGAGGTGGTCGGGCTGATCACCGCGACCGACGCCATGGAGGCGGTGATGGGACAGCTCGAAGACCCGCTGGACGCGGACAATTTATAAGTAGTCCGGCGGCCGGCGGGTCGACGCCCTCACTTGAACGCCTCCCGGAGGAACACGAGCGCACCGCCTAACATCGCGAGGTTGCCGAAGAAGGCGAGCCGCTCGCCGCTTTTGTCGTCCTCGTCGGCGTTCCAGAAGTCGTGCATCGTCGCCGTCACCACCGTTAGGAAGGCGACGGCCGCACCGGTCGCGACTCGCGGGAGCCGCCAGAGGGCGATACCGACGCCCGCGGCCACCATCATCCCGGATGCGAACGGGGCCGCGAGGTCGGGCTCCGGCACCCCCGCCGACTCCGCGTACTCGATCGTGTCCTCCATGTCGCGGAAGTCCTCCGAGGCCTGCGCGGCGAGGCCGACTCCGAGCAGGACGCGGCCGATCCGCGAGGGCGCGCCGCGGTCGATCCGCTCCGTCTCCTCCGTGGTTTCGTCGTCGCTCATGGGTCGATCAACGGTAGCATGCACCATAAAAAGCGGTGCGGCCGGCGGCGACGGATGACTGCCACCGGAGAATCGGTCAGTCCGCGGTCGCGGCGGGCGCGTCATGCTCAATCTCGGTGCCGAGAAGGTCGAGGAACTGCGCGATCCACTCGGGGTGGTCGGGCCACGCCTGCCCGGTGACGAGGTTCCCGTCGGTGGTCACGCCGTCGACCCACGAGCAGCCCGCGGCCTCGACCTCGGGCCTGACCGCGGGGTACGCCGTCATCTCGTAGCCGTCGAGCACGCCGGCCGCCGCGAGGATCTGCGGACCGTGACAGATCGACGCGACCGGCTTATCGGCCTCGAAGAAGTGCCGCACTGTGTCGAGCACCTCGTCGTAGCCGCGGAGGTACTCGGGGGCGCGTCCGCCGGGAACGACGAGCGCGTCGTAGTCGGCCGGGTCGATCTCGTCGAACCCGTGCGTGAGCGCGAAGTCGTGGCCGCGAGTCTCCAGATACGTCTGGTCGCCCCGAAAGTCGTGGATCGCGGTCTTGACCGTCTCTCCGTCCTCCTTCTCCGGGCAGACCGCGTGGACCTCGTGGCCGACCGCCTGCAGCGCCTGAAACGGGACCATGATCTCGTAGTCCTCGCCGAAGTCGCCGACGATCATCAGTATCTGTTGTCCTGTCATGTATACAACACCACAGGAACGTACGCTTCGCGGACAGATAACGATACTGGCGAGCGGTACCACACGTCACGAACATCGGCGGAACGCGCGCGAGGAGGACGCGATCGCCTTCGTCGATCCGCTTATAAACCCATATTTAAACGCCGCGGCCCTGCAGCTTCTCCTCGTCGGGCAGGTCCTCGTTCGACTGGCCCTTCATCCCCTTGCCGATGCCGGAGGCGATGTCGGCGAGCTCGTCGGGGTCGTCCCAGTTGTTGACGGCCTCGACGATCGCCGTGCCCATCGCCTCGGGGTCCTCCGCGCCGAAAATGCCGGACCCGACGAAGATGCCGTCACAGCCGTGGTACATCATCAGCGCGGCGTCGGCGGGCGTCGCGATGCCGCCGGCCGCGAAGTTGACGACCGGGAGGCGACCGGCCTCGGCGGTCTCGTGGACCAGGTCACGGGGGGCGCCGTGTTCGCGGGCCCACTTCTCGCGCTCCTCGTGGTTGAGGCCGGTGAGCGTCCGGATCTGAGTTTTGATGGTGCGCTGGTGTTTGACGGCCTGATTCACGTCGCCGGTGCCGGCCTCGCCCTTCGTCCGGATCATCGCCGCGCCCTCGCGGATGCGCCGGAGCGCCTCGGGGAGGTCGCGTGCGCCGCAGACGAACGGGGACGCGAAGTCGCGTTTGTCGGTGTGGTACTCGTCGTCGGCGGGCGTGAGCACCTCCGACTCGTCGATCATGTCGACGCCGAGCGACTCCAGGATCTCCGCCTCCTTTCGGTGGCCGATCCGGGATTTCCCCATCACCGGGATCGACACTTCGTCGATGATCTCGGTGACGTTCTCGGGGTCGGGCATCCGCGCGACGCCGCCGCGCTTGCGGATATCGGCCGGGACGGCCTCGAGCGCCATCACCGCGACCGCACCGGTATCCTCCGCGATTCGGGCCTGCTCGCGCGTGACGACGTCCATGATGACCCCACCTTTTTGCATCCGCGCGAAGCCGCGCTTGACCAGGTCGGTTCCCCGCTTCAGCTCCTCCAGATCCGTGGCCTCTGGCATGTCCGATCGGTGGACCGCCGACCACTTAACGGGTCGCTTTACCGGAGGTTACGGCGCTACGGGGATCGAAAACGGGGCGCTTCGCTCGCGGTTTCCATCCCGGTCGCTGTCTCGACGACCACTCTGCTTGACCGACCGCAACCGCGAAGTCCCTCGGCACCGAGAGACGACCCGTGACCACCGGAGCCATCCTCGCCGGGGGGCGCTCGACGCGCTTCGGCGACCGAGACAAGGCCGTCGCCCCGCTTGCGGGGGTTCCGATGATCCGCCGCGTCGCAGACCGACTGGCCGGCGACGACGATCCCGTCCCGCCGGGCGCCGAGCGCGCCGCCGGCGGCGACCCGGTCGTCGACGAATTCGTGATAAATTGTCGGCCCGATCAGCGAGAAGCGATCGGAGACGCGCTCGACGGCCTCCCGCTTCCGCTCCGCTGGGCGGTCGACGACGAGCCCGACCTCGGACCGGTCGCGGGCATTCGGAACGCCTGTCGAGCCGCCTCGGGCGAGTACGTCGCCGTCGTCGCCTGCGACATGCCGTTCGTCGACCCGAGTTTTCTGGCGGGGCTCGCCGCCGACGCCGCGGGCCACGAGGCGGCGATCGCCCGGCTCGACGACCGCTGGCTCCAGACGACACAGGCGGTCTACCGCGCAGAGCCGATGGCGGCCGCCTGCGATCGGGCCCTCGCCCGCGGCGACCGGAAGGTGCTGGCGCCGCTCGACGACCTCGACTGCGTCGTCGTCGGCGACGCGGAGATCCGCGAGCGCACCACGGCACACACGTTCACGAACGTCAACACGCAAGCGGAGCTTGCGGAGGCGGAGACCGCGATCGGGGAGGCGCTCGACGATGCCGACGCCCGGTGATCGAAGGCCGGAGAAGTGAACTCGCGGAGGGCCGCGATCAGTTCGTCAACAGCTCGTACGCCTCGTTCAGCTCCTTGAACGCCGTCTCGTCGCCGTCCTCCCCGTCTGGATGGAGCCGCTTCGCCCGCTCTCGGTAGGTGGACCGGATCGTCTCTCGATCGGCGGTCCGGTTGAGCCCGAGCGTCTCGTAGGCCTCGCGTTCGGACATCCCGCTCGTCGGCGGGGCGCGATCGCGGGGGTCGCCGGCACCGCCGCCGGCTCCTCCGGCCCCAGCCGCCGACCGAGCCCTGCGACCACGGGCATTTCCCGCCGCCCCGCGGCCGAATCTATCGCCCGTCGCACCGGCCGACCGGTACGCCGACCGGCGGTGTTCGGCGGCTCTCGCCCGCTGGCGGGCCCGAGCGCGCTCTCCGGGTCCCGCTCGCGCGGCCTCGCGTTGAACGCGATCACGGAGCCGGCCGCTGGCGTGATACCACAGGAAGTACGCGACGATACCGAACGGAACGGCGACCGCCAACAGGACGGGGGAGACGACGACTCCGGCGACCAGCAACAGGGCCGTCAGCCCGATGAACGTCGCTGCCATGCCGACGACGATCGCGCGATTTGTCACGGGTTCTCTCGGGGTTCCAGCGTTGTAAGCGCTCGGGCGCGGCGGGTGGTTCGGCGCGGGAACCGACCGCCTCCGCACCGTTTATCCCCACGGGCGACCGGACTCGTGGTATGCCGACTGCGGACCACGAGACGGTGACCGGGCTCCCGCCGGGGATCGCCGCCGCCCGCGAGGAGCTGACACCGATGCTCTCGCAGTACGCCGACCTGTGTGCAGCCCACGAGGACGCCCTCGTGTTGTTCCAGGTCGGCGACTTCTACGAGGCGTTCTGCGAGGCGGCCGAGGCGGTCGCCGGCGTCTGCGAGGTGACGCTGACGGAGCGCTCCGACTCCACCGGCGACTACCCGATGGCCGGGATCCCCATCGACAACGCCGCGCCCTACCTCGGATCGCTCCTCGATGCCGGCTACCGCGTCGCCCTCGGCGATCAGGTCGAAGACGCCGAGCAGGCGTCCGGGCTCGTCGACCGCGCCGTCACCGAGGTGATCACTCCCGGGACCGTCGTCGAAGACGAGCTGCTGGAGGCGGGGACGACGAACTACGTGGCGGCGGTGGCGGGCGGAGGCGAGGACGGCGAGAGCGACGACGCCCCCGAGCCGGCCCCCGTCGGCCTCGCCGCCGTCGACGTCTCGACCGGCGAGTGTCTCGTCACCGCGGGCGACCGCGACACGGTCGCGGAGGAGCTCGACCGGATCGCACCCGCCGAGCTGATCGCGGGACCGGACACCCCCGACTTCAAGCCGGCCGACGCCGAGCGCGGCTGGACGGTCCACGAGTACGATTCCGGCGTTTTCGAGCGGCGAGCCGCGATCGAACGACTGGAGCCGTACCTCCCCGCGCCCGACCGCCGGTTTGACGGCGACGCCGAGCTACGTGCGGCTGGCGCCGTGCTCGCGTACGCCGAGTACACGCAGGGCGACGACGGCCCGCTCTCGTACGTTACCCGGATCCGGCGGTACGACCCGCGCGACCGGCTCCGGCTCGACGCGGCGGCCCAGCGCAGCCTCGAACTGTTCGAGAACCGCGGACTGGGCGCGAGCGACACCCTGTTCGACGCGCTCGACGAGACGAGGTGCGCGCTCGGCCGGCGGTGTTTAGAACGGTGGCTCCGTCGCCCGCTCGTCGACGCCGACGCGATCCGGAGCCGCCACGACGCGGTCGGCGAGCTGGCCGATCGCACCCTCGTCCGTGAGGGAGTCGCCGACGCGCTCGCGGCCGCCTACGACCTCGAACGCCTCGTCGGACGGATCTCCCGCGGACGGGCCGACGCTCGCGACCTGCGCTCGCTGCACGCGACGCTCGCGGTCGTGCCGGATCTGAAGGCGACGCTGGCGGGGGGGAACGGTGGGGACGATAGAGAGGGCGGAACCGACGCCGACCGCCCCCGCACCGACCACCTCCGCGACCTCCGCGACCGCCTCGACGAGCTGACCGAGGTCCGCGAGCTGATCGACGACGCTATCGCCGCAAACCCCCCGCCGGAGATCACCGAGGGCGGCGTGATCGGCGAGGGGTTCGACGACGACCTCGACGCCCTCCGCGCCACCGAGCGCGAGGGGCGCGAGTGGGTCGCAGACTTGGAGGCGAGCGAGCGCGAGCGCACCGGGATCGACTCGCTGTCGGTCGGCCACAATCAGGTCCACGGCTACTACATCGAGGTGACCGACGCCAACCTCGACCGCGTCCCCGACGACTACCGCCGCCGACAGACGCTGAAGAACAGCGAGCGCTACTACACGCCCGAACTGAAGGAGCGCGAAGAGGAGATCGTCGGCGCCGCGGAGCGCGCGGACGCCTTGGAGTACGAGCTGTTCGTCGACGTGCGCGAGCGCGTCGGGAGCGAGACGGAACGGATACAGGGGCTCGCGGACGCGATCGCCGAGATCGACGCGCTCCGCTCGCTGGCGACCGTCGCCGTCGAGTACGACTACGTCCGCCCGGAGATCGTCGACGAACCCGCTTCCGATACGAACGCCGGCGTCGAGATCGAAGGGGGCCGCCACCCGGTCGTCGAGCGCGCCGAGGAGTCGTTCGTCCCGAACGACGCGGACCTCCCGCGCGGGTCGATCGCGGTTATCACGGGGCCGAACATGAGCGGGAAGTCAACGTACATGCGGTCGGTCGCGCTCGCGGTCGTGTTAGCGCAGACCGGCTCGTTCGTCCCCGCGCAGGCGGCCTCGCTCCCCGTCTTCGACCGGCTGTTCACCCGCGTCGGCGCCTCCGACGACATCGCCGGCGGCCAGTCGACGTTCATGCGCGAGATGAGCGAGCTGACCGAGATCCTCCACGACGCCGGCCCGGACTCCCTCGTCCTCCTCGACGAGGTGGGCCGCGGTACCGCCACGACCGACGGGCGGGCCATCGCCCGCGCGGCCGCCGAGTTCATCCACGACGAGCTCGGCGCGACCGCCATCTTTGCCACCCACTACCACGACCTGACCGACCTCGCGGCTGAGCGCGAGCGCGTCTTCAACCTCCACTTCACGGCGACCCGCGAGGACGGCGACGTGACGTTCCTCCACCGGATCGTCCCCGGCGCCTCCTCTTCCTCGTACGGCGTCGAGGTCGCCGAACTCGCCGGCGTGCCGGCGCCCGTCGTCGAGCGGTCCCGTTCGCTGGTGACCGCCGACACTGCGGGTGGCTCCCCTGACAGCGAAGCCGCGTCGGAGGACGACGAGTCGGATGGGCGGGACGCACCGGCCGAGGAGGAGAAGCCGGACAGCGTTTCGCTCCGCGAGTTCCTCGCCGAGGAGAGCGCGGGCGACGACGCCGACGACACCCCGAGCGCGAGCGACGACGTTCCAAACGCGAGCGACACGGACGGCAATATCGACACCCCGACCGCAGACGATCGGGCCGGAGTCGACGCCGAAAGCGACCTGACCGCCGATCTCCGCGATCTCGACCTCGCCCGGATGACGCCAATAGAGGCGCTGAACGCCCTCCACGACCTCCAGTCGCGAGCCGACGATGACGGGTGAGGAGCGCACTGCCGGCGGGGGAGCGGGAACCCCGGACCGCGTCCGCCGGCTCGATCCCGCCACCGTCGACCGGATCGCCGCCGGCGAGGTAGTCACTCGTCCCGCCCGAGTCGTCGGCGAACTGATCGACAACGCGCTCGACGCCGGCGCCTCGCGGGTCGAGGTCGCGGTCGAGGGCGACGGCACCGACCGGATCCGGGTCGACGACGACGGCCGCGGAATGAGTCGCGAGGACGCCCGACTCGCCGTCGAGCGCCACGCGACGAGCAAGCTCGCACCCGACGGCGACCCGGTCGGCGTCGGCTCGCTCGGCTTCCGCGGCGAGGCGCTGGCGGCGATCGCCGAGGCCGCGCGGCTCGAACTCGTCACCAGCGACGGCGACCCGGTCGGGACGCGGGTGGTCGTCGGCGGGGCGGCGAGCGACCTCGATTCGGACGGTCCCGCCGTCACCGACGCCGGACGCGCCCGCGGCACCACCGTCGTCGTCGAGGATCTGTTCGCGACCCGACCCGCGCGTCGGGAGTCGCTGGCGGGGTCGGCGGCCGAGTTCGCGCGGGTCTCCTCGCTGGTCGCTGACTACGCGCTCGCGAACCCCGGAGTGGCGTTCACGCTGGATCACGACGGGTCGCGGACGCTGTCGACGCCCGGGTCCGGGATCACGGAGGCGCTGCTCGGCGTGTACGACCGCGAGACCGCGAGCCGCTCGACGGAGATCGCGGCGAGCGTCGAGATCGAGAGAGAGGGGGGAGGCGTCGGAGGAGACGGGGCCGCGTCGACCGCGGTCGAGGTCGCCGGCGCCCTCGCGTATCCCTCGGTAACGCGTTCTTCTCGGGACCACGTTCGAGTCTCGGTGAACGGGCGCCCGGTCCGGAACGACCGGCTCGCGGCCGCGGTCCGAGCGGGATACGGCCGCCTGCTCCCTGACGGCCGCGAGCCGGTGGCAACCATCGACGTGTCGCTGCAGCCCGCCCGCGTGGACCCGAACGTTCACCCGGCGAAGCGGGAGGTCGGGCTCCGCGACGCCGACGCGGTCGCGGACGCTGTCGAGTCGGTCGTCGCCGACGCGCTCACGGGTGCCGACCTCCGGCGGAAAGCCGAGGTCGAGACGGGACTCGACGGGGCGTTAGAGCCGGTCGGTGGCGAGGAGGGCGAGCGCCTGGCGACGTTTGCGGACGCGGACCCGATCGGGACGTTCTGCGACCTCTACCTCCTCGTCGAGGCCGGCGACGAGCTGCTCGTGGTCGACGGCCACGCCGCCCACGAGCGCGTGAACTACGAGCGGCTCGCCCGGGCGTTCGATGGCGAGGCGGTGCCGACCGCCGACCTCGACCCGCCGGTGGCCGTCTCGCTGTCGGCCGACGAGGCGGCGGCCGCGGAGGCGCACGCCGACGCCCTCGCCGCACTCGGGTTCGAGACGGAGCCGTTCGGCGGGGGGACCGTCAGGCTCCGGACCGTCCCGGCGCCGTTCGGGCACGCGGTCGACGCGACCGCGTTCCGCGATGCGCTCGCGACCCTCTCAGGCGGGGCGTCGCCGCGGGACGCCCGCGAAACGCTGCTCGCCGATCTGGCGTGTCACCCGTCGCTGAAGCGCGGCGAGATCGGGGATCTTGATGCGGAGGAGCTGCGATCGCTGCTCGATCGGCTCGGCGAGTGCGACCGCCCGTACGCGTGTCCGCACGGTCGGCCGACCGTTCTTTCGGTGGACGAAGCGACGTTCGCAGCCGGGTTCGGGCGAGACCGATAGCGGAACCGGCTTGGTTCGGGGACGACGTCGCACTCGGTCGATTCGGAATTGTCGACCGGTATCTATTAACACGACCGGAGCAGGAGTGTTCGCATGGACGAGCCGATCGAGCCGACCCGAGGGTCGCTGCCGCGCGAGCGGTCCGGCGGTCGGTTCGCGGCGCCGGACGGCCTCCGTGACCTCGTCAAGCGACTCCTCGACTGGCTCCGGAGTCGAGCGGGGTCGGACTTGGAGGCCGTCTCGACGGCTACGACGATGCGAAACGTCGTCGACACGGACGCGCTCGACGACCGGACGCCGCCGAAGTGGGACGTGCAACACGACATGGTCACCTACGGGAGCGACACGCTCACCGACGTGCTCGTCTTCCGGCACGGCCCCACCAGACAGGAGTTAGTGGTGATGCCGGAGCGGAACACCGATCCGGAAGGAGAGATCAGCTTCTATCACACCGACCGCAACCGAGGCGCCCGCCACCTGCTGTCGATCGGCGCGGACTCGCTCACCGCGGCGCTCGGCTACATCCTCCAACGCATTGACCGGTTCGAGCAGCTGTTCGCCGGGCGAGGCGTCGAACTGCCGAGCGGCTACACCGACTCCTCAGAGCTGTAGCCCTCCGAAGGGCCGGTTCCGGGCGGCACTGCCCTCAGGCGGGACGGTTGTCCACCCGCCCCTTGCCGTTCGCCGAGCGCTCGACACGCTCGACGGTCTCGTCTGTCTCCGCCGTCTCCGGCGGGTACGAGACGGTCCGCTGCGGGTACGGGATGGAGATGTCCGCGTCCGCGAAGCGGCGCTGGATCGCCTCAACGGCGGTCGCCTTCGAGCGCCACCGCGCCTGCGGGGTCGGCGGGTCGATCCAGAAACGGAGGTCGAGCAAGATTGCGGAGTCGCCGAAGCCGGAGGGGATCACGTACGGCTTCGGGTTGTTGGCGATGGTGTCGATCTCGTCTAACACTTCCTTGGCGATCTCGCTCGCCTCTTCGGGGTCGTCGTCGTAGCCGATTCCGACCTCCATGTGGATCCGAAGCCGACCCTCGCGGCTCCGGTTCGTGATCGCCTGGTTGGTGACTAGGTCGTTGGGCACCACGACGTACTCGCCGTCGAAGTTCCGCATGTGGGTGTTCATGATCGTGATCTCGGTGACGAGCCCCTCCTGATCGCCGATCTCCACCCAGTCGCCGATCTCGAACGGGCGTGCGAACATCAGCACGAAGCCGGCGATCAGCGATCCGAGCGTCTGGCGGGCCGCCATCCCGAGCACGATCCCGAGGAACCCGGCGCCGACGAGGAGGCCGCCGAGGTTCACGCCCCAGATCCCGAGAACGGTTATCCCTGCGATCACCAGCACCCCCACCTGCATGATTCGACTGAGCAGTTGCTCTTGGTGGGCGGTGATGCGGTCGCTGTCGGCCGAGAGGTCCTCGACGTACTCCTCTAACACGTCGCTCCCGACGTAGGCGGCGCCGAGAAGCACCGCGGAGAGGAGCGCCTGTGCGCCGATAGTGAGCGCGTTCTCCGCGACCGGAAGCACCGCGACCACGACCGCGAACTGCCCCCACAACGCCAAGATTGCAACGGCCGCAATCGCGAACAGCACAAGCTGGAGGAGCCCGACGAACAGCCGCAGCCCGAACGAGACCGGGACGGCCTCCTGTAGCGTCTCGATCGAACTCTCGGCCCGTCCGTCGAGGAACCGTTCCAGCCAGTGCGTCACGACCCGCTCTGCGGCCCGGACGCCCCGCGGGAGGAGCAGCCAGCCGACGGCGAGCGTCACGAGCAAGATTCCGGCGGTCACCGCGAGGCGGGCCTCCGTGGTCGCGACGCTCCCCAACAGCGCGTCGAGTCGCATTCCGAGTTGTGCGGTCACTGTCCGACGGTTCTCCCTCGCGTTTAAAAATGGTCCCCTGCGGCTATCGCCCAAGAGAACGGGGCGCAAAGCCCGGAGTCACCGATCCCGGAGTCACCGATCCCGGTCAGCGACCGCGCCGGAGCTCCTCGATCAGCTGTTCGATGAGCGCGGACTGTCTGTCGAGGCGTTCAGACTGCTGTTCGACAGTGTGACGCAGTTCGGCTACCTCCGTCGCGAGGTCCTCACCCTCAACGCCGGCGCTCTCGAACGGCGAGCCGTCGAAGGCGTCTGCGTCGACCGGATCGGCGTGGTCGACGTGGTCGGCCGGCGCGGTCGTGTCTTGGGATTCGGTCGCGTCGGTCGGAGCGATCTCCTCCCCCGTCGCCTCGCCCGTGGCGTCGCTCGCGAAGTCGGTCTCGGACCGCGCCGTCGGATCGGCGTCGACGGCCCGACCCGAAGCCGGATCCGCGTTCTGGTCGTCTGAGAGCGGATCGTCGGCGAGCGGATCGTCTGAGAGCGGATCGTTGGCGTCGACCGCGTGGCCGTCGACGGGCTCCTTGACGGACTCCGCGTTCGGAGCGGTCTCGGTGTCTTCCGCGACCGACGAGGCTGACCCTCCGCCGCGCGTCAGCCGCTCGTTGGCCATCGTCTCGCCTCCCGACTCCGCGTTCGGCGCCGACTCGCCCTCGGTCCCCGCCTCCGCTTCGGCTTCCGCGTCAGCGACCGGCGAGGCCGACAGCGGGTCGGGCCCTTCACCGAAGTCGGTGGTGCTCCCGCCGTCGTCTCCGGCGGCTACACCCCCGCTATCGTCGTCGCCCTGATCGGCGACGGTCACGCGGAACTCTTCGAGGCTGTCGACGCCGTGGTACGCGCAGACGGCGTCGACGAGCGTCTCCCGGACGGCCCGGGCGGACTCGTTGGGGGCTTTAAACCGCTCGGAGCGCCCGCCGTGGGTCAACACGACCGCGGTTGCAACGGTCCCCTCCTCGAAGTCGAGGTCGGTGATGTCGGCGTAGGCGAACTCCTCGAACTCCTCGTCCCAGACCGCGGAGCCGACGTGTTTGACGAGCCGCTCGCTGGTGACGACGAGCGTGAGCTCGGAGAAGCGGAAGGTTTGGATGACGGACTCGCCGGGATCGGTGACGCCCGTCGCGGAGAGGACGCCCGCGAGGACCGGGTGGAGCACGTCGTCGGCGCGTTTGGTCGGTACCGAGATTGTCTCGTCGCCGTTGAGGCCGTAGCCGAGGGTGAGTTTCGCCTTGCGGCGACCCGTCGAGACCGCGATGCGCTCGACGTCGTGGGAGTACTCCGCGACCGACTCGTCCGACAGCAGGCCGTCGCCGCGATAGACGAGCGTCCGCGTCGGCGTGACCGCGAGTCGGTCGGCTCCCCCGAGCGGGACCTCGGCCACGACCTCCTCGTCGCCGACGGTCCCCGCGAGCAGTTCGGGAAGGCTCATATCGCGGATATCCGACCCGTCGGCCATAAATCCGCAGGGTCCGCGTCGGCGACTACAGCGACCGAGCCGGAACCGATCGCCCGCGAGACTCTGTCACGGGTTCGCAACCCTCCGGCGGATGGGAAGGTTAAAGGGTTTCATCGCGGTACGGAAGAGTGAGGCCGGGTGGCTTAGCTGGACATAGCGCCGCACTCATAGGGTTCGGAGATTCGGTGCGGTGACGCCTTGGAAGCGTCCGCGTCCTTCCCGTGGCTCCGCCGAGCCTCGGACCTGGGACATGCGGAGATCGTGGGTTCGGAGCCCACCCCGGCCATCTTCTTTCCGTCGCGACCGAAATAATTGGACAGCGGCAGCGGTGCAAACCGCGGTTTGCACAGCCGTCGACGAACGCGCACAGTATCCCGATCACCGCAGTCTGACCGCCGACAGCGCCGCCAGAATGACCGGAAACACGACGAAAAAGGCGATGACGCCGGCGAACGTGCGTAGGGCGATAAACGCCGCGTCGCGCCAGTCGAGGGCGGCGAGACGACCATCGGAGAAGAGGATGACTGCGGTCACGGAGAGAAACGCGAGCGTCCACAGCACCGCCCCGAGTCTGCGGAGGTGCGCCTCGTCGACGCTTGCGGCGGGACCGGTGATCGGGTCACCACCGTGGAACTGCGCATCGTCCATACCGGATAATCATTTCGAACTGACATATACTGATCCGTTTGTTAACAGGATTATCGTCCGGATTCATCTCCGATCGCCGCGTGCCGGGTCGAAACGCCTACGGATCCCGGCCGCGACGGCGACCGTATGCAAGCGCGTGAGCTGATGGAATCCGACGTGAAGACGGTCGCCCCCGACGACGACGTGGCGGACGCGTTCAAGAAGTTCGCTCGCTACCCGTTCAGCGGGTTCCCCGTCGTCGACGAGGAGGATCGCGTGGTCGGCGTCGTCACCGAGTCCGACCTCGTGGACCTGTTCGAGCCGGACGACGAGACGCTGTGGATCCCGATCGGACTCCCGCCGTTCGTCGACACGCTCACTTATCAGGTGAAGGCCCCGTGGGCCGACCTCGATCTGGGCGTCGACATGGTCCGGAACGCCGACCGCTTGATCTCGGACGTGATGAGCACCGACGTGGCGACGGTGACGCCCGACACCGATGTCGACGAGGTACTCGATCTACTCTCCGGCGACGATCCGAACATCAACCGTGTGCCGGTCGTCGACGACGATGGACGGCTCGTCGGCATCATCGCCCGTCAGGACGTTATTCGGGCGTTCCGAGACAAGCGGCTGGCGTGAGTATCGGTGGTGCAGTCGAACCGCGGTGGAGTCTAAGCGGCTCGTTTATAAGTGATAGACTTCTCCGCGGTGAGCACCTCCAAAGTCCCAGTCGTCGGCGGCGAAGCCGCCGGCGACGCCGCTCCTCGTTCACTTATAAATAGTCGTCGCTATCGCGGTTCGAATCGCTCACGTACTGAGAGTCGATCGATCGCCCGCCCCGTTCAGGGGTCGACTCGAACCAGCCACATGTCGGGATCCTCAAGCTCGGCGCTCGTCGGAAGGTTCTCGGGACGTTCCCAGACGGCGCCGGCCGCCTCGATCCCCCGGGCGTCGGCGACGTGTCGGAAGAAGGTGGCGCCGCGCTCGTACTGCCGGCGCTTCAGTCCGAGCCCGAGCAGCCGGCGCGCGAGCCGCTGGACCGGGCCGCCTCCGCCCCGACGCTCGTCAAGCTTCCGGCGGAGGTCGGCGTACTCGCCGTCGAAAGCACGGTCCATCAGCACCTCGGCGTACCCCTCGACCGCCGTCATCGCCGCCTGCAGCTCCGCAAACGGCTCGGTATCGAGCGCGTCGACCGGCAGCCCGCCCGCGGTCAGTCTGTCGCCGCCGGTGAGCCCCTTGATCCCGCGCTCAACCCGCGATTCGAGGTACTCGGGGAGCCACGGCGCCGCGCCGAACTCCGCCGCGTGCGTCACCTCGTGGAAAGCGATCCAGCGCCTGAACCGAGGGTACTCGACGTCGAGCGACGCCGCGACCGCGACGATGTTCGGGTGGACGAAGTAGAGCCCGTGGTCGGCGTCGGGCTCGTCGGCCAACAGGAGCGGGTCATACTGGCCGAGTACGTTGCGCGCTAAGAACCCGAGCGTGAACGCCATCGAGCCAGTGTTAGCGATCCGCGAGAGGTCCTGCGCGAACCCTCGCGTCAGGTCGCCGGTCGGGAAGCCCACGGGCCCGCCGGTCGGCTCGACGATCCCGCCGATCGGCTCCTCGCCGCCCCCGATCACCGCCCCCTCGTTGTCGGAATCGGTCGTCGCCGCCTCGATCGGCGCCATCACGTTCCGGAACGTGTCGACGCTGGCGTCGATCCAGTGGTGCCGGTTCTGCACCTCGATGCGGTCGGGCACGTCGAACTCGATACCGGCGACCTCGCGGAGACGGGAGCGCGCGTCGCGCACGTCGGCCGCGTACCCGGCTCGCTCCGCCTCGGTGAGGGCGATCGATCCGGAGTCGGTACTCGCCTTCGCGGCCGCCGCGGCCCGGTCCCAGTCGACGACGCCCGGCCCGCTGGCCTCGGAGACGGTCCGGAGGCTTCGGAGGATGTCCATGCGGACCGGAAGGGAGCACGCCTCAAGTCCCTTGTGTCAGTGGCGATAGCGGTATCGGAGCGACCCTCCGCCCCGCCACCGTCCCGCCGTCGCCTCGCTGCCGTCCCGGTATCGGCGACTTCTTGCCGCTCGCCGGACAGCTACTGGTATGCGTGACTCACAGCGAGCGTTCCTCAACGACCTACTCGCCACCGCTAGCCCCTCCGGCTTCGAGACGCCGAGCCAGCGAGTCTGGACCGACTACGTTCGCGGCTTCGCCGACGAGGTCTCCGTCGACGCCTACGGCAACGCCGTCGCCGTTCACGAGGGCGACCCCGACGCGCCCACCATCGCCCTGACCGGCCACGCCGACGAGATCGGATTCATCGTCCGCGACGTGCTCGACGACGGTTTCCTGCGGATCTCCCGGATCGGCGGCTCCGACCGCACCGTCTCGAAGGGCCAGCACGTCACCGTCCACGCCGACGAGCCGGTGCAGGGCGTGATCGGTCAGACCGCGATCCACCTGCGGGACCGCTCGGAAGACGAGTACGAGAAGATCGCCGAGCAGTTCGTCGACATCGGCGCGGCTGACGCCGAAGAGGCGCGCGAGTGCGTCGAGATCGGCGATCCCGTCACATTCTCGACCGAGGTGGAAGAGCTGGTTGGCGACCGGATCGCCGCCCGCGGTATCGACAACCGGACCGGCACGTGGGCAGCCGCGGAAGGGCTCCGCCGCGCGACCGAGCGTGACATCGACGCCACCGTCTACGCCATTTCCACGGTACAGGAGGAGGTCGGGCTCCAGGGCGCCCAGATGGTCGGCGTCGACCTCGAGACGGTGGACGCGTTCGTCGCCGTCGACGTCACTCACGCCACCGATAACCCCGATGTCGACGGAGAACACCGAGGCCCGGTCGAGCTCGGCTCCGGACCCGTGATCGCCCGTGGCAGCGCGAACCACCCCGTCCTCGTCGACCTCGCGCGCGACGCCGCGGCCGCTGCCGACATCGACGTACAGCTACAGGCGGCCGGCACGCGAACTGGTACCGACGCCGACGCCTTCTACACCGTTCAGGGCGGTGTCCCGTCGCTCAACGTCTCGATCCCGAACCGCTACATGCACACCCCGGTCGAAGTGGTCGACATCGCCGACCTCGATGCCGTCGCCGATCTCCTCGCCGCGATCGCCGACGGCGCGGGCGACGCCACGCCCTTCGCCGTCGACGTGTGAGCGACGCGTTACGCCGGTGAGAGCGCAACGGCTGGCCACGGTAAACCGAGGCATGGCGGGGGCAAAACGGAACTGTTTTACAATATCCATCCATACCCGTAATTGCGTCAAAGAGACGTGCGCTCTGGTGGTGTAGTCCGGCCAATCATATCACCCTCTCACGGTGATGACCTGGGTTCGAATCCCAGCCGGAGCATTTCTGCGACGAACTGACCGTTGAGCGACAGCGTCTGCGACAGTCGTATTCTACCGCGACAGCGACGAGTGATCTCGCCGCGTCGATCAGATATCGGGTTCGGACGGCACGATAGCGAGCAATTACTAATCCCACATATATACAAGAATAGTGGTATGTTGGGCACAGAAAGTACTCCGTGGCTCAAATTGAGTGTCACGACACCGGTAGAGATCGTCTATCAGCGCGATTTCGACTCTCGCCATAGTTGAAAAGGCGTGATTCGGATCAGTTTAAAATCGAGTGAGTAAGTGTAGTACTAGTTATGAATAGAGTGTGAAATAGAGAGTATAAACACAGCACTTGCTTGTGCGGATATTCGTTCTTCGAACCGCAAGCCTGCGGTTGATCTACAAAAAATACCAGATCTCAATGATAAATAGTATTCTGATAGCTTGGCAGATAGACGATGCGTCGGGCGAGCTGTGGCGGTCATGTCGTGAATCACCATTTCACCCACTCACTCGTCGTCGGTCTCGGCCTCGCTCGTGCAGCCGCAGCCGCCCCGCCGGATCAGTTCCCCGACCGGCGCGTCGGTCCCGCAGTTCGGGCAGACAGCGCGCACGTCGACGAGCACGTCGTAATCGCCCCGATCCAGTTCTCCCGCGTTCGCGAGCGACGAGATGGCCGACTCGGCGACCGCCGAGACCCGTCCCTGAAGCTTCTCGATGGTCTCGACCTTTCGGTCGGCCATGTCGTCGTCCGCCGCTGGGAGGCTCGCCTCGCGCTCCTGCGTGAGATACGTGTGGATCGCCTGATGAGTGACGAAGTCCCCGGTCAGCTCGTCGACGTCGACGCCTTCGCGTTCGAGACGGCGACGCGCCCGTGTCGCCGCCGACCCGGATTCGCCTCGCAGGGCCTCGTACGTGGTCGACACGTCGACGCTGAGCGACGAGATCCCGGACTCGCGGAGGGCCGCCTCCAGCACTGCCTCGTTGAACTCGTCGGCGAGGTCCCGCAGGCTCGTCCGCTCGCCCGCCTCGCCGGTCCACGCCGCCTCCAAGTTCGCGCCCATGCCGTCGAGGTCGTACTCCCGAATCACCCGTGCAACCTTTGTGTTCATGTTCGTGCCACTCGCTTCGGTGGTCATGCTCGGACTTCGACCCCGAGCGTGACAAAAACATCGGTGTGGCGACCCACCGAGCCGGCGTATCGATCCGTCGAATACCCGGAGCGCGATCGAGCTGGAACAGCCCTCGGAGAGGGCCGGCCGCCGCTGGTGGGATCCGAGATTCACGGCACCGAGTAGGAACGATTAATCGGCCGTTTGAATATATTAAATAGAATAGACAGTTCGAGATAACCATACGATATATTATATTCTTTGAGTGGGGGGGGGTTGAGCATCCGTCGGCTATCTCCAACACGGTGACTGCCGCGCGGGTCCGGGTGGAACAGGGACGCCGCCCGCTCATATGTGCCGTCACACTGAGGGACGCCGCCCGCTCATGTGTGCCGTCACACTGCGGCGGATCCAATCTCACCACCCGAGTGAATACCGGCGACGGGAGGCCAATTTCTGGACAGTGTTCCACCGTTCAGTACGCTTATTATACTCTCGCTCGGAATGCCGTACATGGCTTCTCATACGGTGGTTCCGGAACCCGCAGAATACCCGGATCCGGCGACAACGGACCACATCACGTACAACCCCTCGTTCGTGGAGTTACGCGAGCTATCGGCAGACGACGAAGTGACGACGGAGTACGGGTCACCGTCGTACGTGAGCGAGTATCGGTCGCGGAGTGCCGACGCGACGGCGAACGCCGTCGACGACGACTTCGGCGACGCGGATTACGACGTGTTCGATCGCGGGGTCGAGTGGGTCAACGATCCGAACAATGACGTCGTCTGCGTCGACCGGGTCGTCGGTCGGCACGCGGAGACTTCGTACGTGTGCCGGCTGTACCTCCCTGCCGAATACGGACGGATCGCGCTCTCGTGGGCGAAGCTCCTTGAGCCGGCCCACGGCCAACCGCCGGAGTTCGTCACGGTACAGTTGCCCGATGCGACAGCCGATCCGCAGATCCGCGTTCATCCGGAACACGGCGTCACGACGGTCCTCGGCAGCGATTACACCGGTGAAGCGAAGAAGTCGTTCCTCCGGCTGTTCATGCACCGCGCGAAGCGACAGGGCGGGTTGGGCCTTCACGCGGGAAGCAAGCGCGTCACGCTCGCCGACGGAGACGACACCCGTGACGTGGGACAACTGTTCCTCGGCCTTTCTGGTACTGGAAAGTCGACGTTGACCAGCCACGGCCTTTGGCTCGACGATCCAGAGGGCGTCGAGATGATCCAAGACGACGTCTGCGCGCTCCTCCCCTCGGGGACGGTCACCGGGAGCGAGGGCGGCGGCCTCTACGTGAAGACGATCGGACTCGACGCGTCGGAACAGCCGGAGCTACACCGCGCTGCGACGAACGAAAGCGCCGTCTTAGAGAACGTCGCCGTTGATGACGACGGCACCGTCCACTTCGATGAGCCCCGCTACGGACGCAACGCGCGGGCGACCATCCGGCGGGACCAGCTGGAGAGTTCGGCGGATGACATCGACCTGGACCGCGTGGATCAGGTGTTTTTCATCACCCGGAACCCACTCATGCCCCCGATCGCGCGCCTCAGCACCGAACAGGCCGCGATCGCGTTTATGCTCGGGGAGTCCGTCGAGACGAGCGCGGGCGACCCCTCGCGGGTGGGAGAGTCGATCCGGGTCGTGGGTACCAATCCGTTCATCGTCGGCTCCGAGGGCGAGGAGGGGAACCGGTTCCGCGACCTCATCGCTGACCTCGACATCGAGTGCTACGTCATCAACACGGGCGCGGTGGGGACCGACGATCCGATCGACGTCGGCGTCGAAGAGACCGTCGCCGTGCTGGAGGGAGCCGCCCGGAACCGTATTGAGTGGGGGTACAACGACGATCTGGGGTTGACCGTCCCGAGCAGTGTCCCGGGCATCGACATCGGGCAGTTCTCCGTTGCCGATCGCGTCGACGACTTCGAGGCGGCCCGGGACGCGCTCCGTGACGACCGTCGCGACTACCTCGACCGCTTCGCCGACCTCGACGACGAGATCCGCAACGCGATGTACTAGCGGGGCGCTTCGGGCGGCATCGGACGCGACGACGAAAGAGATCAGAGCATCAGTCGGCGCCGTGTCGCAGCGTGCGGCCGCAGTTACGGCAGACGAGCGAGCCGTGGTCTCTCGCGACTGTATCGCTACACCGGGAGCATGTCCATCGCATACCCAAACAGAGGTTCGGTAGACAGATAACTATTACCCGGCGATCGTCACGTTATGTCACGCTTACCACGACCGATCACGAATTACCACGGTGATAACTCGAAGATACCCTTCTACCTCACCGCCGACGACGCTCCCTTGGCGATCCTCGACGGACAGCTCGACGTGTGGCGGCCCGCGACGTGCCAGGCGGCCGTGCAATCCCGGTGCCTTTCTATCATTCAGAACATTTATGTTTGTTGTCTATATTGATCAATCAGGATGGACACCAAACATCCGGTGCGAACGACCGAGAAGACCCTCGCGCTGGTGGAGGAGCTGATGGACCGTGGGCCGTGTGGGGTGACGGAGTTGGCAGAGGGCTTAGAGATGGGGAAAAGCGCGGTCCACAACCATCTCACGACGCTCCAGAAGCACGGGTACGTGTTGAAGACCGGCGATACGTATCAGCTCGGGCTGAAGTTCCTCGAAGTCGGCGGCTCCACCCGAAAGTCGATGGAGTTCTATCAGGTGGCCGAGCCGGAGGTGAAATCGCTCGCAAACGAGACCGGCGAGCTCGCGAATCTCCTCGTCGAGGAGCAGGGAATGGGCGTGTACCTAATGCGATCGAAAGGCGAAGTCGCCGTCGACCTCGACACCTACGCCGGGCTCAGGACCCACCTCCACGCCACCGCACTCGGGAAATCCATCCTCGCGCACCTGCCCGGATCCCGCGTCGAGGAGATCATCGAGCGGCGCGGTCTGGAACGGAAGACTCCACGCAGCGTCGGCTCTCGGGAGGAGCTGTTCGAGGCGTTGGAGTGCGTTCGCGACCGAGGATACGCGATCGACGATGGGGAGCGGCTCGAAGGACTACGCTGTATCGCGGCCCCGGTCAAGAATTCCTCGGATGAGGTGCTGGGAGCGATCAGCGTGTCGGCGCCCGCCAGCCGCGTCAGCGACGACGACCTCCACGGCCGACTTCCCGAACGGGTGCTCAGCGCAGCCAACGTCGTCGAACTAAACATCAACTACTGAATCGGCGTTCTGTAACACAGAACGCACCCCGGGCAGAATTTGAACACCGATACGAGGATTTTAAAGGCTCAGACGCCTGTTTCTGGCCGATCGCGATCGGTCTTGTGGACATGATTACATACTTATAGACGTAATGTAACTAGACAGACCTTCGGACAGTACGTTCTGTAAAACAGAACAATGAGGGTGCCATCCGGAACACAGACGCGATCGGCGTTCCATTCGATCGTCGCTCGACGAGGCGTGCAGTTCGCGACCCGAGCGCGAGTGTATCGTCGAGGCAGTGTCGGGATGATCGAGACCGCCACTGGTCGCCCGCACCCCAGCCGTACGCCTGCCAGTCGCCGTCGGCGTACCGGTGCCGCCGTCGTCCTCGATGGAGTCGGCGGCCTCGTCGTCGCGCTCCTGAAAGCGCGACCGTAATAGCTCGGACCGCGGCTACTCGTCGGTCTGTTCCAGCAAGCCCGTCATATACCCGATCGCGAACAGCCGACCCATGTCGGTGTAGCCCGCCTGCGCCTCGTCGCGGTGGTCTTCGTCGAGCATCCGCGGGACGTGATCGGGGCGGATCGGCCCGTCGAAACCGGCCTCGCGGTACGCCTCTATCGCGGCGAGCATGTCTGTGGGCCCGTCGTCCTGCCACGTCTCGACGAACGACTCGGGTGTTCCGTCGACATCCCGGAAGTGTACGAAGTGGATCCGATCGCCGAACCGCCGGATCGTCTCGGGAATATCGGCGCCCATCGCGGCGTAGTTGCCCTGACAGAACGTCAGCCCGTGGTTCGGGCTGTCGTGGAGATCGAGGATGCGCTGGACGTTCTCCACGGAGTTGACCAGCCGCGGAACGCCCCGCACGGAGTCGACGGGCGGGTCGTCGGGATGAAGCGCGAGGTCGACGCCGGCCTCCTCGGCCACGGGGACGACCTCGTCGAGGAAGTATTCGAGGTTCTCCCAGAGCTCCGCTTCCGTCACGTCGACGGGGTAATCCGACGCGCGTTCCGATTGCTCGTGGTTGTAGGCCGTCGTTCGGGAGTCGCCGCGCAGCGGGACCTCGTCGGCGGTGCGCAGGACGCCGACCGGGTTCTCCGTCCAGACCCAACAGTAGACACCGATACCTGCTCGTCCCATGTTCCGGATGAGCCGCTTGACCGTCTCGATCTCCTCGTCGCGACCGTCTCGTCCGAGCACGACATTCGTCATTGGGGGACGGTCTTCCACCACGTCCAGCGAGAGCCCGTGGTCCGCGAACCGGTTTTTGGTCCGGAGAAGCGAGTCGTACGTCCACCACTCGTCTTCCCCCCAGAACCTGACGACGGCGGTCGAGACGCCGAGCTGACGCGCGAGGGTCCACCGACGGTCGGGACGCGGCGGCAGCATTATTGTCGTGTCCATACGTCGCCTTCGCGGCCTATCGCAATAGCGGTTGCGCGAGCTCATCGAGGACCCGCCCCGTATGAAACTCGTCTCTTACCGAGAGAAGTCGGACGGTCGCCCGTGGGACAGACGGGACAGCGACCGGTTCAGTAGTTGTCGTAGACGGTCTTCTCGATCGTGTAGAACTCCATCCCTGCGTCGCCCTGCTCGCGCCAAGTCTCCGACGAGGAGCGCTTAAACCCGCCGAACGGCACGTGGAGTTCGAGCCCGGTCGTCTTCTCGTTGACCTTCACGACGCCGGCCTCTGCCTCGTCGATAAACCGGTTGGCCTCGGTGTGGTCGTCGGTGACCACACTGGCCGAGAGTCCGTACTCCACGTCGTTGGCGACGTTGAGTCCCTCGTCGAAGTCGCTGACCTCGATGACGGCGACCACCGGGCCGAACACTTCCTCACACGCGATCGTGTCGTCGTTGTCCACGTCGGTAAAGACGGTCGGCTCGACGAAGTGCCCGCTCTCGACCGCGTCGCCGGTGGGCTTCTCGCCGCCCGCCGCGACCGTCGCGCCCTCCTCGCGGGCTACGTCGATGTATTCGAGCGTCGACTCCAGTTCGTCGGCGCTGACCTGCGGCCCCATCTCGTGGTCGAGCCCGGGGCCGATGTCGATGGCCTCGGCCCGGTCGACGAGCTCGTCGACGAACTCGTCGTACACGTCCTCGTGAACGACGGCGCGGGAACACGCCGTACACGACTGGCCGGTCGTCCCGAAGCCGCCGGTCGCGACGATCTCGGCGGCTTCCGCGGGGTCGGCCGAATCGGTGACCAGCGTGGGGTTCTTCCCGCCCATCTCGGTCTGCACCCGCTTGCCGGCGTCCGTGGCCTGATCGTAGACCATCTCGCCGACCTGTCCGCTGCCGGTGAAGGAGACGGCGTCGGTGCCCTCGTTCGTGATGAACTCGTTGCCGACCGAACTCCCCGGCCCGGTCACGACGTTGAGCACGCCGTCGGGGAGCCCCGCCTCGTCTAAGGCCTCCGTGACAGCGAACACGACGCCCGGCGCAGCGCTCGCGGGCTTGATGACCACGGAGTTGCCCGCCGCGAGCGCGGGGGCGAGCTTCCACACCGGGATGGCGATGGGGTAGTTCCACGGCGTGATCAGGGCCGCGACACCGACCGGCTCCTCGCGCGTGTAGAGGGTCGTATCGCGGCTGCTCGACCCTTTCATCGTTCCACCGAGGTCCGAGGCCTTGCCCGCGAAGTAGTGGAAGATGTCGATCGCGCGCTGTACCTCGCCGGCCGCCTCGGGACGGGCCTTCCCCTCCTCCTCGACGAGCATCGCGGTGAGCTCGTCCTTCCGATCGGCGAGGATCGTCCCCGCCTTCCGGAGGATCCGACCGCGCTCTGGACCGGGCGTGGTCGCCCACTCATCCTGTGCGTCGGCCGCCGCCTCGACCGCCTCGGCGGCGTCCGCCGCGCTGGACTGTTGATAGCTCGCCACCGTCTCGTCGGGAGCCGCGGGATTGTGAACCTCGAACGTTTCTCCCGTCTCCGAGGAGACCCACTCTCCGCCGACGTAGTTCTGATTAAGGTCAGCCACGTACCCGTCCTCGCGATCAACGTATACTATTCTTACGGTTTCAGCGATCCAAGAGATGTCGCCAGAATCCGTCGAGAGACATCGCCGGCACTCGTCGAGAGTATCGCGGGTGCGTGCTGAGGGGTGTCGTCCAATACACTTTTGCAGATAGCTGCGAACGTCGAGTCATGTCAGCCGCCGATTATCTCAAAACCGTCAGGGACCGGGACTGGGAGCAGTTGGAGTCGGGAACGCTCCGTATCGCGATTATCAGTCTCGGGTGGTGGACCCGCGAACAGGCGATCCCCGCGGTCGCCGACTCGAAGTTCTGTGAGACCACGGTCCTCGTTAGCAGCAGCCGTGAAAAGGCGTCCGCGGCCGCCGAGGAGATACCGACCGTCGAGGCCGCGCTCACCTACGAGGAGTTCACGGACGCGGAAGCGACCGACGAGTACGACGCGGCCTACATCTGCACGCCGAACGCGCTCCACCTGCCGTACGCGGAGGCCGCCGCCGAACACGGGAAGGCCATACTCTGTGAGAAGCCCGTCGAGGCGACCCGCGAGCGCGCTGAACAGCTCGTCGAGGCCACCGAGAACATTCCGCTGATGGTCGCCTACCGGATGCAGACCGACCCGCAGGTCCGCCGGATGCGCGAGTTGATCGCGGAGGGCGCCATCGGCGACCCCGTGGCCGTTCACGGGAGCATGAGCCAGCAGATGCTCGACACCGTCTCCGATGACACCGATCAGTGGCGCCTCGATCCCGACCTCGTCGGGTACGGCGCGAGCGTGATGGATCTGGGCATCTACCCGCTCAACACCGCGCGGTTCGTCCTCGATGCCGACCCCGTCAGCGTGACCGCCCAGATGCAGTCCGTCGACACCGCGTTCCGCAACGTGCCCGACCAACACACCGCCTTCACGATCCGGTTCGACGACGGGACGCAGGCGGCCTGCACGGCCAGCCAGCACGCCGCGTACACGGGCCACTTCCGCGTCATCGGCACCGACGGCGAGCTGGTCCTCGAACCCGCCTTCCTCGGACAGCCCGAGCAGACGCTGACGCTCCACAGCGACGGCCGGCGTCTGGAGGTCGCCGACGGCCGGCGGGACGTGATGCAAGACGAGATGATCGAGGAGTTCGACTACTTCGCCGACCGCGTGATCCGCGAGGCACCGATCCACCCCGACGGCGACCACGCCCTCGTCGACATGCGCGCGCTCGAAGCGATCTACGACGCCGCCGAAACCGGGACGACGGTGTCGGTGTAGGCTTCGCCGTCTCGATGGGCGGTCACACCGGCGCTACGCTGTCCAGCCCGCCCCGACTTTCTCTGCCCGTCGAGGATGTCCAGCACCTCGTTCGCGAACAGGACGATCGGAGCGACAGACCGTATCACCCCGCCCCCATGTCGTGCTCGCGAAGTTCCCCACAAACTTTACTATCGGGTTCAGGAATATGTAGACGCTAATGGTCGATCACGACAAGCTCCGCGACCCCAACGCGGAGTACACCATGCGGGACCTCTCGGCGGAGACGATGGACATCACGAACTCGCGGGGCGGTGTCCGTGACGCCGAGATTACGGACGTACAGACGACGATGGTCGACGGCAACTACCCGTGGATCCTCGTCCGCGTCTACACCGACGCGGGCGTCGTCGGCACCGGGGAGTCCTACTGGGGCGGCGGCGACACCGCCATCATCGAGCGCATGAAACCGTTCATCGTCGGGGAGAACCCGCTCGATATCGACCGGCTGTACGAGCACCTCGTCCAGAAGATGTCGGGTGAGGGCTCGATCTCGGGGAAGGTCATCTCCGCCATCTCCGGTATCGAGATCGCGCTCCACGACGCCGCCGGGAAGCTCCTCGACGTGCCCGCCTACCAGCTCGTCGGCGGGAAGTACCGCGACGAGGTCCGGGTCTACTGCGACCTCCACACCGAGAACGAGGCCGACCCGCAGGCGTGCGCCGCCGAGGCCGAGCGCGTCGTCGAGAACTTCGGCTACGACGCCATCAAGTTCGACCTCGATGTGCCGTCCGGCCACGAGAAAGACCGCGCCAACCGCCACCTCCGCAACCCCGAGATCGATCACAAGGTCGACATCGTGGAGGCGACCACCGAGGCCGTCGGCGACAAGGCCGACGTGGCCTTCGACTGCCACTGGTCGTTCACCGGCGGCTCCGCGAAGCGCCTCGCGGAGGCCCTCGAGGAGTACGACGTGTGGTGGCTCGAAGACCCCGTGCCGCCGGAGAACCACGACGTGCAAGAGGAAGTGACGAAGTCGACGACGACGCCCATCGCGGTCGGCGAGAACGTCTATCGGAAGCACGGCCAGCGGACCCTCCTCGAACCGCAGGCCGTCGACATCGTCGCGCCCGACCTGCCGCGCGTCGGCGGGATGCGCGAGACCCGCAAGATCGCGGATCTGGCGGACATGTACTACATCCCGGTGGCGATGCACAACGTCTCCTCGCCGATTGGCACGATGGCGTCCGCGCACGTCGGCGCCGCCATTCCGAACTCGCTCGCACTGGAGTACCACTCCTACGAGCTCGGCTGGTGGGAAGATCTGGTCGAAGAGGACAATCTCATCGAAGAGGGCCGTATGGAGATCCCGGAGGAACCCGGTCTCGGCCTGACGCTGAACCTTGACGCCGTCGGAGAGCACATGGTCGAAGGCGAGACGTTGTTCGACGAGGCGTGAGCCGGAGTCGAGCTCGATAGACGAGGGGAGCGAGTCTATCGGTGTTCGACGAGGCGTGAGCCGGAGTCGAGCTCGATAGACGAGGGGAGCGAGTCTATCGGTGTTCGACGAGGCGTGAGCCCGATCGGGGACAGCCGGGCTCAACGGTCGCGTTGGCGGTACTCTTATAATGGCGTCTGCGCATCAACAGGGTATGCGGTATTACCGACTCCCCGGCGGAGAGCACAGCGAGGGGTCCGGCTCGCTCGTCGTCGTCGACGACGGCGACGCCTACGACCTGTCAACGGCATCAGACGATCTCGGGTCGTTCACCCAGCTCGCTCGCGCCGCGAACGCGTGCGACGAGTCCATCGATTCCATCGCTCGGGACCGGATCTCCGACTCGGAGTCGGTGGCGTTCGACGACGACGACGTACTCCTGCCGGTGACGGCCGACGAGGTGTGGGCCGCGGGGGTCACGTACCAGATCAGCGAACAGGCGCGCGAGGCCGAGAGCGGCAAGCCCGAGGTGTACATCGACGTCTACGACAGCGAGCGCCCGGAGCTGTTCTTGAAGGCGACGCCCTCGCGGACAGTCGGCCCCAACGAGGCCATCGGGATCCGCGGCGACTCCACGTGGGACGTGCCGGAGCCGGAGCTCGGCGTCGTGCTCCACCGCGAAGAGGTCGTTGGCTACACGATCGGCAACGACGTATCGAGCCGAGCCATCGAAGGCGAGAACCCGCTGTACCTCCCGCAGGCGAAGGTGTACGACCGATGCTGTTCGGTCGGCCCGTGCGTGGCGACAGCGGATGTCGTCGACGATCCCCACGACCTCGAGATGGCGCTCAGCATCGAGCGCGACGGCGAGGTCGTCTTCGAGGACTCGACGTCGACGAACGAGATGGCGACCACCTGCGAAAACCTCGTTTCGTACCTCCGGCGGCACAACAACCTCCCGGAGACCGTCGTCCTGCTGACCGGCACCGCACTCGTGCCGCCGGAGTCGTTCACGCTCACCGAGGGTGACCAGGTCACGATCGACATCGACAAGATCGGACAGCTCGTCAACGACACTATCGTCGTCTGACGGCCCTCTAAATCGAACCGGAAGTACGCGTCGCCAGCGACCGGCATCCGATCGAGGAGCTCGTCGTCGCGGACCCTCTCGGCGACGCCGATGACAGAGTCGTTCTCGATATCAGAACAGATGTTCCGCTCGTCGATTCTCGACGTTTTGATATATCTCGTGTAAACCGTCCGATCGGAATTTCTCAGGCGTGCATAGACATCTGTCCGAGTCGTAAAGATGGGACTTCTGTTCTGGAATAGAGAACACATGGTCTCGGCAGTGACGCGGCTCAGAGGGAGCGCCCCACACAGAGACTCGCCGTATCAGCCGAAAGCAGCCGCCGCAGTACGTCTAAACAGCGCCGACTCTCTACCCGCCCCCCGATCGACATCACTCGTTCTGACATTGCGAACGGAAATCGTGTTACAAACGTATTGCTGTAATTCTACTATCTCCTCGGATGCTCCGGAAGGACGAGAAACAGAGAACGGGGAGCGTCGACCGCGGGTCCGAGACCGCGGCCGACAGTCGATCGGTCGTCAGTCGATGTTCTCGACGTAGGCGTACTCCTCGGGGAGGGCGTCGGCGTCCTCCGGCAGCAGCGCAGCGACGAGGTAGTCGGCGTGCGTCCGGAAGTAGTCGACGACGCGCGCGATTCGATCCGAGTCGATAGCCTCCAGTGAGTCGAGCAGGATGAATGGGACCGTCTCGTGAACGTCGTGGACGAGATATCCTGCGAGCGCGAACACGAGCCCCGTCACCTCCCGTTCGCTCTCCGAGAGGTGGTCCACGGTGTCCTCGTAGGCCGTTCCGTCCGGCGACGAGCGAACGATGTGGAGGTCGAATCGAGTCCGCATGACCTTGCGACGGCCCTCGCGGACCTCCGTCTCCCGGCGCTCGATCCAGATCCGGTCGAGGTTCTCGTACTCCAGAATGTCGAGGACGGTCCCCATGTGCTCGTTGAACTCTTCGACGGCGTTCTCCTCGATGCGGTCGACACGCGTCCGCAGCTCTGTCAGCCGGTCGGCGAGCTCCTCGCGCTCCGCCTTCAGGTCCTCGCGGCGTTCGATCGCGGCCTCCCGCTCATCGATCTCGTCGTCGATCTCGTCGATCTTGTCTTCGATCCGCTCGATCCGGAGCTCGATCCCGTTCGCCTCGCGGTGGAGCTCCAGCGCCTCGTCGTAGCCGTCGACGTCGATCGACTCGGCGTCCGCCTCCAGCTCCTCGATCTCCTCGCGCTTCGATGCGATCCGGTCTTCCAGATCCGCGATCCGCGACTCGGTCGATTCGATCTCGGTTTCGACCGCGTCGAGCCGCTCCTTAGCGCGCTCGATCTCGCGTTGGGCCTCGCGGATCGCCGACTGCTCGTCGGTGAGCTCCTGTATCTCAGCGCGGATCTCGTTGCGCTCGTCGAGCTTGTCGGAGCGGAGTTCCCGGAGTCGATCGAGGGTCGCCTCGATTTGATCGGTCTCGACCTCGGATCCGCAGGTCCAACAGACCGTCTGGTCGCCCGCGGTCAGCGCGTCGGTCGGTTCGTCAGTAGTCGGTTCCCCGTCGATGTCGATCCCCGAGCCGTCCACCATGTCCTCGTTGAAGCCGATGACGCTCCCGAGTTCGTTGACGTCGTCGTCGAGGGAGCGCTTCCGGCGGCGCAGCTCGTCTATGCGCCCGGCGAGGCGGTCCGGGTTCTCGTCGGGGTCTTCGGCCTCCTCGACCGTCTCCCGAAGCTCTTCGCGCTCCGACTTCAGCTCGGCGAGCGTCGAGCGCTCCGTTTCGAGGTCGAACTCGAGGTCGTCGAGGGCGGAACGGGCGTCGCGGACCCGCTGGAACGCCTCCTCCATCTCCTGTTTGCGCGTCCGGCTCTCCTCCACCCCGGTGTCGAGATCGTCGAGCTTCTCGCGTACCGACTGGAGGTCTTCTTCCGCCGCCTCCAGCTCCTCGACCTTCTCGCGGCGATCCGCTTCGAGGTTGGGCAGGTCGCGTTCGAGGCTGTCGAGTTTCTCGATCTCGGTCTCCAGATCGTCGCGCTCGCGCTTGCACTCGCGGATCTCCGCGTCGATCGAGTCGGTGTCGATCGGACGCATGATGATCTCGCGGAGGTCGTCACCGCGCGCAACAGCTTGGCGCGCCTCGTTGTTCTCCAGCAGGAACGCGAACAGGTCGGCCAGTTCCGGATCGTCGAGATAGGGATCGCCGCCGAACGCGACGGAGTCACCGCGGCGTTGCAGCGTCCGTGTGTACGTCTCGTCGCCGAGTTCGAGCGCCACCTCGCCCTCCTCGGCGTCGCCCTTCAGCGAGCTCTGCCGGCTCCCCAGTCCGGCCATCAGCGCCTGCAGGAAGGAAGTCCGATTCGTCGCGTTTCGCCCGGTCAAAATCGATACGCCGTCGGGGAGCGTCACCGATGCCTCGTCGATCCCACCGATGTTCCGGACATCGACGCGAACGACAGGTTTGGAGATATGATCCATCGATATGATCAAAAAAACGGTACTAGCGGTGTTAAATCTATCCTTCGCCGTCGAACGCCGAGACACCGAACCGCCCCGTCGACGTCGACGCGTCGGATGGCTACCGAGAGACTGGGAGCGGCGCTGGTCTCGATCGGCTGGTGCCGCCACGACATGTATGTCGATTATCGTAGTATTCAAAAGAACCATAAGAGAATAGAAAGATCTACGGACTCCAAATTTTGATATCGTTTTAATTGGGTTATCAAGATATTTTAGTCGAATACGGTCAGTTTTCTCCGAATATAGTGGCAGAACGGAGAATATGTGCAAGACATACACTCCATTTTCAGCGTTCTGTAAACATAATTAAGACATATTTAAACAAGCGGGGGAGAATTGGTGTGCCGATTGTGTACCTCTAAACCCGACACACATCCGTTTTAAACGACGATTTCCGTCCTCCTATCGTTTCCCTGCGATCCGGTTGGAACTCTCTGTGACTTCGGTTCCGTGGACGAAATCGGACACCACCATACCGGTTTAATACCAATTTACGTGTTAGTATTTGAAATTGGTGTGTTGGCGATAATCGGTGGCCGATCGGAACCAGTTGGAGTCGCTCGGAGACCGTCGAATACACCCGGAGACTGCGATCCCAATCGCTAACTCGCGCTGTGTCCCACACCCGGACATGGACCGCTTCCGGAACACGGGACAGCCGGACTGGGACTGGTGGGGACGGGTGTGGCCGACGCCGGGCGCCACCCTCCGCCAGCTCGGGCTCGTGCCTGGGGACCGCGTCGTCGAGATTGGCAGCGGAAACGGCTACTTCGCACTGCCCGCGGCGCGGATTGCCGACCCGGCGACCGTGTACGCCGTCGACGTCGATAGGTCGCTGCTCGCCGAACTCGACGCGCTCGCGACGGAGCAGGGGATCGACAACATCACCGCCATCAAGGGGGACGCTCGGGCGCTCTCGGAGCTGCTCCCCGAGCCCGTGGATTTCGCGCTGCTCGCGAACGCGTTTCATGGTATCGAGGACCGTACCGCGTTCGTCGAGGCCGTCGCCGCTGCGCTCGCCGTCGACGGCCGGTTCGCCGTGGTGAACTGGCGCGACCGGCCGCGCGAGGAGACGATGATCGGCGGCGAGCCTAGAGGGCCGCCCACCGATCTGCGCCTCTCGCCGGAGGCGACGCGCCGGGCCGTCGAGGAGGCGAGTGACCTACGCCTCGCGCAGGAGGTCGACCTCCCGCCGTACCACTACGGGCTCGTCTTCGAGCGCTGAGAGCGAGGTCGCGTCAGTCCAGCGCCGCCAGCGCCTCCGCCGCCTCGCGCGCCGCCTGCAGGTGGTCGCGAGCGCGTCGCGGGTCGTCCGTCTCCTCGGCCGCGCGGGCGAACCGCGCCAGCGTCCGCGTCAGCGACGCGCGGGCGTCGGCGACGGTCTCCGATCCGGCGGACTCGGCTGGCGGGGTCGTCGTCGGATCGTCACGCGATTTCTCGGTGGTCGGCTGGGGTGAGACCGCGTTCGAGGTGGCGGAGTTCTGACTCGCGCTCGCGGGAGCCGACTGATCCGCAGCCGGGGACTCCGACGCGTCTCGCTCTTTCTGCGGCGGGCTCTCATCGCTGTCCCCGGTCTTCACGACTGTTCGGGGCGCGTTCCCCGCCTCTTCCAGCGCCGCGGTCTGCGCACTCTCCTGCGACTCGCCCCGCGCGCCGTCGCCCGAGCCGATCGCCTGACACGACGGGCAGAACTCCTGCCCGTCGTGGCGGAAGATGGGATCGCCGCAGTCGTCGCAGTGGCGGTTCGTCATCGTCGCTCCCTGCAACAGTAGCTCGGACATCCGCTGGGTGTGTTCGCGCTTCTCGTCGTCGTCCGCGAGCTTCTCGCGGAGCTTCTCGCGTTCGGCCTCCTTGTCAAACCCGTCGCTCATGCGCGGACGAACGTGACTCACGAGCAAAAGTCCGGTGGGCTCGGGACGGTCGGAATCGGTTGGCAGAGAAGACGACCTATTCCTCGGTCTTCGTGCGGTCGTCGGGGTCGAGCTCGTCGCGGTGGATCTTCGAGCCGTCCTGCGCGACCTGCCGGCCCAGCACCGCGCACTTTACGCGCATCGGAGAGATGTCGACGCCGAGCATCTCGGTGATGTCGTCGGTGTCGAGCGCGTCGAGCTCCTCGATGGACATCCCGTGGAGCCGCTCGGAGAGCATACTCGCGGAGGCCATGGAGATGGCGCAGCCGTCGCCGGTGAACCGCACCGCCTTGATCGTCTCGCCCGCGTCGTCGAGGGCGACCTGCATCTGGATCGTGTCGCCGCAGGAGGGGTTCTCGCCGACGTGAGTGAAGTCGGGGTCCTCGAGTTCCCCGTAGTTGCGCGGGTTCTTGTAGTGGTCGAGGATCTGCTGCCGGTACATGTCCGAGCCCAGTCCCATATTGGTCACGAATAGACCCGTGTGAGTCAAAAGGGTTCCGTCGATCCGCGGACACGAGCGCCCCGCCGGCCTACGCGAACAGGTCGCGCGCCTCACCGACAGCCTCGACCAAGGCGTCGATCTCCTCGACGGTGTTGTAGAGGTAGAAGGAGGCGCGCGCGGAGGCGGCGACGCCAAGCTCGTCGTGGAGTGGCTGGGTGCAGTGGTCGCCGGCACGGATCGCGACGCCGTAGTCGTTGAGGATGCTGGACAGATCGTGGGCGTGGACGCCCTCGACGTTGAACGCGACGAGACCGCCGCGGTCGTTGCCCGGCGGCCCGTAGATCTCCACGCCGCCGAGGTCAGTCAGCTCGTCGTACGCGTACTCCGCCAGCAGATCCTCGTGGGCCTGCACGTTCTGCATGCCGATCTCTTCCAGATACTCGATCGCGGCCGCGAAGGCGATCCCCTGCGCGATCGAAGGCGTGCCGGCCTCGAACTTCCACGGGAGGTCTTCCCACGTGGAGTCCGTAAAGGAGACGCGTCGGATCATGTCACCGCCGTAGAGGTACGGCTGCACCTCGTCGAGGATCTCCTCGCGGCCGTACAGCGCCCCGATACCGGTCGGGCCGCACATCTTGTGCCCGGAAAAGGCGAGGAAGTCCACGCCGAGGTCGTCGACGTCGACCGGCCGAGTCGGCACCGACTGCGCGCCGTCGGCGAAGACGTACGCGTCGTGGTCGTGCGCGAGGTCGGCCAGCTCCGAGATCGGATTGATCGTGCCCAGCGTGTTCGAGACGTGGACGACCGACACCATCTGCGTGTCGTCGTCGATGAGCTCCGCGGCGTGTTCCATGTCGAGCCGGCCCTCGTCGGTCACCTCGATGAACCGCACGTCGGCGCCGGTTCGCTTCCCGATCTGCTGCCACGTCACCAGCGACGCGTGGTGTTCCATCTGCGAGAGGACGACGTTGTCGCCCGGCCCGAGTTCTTCGAGCCCCCACGCGTATGCGACGAGGTTCATCGCCTCCGTGGTGTTTTTCGTGAAGACGATCTCCTCGCGGCCCGACGCGCCGATGAAGTCCGCGACGGTGTCGTGGGCCTCCTCGTAGGCGACGGAGGCCTCCTGACTCAGCTGATGGATCCCGCGGTGGACGTTGGCGTTGTAGCCGCGGTAGTAGTCCACAATCGTGTCGACGACCGGATCCGGCGTTTGCGAGGTCGCCGCGCTGTCGAGATAGACGAGCGGCGTGTCGTCGCCGGGACCCTCGCCGGGCGACTCCGGATCGCCGCCGACCAGCCGATCGAGGATCGGGAAGTCGGCGCGGACGGCCTCGACGTCGAACGGGTACTGTTCCTGAACTCCCATTACCCGGATCTGGGTCCCGAGCACTAACACACCTTCGGTCCGGTACGTGTTGCCAGTATCTGGGAGGCGAATCCGTATATAAATCGTCGTCCGGACGGTGAGACGGTTGGACAGCCTCGTCGGTCGATTGTAGTATTTGCGGCCGCTGGTGACGCGGTGGATTTTTCCAGCCATTCGGTCGGTCGTTTATAAATATGCGTCAGCGGATCGACGCCGATCCAGTCGCCGTCGCTGAGCGTGACGATACCCGGACGTCTTTCATAGCGGTAGCTTCCCGTGACAGGTGAAGACGATACCGCACTTACTGTGGAGAACTCTCTGCGCCGGGTGTTGTCGCCCACAGAAACTCCGTGTTACCTCGCTCTTTCAGTGTCGTTACGTCGAAACCGGCGTCGGTCAATCGTGAGATGACCTCGTCGACGTCGACGTGGTCAGTGTGGACCTCGATGAACAGTTCTCGGCACGAGTAGAGCGTTTCTTCACCCCCATCGAGTACCTGCAGTTCGGCACCTTCCACGTCGATTTTAGCGACGGTGGGCTGTGGGAGGTCTTCCTGTTGGACAATTGTGTCCACCCGCGTTACGGGGATTTCGGCGACATCGGTCGCGTCGTCCATGGGTACGACCGAGAACTCGCCGGTTCCAAGTTCTTGAGGGGACCGTCGTGGGTGGGCCAGTGATGCGGTCCCCTCGTAGTCAGCAACCGCAGTCTGATACACCGTAACGTCGATATCGTTTAAATCGACGTTTTCGCGCAGTCGAGTTGCCGTCCCTTCGTGCGGTTCAAACGCAACAACGCGGTCTGCGTGCTGACCAGCGAAACAGGTGTAGACACCGACATTTGCTCCGATATCATAGTACATCGTCGTCGGCTATCGATTCCAAGACCGCCTTCAGGATATCCGTCTCGTACATCAGCGTCTGAATCCGTCGAGACTCTCGACTCGTCCCGATATGAAATACCGCTTCGGTATCGTTGACGGTCTGATCGAGTGTCTCCACTTTAAAGAGCCAGCCCAGGAGCTGTTTCTGTGCTTCCGTACTGGACTGTTGTTCGGGGGAGGACGTGTCCACAATACGAACAACAACCGTTTCCCGACGCTTTGTTAGAAAGGACGTATTCGGAGAAATAGTGGCTTACTCTCTGGGACGGTGTTGGTCTACAGTGTCTTTGCGGAGTGCACCTCGAGCGTTCAGACGTACAAGTACGTTACCGTGCTTAAACGATAACGTGCCACACAGTCACCGACGCAGACCGGCCCCAGTTATAAATGGTCGTGTCGGCGTTCCGCGCTCCGTTCGTATTTCGACGCGACGACCGAACTAGTGCGCTTTTGAACGCGGAGGACCTCAGTCCGGGTATGACCGATACACTCAGGCTCGCTACGCGCGGGTCGGATCTGGCCCTCCGACAGGCCGGAACCGTCCGCGACGCGCTGTCGAGCCGCCGACGCGACGTGGAACTCCGACGCGTCGAGACCCGCGGCGACCAGATCCCCGACGAGATGATCCACCGCCTCGGCAAGACGGGGGCGTTCGTGCGAGCACTCGACGAGGAGGTACTCGGCGGCGACGCCGACCTCGCTGTCCACTCGCTGAAGGACGTGCCCACCGAGGGGATGGACGACATGGTGATCGCCGGCGTTCCCGAGCGCGCGCCCTCCGGCGACGTGCTCGTCCACCCCGACGGCCTCGGCATCGAGGACCTCCCGTCCGGCTCCGTCGTCGGGACCGGATCGCTCCGACGAACCGCACAGATCAAGGCCGCGCGACCGGACCTCGTCGTCGAGCCGCTGCGGGGCAACGTCGACACCCGGGTCGAGAAGCTGCTCGCGCCCGACCTGCAGGCGGAACACGAGCGGCGGTTGATCGCGTCCGGCGAGGCGAGCGCGGCGACGGCGGAAGGAAGCGACGATGACGACGCGGACGACGAGAGCGCCGACGCCGACGAGATCGACGAGGAGTTCGATCGCACCGTCGAGGAGTGGTTCGACTCGCTCTCGGACCTCGAGCGCTCGGCGATGGAGCGGAAGGTCGAGACGGAGTACGACGCCATCGTCCTCGCGGAGGCGGGGCTCCGGCGTTCGGAGCTGTTCTACGAGGTGCCGACGACCAGACTCCCCCGCGAGGAGTTCGTCCCCGCGGCCGGACAGGGCGCCATCGCCGTCACCGCGACCGACCCGGACGTGATCGAGGACGTGCGCTCCGCGGTCGACCACCCGCGGACCCGGGTAGCCGTCACCGTCGAGCGCACGATTCTCGGCGAACTCAACGGCGGCTGCGTCGCTCCGATCGGCGTCTCGGCGCTCGTACAGGGCGAGCACGTCCACACCCGCGTTCGCGTGCTCTCGACCGACGGCACCGAAGAGGTGGCCGACACCCGAGACCTCCCGATCCGGTCGCACGCGAAGGCCGCCGAGGAGTTCGCGGCGGACTTGGCCGACCGAGGAGCCGCCGAACTGATCGAGGCGGCGCGCGAGGAGACCCGCGCCGATGAAGAGGCCGACACCGATGAGTGAGGGAGACGGCGCCGCGGGCGACGGTGTCGGTACGGTCTACCTCGTCGGTTCCGGTCCGGGCGACCCGGACCTGCTGACGGTGCGGGCCGCCAAACTGATCGAGTTGGCCGACGTGGTCCTCCACGACAAGCTCCCCGGCCCGGAGATCCTCGGACGGATTCCGGAGGCGAAGCGCGAAGACGTGGGGAAGCGCGCCGGCGGCGAGTGGACCCCGCAGGAGTACACGAACCGGCGGCTGGTCGAACTGGCGCGCGAGGGGAAGTCGGTCGTCCGCCTGAAAGGCGGCGACCCGTTCGTTTTCGGTCGCGGCGGCGAGGAGGCCGAACACCTCGCGGAGGCCGGGATCCCCTTCGAGATCGTTCCCGGCGTCACCTCCGCGATCGCGGGTCCCGCGGTCGCCGGAATTCCGGTGACGCACCGCGACCACGCCTCCTCCGTCTCCTTCGTCACGGGCCACGAAGACCCGACGAAGGAGGAGTCGGCGGTCGACTGGGACGCGCTCGCGGCCACCGGCGGCACCATCGTCGTGTTGATGGGCGTCGGCAAGCTCCCGGCGTACACAGCCGAACTCCGCGACGCCGGCCTCGACGGTGACACTCCGGTCGCGCTGATCGAACGCGCGACGTGGCCCGACATGCGCGTCGCGACGGGCACGCTGGACACCATCGTCGAGGTCCGCGACGAGGCGGGGATCGAGCCGCCAGCGATCACCGTGATCGGCGACGTGGCCGCGACGCGCGAGCGGGTCGTCGAGTTCCTCGAAAACGACGATACGCAGGGTGACGACGAGTGAGCGACGGCAACTCCAATACCCCCCGCGTCGCCGTCTTCCGCCCCGCCGACGAGCGGATCGAGGACGCGAAGGCGCTGTTGGCGTCGCTCGGTGCCGACCCGGTGGCCGACCCGATGCTCGCGGTCGAGCCAACGGACGCGACGCCCGAGGATGCGCCGTACGTCGTCCTCACGAGCAAGACGGGCGTCGAACTCGCCGCCGAGGCGGGCTGGGAGCCCGGCGACGCGACCCTCGTCGCCATCGGCCCTGCGACCGCCGAGGCGGCGCGGGCGGCGGGCTGGACCGTCGACCTCGTGCCGGACGAGTACACCTCCGCCGGGTTGGTGGCGGCGCTGGAGGATCGCGTCGACGGCGAACACGTCGAGGTAGCGCGCTCGGACCACGGGAGCGACGTGCTCTTAGCGGGGCTCCGTGAAGCCGGCGCGACCGTGACCGAGACGGTGCTGTACCGGCTGACGCGCCCCTCGGACGCCGGCGAATCCGCGGCGATGGCCGCCGCGGGCGACCTCGACGCCGCCGCGTTCACTTCGTCGCTCACGGTGACGCACTTCCTCGACGCCGCGGCGGAACGCGGGGTCCGCGAGGCGGCGATCGAAGGGTTGAACGACGCCGTCGTGGGCGTAATCGGGCCGCCGACGGCGGAGACCGCCGCAGACAGTGGGATCGACGTCGACGTGGTCCCCGACGACGCCGACTTCGAGGCGCTCGCGCGAGCCGTCGCCGACGCGGTCGTCGAACGCTCCTCGGCGAAGCGGTAGGTTTCAGTACCGATACCGAGCCGGTTATCGGAGATCGTGTCCCGGAGATGCCGGGAAGTTCGAGATGATGAGAGTGGTTTTCGTGCGACCTCGATCTCGCTTATTTCTGCTCTGAATATCATATCCGATATCTAGGTGCGTACGTTTATTAGCCGACAGGTGAGAACGGTTAGCATGGAACCGAGCGACCGATGGTCGATCCGAGTCGACGACGGGGTGCTCGTCGTCGAATTTCCACACGGGACGGGCCTCTCGCCGTCAGACAGCGAGGCGCTGCTCGACCGGTGGCGGACGCTCGCAGTCGAGCGGCGGATCGACGCCGTCGTGCTCGTCGTGCGGACGTCGCGCCCCTGCTCGGACGCCGGCCGACAGATGCTTCGGCTCGCAGCGCAGGCCGCCGCCGCCCGCGGCGTCGGGCGGTTCGCGGTGGTCGCGGAGCGTCCCAAGCGGCGATACCTCGAACGGACGATGGACGTCAAGGGGATCGACGCCGAGCCGTTCAACGACGCCGCGACCGCAGTTCGATGGGCGAAGTGCCCATCGGAGCCGACCGCGTCCGTCGTCACCGAGTGAATCGGCGTCGCTGACAGCGTTATAACCAACAGCCGTGAGCAGCAGCCGCGCTACCGTCCGCTCTCGACTGCGACGTACATGTCTGTCGCCAGCCGCTCGGCGCGGTCGGCGTCGGCGGACTCGGCGTAGATCCGGATCTTCGGTTCGGTGCCGGAGGGGCGCACGAGCACCCACGCGTCCCCGTAGTCGAGACGGTAGCCGTCGGTGGTGTTCGGCTCCGCGTCCGCGGTCTCAACGTAAGCTCGCGCGGCTGACAGCATCTCGTCGCGCTCGTCGTCGTCCGCGTACTCGACGTTGCGCCGCACGAAGTGGTAGTCGGCGTAGGGGGCAACCACCTCGCTGACCGGGTCGCTGGCGGCCGCGAGCAGCTCAAGGAAGCGCGCGCCGATGTACGCACCGTCGCGCGAGAGCCGATACGGCGGGAAGAACACCCCGCCGTTCCCTTCGCCGGCGATGGGGACGTTCGTCCCCTCGTCGTGGAGGTCGCGCGTTCGCGTGATGATGTTCGTCGCTCCGATGGGGGTCAGCTCCAAGTCAGCATCGTTGGCGTTGCAGACATCGACGAGCCGCTGGGAGACGTTCACCGCGCTGACGACGGCATCACCGGGTTCGAGGCAGGCGTCTGCCATCACTGCGAACGAGGTGTCACCGTCGACGAACTCCCCGTTCTCGTCGACGAACACCGCTCGGTCCGCGTCGCCGTCGTGGGCGATCCCCACGTCGGCGTCGGTGGTCGCGACGAGCCGTTGAAGGTCGTCGAGGTTCTCCGGGACCGGCTCCGAATCCCGGCCGGGGAAGTGACCGTCCGGTGTCGCGTTCACGGTCAGCACCTCACAGCCGAGCTCTCGGTAGATCCGCGGCGACGACACTGACGCCGCGCCGTGGCCGGGGTCGACCGCGACCGTGAGGTTCGCGTCGGCGATCGCCTCGCGGTCGACCGCGTCGAGCAGCTGGTCGACGTAGTCGTCGACGGCGCACTCGACGCGGGTTGTAGCGCCCGCGTTCCGCCAGTCGGCGTGGTCGTACTCGTCGTCGAGGACGCGACGTTCGACGCGTTCGAGCACGTCGACCGACAGCTCCACGCCGTCGTCGCCGACGAGCTTGATCCCGTTGAACTCCGGCGGGTTGTGCGAGGCCGTGACGAGGACACAGGGAATGCCGGCCGACTCGCAGTAGTTGCCGACCGCTGGCGTCGGGACGACGCCGAGCCGGTCGACGTCGCAGCCGACCGCGGCCAGCCCGCTCGCAGCGGCGTTGGCGAACAGCTCGCCGGTGGTACGGGTGTCGCGGGCGACGGCGACCCGGTCGGCGTCCCAGGTCGTGCCGGCGGCCTTCGCGATTCCGAGGACGAGTTCCGGCGTGAGATACCGGAGCGCGACCCCGCGAATGCCGCTAGATCCGAACAGCTCCATGAGCGATCATGCGCCGGCCGACGGGAAAGCGGTTCCGAACCGGGGCGGGCGGGATGCATGCTGACACGGGCGGAGCCGACGCGTGCGGTTCAAACCGGCCGCACCCCAACGGGTCGCATGGAGCGCACGCGACGTGATCTGTTGGCGACGAGCGCGGCGACCCTCACGGCCGCCGGCTCGGTCGGGGTCGCGGGGTGTCTCGACTTCGCCGCGGGCGACGGCCCGCAGGGCCCCGAGGGGGTCCCAGAGACCCTGACCTGCGAGGACGACTCGTTCGTCCGGCTGACAGCCCCCTTCGACGAACCGGTCGAGGGGACTATCGTCGACGCCGCCGGGACGCGGTTCGAACTGGCGACGGAGGGGAACGCCGAGACGTACGGCCAGTCGATGCGGCTCGTGTTCCGCAACACCGGCGACGAGCCGGCGACGGTCCTCGGCAAACACGCCTACTCGCTCCAGCGCGAGACGGGCGAGGGGTGGCTCGACATCCGCGGGTCGCCCGCGGGCGAGGCAGTCGAGCTTCCTCAAGCCGAGGAGACGTTCGACGCGGGCAGCGCGTACATCTGGTCGATCGACCTCGAAGAGGCGGCGATCGCGTCGGCGGTCCCCGATCGGGATCTGGCGGTGTGCCCGCCGCTCGGGGCCGGTACGTACCGGTTCGTCTACTGGGGGATCCCGGACGGCCCGCCGCTGGGTGCCAAGTTCAAGCTGGTCGGGTAATCCGATGAAAAAGCGACGAGCCTTCTAGAACGCGGTCCATTCGGAGGGCTTCCCGACCCGGCCGCGGACGCGGAACTCTCGGTCGTCTCCCTCGACGCGGGTCTCGACGACCACGTCGAACGGCTCGTGGAGGGTATTGACCACCTGCTCGTCGTGGGCGGCCGAGTTGACCACGCCGACGAACGGCCATCCCTCCCCGGACGTCTGGGAGGTCATGACGCGAGTGAACCGGTAGATCCGCTCCGGATCCCAGTACATCAATAGCTGGGACAGCGAGTAGACGCCGACGGCGCGGTCGCGGCCGGCCGAGGACTCGACGACGTCGGTGAACTTGATCCCGATATCGGTAAGGTTGCCAGCGCTGGCGACGTACTTCGTCGTCGGCGTGTCGTCGCGTTTATCGCCCTGCTCGTGGGTGATGCAGTCGATGACGATCACGTCGTCGCCGTCACGGCCGGTGATCGTCTCGTAATCCTGTCGGATCTTCTCCGCGGTACGGCCGGTAGAGATGACGACCGGCCCGGTCGACCACTCGGCGAGCAGTCGGTTGAACAGATCATACTTCCCGCTCATCGGCGGCCCGGTGACGAGCACGCTGTCGGCGTCGCGGACAGCGTCGGGAAGTACGGTCATGTGTCTGGCTTGAGAGGGTATCGGGTAAAACCCTTCCGAGGGGTCACTTCCGGAGCATCGACGGGAGGTCGAGCGACGACGGGGGGCCCTCGCGGGGGCGCCTCGTGAGTGTCAGTTCCGTTATCGCTCCGGGGAGGGCGGCCGATACGGGCGATCCTCGGGGAGAGCCAGCGCCGTCGACGAGTTGGTCCCAGACCGCCTCGGCGTCGGCGGCCTCGGTGGTGGCTTCGAGCGCCTTGGTCCGCCCCTCGTCGTACGCGAGTTCGATCAGGCTCCGGTCGTACGCGTTCCCGAAGGCGTCGAGGACGCGGTCGAGTTCTGCCGGCCGCTCGCTGCCGACGCCGTCGGCGACGCCGAGCGCGAACGCGCGCTCGACCGCCTCCTCGCGGGTAAGCTCGTCCCACTCCGTGCCGAAGGTCCGGTCGTACATCAGTGGCTCACCGTCGCGGCCGAGCCGACCCGAAGCCCGCCGTCGGTGAACTCGATACCCTGAATATCGGTGTCGACATCGGTTCCGCGCATCTTCAGCACCTGGATCCCGCGCTGCATCCCGCCGTCTTCGAGGTAGTTGTGCATGAAGACGACGCCGTGCGCGAGGTAGTGCTCCTCCGAGTAGGCGCTCGGGTCGGTCATCTCCGAGATGAGCAGGGTGGTCGCGTCGGTCCGCTTCAGGGAGGAGAGCAGCTGGATCATCGTGTCCTCGTCGTCGTCGAGCAGGAACCGCAACAGCATGGTGGAGTCGAAGACGACCCGGTCGATATCGCGGGAGTTGATGAAGCCGGTGAGCCGGTTCGTCACGCCGGAGTGGTCCCGCCGTTCGCCCGGCAAGCCGAAGAACCGCCGGCCGTCCGAGGAGAAGGAGTCGAGGAAGGTGATCCGGTCGCTGTCGAGCGCGCGGTCGAACCCGAAGTCGTACCCGCCCATGTCGCGACGGATCCCCTCCTTCGTCTCGTGCATGCTGACGTACAGCACGTCTTCACCGTTGCGGGCGCCCTGCGCGGCGAACTGCGAGCAGAACGTCGTTTTCCCGCTGCCGGGGGGGCCGCTGACAACGTACAGGCGATTCTCCGGGAAGCCGCCGTCGACGAGAGCGTCGAACCCGGGAACGCCGCTTGAGGCGCGCATACCGATCGACTTGTCGGTAATCAGATAAGGGTTGCCTCCCGGTTCTCACGGGTGAGAACGATCGCGAACGATTTCGAGACGGCACGCGAGCGACCGATGGCCGGCCGCCGGCGACCGACGCGCTACGCTTCGGCCTCTTCGCCCTCTGCGCCGAGCTCGGCGGCGTCGAGATCTCCGATCTCCTCGACATCGGGGGAGACCCAGACCACGAAGCGGTCGTCGGACTTGACGATCCCGTTTACCCCCTTGTCGTCGACGGTCGTCGCCTGATCGACGTCTTCCGGAGCCACATCGCGGACCTGGAACACCTCGTCGACCATCCAGCCGACGGTGCCGCCCTCGTCGATCTCGTCGTCGTCGAACACGACGATCCGCTCGCGGGGGCCCTCCTCATCGATCGCGAAGAGCGTCTTCGGGTCGACGATCGTCGTCGTGCGTCCTCGCAGGTCCATCACACCCTCGACGTGGTCGGGGGAGTTGGGAATGCGCGTGAGTTCGCCGGCGTCGACGATCTCGTCGATGACCCCAATATCCAGACAGTACGTCCCGTCGCCCAGCCCGAACTCCAGTACCTTCGTGGGTTCGGCGTCCGTCTCGATGGCTGCCATGAGAACCTCTGCGGCGAAGATACCAATAACCGTGTCCCCTGAATTATCAGGTGTGATTACCGGGTCCGTGGATTTATGCTGATTCTGGGCCCGCTTCCGCACATGAGTAGGACGACGGATCGGCGAGGCGGTCGCGACGACTCCTTGCGGGTAGTTGTCGTCGACGACTCGCCGTTCATGCGAGGGTTGATCTCCGATCTCTTGACCGACGCGGGGGTCGCGGTCGTCGGCGAGGCGGGCGACGGCGCCGAGGCGCTGTCGGTGGTCGCCGAGACGCGTCCGGATGTTGTGACGATGGACGTCGAGATGCCGGGGATGGGCGGGCTCGAAGCCGTGGAACGGCTGATGGACGAGACGCCGACGCCCGTGCTGATGCTCTCGGCGCACACTGCCGAGGGCGCCGAGGTGACGTTTGAGGCGCTCGAACGCGGCGCGGTCGACTTCTTCTCGAAGCCCGGCGGCGAGGTGTCGACCGGGGTCTCCCGCGAGTCGGATCGGCTCGTCGAGGCCGTCCGGTCGGTCGCGGACGCCGACCTCGACGCGGCGACCCGCGACCGACGCGAGCGCGAGGCCGCCGACAGCGACCAGAATGCGACGATCTCCAGAGTGTCGACCACCTCGACGCCGCCCGCGACCACTGAGATCGACGGCCCGCTGACGGTCGTGATCGGCGCATCGACCGGTGGACCGAACGCGGTCGAGCGCGTCATGTCGGCGCTGCCGATGGCCGACTGCCGGGTTGTCATCGTCCAGCATATGCCGGAGGCGTTTACCGCGCGGTTCGCCGACCGACTCGACGAGGCCTCGGCGTACGACGTGCGCGAGGCGAGCGACGGCGCTCGGATCGGCTCCGGTGAGGCGCTCGTCGCCCGCGGCGGAAGCCACACCCGGATCGACAGCTACCGGTCGGGCCGGCTCCGCGTCAAGCTCGACGAAGACGACTCGCAATCGGTCACGCCCGCCGCCGACGTGACGATGCGCTCTGCGGCCGCAGTCGTCGACGGCCCACTTGTGGGCGTCGTGTTGACCGGAATGGGTGCCGACGCCTCAGAAGGGATCCGAGCGATGGCCGACGCCGGCGCGCGGACGATCGCACAGAGCGAGGACACCTGCGTCATTTACGGGATGCCGAAGCGCGCGGTCGAGACGGGCGGCATCGGCGAGATACACGACCTCGACGACGTGGCCGGCGCGATCGTGGGGGGTGAGGCCTGATGGACTCGCACCGCGCCGCGTTCGTCGCCGAGGCGGAAGACGGGATCACCGACCTGAACAACGCTCTCCTCGCCTTGGAGGCCGACCCCGAGGACGCCGAGGCGATGGACGACGTGTTCCGCGTCGCCCACACGCTGAAGGGCAACGCCGCGGCGATGGGCTACGAAGGCGTCTCCGACTTCGGACACGCCCTCGAAGACCTGCTCGACGCGGTCCGGCAGGGCGACCGCGAGGTGACGCCCGAGCTGATGGACCTGCTCTTCGAGGGGGTCGACACCGTCGAGGCGATGGTGTCGGAGATCGCCGACACGGGCGACGTGTCGACCGACCCCTCCGATCTGGAGGGCCGCCTCCGCGAGATGGAGGAACACGGGACCGTCGGCGGCGAGGACGGAGACGGCGACGCCGACTCCGGTACCGACGCCAGCGATGCCGACGATGCTGACGCAGACGGCGGCGACGAGGACGGTGGCGTCAACGAGGCCTCCGCCGATGAGGACCCCGAGAGCAGCGAGGACGACGCGGAGGATATCTCTGTCCCCGAACTCCCCGACGCGGCGGCCGCCCTCGACGACCCGGTCGTGTACGCAGACGTGACGATCGGCGAGGCCGCGATGGCGGGCGTCGACGCGGCGCTCGTGTTGCAGGCGCTCGACGGTCAGTTCGGCGAGTACGTCACGGTTCCCGGCCCCGAAGCGCTGGAAGACGGAGAGTACGACGAGCGGTTCGACGTCTTCGTCGCCGACGCCGACCCCGGGGTCGTCGCCGAGGGGCTTGGCGCGCTCACGCAGGTCGAGTCGATCGCGACGGGCCTCGTCGAAGATGGCGAAGATGGCGAAGATGTCGAACATGGCGAACATGGCGAAGATGGCGAAGATGGCGAAGATGGCGACGCAGTCGACGACGGCTCCGAAGCGGCTGTAGGTGTCGGCGGTGCCGACGACGCAGACGATGCGAACGAGAGCGCCAAAGACGACTCCTCGTCCAACTCCAAATCCGACTCTAACTCCGGTGACGAGATCAAGTCCATCCGGGTCGACGTCGATCAGGTCGACGAGCTGTACGGGCTCGTCGAGCAGCTGGTGACGAGCCGGATCAAGCTCCGGCGGGAACTGGAGGCGACCGACGCTCAGTCGGACACCTTAGACGAGCTCGATAAGCTCGCGTCCAGCCTGCAGGACACGGCGATGGACATGCGCCTTATTCCGTTCTCGCAGGTGTCGGACTCGTTCCCGCGGCTCGTCCGCGACATCTCGCGAGACCTGGGCAAGCGGATCGACTTCGAGATCGAGGGTGACGACGTGGAACTCGACCGAACCATCCTCACGGAGATGCGCGACCCGCTCGTCCACGTCCTGCGGAACGCGGTCGACCACGGGATCGAGACCCCCGAGGAGCGCGAGGTCGCCGGGAAAGAGCCGACTGGACACGTCAGACTCACGGCCGAACGCGAGCGCGACCACGTCATCATCGAGGTGGCCGACGACGGCGGGGGGCTCGATCCCGACCAGCTCCGCGAGAAGGCGGTCGACGAGGGCGTCAAGAGCCGCGAGGCGGTCGAGGCGATGGAGAACGAGGAGGTGTACGACCTCGTCTTCCACCCCGGCTTCTCCACCGCGGAGGAGGTGACCGACGTCTCCGGGCGCGGCGTTGGGATGGACGTGGTCCGGACGACCGCCCGCGACCTCGACGGCTCCGTCTCAGTCGAGAGTGAACCGGGCGAGGGAACAACGGTCCAGTTCCGGCTCCCGGTCACCGTCGCCATCGTGAAGGTGATGTTCGTCGACGTGGGCGGCACGGAGTACGGGATCCCGATCAAGTCGATCGCCGAGGTCGCCCGCGCGGACGATGTAGAAGAGGTCCACGGCGACGAGATCGTCCGCCACGAGGACGATCTCTACCCCGTGATCCGACTGAACGAGCGGCTCGCGAACGGCGGCGCTACGGCGGCCGGGCCGGGAGACGACGATCCCACAGACGGCGACGCCGCCGGAGGTGACGCCGCGGCCGCGACGACCGACGGCGGCGTGACCGACGAGGGGATGCTCGTGCGGATCCGGGAGGAGACGCGGCAGGTTGCGCTCCACTGCGACGCCGTGCTCGATCAGGAGGAAGTGGTCGTGAAACCGCTCGATGGGCCGTTGTCGGGAACACCGGGGCTCAGCGGCACGGCGGTCCTCGGCGATGGCGATGTCGTGGCCGTCCTCGACGTGGTGAGCCTATGAGCGGCGAGAGCGAGACGCCCTTCGAGGGCGTCCTCAGGCAGATAAACGACACCGTGCCGTTCGAGCCCGGGTACTACAACGAGTCGTACCTTGACCGCCGGATCACCGCCCGGATGCGCCGGCGCGACACCGAGTCGCACACCGAGTACGAGCGGCTGCTCCGGGAGGACGACGGCGAGCGCGAGGCGCTGATGGACGCGCTCACGATCAACGTGACGGAGTTCTTCCGCAACCCGGAGATGTGGGACGCGCTCCGCGGCGTGCTCCGCGAGCGGACGAGCGAACAGCGCCGGGTCCGCGTCTGGTCGGCTCCCTCGGCGGACGGTCGGGAGCCGTACTCGGTCGCGATGTTGGCCTGCGACGACCCCGAGATCGACGAGTCACGCGTCGAGGTGCTCGGCTCCGATATCAGCGAGGAGGCGCTCGACAGCGCCCGCGAGGGCGTCTACCACACTACCCGCACGACCGACATCGCCGAGGAGCTGGAGCCGCTCTCGGACCCTGACCGCTACGTCGAGCGCGACGAGGACGCGTTTCGGGTGCGCTCGGAAGTCCAGCGGCTCGTCGACTTCGAGGCGCACGACCTGATCCGCGATGGCGCCCGCGATCCCTTCGACGTGGTGTTGTGCCGCAACCTGCTGATCTACATCGACGTCGACCACAAGGGGGCGCTGTTCGACACGCTCGAAGCGTCGCTCGCGGACGACGGTGTGCTCGTGCTCGGCATGACCGAGAGCGTCCCGCCGGACCGCTCGGACAGGTACGAGCCGATCGACAAGCGCCGACGGGTGTTTCGGAGGGTCTGATGTCGCTGTACCAGCACGCGCGAGATGGGAACGCCGAGCGGCTCAGAGACGCCATGGGCAGCGACAGCGCCGCGGTCCGGAAGCGTGCGGCCGAGTTCCTCGGCGAGGTCGCCGACCACGGCGACCAGCCGTCTATCGACGTACTCCTGCGCGCCGCGACCGGGGACGAGGACGCACAGGTCCGCGGGGGCGCTGTCGATGCGCTCGACGAGATCGGTGAGGCGGCGCTCGAACAGCTCCTCTCGGAGCTCACCGGCACCAAAGGGTCCGAGGCGGAGTGGGTCACCGCCCGGAAGTTCGCCCGCGCGCTGCAGGCCGACCGCCCGGAGCTACGGATGGCCGCCGCCAACGCGCTCGGCCGACTCGACGACGGGAGCGGTCTCCAGCACCTCGTCGAGGCGCTCGACGACGAGGACGCCCGCGTCAGGCTCCGGGCGTGTCAGGCCTGCGGGACCTTCGCCGATCCGCGTGCAATCCCCGGGCTGACCGAGCGGCTCGACGACGAGCCGCGAGTCCGGCGGGCCGCCGCCAACGCCCTCGGAAACATCGGTACCGATCGGGCGCTTTCTCCCCTCCTGGACCTGCTCGACGACGCCGACGAGTCACTCCGGCGCATCGCCGCCGGCGCGCTCGGGAAGGCGAACAACCCCGAGCCGGTCGAGCCGCTGGCGCGCGCGCTCGGCGACGAGAGCGCGGTAGTGCGCAACGCCGCGGTGTACTCGATCATCGAGCTGCTCTCGAACGTACCGACTCAGCAGAGCCACGCGGTCCGCGATCGAGTCGTCTCCGAGCTGAAGCAGGCCGACGACGAGACGGTCGTCGAGCCGCTGGTAGAGATCCTCACAGACGGCCAACAGAGCCGCCAGCGACGGAACGCGGCGTGGATCCTCGGCCGCGTCGCAGAACGGGAGTCGACGGTCGCAGTCGAGGCGCTCGCGGACGCGCTCGCGGACGACGACGCGCAGACCGCGCAGTTCGCGGCCACCAGCCTCAAGAGCCTCGGCGGGCCGATCGTCGAGGACCGCCTCCTCGACCGGCTCGGAACCGAACACCCCGAGGACGCCCGGGCGAAGGCGGTGTTCGTGCTCGGTCAGGTGGGTGGACAGGAGACGCTCAACCGGCTCGAAGAGTTCACTGACGACGAGAGCCCTGCGGTCCGGAAGCGGGTGTTCTCGGCAGTCTCGAAGCTCCGGGCCGGGGGTCCGTAAATGTCCGACAGCGACGGCGAGTACAAGGTGACAGACACCCAGGGACGGTTCGCGGTCGCCGTCCGCGAGGGACGGAAGGTGAGCGACGTCTCGTGGACGCCGGGCCGGGTGCTCCTCTCGAACCGGCGGCTGATCCTCGCGGGCAACGACGGAAAGCGCACGATCCCCCTCTCGAAGCTTCGGGGGCTGGGGGGGCGCCACGACGCCAACCAGTCGGTCGCGCGGGTCTCCAACTACGTCAGCTTCGACCTCGGCGATCAGGTGCTGATCGTCGCTGCCTCGGATCACGAGGCGTTCGAGCGCGACGTGTACCGAGCGCTGCTCGACCAGCGAACGGTAACCGCGAAACACCCCGCGATCGAGGGCGGCGTCGTTCAGGAGACCGAGTGGGAGCAGGCGCGGGTGAAGATCGACGAGAACGGGCTCAACGCGGCCTTGGAGAGCGGCGCGTTCGTGAAGTTCGACCTCGACGACATCAGCGGACTCGACGCCGCGAAACGCACCGTCAACGGCGAGAAGAAGCCCGTGATAGAGGTGTCACACACCGACGACGAGGGGACGAGCATCGAGACCCACATCGCCGGCGACCCCAACCGGATGCGGTTCGTCGAGGCGTGGCTCCAGAAAGGCGAAGAGCGCAGTTCGACGAACGTTGACCTCTCCAGCCGTGACCGGGAGGTGTTGATGGCGCTGTACTCCGGCGTCTCACCGTTCGAGATCCCGTCGTTCCTCGGAATGGAGGTTGACGGAGTCGAGGAGACGTTCGAGCGACTGATCGATCTCGAAGTGGTCGAAGAGGTGCGGGTGCGTCGCGAGGTGGCGTTGAACTCTCGCGGCCGCAACATCGCCAGTGAGGCGATGAACGAGCAGTAGACGGTCCGATATCTCACTGGCGGGCCGAATGGCGAACAGCCGGCGCAGCCGCTTCCCCGCGGCGGTGCGCCGGGCTCCCGCCTCGGCCGCCACGGACGACGACTCAGTTCACGGGCGCGATGGCCGCGTCATCGGTGATAAGCGGTAGGTTCGTCGGGAAAGTTCCGTGCCGTCGTCGAACCACTCTTAAGTCACAGCCCGACAGAGACGACCCATGAGCTACGAGGCGGTGTTCTTCGACCTCGATAACACCCTGTACCCGTACGCCCCCTGCAACGAGGCGGGCAAGCAGGCCGCCCTCGCGGCGTTCCGCGAGCGCGGGTACGAGATGGACCGCGAGACGTTCGACGAGCTGTACGCGGCCGGGCGTCGGGAGGCGAAACGCGAGACCCGCGGCACCGCGGCCTCCCACGACCGGCACATCTACTTTAAGCGCGCACTCCGGGAGTACGCCGGCGAACGCGACGCCGCTGACGCGCTCGCGATCGGCGACGCGTACTGGGAGGGGTACGCGAGCCAGATGGAGCTGTGTGACGGAGTCGAGCGCGTCTTCGACGCGCTCACCGAGGCGGGGACAGATGTCGCAATCGTGACCAACCTCACTACCCGCGTCCAGCTACAGAAGCTCTCGCGGCTCGCGATCGACGACCGGATCGACCGGCTGGTCACCTCCGAGGAGGTCGGCCGCGAGAAGCCGAGCGCGATCCCCTTCACGACCGCGCTCGCGGCGTTCGATCGCCGACCGAGCGAGGCGCTCATGGTCGGCGACAACGTCGACGCCGACGTGGCCGGCGCGAACGCGGTCGGGATGGACACGGCGCTGTTCGTCGCCGACGGCGACGCGCCCGCCGACGCGGAGCTCCCTGAGCAACGGCGCCCAGACTACCGGCCGGACACGTTCGGCGACCTGACGGAGGTGGCGGCATGAGCCGAGAGGATCCCGATTTTGACGCCAACGCCAATCCCGACCTCCTGCGCGACGCCCGCGGGGCGGTCGTGGAGTACGCACCGGCGCTCGCGGACCTGACGCCCGGGCGGACCGGGAACCTGAGCGTCCGCGAGGGCGACGCGGTCGCGGTGACGCCGACTGGAGTCCCGTACGACTCCTTCGACGCGACCGACGTGCCGGTGGTCTCGCTGGAGGGCGAGCGCCTGGCGGGCCGGATGGCCCCGTCGAGCGAGGTGCCGATGCACACGGGCATTTATAAGCACGACCGACCGGGCGCGATCGTTCACACCCACTCGCCGTGGGCGACGACGATGGCGACGCTCCACCGGAAGCTCCCGCCCGTTCACTACATGATCGCGGCCGTGGGGCGGGAGGTTCCGCTGGCCGACTACGCGCCATACGGCACCGAAGAGCTGGCCGCGAACGTGGTGGCTGCGATGGCCGAGGCCGACTCCGACGCCGCGATCCTCGCAAACCACGGGCTCGTCGTCACCGGGCCGGACATCGAGACGGCGGTCGAGAACACCCACCACGTCGAGGACCTCTGCCGGCTCTACCTCCGGGCGTCGGCGGTCGGCGAGCCGCACGTGCTCTCCGACGAGCAGATGGCGACCGTCGAGGAGCGGTTCGAGAGCTACGGCCAGCAGCCGAACGACGACTCGTAGCTGGGGACAAGGGGCGGACGCTGCCGGCCCGGTGTGCCGGTCACTTCCCGCCCGGTTTTATAAATACCGGGCCGGCTACTGGATCGGTATGACCGACACAGAGCCGGCGGCCCCGGTCCGGGAGACCGCCGAATCGATCGCGACGATGGAGATCCGCGGCGCGGCGACCATCGCGTCCGCGGCCGCGGAGGCGCTCGCCGAGCAGGCCGAGGCGGCGGCCGCGTCCGGCGAGACCGCGAGCGACCCCGCCGCCTTCCGCGCGTCGATGCGCGCCGCGGGCCGATCTCTCCGCGAAACCCGACCGACCGCCGTGTCGCTGCCGAACGCGCTCCGCTACGTCCTCCAGCGAATGGAGGGGGAGACGGTCGACGAGCTGCGCCGCAGCGTCGTCGACGCGACCGAGGCGTTCGTCCGCCAGCTCGACCGCGCGCAGGACGACCTCGGACAGGTCGGCGCGAACCGCCTCGCCGACGGCGACACGGTGATGACCCACTGTCACTCGACGGACGCGCTCGCGTGCATCGAGGCGGCCGTCGAGCAGGGGAAGTCGATCTCGGCGGTCGTCAAGGAGACCCGTCCGCGCCAGCAGGGCCACATCACCGCCGAACAGCTCCGCGACGCCGGCGTCCCCGTTACCCTGATCGTCGACTCCGCGGCGCGACGGTACCTCGACGAGGTCGACCACGTCGTCGTCGGCGCCGACTCGATCGCCGCGGACGGCGGCGTGATCAACAAGATCGGCACGTCGGGACTCGCGGTCAACGCCCGCGAGCGAGGGGTCCCGATCATGACCGCCGCTCAGACGATCAAGCTCCACCCGGAGACGCTAACGGGCCACACCGTCGAGATCGAGATGCGCGACGAAAGCGAGGTGATCGGTTCCGAGGCCCGCGAGGAGATCGGCGAGATCGCAGTCGAGAATCCGGCGTTCGACGTGACGCCGCCGCGGTACATGGATGCGATTGTCACCGAACACGGCCAGTTCCCGCCCGAGAGCATCGTGGCGCTGATGCGGGAGCTGTTCGGCGAGGGCGCCGCCGAGCCGTGGGCCGAACCATGAGCGGACGCGACGGTGACGGCCCCGGGACCGACGGCGACGACCGCAGGTCTGACGGCTGGGAGGAAGAGCTCGCGGAGTGGGACGAAGAGGTCTCCGAGTGGGAGGCCGGCGAGGGGGACGACGAGAGAGACGAGGCTCTCGACGGCGACTCAGACACCGACGACCCTGTCGACGACGATCCCGATCTGGAACCGGAGTCCGCCAGCCACGTTCCGAAGGTTGTCTCGGCCGGCCACATCAACTGGGATGTGACGATCCACGTCGACGAGCTGCCGGAGCCGGACGGAGAGACCCGGATCGACTTACTCGAACAGTCCGGCGGCGGCAGCGCCGCGAACGTCGCAGTCGGGCTCGTGGGACTCGGCGGCCAGTCGGTCGTCTACGGGAGCGTCGGCGGCGACGAGTCGGGCGCGCTGGCGCTCCGCGAACTCGCGAGCGCCGGCGTCGACCCCGGACAGGTCCTCGTCGACGCGGACGAGCCGACCTCGGTGAAGTACGCGATCGTCGACGGCAGCGGCGAGCTGTTGATGTTGGCGAACGACGGCGCTAACGAGTCGTTCACCGCGGCCGAGCTCGACCGCGACACGCTGGCGGCGGCCGACCACCTCCACCTCACCGGCCAGCAGCCGGGGACCGCGGCCGCGCTTGCGACCGCCGCCGGCGAGGCCGGAACGACGCGGAGCTTCGATCCGGGGCGTCGCGTGGGCGACCGCGAGTTCGAGGCCGCGCTCCACGCCACGGACGTGCTCTTCGTGAACGCCCCGGAGGCGGACGCGCTCGCCGACTCGACCGACATCGATCCATGGGAGCCCGACGACCGCGTCGTCGCGATCAAGCTCGGCGAGGAGGGCGCAACCGTTCGGACCCCTCACGGCGACGTGTCCCACCCCGGCTTCGACATCGACGCGGTCGATACCGTCGGGGCCGGCGACGCGTTCGCGGCCGGCTTCCTCGGCGCCGCCCTCCGCGATCCCGAGATCGCCGGTAACGGGTTCTCCCACGACCCCCGCGACTATCAGGTGCCGCTACTCGTCGGCAACGCCTGCGGCGCAATCGCGGCCGAGACGGTGACTGCCCGTGCGGAACTCTCGTGGGACCGCGTCCGCTCGATGATGGGCGAGTCACCCGAGTCGGACCTGCTGATCGAGATCCGGGCCTGAAGCAACCCGAACCCGGACCGCGCTAGCCGACGTAGTCGAACGCCACCGCGATGTCGGCGGCGCCGAAGAAGACGAACCGGTAGCGACCCGGCCGGAGGTCGGGACAGACCCGCAGCCCGTCGGGCTGGTTCTCCTCGGCGACGAGCCCCGACTCGGTCATCGTGAACTCCCACACGACGGTCTCGCCGGGTGGGTGGGCGATCGCCTCGTCGGTGTAGTCGAACTGGCCGTCGTCCCCGCCGCGGACATCGGTCCACCCCTCCTCAGTCAACACCTCGACGTTGTATTTCCCGTGATTGCCGACGGACACCTCTCGGTTCGAGACGTTGGTCAGCTCGATCCGCACGTCGTCGCCGCGCTCGAACGTCAGCGCCTCCGCGGGGTCGTCGCCGTCGTAGGCGGGGTTCACGACGCGGAGTTCGAGTGCTCCGTCGCCGTTATCGCCGACGCGGCCGCCGGATTCCCACGATACGCCCTCGGAGTAGGCGGCGGGATGGCGCTCGAAGGAGTCGTCCTCGCAGTCGAGCGCCGCGGGCACGGTCCGGGGGTCGCCGTCGGGCCTACCGAACCCGTCGAGCGCGTCAGGGTCGCGGATGCCTTCGTCGCCGGTCAGCTCCGCGGTCTCGCCCCAACCGTTCGTTACCGACAGCCGGAGCGAATCCGGCAGCGGGTCGGCGGTAACCCGGAGCAGCGCGGCCGAGTAGGTGATCGCCTCGCCGCAGAGCTCGTCGTCCGCGGCGGTGCTCTCGACGGTCGCGCTGGCGACGAGCGTCCCGTCCTCGACGCCGATGTCGGCGAAGGTGATCTGACTGTAGCAGGTCGTCGGCCCGACCGATTCGACGTACGCGAGCACGGACGACGAGAAGTCGGTCGCCTCGACGAATTCCCCTACCTCCGCGGAGGCGTCGTCGAACAGCCACCGAATCTCGTCCTCGTCGGTGAACAACGTGCAGAAGCCGCGCCGCGACTCACGGTCCCACGCCGGGCCGGAGAGCGCGGCGCCGACCTGCTGGACTTCGGTTTCGGGAGCGCCGTCACTGCCGTCTCCCACGTCACCGCCGTCGCTCCCGTCGGTGCCGTCGCCGCTTCCCGGGTCGCCCTCGGTCGTGCAGCCGGCGAGCGCGGCGACGCTCCCGCCGCCGAGGCCGTACAGGACCGTTCGCCGTGTGCGTCGAATCATGGCCGTCACTACGCGGGGCGCGCATAAGGGTTTCCCGTAGGCACGAACGCTTCCCGGTGTTACGCCGGTCGATTTTTCCCTTGCGGCGTCCGGAACAGGTCGGCGAGGGCGTCGGCATCGGTGTCGCCCGCTTCCCCGTCGCGGTCGAGGTCGGCCGCGAGTCCGAGTGCGAGCGCGATCCGCGCCTTCGACGCCGGGAGGGGGCCGGCGAACGTCACACCGTGCTCCGCCAGCGTGACCGCGCCGCCGGGCGTCCCGTACACCGGTTCGGTGGGACCCGCTGGAGGACGACCGGCGACGACCACGGGGACCTCCGGGAGGACGTCAGCCACGGCGTCGCCGATCGCGGCGGTCGCGTTGCCGAGGCCGGTTCCCTCGATCACGAGCCCGCAGACGCCCGCGTCGACCGCGCGCTCGACCGCGCCCGCACTGACCCCCGTCCCCGAGTGGATCACGGGCACCTCGGGGACGACATCGGCGCTCTCGATGCCATCGACGAGCGGGTCGATGTCGACTCCGCGCCGCGGCTCGCGGACGAGCCTCGACCCGGCGCGGGTGACCGTCGCCACCGGCCCTGTCCCGGGCGAGGTCATCGTCGAGAGCGCGTTGCTGTGGCCCTTGACCACGTCGCGGGCGGCGTGGATCTCGTCGTCGAACGCGACGTGGACCCCCGGCGCGAATCGATCGTCTGCGGCGGCCCGGACCGCGAGCGTCAGGTTCGCGGGCACGTCGCTGGAGGGCTCGTCGAGTCGGCGCTGGGCCCCCGTGACGACCACCGGTGCGGGAAGGTCGGTGAGCAGGTCGAGCGCGAACGCGGTATCGGCGAGGGTGTCGGTCCCGTGAGTGACGACGACACCGTCGGCGCCGTCCGCGACCGCCTCTCGCGCCGCGGTCGCGGTCGCGAGCACGTCGCGCCACCGCACGTCGAACCCGGGCTGCGAGCAGACCTCGCGAGCGCTCACGGCCGCGTACCGCTCGATGCCCGGCACTGCCGCGACGAGGTCGTCGCCGGTCTTTGCCGGCGCCGCGCCACCGTCGTCCGGCTCGGACGCGATGGTGCCGCCGCAGGCGACGACGGTAACGCGAGGATTCGCTCCGCCGGCGATCGCGGTCCGTCTCCCGTCGGGTGCCTCGCGGTCCGTGGTCGGCTCCGTGTCTGTCATACCTGTCGGTACGTTCGGAAGAACAAAGCGGTTGGTCCCCGGCAGCCGCGCGACTCGCCGCGCTGGCGGGGGTGACCCGCGGCGATCTGCGGCGATCGTCGATTGCAGCTGAAAAAAGATAAGAGGGCCGTATAAACGGTTAAATCGTTTCTGAACCTGTTTTAAAACGTCCATTACCCGCCGAGAAACGTAGTGAAATTCCCCGAACCCTCTGCGGGCTATATGGGATCGTCGGTCGTAGGAGGTAGTGTCCATGTCCATCCCCGCACCCACGCGCCTCGCCTCCGGCCAGCAGGTGGCCGGGCTGATGACCGGCACGGTGAAGGCCGCCGCCTTCTGGGCGGCGATCGCCATCCCGGCCACGTATCCCATGCTCCTCTACATGGGGCTCGAAGGCACTCCCGGTCTGCTGTTCGTCGCTCTGCTGTTCGCGAACGCCCTCGCGCTCGCGATCGGCCACGACCACAAGCGCTGAGGCTGTCGCGCCCTCCGAATCGCGTTGCTCGCCAATCCGAATTGCATCGCAGGACACCCGAACGCCCTCCGACCGGCTTCCTCTCTCCCGCTGACCACCCGCCCCCGCACCGGCCGGTCTCGAAGCGCTTACCCACCGTCCGACTCGACTGTCGGTATGACCGACGAGACGCACGTCGAGTGGCTCGATTGGGGCGCTGAGGCCTTCGCCGAGGCCGACGAGCGGGACTGTCCGGTCCTGCTGTCGCTCTCAGCCACGTGGTGTGAGGGCTGTCACGAGATGGACGCGGTCACCTACGCGGAGCCGCGGATCGCCGCCAACGTCAACGAGGGGTTCGTTCCGATTCGCGTCGACGTCGACCGCCATCCGCGAGTGCGCGAGCGGTACAACATGGGCGGGTTCCCGACGACGGCCTTCCTCACGCCGGAAGGCGAACTGCTCACCGGGGCGGGCTACCTCGACGTGGACGGGATGCGGCAGGTGCTCGAATCGGTCCGGCAGATGTGGGCCGACAAGGGACGTTCGGCGGGCCGGGTTCCCCGCGCGCTCGACGCCGACCTCCCGCCGAGGGGGGAGCTGACGGACGCGATCGAGAGCCACCTCGCCGGCCAGATCGAGGCCAAGTACGACGAGGAGCACGCCGGCTGGGGGTCGGACGCGAAGTTCCCGCTTCCTCGCACCATCGAGTTCGCGTTGAAGCGCGACCGCGGTCGGGCCCTCCGGACGCTCGACGCGGTGCGCGATCACCTCGCCGACGACGTGGCCGGCGGCTTCTTCCGGTTCGCGGGGACGCCCGACTGGGGCGACGTGGCCTACGAGAAGCCGATCGACACGAACGCGGCCGTCACCCGGGCGTTCGCGAACGCCTACCTCTACACGGGCGACGAGGCGTACCTCGCGCCCGCGACCGACGCGGTCGACTTTCTCACCGACGGCCTCTGGACCGGCTACGGCGTTGGCGGGAGCGTCGGCCCGGGGCTCGGACGCGCCTACTACGCCGCCTCCGCCGCGGACCGCGAAGAACTCGACCCGCCTCGCCGGGACCTGACCGTCTTCGCGGGCGGGAACGCGCTCGCGGCCGACGCACTGCTCGCGGTCGCCGCCTACACCGACGACGAGCGCGCGCGCGAGTACGCCGAGCGGATCCTCGACGGGCTCGAACGCGACCTGATCGACGCCGACTCCGGGGCAGTGACCCACTACCGCGGGAGCGACGAGGTCGGCGAGACGGACCTCCTCGCCGATGCCGCCCGCGTCGTGAGCGCGTACACCCGCGCCGCTGGCGTGCTCGGCGAGGGCGCCACCGTCGCCCGCGCGGTCGCGGACCGAGCGATAGATCGGCTTCGCGTCGACGGCTCCTTCGTCGACGGGCCGCGGTCCGGGGCAGGGCTGCTCGACCGCCCCTTCCGCCCGCTCGACGGCAACGTGGAGATGGCGACCGCGCTGCTCGATCTGGCGGCGCTGACCGGCGAGGAGCGCTACGAGACGGTCGCCCGCGAGACGGCCGAGTCGTTCGCCGGGGCGACCGAGCGGCTGAGCGTGCAGGTCGCCGAGTACGGGAGTCTCGCGGGGCGACTCCTCCGCGGCACGACCGTCGTCGCCGTCGGCGACGAGCCCGGCAGCGACCTCCACCGCGCCGCGTGGCGGGTCGCCGACCACGAGAAGGTCGTCGTCCCGAACGCCCACCGAGAGGATGCACCTGCCCCGCGGTCGGTCCCGGTCGGCTCGGCGGTCGTGCTCGCCGGGGATGTCGCCTCCCAGCCGGCGGAAACACCGGACGAGTTGATGACGCGGGTCGCCGAGACGGTTGAGTGACGCTCCGGGAACGATATTTCTACTCGATCTCGGCGTTTCGGTCCGGAGTCGTTTCGATCCCATCGAAAGCGAGTCGGTCCGTCGACCACCGCCGCCCCGTGTAAACCTGCGACGTGTTTATACGGATGCCGACGGATGGGTCGGTATGGCATCTCTCCGCGACCTGGGACTCTCCGAGTACGAGGCCCGCGCGTATCGCGCGCTCCTGCGCACCGGGCCCACGACGGCGAAGGACCTCTCGCGGGCCAGCGAGGTCCCGATGGGTCGGGTGTACGACGTGCTCAACAGCTTGGAACAGCACAACCTGGTCCGGAGTCAGGCGGCCAGCCGCCCGAAGAAGTACGCCGCGGTCGAGCCGGACGCCGCACTCGACCGACTGTTGGAGGAGAAAAAGCGGGAGCTGGAGACGCAGGCGGAGCAGTACGAGGGCGTGGTCGACGACCTCTCGACGGAGCTCGACGCGGGTGAGCCCGTCGACGGACAGTTCTGGACCGCGGCCGTCGGCGCGGAAGACGCGACCGACCTCCTCTTAGAGCGGATCGCGGCTGCCGAACGTCGCATGGTCGTCGTCGCCGGCGCGCCCGCGACCGGCTTCGACCTCGGGACGATCGGCGAGCGGGTGACCGACGAGCTGGAGGCGGCGTTAGACCGGGGCGTCGAGATCCGGGTGCTGTTGTCGCCGGCAACGGTGGACGCGCTCCCGCGGAGCGTCGGGCGGCGGTACACCGCCGACCTCTCGGACATGGAGGGGTTCGAGGTGCGCACGATCGCCGGCGTCGACGGGACCTTCTCCGTGTTCGACGGGATCGAGGTCTGTATCGAGGTGCCGCATCCGCTCTCCGCCGACGAGCCGTTCGCGATGATCGATGTGAAGGACGCGGAGTTCGCAACGAGCGTGAAAGATCAGTTCGAACCGCAGTGGGGAGAGGCGGAGCCGCTGACGTTCGGGTGACACCGCGCTACTCGAGGAGTGACGGCCAAAATCACTCGGCGAAAAATGCTCTGACCGCGTCTACTCCGCGTCCAGTTCGTCCCGCAGGTCGCCCATCGTGACCTCGCGTTCGGCGTGGGCGTTGTGCTGGTGGATCGACTCGTCGTTCGACTGCTTCATGTGGATCACGGCGTCGTCCGAGAGGTGGCCGAACTCCTCAATGGTGCCCTCAGCGAGGGCGCGGACACAGTCCTCGACGAACTTCGCATCGGCGTGGGCCTCGTAGGTCATGTGGTCCTCGTCCGGGCGCTTCGCCATGTTGTATATCCGGGCGCTCATCGAGTCGCGAGCGACGTCGATCAGGTCCCGGAGGTCGATATCGGGGTGGCCGTCGGTGGTGACGGTGAGCGTCGCGTGGCCGCGCTGAGAGTGGCCCGGCTGCGGGACGGCCTCCAAGAACTCCTCGGTCGTCTCCTCGTCGACACCCAGATCCGCGAGCTTCTCGCGGGCGCGAGACTCGCTCATCCCCTGCGAGCAGGGACAGACCGTCATGCCGGTGACCTCGGCGCCGATCTCCTCGCGGGTGTCCTCCTCGGTCGCCGTGGCGCTGGCGACGATAGTCGCTGTACTCTGCGTCTCGATGCCGGACGCCGGTGTGTCCTCGCGGGTGACGAGCTCCGCCGACATCGACACCTCGGCGGTGGTGGTGTAGTCGTGCTTTTCGAGGAGTCGCTCGGCGGCGTCGCCACAGACCTCCTCGACGCGGTACGCCTCCTCGCGGGTGATCTCTTCGAGGATCTCGTCGATCGTCGCGAGGTTCCGCGACATATCGATCCCCTTGCGACCGCTCGGGAGGTCGACGAACACCTCGAACTCCGCCATGAGGACGATGGGGCGCTTGTCCCCCCGAGCGATCTTGACGAGCTTCTCCACGCCGGTGACGCCGACCTGCGAAAGCCCGACGGAGACGTCGGGCGCCGACGCCTGAACGTCCGGCAACTGGTGACTCATTACGAATGGGGTAGGGAGTCAGAGGATTAGCCCTTTCGAAAGGGGGAGTCGCGTGGGGTTGTTCGAGGTCGATAGGGCGACGGAGGCGGAGAGATTTCGGCGTCGATGGCGGCGGCGGACGGGTCTCGGCGCCGGTATGGTACCGGCACCCGATCGAGGGCCGTAACGCACCATTTATAACCGCGGCAGCGGAAGAATGCCCAAGACCATGCCGAGTTCCAATGGGCCTCAGAAGGCGACCCGCGACAAGCTCTCGAACAAACCCCGCGACCGCGGCACGTCGCCGCCACAGCGAGCGATTCAGGAGTTCGACGAGGGATCGCAGGTCCACCTCAAGATCGACCCGAGCGTCCAGAAGGGCCGCTTCCACCCGCGCTTCGACGGCCGCACCGGCACAGTGCTGGGCAAGCAGGGCGCCGCGTTCAAAGTCGAGATCCCGGACGGCGGCAAGACGAAGACGCTCATCGTCACCGCCGCCCACATGAGCGCACAGCAGAACTGAGATGACGATATTCAAAGAGAAAATCGACGAGGAGTACGTCACCACCTCCGAGGCGAAGGAGATCCTCGTGGAGATCGAAGCGGAGCGCGCGGACGACGAGGACCGCGACCTCCGCTACGAGCTCGCCCGCGCGATCGAGCACGTCAACCGGTTCGCCCACCTCGACGCCGAGGAATCCCGGGAACTGGTCGAGGAGCTGACCGAGATTGAGCAGATCGACCTGCCGACCGCGGTGAAAATCGCGGACCTCCTCCCCGAGGACCGCACCGAGCTCCGGTCAGTGTTCGCGCAGGAGCGCTACTCGCTGGACGGCGACGAACTCGACGACGTGCTCAACGTCGTTGCGAAGTACGCCTAACGCGTATCTGACCGGCTTTTCACTCGCATTTCGTTCGGCCACGTCGTCGACTCTCTCGTTCGTCGGATCGGTCTCATCTCTTTATAGACAGCTGTAGCGGCGTGGATAGCGGTAACACCGGCGTCGACGATGTTCCGTTGCTCGCTTCTAGACCATTGGCGCTCGATCTGCAGAGTACACTTCCAAAGCCCCAGACGCACCGCAACCGCAGCCTCACACCTCCCCAGCCGCGTCGCCGGCGGCTTTGCCGCCGACTGTCAGAGGCACTTTGCGCCTCGCGGTCACCGGACTACGTCCGATTGCAAGCGAGGGCTTCGCTCTCGCCCTACTCGCGGCCTACTGGCCGCTCGAAGGCACGCGCCACCGTGGACGAATATGTACGACGGTAGTCAGTCGGTCGATCTGATTCACGCTCTCTCCGTCCGACAAGACCCCGGAACCCCTTTGAATTGGGACGACGACTCTTCGAGTATGATTGACGAGACCGTCGCCGAGATCCGGGCGATGCGGACCCACAGCACGTCGGCGGTGGCCGTGAAGGCGACGCGGTCGCTCGCGGACCTGCTCGACCGCGAGTACGTGACTGTCGACGAGTTCGAGCGCGACCTCGAACACAACGCCGGTGTGTTGCGGCGGTCGAACCCCTCCCACGCCGCGCTCCACAACGCGATGCGCGAGGTCGAGCGCTCGATCGTCGGCGAGGCGACGAGCGTCGAGGACGGCAAACAGCGACTCGAAGACACTATCGACCGCGTCGTCGACGACATCGAGACGGCGAAAGGGGAGGCCGCCGCCAACGCGACCGAGCGCATCGAGGACGGCGACACCCTGCTGGTCCACGACTATTCGACGACGGTGCTTGAGGCGATCGAGAACGCGGCCCGCGACGGCGCCCACCTGACGGTGTACGTCACGGAGGCGCGCCCGCGCACCCTCGGTCGGAAGACGGCCCGCGTGCTCGCCGGCATCGCACGGGTCGACACCCGGATGGTGGTCGATAGCGCGATGGGGTACGCCCTCCGCGACTGCGACCAGGTCCTCCTCGGGATCACGTGTATGACCGGGGGCACGTACTACAACCGCATCGGAACGTTCCCGCTTGTCGTCACCGCCCGCGAACTCGGCGTCCCGGTGACCGCCGTCGGCTCCGACGCGAAGCGGATCGAGGAGTTCCGGTTCGAAAACGAGTTCCGCGACGCTGTCGAGGTGATGCGCGAGCCCGTCGAGGACGTGACGATCGAGAACCCAAGCTACGACGCGACCCCGATCGGCATGCTCGACACCATAATCACCGACGACGGCATCGTCGAGTAGCTGGACCGCCGTTGCATTCCGTGTTCCCTCGTCTCGGAGCACGCCGAATGACTCGCGAACGCCCGATTTCGGGAACCGTCGTGTCAGGTGTCGAAATCCGCCACAAGCACTTTGTACGTGTGCCGTGTTAGCGCATACAATGAGCACGAGACAGGGGGCGGCGGGGATCTTTCGGATCCAGAGCGCGGAGCCCGCGACGGAATGTACCAGCGTCTCGTGTGACCTCGCCTCGATCGCGAGCGAACCCGGCACCGTCACCGCGCTGGTCATCGCCGGCGTCGTCGCGTTCGTCGCGCTGGCGTACATCCGCGACGCCGAGGCCGACTGCCGCAACGAACGCCGGCGGGTCCTCGACGAGCGCGACGCCTTCGAGGAGTTCGCTGACCGCGTCTCTGGACTCGATCCCGCGCCCGTCTCGTCGACCGCGTCGTCGCTCGACGGGTCGGCGGCCACGGTTCGCATCGTCTCTACGGCTAACGGAGCGAACGGGGTCGGCAACGATGTCCGGCTCCGGCGCGTGCTCGTGGCGTACCGGGACACGGTGATGTCGTTGCCTCACTACAGGGAGGAGTACGACGAGACGATCCCCGAGAGTCTTGCGGCCGAGCTGGGCCCGGATACGGCCACCGCGCTGGCCTCCAACGGCACCCTCTCGACCGGGGCACAGTCGGCCCTGGTGCGGCGCAGCCGGCGGGCAGCCGACGCCCGGTCGTCGCTGGCGGATGCGATCGGCGCGGAGATCGATGCGCTGTCCCGGTTCGAGGCTGATCTGACCCGCGTCGACCGACGACGCCGCCGTCTCATCGAACACCTTGACGGCGTGGCGGGTGATCGGACGGGTGCCGCGATCGACGTCTGGCGGCAGCTGGACGGGCTCGAAGACGACTGCAACGATATCGCCGGCGAGCGCCAACGCACGCTCGACGACCCGCCGATGACCGTCGATGCACCCAACGCCGACGAAGGACGGCGGACATTCCACGAGTACCTGTACGGATCCGACTCCGGACACCCCCACCCCGTGTTGGCGCAGGTCGCAGAGATCGCCGGGCGGATCCGGACGGACCGCGACCGGGTTGCGACCCAGATCGCCGGCGGCGAGTGAGTCCCCCCGCTTTCATCCGTCCCCGCTACGTGACGACGCCATGGGCAGAAGCTGGCTGTTCGCGTGGGGGCTCGCCGCCGTGGCGTTCGGCGGCGCGTCGCTCATCGTTCCCTTGTACGTCGTCGAACTGGGCGGTGGGGCGTTCGTGCTCGGTGTGCTCTTCGCGACGGCGTCGTTCGTCGGCGTTCCCGGCGCCCTCGTCTTCGGCAATCTGGCGGACCGGACGGGGAAGCGTCGACCGTTCGTTCTCGCGGCGCTCGTCGTCGCGACCGCCACGACGCTCGTCATCCCGACCCTGGAGAGCGTTCCCCTCGTCATCGCCGCCAACGCGGCGCTTTGGCTCGGGTTCGCGGCCGCCGTCCCAGTGCTCACCCTGCTCGCGGTCTCCGGCGAGCCCGAGCACCGGTGGACGGCGGTCATCGCCCGACTGAACGAGTATCAGGGAATCGGCTGGGCGGCCGGTCTCGGGCTGGGATTCGTCGTTACCGCAGTCGTGTCGCTGCGGTACGATCCGGTCACCGCCCAGCGCGCGTTCCTGTTCGTGTGCGCCGCGAGCGCCGCCGCCGGTCTCGCGCTGGCCGCGCGAGCGCTTCCACCGGACTCCGGGACAGTGTCGGAACCGAGCCCCACGCGGCTCCGCCGCCGCGTCCGCGAGGCGTCGCGGTTCAACGTCCGCGGCGCCGCCTTCCCGTTCACTCCTGCCCGGTTCGACCCGCGAGGGCTCCGTCCCCGGGTGCTCATCGATCGCTTCTCTCCGGCGCTTGCGACGTACTTCGCGGCCGTTCTCGTCGTGTTCACCGGCTTCGGCGTCTTCTTCGCGCCACTGCCCGCGTACCTCGCCGGCGTCGGCTTCGGGTCGAGCGAGACCTTCGCGCTGTACTTCGCGCTGAACGCCGCGGCCGCCGCCTTCTACGGACGGGCCGGCCGCCTCGCCGAGGCGTACGGCGTGTACGAGGTACACGCCGGCGCGCTGCTCGGACGGGGCGTCGCCCTCCCGACGGTCGCGGTCGTCGGTGTCGCGGGCGGGAGTACCCTCTTCGCGCTGAGCGCGACCGGCGCCGCCTTCGTGGCAATCGGAGTGACGTGGGCCGCCATCGCGGTGACGGCGGCGGCGCTCGTCACTCGGCTCGCGCCGCCCGCGATACGCGGCGAGGCGCTCGGCGCGTACGGCGCCCTCGTGGCGGTCGGTGGCGGGTTCGGCGGAATCGTCGGCGGGTGGCTCGCGTCGTCGGGATACCCGATCGCGTTCGTCGCGGCCGGCGGAACCGTCGTCGTCGGGACGGGAATCGTCGTCGCGCTCGCGCGGCGACCAGGGCAGCGATCGGAGCGCAGACACGGCACCGGCGAGGAGACGGGACAGTGACCGACCTCGACGCGCGGGAGCGCGACGGCCACGCCAACGCCGGCTTCCGGCGGCTGTTCGGCGGCGGGCTCACGTTCGGACTCGGGTTCCCGCTGACGGGCGAGCGACGCGGAACGCCGGACCCCACCGAGGAGGTCCGGCTCGCGGAGCGCGCCGAGGCCCTCGGCTTCGACGGGCTCTGGGCGCGGGACGTGCCGACCTACTGGCCCCGGTTCGGCGACGCCGGCGGGGCGTTCGACCCGTGGGCGCTGCTCTCGCACGTGGCCGCCCGCACCGAGGAGGTCGCGCTCGGCACGTCGAGCGTCGTCCTCCCGCTCCGACACCCGATCCACCTCGCGAAGTCCGCCGCGACCGTCGACCGGCTCTCAGACGGGCGGGTCGTCCTCGGAGTTGCTTCCGGCGACCGCGATCCCGAGTACGCGGCGTTCGGCGTCGACCCCGAGAAGCGAGGAGAGATGGTCCGAGAGCGGATCGCAGCGATGCGCGCGTGCTGGCGCGAGGACTTTCCCGAGATCGACGGCGAGTGGGGCGAACTCGGTGGCGACCTCGACGTGCTCCCGAAGCCGACGACGGAGACGCTCCCGGTGTTGCCGACGGGTAACGCGCGACAGTCGACCGAGTGGATCGCTGAGCACGGCGACGGCTGGCTGTTCTACCACCTCCCGGACGAGACGCTCCGGAGCTACGTCGCGGAGTGGCGCGAGCTCGCGGGCGCGAAACCGTTCTCCATCGCCGTCGGCGTCGAGTTCGCCGACGATCCGACCGCCGAGCCTGAACCCCTCCATCTCGGCTACCGCGCCGGCGTCGACTGGTTCCGGGAGTACTTCCGGCGGCTCGACGAGTTCGGGGTCGATCACGTCGTCGTCGACCTGCGCGGCGACGACCCGGAGACGGCGATGGAGACGTTCGCGGACGAGGTGAGCGGGCCGCTTTGAGTCTCCATCCCGTGAGCCGACCCAGGGCTTCGGTCGGTCCATCGCGGGAGGTTTATACCCGGTGACGGCCACGCTGCAGACGGTGGCCATGACGACGTGTTACCCCCACTGAGCCCCTTGTGATGAGGGTTTTCCACCGAGCCACCACTTCGAGACCGCGAGCGGCAGCGCTTCCGGTTCACCGGGGTCGCGCGGCACGGACGATATCGCCCGATCCGACGAGACATGGTGGCATGGAACACGAGACGGTAGCACGTGACAATCCGTGGTGAAAGTAGACAATTGGCTCACCGTCGACTCGCAGTCCTGCGGTCTCGACGGGAAACGGGCGGGTCGGCGACTCAGTACGACGCGGCGCGCTTGTCGAGGCCGGCGGCCTCGATGTCTTCGCCGTCGACGGACGTTCGGAGCACGTCCATCCCGTCGTCGCGGTCGATGTCGAAGTTGCGCGCGTACAGCTCCTCGACCCGGTCGTACTCGGCCTCGGAGAGCGGCGGCACGTCGCTCGCCGCGCTCCACTCGGCGATGTCGTCGCCGTCGCGGAACGTGGGCGTGACGGAGGCGACCTCGTCGTGCGCGAGCAGCCAGCGGATCGCGGCCTGCGCCATCGTGCGGGTCCCCTCGACGCCGTCGGGGTCTTCGAGGAAGCGGATGGCGTCGACCTTCTTCCAGCCCGTCTCGTACCACTCTTGCGGCCGGTGCGAGCGGTGGTCGCCGTCTTCGAGGACGGTGTCGGGCGTCACCTGCTCGTTGAGCAGGCCGGAGGAGTGCGGGACGCGAGCGATCACCGAGGTGTCCGAGCCCGTCTCGCGGATGGTGTCGACGAAGTGGCGGCCGGGCTGCTGCTCGAAGAGGTTGAAGACGGTCTGGACCGCGTCGAACTCCTCGTACTCGACGGCGGCGTCGCCCTCGGCCAGCCAGCCGATGGAGGGGCCGAGCGCCCACCCGAGCGCGCGAACGCGCCCGTCGGCTTTCCACTCGCGCAGGAGATCGCGCACCTCGGGCGTGATGTCGTCGACGTTCGCGTTGTGCAACTGGAGCAGGTCGACGTAGTCGGTGTCGAGCCGGTCGAGCGAGCGTTCGAAAGCGGTTTCGAGGTACTCGCGGTCGAGCTCCTTCGGAAGCTCGCCGTGTCCGGCCTGCGGATTGTTGTAGAAGTCGTAGCCGATCTTCGTCGCGAGCGTCACCTCGTCGCGACGGCCGCCGATCGCGCGGCCGATTATCTCCTCGCTGTCGCCGTGGCCGTACACGTCGCCGGTGTCGACGTACGTGACGCCCGCGTCGAGCGCGTCTTCGACCATACCGACCGCCTGTTCGTCCGAGCGGTCGCCCCACCAGTCGGTGCCGACGACCCACGCGCCGAAGCCGATCTCCGAGACCTCGACGCCGGAGTTCCCGAGTTCGCGGTGCTGCATACCCCGAATTGGGAATCGGGACACTTAGCGGGTGCGGTCTCCCCCACGCGCCGGGACCGCGAGGGAGGGTTTATAAGACCGGTTACGAGCGCGGAGTGCCCCGGTCAGTGGCTCAGCGCCCACGGGTAGCCGCCGTCATGGCCGCCGCTTCCGTGTTCACCACCGCTTCCATGGGCGTGGCCGCTCTCGTGGGTGTGGCTGTCGTCTCCGCCATGAGCGTGTCCGTGGTGTCCATCTCCGGCGACGCCGGACCCTGCCGGCTCCGCGTCCAGCGTCTCGTCGACGCGCAACACGAGGCTCGCGGTCCGCACGGCAGTCTCGAGACAGCGCGCGGGGACCGCGACCGGCTCGACCACGCCCGCGTCGAACATGTCGCCGACTGCGCCGGAGCGCGCGACGCCCGCCGCCGTCTCCCCGTCGTGGTGACGGTTGCGGAGCGCAGCCAGCGCGTCGATCGGGTCCGCACCGGCGTTCCTCGCGAGCGTTCTCGGAATCACGGTCACCGCGTCAGCGAACGCCTCGAGCGCGAGCGCCGACCGATCGTCGACGCTCGACGCGCGGTCGGCCACGGCGCGGGAGACGACCATCATACCGGCGCCGCCGCCCGGAACGACACCGCCACCGTGGGCGGCGTGGCGCGCGACTGCGAGGCAGTCCTCGACGATCCGCTTCGTCTCCTCGGCGACGTGCGGCGTCCCGCCGCGCAGGAGCAGCGACTCGTGCGATTCGCCCGGGAGTCCCGAGAGTTCGATCACGCCGCCGCCGACTGACCGACGGCGAACAGCTCCGACCGTCCCGAGCGCGTCCCGATCGAGGTCGGCGATCGCGGCGACCGCGGTCGCGTTCGCGGCGCGAGCGATCGCGTCGAACTCGTCGCGTCTGGTCCGTTCGACGGGAAGCACGCCGGCGCGTGCGAGGTCGGTCTTCACCGCGTCGTCGATCGACTTCTGACACACGAGCACGTCGACGTCGCGGTCCGCGATCGACCGGATCAGCCTCTCGTCGGCTGCCCGTTCGTGCTCCCTGACGGCTGCGAGGTCGTCGGGGGTTCGGACCCTCACCGTCCCCGACGCCTCGGCGGTAGGGGGCGTCAGTTCGCCGTCGACGAGCGCAACCGTCGGATCAGTGAGCGCCCGGCGGTCGTTGGTGCCGAACCCGTCGATCGTCGTCGACGACCCCTCCAGGTCGACGAGGATCCCCTTCACTCGCTCGGAGTCGGTCAGTTCGCCGCCGGGATACGCCTGAATCGTGAGCCGGGCGGCGTCGAAGTCGACCGAGCGGAGCGCGTCAACGGTGATATCAGCGAACCGCCGGGCCGACGCCGCGTCCCAGCGTCCGGTAACCGCCGTCGACGCGACCTCGCGGAGCCGCTCGTCGTCCGGATCGACCGGGACGCTGAGCTCGTCGAGGGCGTCACGGGCGTGCGAGGCCGCGCGGGCGTACCCGTCGACGATCGAGGTCGGGTGCAGCCCTCGCTCGGCGAGCGTGTCGGCCGCGTCGAGGAGTTCGCCGACGAGCAGGGCCGTCGTGGTGGTCCCGTCGCCGACGTGTCGCGCGTGGGCTTGGACCGCATCTCGGATCACGCGACCGATCGGCGCGTCGATCTCCAGTCCGTCGAGAACGGTCGCACCGGTGTTTGTCACGACGACGCTTCCGCTTCGGTCGATCACCATCTTGTCCAACCCGTTCGGGCCGAGCGTGCTTCCGAGCGTCGCCGCGATCGCTTTCCCCGGTCCGAGCAGATCGTCGGATCGTTCTTCGGTACTCGATTCCTCGGTCGCTTCGGTCGTGAATGCCATATCGAATCGTGTCACGTCGATCGCAGCGCAGCGTGCATCTCGGAGTCGGTCCCTCTCTCCGCCCGGAACGAGCTCTCGTCATTCCGGAACGAGCTCCCGCCATTTCGGAACGAGCTCTTTGTCGGGGACGCGAGCGACCCCGTCGACAGTCGCTCGGCCGGCCCGACCGATCACTCAAGGGGATCGTCGGTGACGACAAGATCGCCGCGATCGGCTCGGTTGTCCAGATTCCCGGGAGAGATGTCGAACTCGAAGACGCCCTTCGGCACCGCCAACGTCGAGCACGCGTTCGGGACGTCGACGACGCCGCTCTGACGCCCCTCGGCCGGGACGGTGCCAAGGATGTGGAGCGCCTGTTGGCCCGTGTAGCCGAACTTCTTGAGGTAGTCGATCGCCTGTAGACACGCCCGGCGGTAGGCGGTGTGCGAGTCGATGTAGCGCTGCTCGCCGTCCTCCGTCACGGAGTAGCCGCAGAACGTGATGTAGTCCTCGAAGTTGGGGCCGCGGTGGCCGGGCTCGAAGATCGGGTGGTCGACGCCGTGTTCCTCCATGCCGTTCTTGACCAAGTCGAACTCCACGTCGGCGTAGCCCGCCATCTCGATCGCGCCGCAGAAGGTGATCTCGCCGTCGCCCTGCGAGGCGTGGAAGTCGCCGAGCGCGAAGTTCGCCCCCTCGACGTAGACGGGGAAGTACACCGTCGAGCCGATGGAGAGGTCCTTGATGTCGTGGTTCCCGCCGTGTTCGCGTGGCGGAACCGTCCTCGCGGCCTCCTTCGCCGCCTCCTCGGCCGCGTCGGGGTCCATCTCGCCCATCTGTGCGCCCTCCGTGGTCGGCGGGTTCGCGACGCCCGGCTCCGCCTCCCCGGTCGGGTGGTTCGGGATCGAACTCGGGTCTTCCTCGTGTTTGTCGATCAGCTCCTGCTCCCGCTCGTTCCACTCCTCCAACAGCTCTTGGCTCGGCGCACAACCCGCGAGTCCGGGATGGATCTTCCCCTCGTAGCGGACATCGGGGACGTGCCGGGACGAGACGGTGTAGCCGTCGATCTCCCAGATCGACTTCGCGGCGTCCGGGAAGTGGTCGGTCAGAAAGCCCCCGCCGTTCTGCTGTGAGAAGGTTCCGGTGAAGCCGAACTCCGAGCGGTCGTTCAGCGGCCCCATGTCGTGGAACTCGACTTTCAACAGGTCACCGGGCTCCGCCCCCTCGACGCGCACGGGGCCGGCGAGGTAGTGGACTTGCGTGAGGTCGACGTCTCGGACCTCGTTGGGGTCGTCGTTGTCAGATATCTGTCCGCCTGTCCAGTCTAGCGCTTCGAGTCGAATCGTTTCTCCGGGTTCTGCCTCCACGACCGGCGGGATGTCCGGATGCCATCGGTTGAACGGTTTGGCCGTCGGCTGTTCGTCCGGCGGGCTGTCGACATCAACTTCGAATTTGACTTCTGGCATATGGTACCACGAAACAATACAGGGAACTGAAACAAAAGTGTTGCTGCAACAATAAGTTTTTTGAGACAACATGAACGGAGACGGGCGTCGGTTCCGGCGCGACGGCATCGGGGTGAGCAGTCGGTGCGCGGGCGTCGCACAACCGAATCCCTTTGAGTGATGGCGACGAACGTGCGACGATGACAAAGCGACACGTCTCCCTGCCCGACGGTGCGGAGGCCGGGGTCCGAGGGTTTATCGACGAGGTGGACGAGCGCCTCTCCTCGGAGGAGGACACCTGCGAGGTGGTCCGAGACACACTGATCGACCTCCACGGCGACCGCGAGCGCTGGGAGGCGTGGCAGGACGGCGAGTCGGTGCCGAGAGCCGAACGCGTCCGCCTGCAGGGGTACGACCCGTGCAACGCCACGCTGGAGTCGGAGTACTACGCCGAGAAGGACGAGGAGCAGTTCCAACGTTCCAAACACCTCCAGTGGCTCTGGCGGCAGTTCGACGCCACGCCGATGGCCGACAACGTCGATTTCGCGCTCCGATTCCGACAGATGCTCGGCAACCACCTGTTCGCCGAGTGCGGCGACGACTGCCGGTTTTTCAAGGGCATCTCCGTCACCTACGGCCACAACATCGAGGTCGGCGACAACGTCGTGATCCACGACGGTGTCCACCTCGACGACCGCGGGAAGCTAACGATCGGTGACCGCGCGTCGATCTCGGACGGCGTCCACCTCTACAGCCACGACCACGACCTCGTCGACCAGACCGAGGTCCGGAACTTCCACACGATCGTCGAGGACGACGCTCGCGTCACCTACGACGCGATGGTCCGGGCCGGCTGCCGGGTCGGCGAGAACAGCGTCGTCGGCGCGCGCTCGGTCGTGCAGGGCGACGTGCCCGCCCACCACGTCGTCGTCGGCTCACCCGCCCGGAGCGTCCGCGTGAAGCCGGGGTGGGAGGAAGTCGCCGACGAGCTGGAGGACGGTCGGCTCCCCGACCGGCAGGACGAACGCGAGATCGAGTACGACCTCCCCGACGACCTCGATCAGTTCGACGAGTTCCAGCGCGACCTGCAGCCGCCGAGTTCGCCGCAGTGAGTCCATCGGAAACCTATTATTAAGTTCCGGTCGCACCCACGTCCGGTATGCACGTCGACCTCGGCAACGTCCTAGACACGACACCGGGACTCACGGAGGAGACCTTGGACCGACTCGATTCGCGGGTCGCGGACGCACACGACCGGATCGCCACCGGCATGGCCGACGACGAGTTCGGCTACGCCGCGCTGAACCTCCCGGAGACAGCCGACCCGGACGCGATCCGCGCCGCGACCGATCAGTTCGACCGCCTCGAAGCGGTCCTGACCGTCGGGATCGGCGGGAGCGCGCTCGGCGCGGCGACGCTCGCGAACGCCCTCGAAAGCGACGTGGACGCGTACTTCCTCGACAACGTCGATCCCGACGCGGTGGCGTCGCTGCTCGATCGCCTTCCCCTCGATGAGACCGTCGTCAACGTCGTCTCGAAGTCCGGGACGACCGCGGAGACGCTCGCGAACTTCCTCGTCGTCCGCGAGGCGATGGCGGAGGCGGGCGTCGACTGGACCGACCGCACTCTCGTGACGACCGGCGAGGAAGGGAACCTCCGCGCGCTCGCCGACGCCCACGACCTCCCCGTGCTTGACGTGCCCGACGGGGTTCCGGGTCGCTTCTCGGCGCTCTCGACGGTCGGGCTCGCGGTGCCGGCCCTGCAGGGCCACGATATCGAGGCCATTCTCGCGGGCGGACGCGACGGGATGGAGAGCCTGTCGGGGTCGCTGTTCGAGACGCCCGCCTACGCCTACGGCACGGCGACGTACGCGCTCGCCGAGCGCGGCGCGCTCACCAACGCCGTGATGCCGTACGCGGAGTCACTGGAGACGTTCGCCGAGTGGTTCGCCCAGCTGTGGGCCGAGAGCCTCGGCAAGGACGGGCTCGGCCAGACTCCCGCCCGCGCGCTCGGCGCGACCGACCAGCACTCTCAGCTCCAGCTGTACCGCGCCGGCCCGCCGGACAAGCTCGTGTCGCTGATCCGGCCGACCGAGCGCGCCGAGACCGAGATTCCGGAGACCGATCTCGACGGGCTGGCGTACCTCGGCGGCTCGTCGCTCGGCGACCTGCTCGACGCCGAGTTCGAGGCGACCGAGGCGAGCCTCGCGGCCGCCGACGTGCCGAACCTCCGCGTCGAGATCGACCGCGTCGACGAGCGGGGGCTCGGCGAACTCCTGTACGCGATGGAGGCCGCCTGCGTGCTGTACGGCGAACTCGCGAGCGTCTCGACGTTCACGCAGCCCGCGGTCGAGTGGGGGAAGAAGGCGGCTCGGGGACTGCTCGGCGGCGGCGATTTCCCGGAGGCCGACGCCGTGGCCGACAAGCGCGAACTGCGGATCGACGGCTCCTGAGCCGGGCGAGTCGATCAGTCCGATTCCCTCGCCGTGGACTTCCGGAGCGCCTAACACACCGTGCGCTCAACCACCAGCGATGACAGACGACCTCCCGGTCCCGGTTGATCGACTGACCCACGCCGCGAGCGCCGTCTTCGCACTCATTTTCGCGCTCGTCGTCGCTAGCCTCATCTCCCAACTGGCCACCTCAGCCGCGGTCGGCGTCGGCGTCGTCGCGCCCGACACGAACGCGTTCACGATCGTCCGGACCGTCGCCAATTTCGTGGGATTCCTCCCAGCCGTGGTCGGCTACCTCCTGATCACCGACCAGCGGGATCTCGTTTCGGTCTCTCTCCCGTCGCTCCGAGAAGTCGGACTCATCGTGGGTTCCGCGATCGTCCTCTACGGGCTCCAGATCGGGATCCTCCTCACGCTCCGCGAGTTCGGATTCCGGACCGGAGAGAATCCGGCGACGATCGCCGCCGGCGACCCGGTGGTTTACTACGCCGCGATGATCGTCGTCTCGCTTTTGATCGTGGGGCCCGCAGAGGAGCTGCTGCTTCGCGGCGTCGTCCAGGGTGGACTGCGGCGCTCATTCGACGCCGCGCCGGCGATCCTCATCGCGGCCCTCATATTCGGAGCGCTCCACGGGAACGTCGAGGGCACCGCCGTCGAACAGGTCACGTACATGGGCGTGACGGTGGTCCTCGGTGCGATCCTCGGCGTCCTCTACGAGCGGACGGAGAACGTGCTGGTCCCGGGGTTCGCACACGGGCTGTACAACGCGATCATCTTCGCGGGGTACCTCTGGCGCGTGCTGTGATCCCTCGCTGAGCGCGGCCGTCCCGGTTTAATACGGCTCTTTCCCCCACCGCCGATCGTCGTAGGTCGCCTGCTGGTCGCTGTCGAAGCGTTCCTCGAACTTCCGGCGGAGCGCGATCTTTTCCGTCGCCGCGATCCGCGCCAGCTCGTCGGCCTTCGCGACCGCCTCCGGCGGACCCCGGGTCGTCGCCACGTCGGCGAGGACCTGTCGAGTGAGCCGCTCGCGGATCGACGGGTCGCGGGCGAACGCGTACGGCGCCTCCAGCTTGTAGGTCACGTCGGTCCGGGGGTCGTACACGACCATGAACGTCGGCTCGTACAGCTCCGGGTCGAGCTCGCGTTCGATGCCGAGCGCGTCGCCGTCGGCGGCCATCGTCGCGTCGGCGCCGCCCCGACTGCGGAACCACGTGGTGAAGGTGAGCTCGTCGTCGACGCGGTCGGGTCGGCTGCCTCCGCCTTCCCCGTCGCCCTCTCGCCGCTCCAAGAGCCGGGTGAAAAGCGCCGTGTCGTCGGGCCACGGCGGTTCGACGCCCTTCCGAGCCAACGCGCGAACGATCGTCCCGCTGGAGGGGTTCTTCACGAACCCGGCCAGCGGCACGTCGCGCTCGACGAACCGCTCGACCAGCCGGACGTACTTCTCGACTACGGCGCGGGGCTTCGCCTCGCGGGCGAGCGCGCCCAGTTCGGGGTTCCGGTCGTCCCACGTGAACAGCTCTTTCGGGTAGATCGGGCCGTCTAACACGAGCAGGTCGTCGACCTCGTCGGCGTGGTCGAGCGCGTGGGTCCCCTCGGCGAGGTATAAGGCGAGCGCGTGGACGACCCCCTCGGCGTACCGGTTCACCCGCGGCGCGTGGAGCACGCGCTGGCGGGTGTGGCCGTCGTCGCGCGAGGTCCACTCGCCGTCGAAATTCGCGGTCGAGTCGCCGGCGTGAACCGTCGCGACGATCGTTCGGTCGCGGTGGAGGTCCAAGTCTGTCGGCGCGCTCGCCATCGCGGCGTGGGCCACGTCGACGACGAGCCCGTTTTTAAATGTGGTCGGGTTGATCGTGCCGGAGTCGAGCCCGTGGACCGTCTCGAACGGGCGGTCGGTGAGGGCGGCGTCGTCGATCGGCGCCCGCCGGCGCTCGTGCTCGTCGACGGGTTCGATCACGACCCGCCCGTCGTGGCGGAGTTCGGGGAGCCACTCGCGCCACACCCGTCCCGCGAGGTCGTCGTGATCGGTCGTGTCCACGTCGCCCGCGATACCGTACGCGAGCTGCGCGATGTTCTCGACGTGGATCGGATCGAGCGTCACGGCCGTACTGCGGGCCGGGGTGACTTAAAAGCGTTCGGCCGCGGTGCCGTCCCTTCTGGGACCGCTAGGACTACACACGTTCGACGGCTCCCCTCACGGAGTATCAGAAGGAATACTCGGACGCCAACCTTCTTTGTCGGATCCTCGCTCTCGTGACCATGGCCGAATCAGCAGTCGGGTCGAATAGGGAGAGCCACGGCCCGTCGGGAGCGGGGGAGAATGGTCCGTCAGGACCGGTTGGAAAGGTTCGAGAAGTACTCAGATACATACCGAACGGTACGTCGATGCCGGCGTCGATGTGGCGCGGTCGCCACCGGAACATCCTGCTGGCGATCCTCGTGCAGGTGCCGCTGTTGCTCGCGTTAGGGCTCTACGAGGGGACGGAATCGGTCACGGGCGCGGAGATCCCCGCGACGCCGACGTGGATGCTCGGCGGCATGATCGGGGCCGTCGTCGGAACTGTGGCGCTGGCGAACTGGCCGCGACTCGGGCGCCGGACGCGGACCGTCCTCGCGGCGTTCAGCGTGATGACGGTGTCGATGGCGTTGGTCAAGTTCTCTGGGGGGTACATCGAGGCACACTTCCACTTTTTCGTGTTCCTCGCCGTGCTGGCGGTGTACGAGGACTGGCTGCCCTTCGCGGTGGGGATGGGGTACGTCGCGGTCGGGCACGGCACGTTCAGTCTGATCGACTCCAGTCTCGTCTACAACCACCCCGCCGCGATCGCGAACCCGATCGTCTGGGGCGGGATCCACGCGGTGTTCGTCACGGCGCTGGCCGCGGCGCTGATGGTCAACTGGTACTCCATCGAGAAATCGCGAGAGGAGGCACAACGGCAGCTCGACCTCGTCGCTGCGCAGAAAGCCGAGATCCAAGACGTCGAGGCGGCGAAAGCGGAGGCCGAGGCGCGCAGCGCAGAGGTCGAGCGATTGAACCGGCGCCTCGAAACGACGGCCGACGACTACAGCGCGACGATGGACCGCGCGGCCGACGGCGACCTCACAGTGCGGCTGGACGCTGACAGCGAGAGCGAGGCGATGGAACAGATCGGTGCCGGGTTCAACGAGATGATGGACGAGATTGAGGCGACGATGGGGGAGATCCAGTCGTTCGCCGGTGAGGTGTCCGCGGCCAGCGAGAAGACCGTCGCAGGCGTGGACACGGCCGAGGCTCGCAGCGAGGACGTGAGCCGATCGGTCACCGAGATAGCCGAGGGCGCCGACGACCAACGCGAGATGCTCGAACGGGTCTCCGGCGAGATGAACACCCTCTCGGCGACGATCGAGGAGGTCGCCTCCTCGACGGAGACCGTCGCGGACGCTGCCCAAGAGACCGCCTCGATCGCCGACGAGGGGCAGGACACCGCGGGCGAGGCGATCGACAGCGTCGGGGAGTCGCGGGACGCGATCGGCGAGACGGCAGAGAAGGTCAAGATTCTCGACGAGCGGATGGAGGATATCGGCGAGATCGTCGACCTCATCGGCGACATCGCCGGGCAGACCAACCTGCTCGCACTCAACGCGAACATCGAGGCGGCGCGGGCCGGCGGCGGTGGCGGCGGTAGCGGCGGAAGCGACGGGTTCGCAGTCGTCGCCGACGAGGTGAAACAGCTGGCCGAGGAGACCCAAGAGGCGGCCCAAGAGATCGAAGAGCTCATCGCCGGCACCCAGGCGCAGACGCAGGCGGCCGTCGAGGGAATCCGAACCGCCGAAGCGCACATGCAGGGCGGAGCCGAAGCCGTCAGAGACGCTGCCGACGCGTTCGCCGAGGTGGCGGACAACGCGGGAGAGACCGACGACGGGATCCGCGAGATCAGCAAGGCGGCCGACGATCAAGCCGCGAGCACAGAGGAGGCGGTGTCGATGGTCGAGGAGGTCGCGGGGATCAGCCGGTCGACCGCCGACGAGACCGACGAGGTCAGCGAGGCGGCCGACGAACAGCTCGCCGCGATGTCGCAGGCGACCGCCGAGGCCGACTCGCTCGCCGAGCAGGCCGAGCGGCTGCAGGCGCTGCTCCGGAAGTTCGAGGTTTGCGGGGAGTCACCCGACGACCCGTCGGCGCCGGGAGCGCGCGACGTTGCCGTGAGCGACGGCGGGAGAGCGGAGTAAGACGGGCGAGCGGAGTAAGACGGCGATCTGGGGCGTTACTCGCTTTTGCCGGTCGCGGCGACGACGGCTTCGAACACAGAGAGCACCCGCTTTACCTGCGCGCCGTCCTCGACGAACACCAGCGTCCGCGGCGGCCGGACCGCCTTCGGTCTGACACGGAGTCCGGCGCTCTCGGCGGCGTCGGCGGCGACTGCGGGGAGGCCGGACCCATCACTTCTCCCCGCCCCCGTGACAAATTCGATCCGGAGCCGGTCCGGCTGAACATAGGCCTCGGCGACGAGGTCCCTCTCGCTTTCCTCACTCTCCGCCTTGACTTCATCGCCGTCCGCCCCGCTTCCCTCGCCGCCGCGAACCACCCTGTACGCGAGCGCGCCGTCGGGGGTCGGCTCGACATCTGGGTCGGCGTCGGCCACCGCGAGGTTCCGCAGTCGGCCCTCGTTGCCGGCGATTTCCGAGGCGAGCAGCTGGCCGATCCGCACCCCGTCGGTCAGGCGCTCTCCGACCATCACTCCGCCTCCGCGGCGCCTGTCGTCGCGTCGGCCCCGGTGTCTCCCTCGCCGTCCGCGTCGCCGGCTGCGTCGCCGGCGGCGGCCAGCTTCTCGCGAACGTCGGCGGCGAGGTGGTCGACAGCGGCACCGTGCTCCTTCGCGAAGAGGACCGCGGCCGCCTCGATGCTGACCGCGAGGGCTCGCTGGCGCTCGTTGATACCGGCGACCGCGCGCTGTTTCTCAACGCCGGCAGCGACGATCGCGTCGAGCGCCGTCTCGAAGGTGGACTGTTCGCGGAGGATCGACTCGTCGGGCGTGAAGTCCTCGGGGACAGTCACGTCGGCGGGGTCGAACTTCGCGACGAGATCGCCGTCCTCCTCGGTGACCAGCCCGCGACCGACCGCGACGTCGACGAGCCGCTTCGCCTGATCCGGGGAGAACCAGTCCCGATCGAGCGACAGCGCGACGACGAACTCCCCCTCACCCAACTGCTCCGTCGCCCGCTGTTTGAAGGGCATGGCGACGGCGGCCTCAAGGCTCATGTCCGAATGGCGGGGCGGCGACGGCGGTAAACCTACCGAACCGAGAGCCGGGCTCGGGCCGGGTACAGGTCGGCTCGTGGCCGACAACTGTTATCACGCGTCGGAGTGATTGCGCACGCATGGAGACTCGCCCGCTCGGCGACACCGGCCACGACAGCACCGTCATGACGTTCGGCGCGATCGCGCTCAACTGGCTCGAACAGGAGGGCGCGAACCAACTGGTCGAACACGTCCTCGACTACGGCGTCAACCACTTCGACGTGGCGCCGACGTACGGCGACGCGGAGCTGAAGCTCGGACCGAAGCTCCGCCAACACCGCGAGGAGATCTTCCTCGGCTGTAAGACCCAAGAGCGAACCTACGAGGGCGCGTGGCGCAAGCTCGACCAATCGCTGAACCGGCTCGGCGTCGACACGATCGACCTGTATCAGGTGCACGGGCTCGAGTACGACGAGGAGCTGGACGAGATCACGGGCGACGACGGGGCGCTCGCGGCGTTTCGCGAGGCCAAAGAGCAGGGGCTGATCGACCACATGGGCCTGACGAGTCACGGCGACCCGGGGCTCATCCTCGATGCGCTCGACCGTATCGACGACCTCGAGTCGGTGATGTTCCCCCTGAATCCCGTCGTCGCCGGGAAGGACGACGACGAGTACGACTACGAAGCGGTCCTCGCCCGCGCCGACGAGAAGAACGTCGGCACGCTGGGGATCAAGGCGTTCGCCGGCGGCTCGTGGCCCCCGACCGACGAGCTTCCCGAGGCGGACCGACCGTTCGCGAACTGGTACCGACCGGTCACCGCGCCCGACGAGATCCGCGAGCGGTTCGACTTCGCCGCCGCACAGGGACTCACCAGCGTCATCAACGCCGGCGATCCGAAGCTCGTCACCATGATCCTCGAAGCCGCCGCCGACTACGATGGAATGGACGAGGTCGCCCAACGGTCCCTGATCGAGCGGGTGCGCCACGACGACAGTCCGGTTCCCGAACAGCTGCACCACTGAGCGGGACGGATGGACGTTCCGCACACCGTCACGGCCGCGCTCGACGATCGGTCGGTGGCCGGGAAGCGGTGTCTGGAAGCCGGTGCGGGTGCCGGGAACGCGACCGCCGGACTGCTCGCGAACGGCGCCGATCGGGTGTACGCCGTGACGAACGACCGGGATCACGCGCGGACGACGCGACGGCGCGTTGACGACGACGGTGACGATGGGGACGACGACGGTGACGACGGCGACGGCGACCGCTTGGCGGTGCTGGAGGCGGACCTCCGAGCGACTCCCCTTCCCGCCGACTCAGTCGACGTGATCACCGCGCACGGACTCTGTAACGTCCTCGATCCCGCGGCGCTGGCGGCGATCGCCGAGGAGTTCTCGCGGGTCGCGGCCCCGGGCGCGCAGCTCGTCGTCGACGACTACGACCCGTTGCCCGACGGTGCCGCGGTCAGAGAGCTGTTCGCCGTCGAAAACGCCGCGTCGGAACTGGCCCGCGGCCGCCCGGCGCTCACCTTCTACCCGGCGGCGTTCTTGCGGCGGTTCTTCGCGGGCCACGGCTGGGAGTTCGAGCGGGAGCGGACGCTGCTGGAGCCGGTCCCGTGGACCGAGAGCCACGTCTCCGCACATGCCGACCGAGCGGCCTCCATGGCCGCGGAATGCCCTGGTGAAACGAGCGACGCGCTGTCGGCGACCGCCCGTCGGCTCGCGGCCGAGATCGGGTCGGAATCGGTCGGACGGATGTACGGTCTCGCGTTTCGTCTCCCGGAGTGACGGCCTCGGAAATAGCGGTTCTGTTGAAACTCCCTGTAGTCGAGAGAAACGCTATGCGGCATACAGATCGTGTATGGATCGGGAGAACTGCCGGTGAACTCGTGCGTTTTGTCAAAGTTCGCACATTGGGAGCAAGAAACAAGCATATTCGAGCGCATCTCGTTGCTGATGGCGGATATACTGCTAGTGGTCGGCGTGACGTTGCTGGTCGCGTTTGTCTTCGGTGAGGCCCTCGAACGGGTTGGTGAACCTGCTCTCGTCGGTGAGATCATCGCAGGACTGGTTCTCGGGCCGTCCATCATTGGTCTCATTGACTACGATGAGACATTCGCTGTGTTCGGGATCATCGGCGCAATGCTCCTCTTTTTCGATATCGGCTACGAGCATCTCGACCTTACAGAACTCCTGTCAGTCGGTTCTGCCGCCGTCAGTATCGCGCTGTTTGGGATGATAATACCCGCGGGCACCGGTCTCGCACTCGGCCTCGCGTTCGACTACAGCGTCACCGAGAGTGCTTTCCTGGCACTCGCGCTCTCGGTGACTTCTATCGCCGTAACCGCTCGAACGTTACTTGACCTACACCAGCTCGATTCGCGTGTCGGGCATCGTGTTGTCGGGGCCGCAGTCGTGGACGACATCGTCGGTCTCGTCGCGTTCGCACTGCTCTTGCTCGCAGTCTCCGGGGGCGGTACCATCGAGGCCGTGACGACTCTCGGACAAGTGATCGGGTTCTTTGCCCTCGCCGTGATCGCTCGGTTCGCCGTTATCCAACAACTGTCGTCACTTCTGGCGCGTTCACGGCAGATAGAAGCAGATATACTGGCCCTCTTTGGTGTGGTATTCCTCGTTAGTTTCAGTGCTGAGGCGGTCGGTCTCGATGTTACCCTCGGGGCACTCATGATCGGTCTGCTTGTGGGTGAAGATGAGCGTCTCTCGCGGTTGGAAGTCCGTGAGGGTATCGCCGGTATCGCGTACGGGATGTTTATTCCACTTTTTTTCGCAGGCGTGGGAGCGCAGATCGATCTTCGTGTCCTGACCACGCTTGACACATTCGTCATCGCCGTCGTTACTTTCGGTCTAGCGGCGAAGTTTGTCGGCGGGTTTATCGGCAACCTGATAGCGGGCGGAGATGTCCACGAGTCCGCCGCGATCGGCGTCGGTATGACTCCAAAGGCGGGAGTCGAACTGGCGATCATCAGTGCCGCTCTCGCAGAAGGACTCATCTCAATACGGCTGTTCTCGGCCATTGCAGCGCTCGTACTGGTGTCTGTGTTGATCTCTCCATCTCTTCTTCAAGCTGTGTTGAACCGGACGAACAGTCCCGAGTGACGGCGCTCCGAGAGAGACGTGTTGTGTTCGGCACGGCTGTTGAAACCTGTCTCCGACTGAGGATTTCGACGAAGGCGAAACAGCGGGAACGCGTCGTCCAACCGCCGAAACGATCCGTCAGTCGGCCGTCGCCGTCGACTCGTCAGTCGTCGTCGGTCGCCACGGCCGGTTCGTCGGCGGCGGGCGCCCGGTCCGCGGCCGGCGTCACGTTCAGCGAGTAGCCGGTCGCCGCCATGACGAACAGCACGAGGGGCGACAGGAACGCGAACAGGTAGTACGGGGCGTACTCTAGGGTCGGAACTCCGGTGACACCCGCCATGTAGACGGCGCCCGCGTGCCACGGGAACAGCGCGCCGGTCGGCGTCCCGGCGGCCTCGACCGCACGGGAGAGTTGGTCGCTGTCGAGTCCGAACTCGTCGTAGGTGTTCCGAAGGGTGACGCTCGGGAGGACGATACTCATGTACTGCTGGGCGGTGAGCGCGTTGATGACGATCGCCGAGACGCCGGTCCCGGCGACGAGCGCACCCGGGCTCTTCACGGACGAGGTGAACGAGTGGGCGATCACCGCCAGCACGCCGGTCCGCTCCAAGATACCACCGAGCGCGAGCGCGGCGACGACGACCGTGATCGTCCATGCAGAGCCGGTGAGCCCGCCCGTCGCGAGCAGTTCGTTCACCAGATCGGACCCAGACTCCGGCGCGGTGCCGTACATGAAGGTGTTCCACGCGGCGACGAAACCGGACCCCTGCACGAGAATCGTCGTGATCGCGCCGGCGAACACGCCGGCGACGAGGGTCGGCAACGCGGCGTACCCGCGCAGCGCCAGTCCGAAGGTAACCACGAGTGGGATAAATGCGAGCAGCGTGATTGCGTACGTCCCGCCGAGCGCGCCCTGGATATCGGCGATCCGACCCACCGGGATCTCCCCACTGGCGCGGAGTCCGAGCGCGAGGAAGCCGAGCACCGCGAGCCCGAAGGCGACGGCGGTACCGGTCCGCATCCGGCGAATGTGCGTGTACAGATCGGTGTTGGTGACGCCGGCTGCGAGGTTCGTCGTGTCGGAGAGCGGCGACTGCTTGTCACCGGCGTACGCACCCGAGAGGACGGCGCCGACCGTCATCGGGGCGGGAACGCCGAGCCCCGCACCGATGCCGACGAAGGCGACACCGAGGGTGCCGACCGTGGTCCACGAGGAACCGATGGCGAACGCGACGACGGCGGCGACGACCGCGGCCGCCGGCAGGAACGTCGTCGGCGAGAGAATCTCCAGCCCGTAGTACATCAGTCCCGGAATCGTGCCGGCGCTGACCCACGTCGCGATGAGCCCGTAGATCGTGAAGATGATGAGAAGCGCCTGTAGCCCCATCACGAGCCCGTTGGCGATTCCGTCGAACAGTTCCTCCCAGTCGTAGCCGAGCCACAGGCCGAACCCGCCGACGAAGGCGATGCTCCAGAGAAGCGGGGGGTGCGGGTCCAGTCCGAGGACGGCCGAGCCGATACCAAGGAACGCCACGACGGCGAGGACCGGGATCAGCGCCGCCGCGAGACTCGGGCGGCGATCCGGATCGAGGTCCTCGTACGTTGTGGGCGTGAACGAGCGTGCCATACCCCGACATATTCCCTTGAAGCATAAATATGACTCGAAATATGCATGGAAAAGATAACGATCATTCATCTCGTTTCTGGCGGGGCGGCGGCGATGGGAGGCGAACGCCGAGAAGTCGCCGACTCCCGGCGCGTCCGACCGTGTGCCGCCGTGTCGCGGGGGTCATCGAACGGACGGTCTTATACGCGTCGGCAGTCAAGTCGGGGCAACATGATATTTGAGGGCCTCCCGACGACCCCCCGCTCGGAGGAACTCGTCGACAAGGCATTCTCGCGGGCGGCGCGCGCGGGGCGCGCCAAACACGGGCACGAGGCGCAGGAGTCGATGCTGCGGACGGCCGGCAACGTGCTCTCGGACAACTTGGAGAACGTCGTGGTGTCGTGGCCGGACTTCGGCTTCGACGTGGAGCCGTTCTACTACGAGCTCGCCGACGCCATCGTCGACGTCGACCGGCTCCGGCAGGCGCTCTCACAGGTGATGTGGGCCAGCCGGCAGATCGAGGACCTTCGCGACGAGTATACGACGAAGATCCGGAACTCGGACGTCGACACCGCGCGGAAACACCGCAAGCAGGCGTTCGCGCGCATGGCCGACGTGATGGACCAGATCGAAGACGATCTGCGGTACATCGGCGACTCCCGGGACCAGCTGAAAGTGCTCCCGGACATCCGACCAGACGAACCCGCCATCGTGATCGCGGGCTACCCCAACGTGGGCAAGTCGTCGTTCGTCAACCGGGTCACCCGCGCGTCGAACCAGATCGCGGAGTACCCGTTCACCACGAAAGGCGTCCAGATCGGGCACTTCGAGCGCGACCACGTCCGGTACCAGATCGTCGACACCCCCGGCCTGCTCGACCGGCCGGAAGACGAGCGCAACGACATCGAGCGGCAGGCGGTCAGCGCCCTCGAACACCTCGCGGACGTTGTCGTGTTCGTGCTCGACCCCTCCGGCGACTGCGGCTACCCCCTCAATGTCCAGCTCGAACTCCGCGAGGAGGTCCGCGAGCTGTTCGGCGAGGCCGTCCCGTTCCTCACGGTGGCGAACAAACACGACCGCTTCGAGGCGGTACAGGCGGAATCGGTCGACGCGACGATGAGCGTCACCGAAGACGAGAACGTCGAAGACGTGCTCGACATGGCCGTCGAGGCGGCCGCGTTCGAGCCCGACCTCCCGACCCGCGACGGCGAGGAGTGAGCGGCCGTTTATAAGCGGTCGGTGGTCGCTTATAAACGGTGAGCGCCGCGGCTCGACGGAGGCGCCCCATTCTCCCAAAAAGTCACCAGCTGAGCGCCGTCTCAGGCCTGTTCGGCGGCGTAGATGACGTTGACGCTGACCCGCACGCTCACGTCGCCGGTCTCGATGCCGGTGGCGGCGCCCGCACCGTCGCTCTCGGCCATCACGGCGGCGTCGGACACCCGATACGGCGTCACGCCCGCGTTGGCGGTGGAAACGCTGTAGGCGCCGGCCAACTCCAGCCCGCTGGAGTCCGCGAGGACGGTGGCGTCGCCCTCGGCGTTCGCCATCGCGTTCTCGATGGCGGTCTCGCGGACCTCGCGCTCGCGTTCCTCGCTGAGCCCGAACTCGATCCGCTGGACCTCGTCGGCGCCGGCGTCGATCGCCACGTCGATGACCTCGCCGACCGCGTCCACGTCGTCAAGCGCGATCGCGTAGCGGTGAACGCCTTGATACTCCGTCCGCTCGGGATTCTCGCGCGTCTCGTAGGATTCTCGGACGTCGTACTGATCGGTCCGAATGTCGTCCTCGTCGAGCCCCCAGTCGGTGAGTGCCGCGCGGACCGCCTCATCGCCGGCGGCGAGTTCGTCGCGAACGGCTGCGGAGTCGTTGCCGGTCGCGGTCACCGCGACCTGGATCGTCGCGCGGTCCGGCTCGGCCGTGGCCTCGCCGCTCGCGGTCACCTCGATGTTCCTGTCGAGCGTCGATTTGTCGCCCGTATCGACGCCGGCGGTTCCGGTCGACCCGACGAGTCCCGAACAGCCCGCGAGCGCGACGAGCAGCGCGACGCCCACGGCAGTTGCCAGTTTCCTGTTCATACCCGACCTCTCGTCGGGAACCACCAATAAGTCGCCGAAAGGACAAAGAATCGTTTGTGCTATCGGACGGGGGGATCCTGATCGACCCGATCAGGCGGAGCGGGTCTCGTCGTCCGTCTCGCTCTCGTCACCCTCGTCGTCCGCTTCCTCGCTGTCTTCCTCCTCTTCGTCGGGCTCGTCGTGATCCGTGATCACCGCCGGCTCTCGCGAGAGGCTGTCATCCGCCTCGCCCTCGTCGTCCTCCTCCTCGGGATCGTCGTGATCCGTGATCACCGATCGGTCTGCGGCTTCGTCGCCCTCGTCACTGTCGTCGCCGTTCCCGTTATCGCCAGCGTTGCCGTCGTTGCTAACGTCGCCGGCGTCATCCGTTCCGTCGTCGTCTCCCGACGCGAGATCATCGGACTCCTCGTCCCTCCGTCGGCCCGAATCGCCAATCTTCGCCCCGCTTGCCTCGTCCGGATCGCGCTCGACGCCTCCGTCCGGCGGCCCGGACACCCGCCGTCCGGGACCGAAGAGCCGATCCCGGAGCGAGCGGTTGCTCGGGCGCTCGGCGAGCAGCACCGAACAGTCCACGTCGTGGATCACGTCGAGATGCAGGGAGTTCGAGACGAGCCGCGAGAGCAGCCCCTTCTCCGTCGCGCCGATGATGACGAGGGTGTTGTCCGCGGCCTCCCGAGCGATGGCTCCCTCGACGTCGCCGCTGTCGTCGACGATACGCTCGGCGTCCGAGAGCCCGTTCTCCGCGGCCCAGGCGGTGAGGAACCCCTCGCCCTCGGTGCGGTTCTCGGGACCGTTGACGACGTGAAGCAGGCTCACCTCGGCGTCGGCGGTCCGAGAGAGCACGCTCGCGACCTCCGCGCCCAGCGTCGAGTCCGGGCCGCCGGAGGTCGGGAGCAGGACCCGCGAGGTGTCGAGGTCGCTCTCGTTCAGGATGAGGAAGTCGCACGGGAGCTGGTTGGTCAGCTCGTCGATCGGTCGCTCCGCACGGGCGGCGTTCCACAGCTGGTCTTCGCCCCATCCCATCAACACGGCGTCCGGACGGGTCCGACGGGCCATGTTGAACACCTCCTCGAAGGAGCGGTGCGAGACGACCGTTGAGGTGGAGACGTCGATGTCGTACTCCTCGGCGGTCTCGCGGAGCCCGGCCATCCCCTCCTCGGAGACGTCGGCGATCCGGCCGGCGCCCGCCGACAGCGACATCCGCTCTGGCGCCTGCACGACGTGGACGATGTGGACGAGTCCGTCCTCGTGGTCGCTCGCGATCTGACTCGCAAGCTCGACGATAGGGCCGTCGGTCCGCGGGTTCGTGATGGGGACCATGATCCGGTAGCCTTCGTTTGCGAACAGCGTCGCCTCCGTGGCGTCCAAGATCGGGACGTACGAGCGCCCGGCGGCGCGACCGAGCACCCACTCCGGCACCGTGAGCCGGCGGGTGACTCCCTCGAAGCGCGCCTCCTCTAAGCGCTCCTGGCTGGTCTGGAAGTAGTTCACCAGCGTGACCAAGACGATCCCGCCGATGGTGTTCCCGATCAACACCGGGATCACGAAGCCGACGATCCCGGAGTAGAGGCTGATCTCCGCACCGTACAGCGGGATATTGTACTCGAAGAACAGGTAGAGGACTTCGGTGAACGAGACGACCACGTGGAACAGGTCGCCGAGCGGGATCGCGAGGAACGCGAGGTAGACGACGAGCATCCGGCTCACGGAGTCGGTCGAGGCGAAGCCGACCCAGACGACGCCGGCGACGATCAGTCCCGCCATCGCGGCCTTGAAAAACAGTGGGACGGCGCCGATGCTGAATCCACCCTCGGAGATGTACCGCGCCGCGTCGACGGTGTCGCCCGTGAAGACGCCGCCGTACGAGAGCACGAGCGCGCCGATCCCGCCGCCGATGAAGTTGCCCGCGAGCACGATCGTCCAATGGCGGAGGAGTGTGGGGATACTCGCAAGCCGTTCCAAGGTCAGCGCGACCGGCGGGAGCGTGTTCTCGGTGTACAGCTGGTAGCCGCCGATGATGATGTAGATGAACCCGAGCGGATAGAGGAGCACGCTCAAGATCGGATGGGAATCGGTCGCGGCCGTCAGCGATGCGTACAGCATGAAGGTGATCGTGATCGCCAGCCCCGCCGCGAGCCCGCTGAAGAAGAGTTCGCGGCTCCCGGAGGTCACCTCCTCGTCCGCGGCAGCGATGATCCGCTGGAACACCTCGTCGGACGAGAAGCGGTCCCGAACCGCTTCGCCGACCGCGGGCGCACCGCTGCGGGAGCGCTCGACGACTTCGCGCATCGAATCGTCGTCGGGGCGTGTCGAGTCGGTCACTGTGCTATGGCACTGGGGCCGCGTTGAAAAGTACTTCTACTTCCGTCATGCACCGTAAAAACCGCTGATACTAAACTTTTGCTGGAGTAAAGATAGTTTCTGTTCATGTTTATTGGGGAACAGAGGAAATCGTTCGGTCGAGATTCCGCGCCGAGGGCGGAGACGCGTTCGGTTGCGGTCCAGCGGGTTCGACCGTCAGTCAGGCGCGGCTGACCGCCACGAGCCGAACCTCGACTTGCACATCCTCGCCGATCGCCGACTCGATCCGTTGGTCAAGGGCCCGGGCGACTGTCTCTGCACCGACGTCCGGGGGCGCCCCGACGGTAACCACCACGCGTTCGGTGTTGCGGGGCGGTAGCGTCCCGCCCCGATCGACCTCGAGTTCGATCAGTTCCATCCCGGGGTTTATCGCGTCCAGCTCGTCGCCGACGGCGGTCCGGATGTCCGCCTCGGTCGTCGAGGCGACGTACGAGTCGTAGGTGACGCCGCCGAGGAACACCGACAGCACCGCGATGGCAGCGACGAGGATGGCCGCGCGCTTCAGGAAGGCCGCGCGCGCGTCGTCCTCGCGGAACCAGCGCTGCGGGCGATACCCCTCGTACCACAGCGTCACCAGCGCGGAGAGGTTGATCGAGAGGACGTTCACCGCGACGATCACGCCCGCGCCGATCACGAGCCGCGGGATCTGAAAGGCGATCCCGATACCGACGGCGGCCGCCGGCGGAATGAGCGCCACCGCGATCATCACGCCCACCAGCGCCGCGGAGACGCCCGTCATCAGCGAGATGATCCCGGCGAGACCGGCGCCGATCGCCACGACGAGCACTAAGACGTTCGGCGCGAGCCGCTCGGAGACCTCGGCGAGATCCAACGGGTCGAGTCCCGGCGGGACGAGCGCGAGCCACCGCAGCGCGAACGCGAACAGCGTCGCGGCCGCGATCGCGACCGCGACCCCAAGTACCTGCATCCGTACCCCGCGCCGAAACATCTCCTCGTCGTCCACGACGGTGCCGACCGCCGCCGACATCGCCGGTCCGATCAGCGGCGCGATCACCATCGATCCGACCACGGTCGCCGGCGAGTTCAAGAGCAGTCCGGCCGTCGCGATCACGGCGGAGATAACGGTCATCAGCACGTACGTCCGGATCCCGGAGGCGAGGTCGTCGGCCTTCGCCTGCAGCTCCTCCCGCGAGATATGCTTGCCTGCGTGTTCGGCCTCCTCGGCGTACTCGTCTTCGAGCGCCTCGAACCGGCGGGAGATAACCGTCTCGGCCGCGACAATGACGGTGTAGGTGCTCTCGTCGATCCCCACCTCTCGGAGCCGTTCGAGTACGGGTTCGACGGCGGCAGTCGGGAGCGGGAACGTCGCGACCGCGGTGTACTCACGGCCGCTCGTTTCGTCGGTGACGACGTAGTCGACTCCCTCGTCGTCGAGCGCGCGGATAACGGCCGCGCGCTTCCCCGCCGGGATCATGACCTGAACGAGTCGCACGGTCGGTCGTCTCGCCGGCGGGACTTATAGGAGGCGATGCCGCTGGCGGTGATTGCGGCGGGAGCGACACAGCGGGCGATCAGTCGATCCGAGAGCGGGATCCAGTCAGTCGACCCGGTCAGACGATCCGAGGGCGGGACCCCGTCCGTCCCGCGCGAAACGGAACTTTAATGCGCGAATCCCTCGCACGTTCAGACAAGAATGCTCTCGCCGCTGTTCATCGACACGTTCCTGCTCGATTACCACCTCGGGCACGTCATACTGCTCGGGTTCGTCGTCTCGCTTCTGGCGACCGTGCCCCTGAAGTCCCTGAAGGTGATCGCGTCCGTCTTCGCCGGCTTCGGGACGATCTTCCTGGTCGCCCCGTACACGACGATGCCGCAGACGTACGTCCTCGCGGGCATTCCGATGATCCTGATCGGCGCGCTACTGTGGACGATGGCCGGCCGGTAACGCGGTTCGCACCACAAATTCCCGGTTTTCTGCGGTTTCCGTTTCGTTTTTGTCTGTTTCCGACAGCGTCGCCGTTTCGTCTCACCGCGCCGTTGTTCGATCCCGCCTCTTTTTGCACCCCGGGCGACACTCCCCGCCATGGTCACGGTACGGGCACCCGCCACGAGCGCGAACCTCGGCAGCGGGTTCGACGTGTTCGGAGCGGCCCTCACACGGCCGGCGGACGTCGTCACCGTCGAGAAGGCGGCAGAGACGACGATCGAGGTCACCGGCGTCGGGGCGCAGTACATCCCCGAGGATCCCAAGAAGAACACGGTCGGCGCCGTCGTGGAGGCGCTCGACGCGCCCGCGCGGATCCACATCGACAAGGGGGTCCGCCCGGCGTCCGGGCTCGGCTCCTCGGCCGCCAGTGCCGCCGGCGCCGCCGTCGCGCTCAACCGACTGTACGACCGCGGGCTCTCGCGCTCGGAGCTGGTCCCGATCGCCGCCGAGGGCGAGGCGGTCGTCTCCGGCGTCGCGCACTCGGACAACGTCGCGCCCTCGATCCTCGGCGGGTTCACGGTGACAACGAGCGAGGGGACCCACGCCGTCGACGCCTCGATTCCCCTCGTGGTCTGTCTCCCCGACGTCGCCGTCTCCACTCGCGACGCGCGCCGGGTCGTCCCCGAGACCGCCTCGATGGACGACCTCGTCGAGACGGTCGGCAACGCCGCCACTCTCGCGATCGGGATGTGCCGCTCCGATCCCGACCTCGTGGGCGCCGGCATGAGCGACCCCGTCGTCACCCCCGAGCGCGCCCGCCTGATCACGGGGTACGACGAGGTGCGCGCCGCCGCCTTCGACGCCGGTGCAACCGGGGTCACCGTCAGCGGCGCCGGTCCCGCGATTCTCGCCGTCTGCCGCGACGGGCAGCGACGCGGGGTCGCCGCCGCGATGCTCGACGCTTTCTCCGACGCTGGCATCGACTCCCGCGCCTACCAGACGCGGATCGGGCGGGGGTCGACGGTGCTTGAGGAGTGAGGCGATGACGTGGAGGTGGCTGAGGTTTCAGTCGATCGCTTATAAGTCGTTGATGACAGATAGGTAGCGAGAGTCTCCGACTCTCTAGTCACTCATTTATAAGTGATCAACTAACTCGCGGTGAGCACTTCCAAAGCCGATGAACACTTCCAAAGCCCCAGCCGGGAGGCGGGCGCACGCTCGCTGCGCTCCTTGCGGTGCTTGCGTCGCCCGCGCCCGCCTCCCGGCTGCCCCTTTGAGTCCCGCCCCGCACAGCGACCACACCTCACACCTCCCCAGCCTCACCGCGACGGCGTTTATAAACGCCGTCGTCTCCCTCGCGCGGGCTGCTCGCGGCCGCTTATAAGCGGCCGCTCGCAGGCGCACGCCACCGCAGTTCACTTATAAATAAAGCCAAGGATACCTCGTCTCCTCCGACGAGTTCCGCTCGCACTTATAAGGCACCTACGGCGCGCGGGCGACGACGGCGAACGTCTCGGTGCGCTCAGAGGCGGAGATCACGTCGAAGCCCGCCGCCTCCAGCGCCTCGACCGCGTCGTTCGCGGCGAACCGCTCGTCGGCCGGCGGGCCGTGGTCGCCGTCGCCCGCGGCCGACCAGTCGAAGAGCGCAAGCCGGCCGTCAGAGCGGATCACGCGAGCCAACTCCGCGATCGCGTCGTCGCTCGCGAACTCGTGGTACGTCATCGTCGAGAACGCGGCGTCGAGATCGCCGTCGTCGAACGGGAGCACCGCCACGTCGCTCTCGACGAGGTCGACGTTCTCGGGGACGCCCTTCTCGCGGTAGAACGCGTGCATCTCGGCCTGCACGTCGACGCCGTAGACGGTCTCGACGTGAGATGCAACATCGTCGGTGTAGAAGCCGGTGCCGCTCCCGAGGTCGGCGACGGTCGCCGCCGCGCGGTCAGCGCGCTCGGCCGTCAGCGCGCCGATAATCTCCTCGGCGGACACCCAGCGGTACCGGGCCTCGGGACGCTCCAGTCGCTCCGCCTTGTCGGCGTCGAACGTGTGAAATCCCATGGTCAGTCTTGTACACGAAGCACTAAAACGCGTCCGATCGAGCGCTCACCACTCGACGGCGAGCCGCTCGACGAGCCGGTCGATCTCGGCCTCGGTGGAGACGGCGTGGACCGACGCCCGGACCCCGTCCGGGTGCGGGAGAGAACGAACGACGATCCCCTCGTCGGCGAGCCGGTCGACCGTCGCCTCGGGGTCGTCGACGTCGATCGTGACGAGCCCGGACTCGTACTCGCGGGGGCTCAGCAGACGGTCGTCGGGGACGCCGTCTTTGAGCCGGTCCGTGAGCGACGCGATCCGGTCTTCGATCGTCGCGATCCCGACCGCGTCGATCGCGTCGAGCGCCTCGATCAGCCCGACGTGGGCGGCCGGGGTCGTCGATCCGACCTCGAAGCGCTTCGCACCCTCCTTGAACACGATCTCGTCGGCGTTGGGATCCTCGACGCTCCGGTAGCCGACCGCGCGCGGCGCCAGCTCGGTCGCGGCCTCGCGGTCGACGTAGAGGAACCCGGCTCCCCACGGGCCGAGCACCCACTTGTGGCCCGCCGCCGCCACCGCGTCGGCGCCCCACGCCGACACGTCCATCGCGACCTGTCCGGGCGACTGGACCGCGTCGACGAGCGTGAACGCGCCCGCCTCGTCCGCGATCTCGACGAGGTCCGCGACCGGGAGCCGCGTCCCGTGGGTCCACGTGATCGCGCTGAAGCAGACGAGCCGCGCGTCCGCCACGGCCTCGGCGTACGCCTCGCGATCGATCCGGCCCTCTTCGGTCTCGACGACGCGCACCTCGACGCCCTCGCGTTCGAGCCGCTTCCACGGGAGGATGCCGGCTGGGTGTTCCAGGTCGGTCCGGACGACCACGTCGCCGGGCTCCCAGTCGATGGCACCCGCGATCCGGGTGATCCCGTCGGTCGTACTCTCGGTCAGGGCGATCTCGTCGGGCTCGGCGCCGACGAAGTCGGCGACGCGCTCGCGGACCGTCTCGTACGTCTCGAAGGCGCGACTGTACGGGTCCGTCGTCGCCGAGCCGTACTCGTGGTCGGCGAGGAACTCAGACGCCGCCTCGACGACGTACTCGGGGCTCGGCCCGTGCGCGCCGAAATTAAAGTACGCGGCCTCGCCGAGCGCCGGCACGTCCGCGCGCAGCTCGCGCGGGGTCATCCGGTCGTCGACTTCGAGTCCCGCCATTCAGGCGGTGTGCTCTGCGACCGCGTCGGTAAGCGCCGCCTCCGTCTGCGCGCCGACCATCCGCTCCGCGAGCTCGCCGTCGACGAACACGAGCAGCGTCGGGATACCCTGCACGCCATACTCGCCGGCGAGCGCCTGGTGCTGGTCGACGTCGACCTTCAGGACGGCCGCGTCGGTGTCGTTCGCGATCGCCTCGACGGCCGGCTCCATCATCTGACACGGACCGCACCAGTCCGCGTAGAAGTCGACGAGGACCACGTCGTGGTCGGCGACGTAGTCGTCGAACTCGTCGGGGTCGGCCAGCTGAATCGGTTCCGTGGGGACGGCATCAGTTGAACTCATCACCTCATCGTACTCGCTCCACTCGGATAATGGTTTTGGATGGAAGCCACAATACCGCACATCGAATTGGACTGTATCCTGATCGATTCGGCGACGCAGGTCCGAGGGTTCAAATCCGGGGGCGACGAACCGCGCGGCATGTATGCGGTGGTCGGCTGCAACGAGTGCGCGGCGATGTGGCTCCTCATGGACCCGCAGACGAGCGACAGCGCGCGGTGTCCCCGCTGCGGGAAGACGCATCAGACGACGAAACTCAAGCGGTTCTTCGAGTCGGAGGACCGCGAGGCGGCCCGCGAGGCCCGGGCCGCGCTGCTCGCGAAGAAGCGTGACGAGAGCGCGGCGTTCGCCGAACTCGACCACGTCTCGGAGCTCGAGCGCGCCGTCGACGAGTCGGGAATCGACGACCGCGAGTACCTCGAAGCGTCGGGGATAGACGCCGACGCCGTCGACGAGGCGGGCGCCCGCGCCGAGGGGGGCGAGTCGGACTCGCGGAGTCGGAGTGAGATCGTCCGCGACGCGGTGGCGACCGTCGACGAGCCGACCGAGGAGAACGTCGTGGCGCACGCGAGCGACCACGGTGTCCCCGCCGAGACGGCCCGAGAGATCCTGACGCGACTCGCGCGCCGCGGCGAACTCTCCGAGTCGGGTGGACGCTATCGGGCACTCTGAGGGGGTCGATCCACGGGGTGAATCTCCTCGCGATCCCTGACAAAGCACTTATGTTGTCGTTCAGACGTGTCGGGTATGGACACGCGAACTGCCCTCCTGGCGGCCGCCGCCGCGCTCCTGCTCGCGGGCGCGGTCGGCGCCGTCGCCGCACCGGACGCGATCGTTGACCCGCGCGAGGCCGACGAGCGCCCCGGCGACGTACGCATCGTCGACACGGTCGTCTCACCGGGTGAGGTACGCGGTGAGACCGCAGAGCTCCGGCTCGGAGTCGACCTCCGACACCGAGGTTCGGCCGTCGAGAACGTCACGGTCCGCCACCGCGCGATCGGCGCCGACTCGGGACTGCTCGTCGACGAGACGACGGTCGATGTCGGCACCGTCGACGGCGGCGGCGAACGGACGATAAACGGTTCCGTTGACGTGGAGCGCGAAGGCGGCTATCGGATCGAGACCGTCGTCTTCGCCGACGGCGAGCGGCGCGCGAGCCAGACGACTCGCGTCGGCGGCGTCGCAGCACTTACTCCCGACTACGCCGATTCGCGCGTCGGCTTCACCGAAAGCAACGTCTGGCCGACCGTCGCGGTCAGCGTCAGCGAGGCGGACAACCAGACCGCCACACTATCGGTGTCGCTCTCGGTGACGAACCGCGGCGACGCCGTCTCGGAACCGCTCGATCTCCGCGTACTGCTCCGGCAGTCGGAGTCGAACGTGATCGCCGACGAGGCGAGCGAGACCGTCGGTGAGGTCCGTCCCGGCCGGACCGACACCGTGACGACGACCGTCGAGGTGCCCGCCAACTACAACTACTACGTCGACGCCGCGCTGTGGAGCGACGACGTGCTCATCGACGAGACGCAGGGCGTCGCCAACCTGAACCCCCGGGAGAGGATCACCGCGAACGAGACGGTCGAAGAAGTGGAGTTCGCCGTCGAGGACTTCACGCGAGGGAGCGACGACGCGGCGGACGTCGCCGACGCTCCCGATCGGGGTACGGACGGCGAGAGCGCCGGAGACTCGACGCCCGGCTTCGGGCCCCTCGCCGCGCTCGTCGCGCTCGTCGCCGCGATCCTCGTCGCAAGGAGGAGACCATGACCGACGAGCGCGGCCACGGCGACGCCGGCGACACTAGTGACGACCGCGGCGACTCAAACAGCGACCCCGACGGTACCGACCCCGACGACATCGCCCCAGACGACACATCCGACTCACTCACCGGACCCATGACCGACATCGCCACCGACGCCGACGACACACCTGACACGAATCGCGCAGCGCGCACGACCGACCCTGAGAGCGATGCGAAGGAGGACACACAGAGGGACTCGAACGGCGACGATGGCCGGTTCGGTCGACTCTCGACCGACGACCTCCGCGGGCTCATCGACCGGATTGGGCTGGCGGCGCTGATCCTACTCGCGCTGATCGCCGGCTGGGGCTTCTACAGTCAGGCCGGCCGAGCGATCCGGACGTGGCTCGACCCGGCCTACCAGCCGATCGCCCTCGCCGTGTTCAACTTCGCAGTGCTACTCGTGGCGCTTGCCGGCGTCGCCCACCAGCTCTACCGGATCCGCCGGAGCGAGTCGGGCGTCTGAGAAAGGACAAATAACGGTTAAGTCACTCTCGACGACCGCCTACTCCTCAGGGAGGTCGTCGGTGCTGGCCGGAATCCGCTCGACCTGTCCCGCGAGCGTCGCCGCGTCGCCCGCGACGGTGGAGGCCTCGACGCCTGCCTCGTTCGCGACCAGCCGGACGTGCGCGGCCAACAGTGCGAGCGCACGGAGCCCCTCGTTGTCCGAGTCACCGTCGCTCCGCTGGGCGAACGTGGTGTCGATCTCGCCGTCGCGGACGACCCCGACGTGGACCGCCTCGATCCCCTCGCCGTCGAGGAGGGCGCGGGCGCGATCGATCTCCGCCGCGAACGCGTCGTCGCCGGCCGTCGATCCGTCTGCGGGACCCTCGTCGTCGCTCATGGGAAATTGTACGCGAAGCGGGGAGAAAAGCGCGGCGCCCGTCGGGACGCGCAGTTTCGGGGGTTCCGCGGGTCTGCCGGCTACTCGTCCGGCCGCGGACGAGCGATGAACAGCGCCTCTTCGAGCGTGAACGGGTTGTACACTGACTGGTGACAGACGCAGTAGACCCCGTTCGCGGCGTCGTACCGAGCCGACTCCTCGAGCACCTTGTAGTCGGGGATACAGCAGAAGTGCGTACAGACGTTGAGGTACGCGACGAACCCCTGGTCGGTGGACGCTTCGAGCCACTCGTCGCCCGAGTTCTCGACGGCTTCCTCGATCCGCGACGAGCGGATGACGTTCACGTTGAGGGCGGTCTCGGCGTTTTGCGACCGCCACGTGACCGAGGCCGGCTTCCCCACGCCGTCGTCGCCGATCCCGTTGCCCCACTCGTCGTAGTCGTCGAAATCGTCGATGTGGATCCGCTCGCCTTCGTCGTACACCTCGTCCATCCAGTCGTACTTCCCGGGCGCGGCGCGGAACAGGTTGTCTTCCGCCTCGTAGTCCGGCTCAATGTTCTCCTGCGACTCGACGCCGCAGTACTGGTACCACGCGCCGGTGTAGGTCTTCCCGCCGAGCTGCTCCTGTGCGACCTGGATCTCTTGGCCCTCCTGCGTGATGGTCTGCGTTTCGGGCCAGATCCCGCGGATATACCCGTCGTCGGTGACTTCCACGGGAACCTGCGGGAGGCCGCGTGGCGCCGGGCCGCCGGTCTTCTCGATCGTCATCGCGATGGTCGACCCCCCGCCGACGCCGCCGGAGGTCGTCAGGGTGTTCACCGTCGCCGACCCCATCGCACCGACCCCCGAAAGGGCCGCGCCGCCGACGACGCCCTTGACGAAGCGGCGCCGGCCGGACTCGGCCGGATACTTGTCGGACTGACTCATACGCGTTGCTCGGGTTGGACCGGTAAAAAGGGTGACGAACCCTCCACCCGAGCGGGAATGGCCATGAGTTGTCAGCGCGTCAGCGACCAAGCCGCTGACGCGTCAGCGGTCCGACCCGTCGGCGAACTGTTGAACGATCGATCGATATATTTACTCAAAACTGAGGCAAGCTTTCGTTCGGGCATCGCTTTTAACCCAGCCCGACGGATGTACCTGTGGTATGGTGTTGCACAATCGAGACGTGCGGACAGACGTGCGCGAGCTCGGCGCGCTCGTGGGAGACGTCCTCTCCGCACAGACCTCCACCGAGGCGTACGAGACGGTCGAGGACCTCCGACACGCGGCGATCGACTACCGACGCGGTGACGCGGCGAGCCGGGATATCCTTCGCGAGTCCGTCGAGGAGCTGTCGACGACCCGAGAGGAGATCGTCGCTCGCGCGTTCACGACGTATTTCGAGCTTATCAACCTCGCCGAGGAACGCGAACGGGTCCGCGCAATCCGAAATGCGGACGAGAACGGATCCCTTCACGACTCCTTCGATGCCACAATCGCCGAGTTCGCGGAGGCCGACGTCGGGCCCGACGAGCTCCGGGAACTGTTAGCGGACGTACTCATCGAGCCGACGTTCACCGCCCACCCCACCGAGGCCCGGCGAGCCACCGTGAAGGCGAAGCTCCGATCGATTGCCAACCACCTCGAAGCGCTCGACGAGCGCAACCTCACCGAGCGCGAGCGGAACGCGATCTGGCGCGACATCACCGCCGAGGTGACCAGCCTCTGGAGCACCCGACAGGTGCGCCAGCGGAGCCCGGAGCCCGAAGACGAGGCACGAAACGTTCAGTGGTACCTCGAAAACACTCTCTTCGATGTCGTGGGCGACGCCTACGAGGAGTTCGAGGAGACCATCTCGAAGGAGTACGACGACGTGGACTGCCCCAAGCTCTTCGAGTTCCGCTCGTGGGCGGGCTCCGACCGCGACGGCAACCCGTTCGTCACGCCGGAGGTCACCGACGAGACGCTGGCGCGCCAGCGCGAGGTCGCCGTCGAGAAGTACCGCGACCGCTGCAAGCGGCTCTCGGCCGTGTTGAGTCAGGACGGCGAGCGATACGCGGTCGACGACCGGCTCGCCGAGTCGCTGGCGGCCGACGTCGAACGGTTCCCGACGGTCGTCGAGGAGGCGCGCGAGCGCTACCCCGACGAGCCGTACCGTCAGAAGCTCCGCCTGATGCGCGAGCGGCTCGACCGCGTCGACGACGTGCGCCCCGGCGAGTACCCTGACGGCGACGCGTTTCTCGCGGATCTCGACGTTATCGCCGATTCGCTGGCGACCGACGGCCAAGACGCGGTCCGCGAGTCCTTCGTCGAGCCGCTCCGGCGGCAGGTCGACACGTTCGGGCTCACGCTCGCGTCGCTAGACCTCCGCGACCACCGCGAGAAACACACCGAAACGGTCGCCGAGACGGTCGCCGTCGAAGGCGTCGACTACCGAGAAATGGACGAGGACGCCCGTCAGGAGTTCCTCACCGAGGCGATCTTACAGGACGACCCGGTCGTCGACGCCGACGAGCCCGGCGACGTCTCCGAGACCACCGAGCGCGTGCTTCGCCGGTTCCAGGAGTTCGCCGAGTGGCAGGACGAGTACGGCCCGCAGGCGATCGACACCTACTGCATCTCGATGACGGAAGAGCCGAGCCACGTGCTCGAAGTGCTCTTCTTGGCCGATCAGGTCGGCGTCGTCTCGTTGCCGGACCACTGCGGGCTCGACGTCGTCCCCCTGTTAGAGACCGAATCCGCGCTCAACGGCGCCGAGCGCATCCTCGGGGAGCTGTTCGACAACGAGGCGTACGCGACCGCTCTGGAGGTCCGCGGCGAGATTCAGGAGGTGATGCTCGGCTATTCCGACTCCAACAAGGAGAACGGGTTCCTCGCCGCGAACTGGGACCTCTACGAGAACCAGCGTCAGATCGCGCGGTTCTGCCGCGAGGAGGATGTCACCCTCCGGCTGTTCCACGGGCGCGGCGGCTCCATCTCGCGGGGCGGCGGCCCGATGAACGAGGCCCTGCTTGCGCTCCCCAACGAGACCGTCACGGGGCAGGTGAAGTTCACCGAACAGGGCGAAGCGATCGCCGAGAAGTACGCCAACCGCCGAATCGCCGAGCGCGAGCTCGAACAGATGCTCGACGCGCAGATCCGCGCGCGTCAGGAGGCCACTGAGGAGCCCACCGAGGACGTGCCCGACAGCTGGGTCGACGCGATGGAGACGATGGCGCCTGCCGCCCGCGAGACGTACCGCGATCTCTTAAACACCGACGGGTTCGTCTCCTACTTCGGGCAGGCGACGCCCATCTCGGTCGTCGAGAACCTCAACCTCGGCTCGCGGCCCGCCTCGCGTTCCGGCGAGCGCACCGTCGAGGACCTGCGGGCGATTCCGTGGGTGTTCTCGTGGACGCAGACCCGGCTCATCCTCCCGGGCTGGTACTCGCTCGCATCCGGAATCGACGCCTACCTTGACGAGGTCGGCGAGGAGGAGGGCTTCGAGACGCTCCAAGAGATGTACGCGGAGTGGCCGTTCTTCCGCACGACGCTTAACAACGCGGCGCTCGCCCTCGCTCGCACCGAACCGGAGATTGCCGCCGAGTACGCCGACCTCGCGGACGACGACCTCCGCGAGCGCTTCTTCCCCGAACTGATCGGCGAGTACGAGCGTGGGCGCGAGCTCGTCTTGGAGATCAGCGGCCGCGACGAGTTGATCCGTCGCGAGTGGCTCGCCGAGAGCCTCGATCGGCGGAATCCCTACGTCGATCCGTTGAACCTGCTGCAGGCGAACCTGCTCGGGCGGACCCACCGCACCGAAGAGGAGGAGCGAACGCTCCGACTCACCGTCAACGGCATCGCCGCCGGGATGAAGAACACGGGGTAGCTCGCCCAACGACCCGCTCGCCCACCGGCCCGCTCGCTGCCGGCCGCTCGACGCTGGTCCGAGCGACGTTCCGTCCCTCCATCATTTTTCTCGATTACACTCAGATAGCCGACGCGCCGGCGATCCGATCGCGCCGGCGCCGGCGGCCTGTCGCTCAACAGCGAGAGATCCAGAAGGTAGGCATGTGACCAAATAATCGGTTGAACCGAGGTTTCTTTCGACTTGTTTATTCTCTACGAAAAGGTCCCATCGTGGTCGAACGGAAATTCAGTAGGCTGAGCGACTGTCACTACTCGATAGCACGAGAAATATCTTATATAATGGCATTTATTTTGATGGTAATTAGAGTGGAGGGTGACTGAGAAGTGCAGTCGGTTACTCTTTAACAGTGAATTGAACTGCAACCGCCTTGCCACTCTGTTCGTCACTCCCGTTCATCCAGAAATATACAAATCGGTACTTTCCCGGTACAATATCAGAGCAGATATGGTGCCCTTCAGTAGACAGTCCTTCCCGTGTTACCGAAAATGACCATTTGAATCCTCCTCCCGGTTCATGCACGACGGCGTTTGCGTCGTACCCGTGACTTTCGTCTACGTAGAAGAGGTGTTTCCACGCTCCATCAATCCTCTTCTGGATAGCAAAGAGTTCCTTGTTTGGGGTAGTTTGCACTTGATTCGTTGTATTTTCCAGCCGGAAAGTGAGTCTTCCCCCGAGAGAGACAGTCTCTGGGGAGGCGGTAAGTTCGAATCCGTGAGCGGTTCCATGCCGAACGTTATAGTCTTCCTCGAAATTAATCGCAAGTGGTTGGAGGTTATCACTACATCCCGAATCAGACGGCTCTTGTGTTGAGGGTGTAGTATTCGACTCACCAAGGGCAGTACAGCCTGCGAGTGCAGTGACGCTCGCTCCAATAGTACCAAGGTAGGTACGGCGATTCATGTAAATAAATTGTTACTCGATGCATAAATGCTTTCAGTAAGAACAAAGGGCCGTTTGACTGATTCATCCCTCAGAGAATCAAGCGATTATTTCTGACGTGCCTGCCTTCAGGAGATAGGTTCTATATAGCATCATCCGGTATACGTCGGCGAACGCGGGACGATCGTCACCGAGCGCGACACAAGAGAAGAGCCGCTGGACAGGCGATTATCGGCGGAATTGGCGGAACGAAACTCCGAGAGCCGCGGCTCTGGAGCGAGCGATAACGTGGAAAAGACGAATCAGCGGTCTACGCGTAGCGTTCGAGTTCCGGCCGGTCGAGGTCCTCGAAGACGTCGGCGGCGACCTCGGAGAGGAAGGCCTCGCCGTCGTCGGAAATCCGGCGACCCTCGCCGGCGGCGGTCGTCACGAGCCCGTCCTCTTCGAGGGCCTGCAGCGACGCGCGGATGAGCTTGCGGGAGCCGCCCTCGTGCTCGCCGGGGCGGACGGAGTAGCGGTTCGAACCGCGCTTCTTCGAGCCGTACTCGGTCGCGAGCCGCTCGATGCCGATCGGCTCGTTCTGGGCGACCTTTCGGAGGAGACTGGCGGAGCGCACGTACCAGAAGTCCTCCTGTTCCGGCGGGAGCTCCTTGCCGGCGCCGCTCTTGGCGAATTCGACCCAGTCGGGCTCGTCGATCCGGTCTTCGAGTCGTGCGGCGACTTCCTCGATGAGGGCGTCGGCCGGCACGTCGTAGATGGTTACCATTGAGGTGAATTTCAGCCTAACGTCGTTTAAACCCATCGTATTCGAGAAGCGTCGTGTGACCGGTTTTCACGGGTAGCGGAGCCACAGAAACAAGATCGCGAGGGCGATATCTCGCCGTCGACTCTCTGAGAAGCTACTCGACGTACTCGTACTTCCGCTCGTTCATCCGACCCCAGCCGGTGAAGACGAACTCCGCCTCCGGCTGCGTGAACTCCTCGATCTCGCGTTCCACGTCCATGTCGTACTCGTGCACGTCGTGGACATCCTCGTACTCCTCCCACGTGAGGTCGTAGCGGGCCGCGAGCCGGTCGTCGATGTCGAGCTCCTCGATCTCCTCGCGCCAGCCTTCACGGACCGTCTCCGCGTGTATCTCTGCCTGTGCGCCGGAGCCGTAGGAGGCGACGAGCAGCGTGTCGCCGACGAATGAGCGGTCGCGGGTTAGGGCGTCTCGCAGCGCGCTGATCCGCGCGATGTGGACCGAGCTGGTGTACCAGTTGCCGACCTCTCGCGAGAGGCCAAGCGTCGGCTCCACGACGGTGTCGTACCACGTCTGGTACTGCTCGGTGGTTTTCAGCTTGTCCATGTAGTCGCGAATGGCCTCCTCGTAGGCCTCGCGGTCGACGAAGTCGGCCTCCCGTGGCTGCCGGCCGATCTCGCCGGCGAGCGCGTCTTCGTACTCCGTATCGCGGATGACGTGGCGGTACGCCAGAAGCGCCGCCTTTCGGACCATACCGGGGAACGGCGTGTGGAACGGGGCGTACACGAAGTCGTCGAGTTCAATGTCATCGGTGACCGACTCGTAGTCTTCTAAGGCCTCTCGCATCCGGGAGAGGTACACCTGCACCGAGCGTTTGCCGTCGACGCTGGGGAACTGCTGATTCGGCTTTAGAAAGTCCGTCTCGTCTTTCGAGCCGTATCCCTGTTCCGTCGAGAGCGCGACGATCGAGGGGTCCTCGTCGATCAGCATCGCGACGGCGCCGGCGCCCTGTGTCGCCTCGCCGGGGTCGCCGCGGGCGTACAGCGCGGTGTCGGTCGTGATGACGATCGCCGGGCGGTCGCGGTTCCGTCCGGCGCGGATCCAGTTGTAGGCGTCGTCGATCGCCTGCGTGCCGGCCAGACACGCGAACTTGCGCTCGCCCTTGTTGGCGTGGGTGAAGTCGCCGTCGTACACCTGTTCGAGACAGCCGGCGATGTACGTCGACACCGGCTTGGAGTGGTCGAACGCCGACTCGGTGGCGACGTCGATCCGGCCGATGTCCTCCGGCTTCAACCCCTTCCGGTCCATCAGCCCCTTCGCCGCGTTCGCGCCCATCGTGACGATGTCCTCGTACACGTCCGGGAACGAGGAGTTGTTGAGTCCGAGCCCCTTCGTGTATTTCTCCGGGTCGTCGCCCTTCTCCGGCGCGAACGTGCCCGGCAAGTCGAGCTTGAGCTTTCCGGTCCAGATCTCGACGGCGTCGATGCCGACTTCAGTCATGAACGGTTCTTCAGACGGCCAGCATATGGCTTTGTCGATGGTCGGTTACGTCGATCGTGGAACTATTCGCCGGCGGACTCGATCGTCGGATCCGGATCGAAGGCCGCACCGGTCGCGGTGACGGTCCCGCCGTCGCTCGCGATCCGGATCGTTCCGTCACCGGAGCCGAACAGCGCTTGGCCGGTCGCGTCGAAGGCCCCTTGGATCACGTCCACGTCGCCCTCGGCGGAAATGTCGATATCGCCGGCTGACGCCCCGAAGAGCGCCCGTGCGGCGGTCGTCACGCTGACACCCCGCGCGTCGATTCGACCGTCGGACCGGACCGTCACGTCGCCCGTCGACGAGCCGAATAACCATTCGCTTGACGTGTCGAGCGTCGACCCTTCGCCGAGTGACACGCCGTCTTCGCCGACCAGTTCGATCGCGGTCGCGGAGAGGGTCACGTCCTCCTCGACTGCGATGCGGTCGGCGTCGACCGCCACCGATCCGGCGACTCTCGCGTCGTCGAACACGACGAATCGACCGTTAAGGTCGTTCAAGAACGCCATCTCAGCCGCTGTGAACGTCTCGTCCGCCGAGCCGTCCCCGTCGCGATCGAGGTACGCGACCGCGTCGGTCTCGGCGTCCAGCACCCTGACGGTCGTCGTCGCCGTGTCGGTCTCGCTCGCGGCCGCGAGTTCGACCTCGCCGACATCGGTCGGAAGCGTCTGCCACGCCAGCGATATCTGACGGCTCTCGCCGCCAGCGAGGGTGATCGTCTCCTCGTCGACGACGGCGCCGGCCGCGGAGAGATCGATCGTTTGCGTCCCCCCCTCATCACCGATGTTCTCGACGGTCGCATTCACGACGACCGGTTCTCCCGCGTCGACCCGAGTGTCGACATCGTCGATCGTCACCGCGAACTCGGCGGGTGCGAGGGGATCGAGTTCGAAGTTCTCGGTTACCGTCTTGTTGGCCTCGACGGTGACGGGTCTAGTCACCGAAATGAACCCGACGGCCATCACGGTGACCTCGTACTCTCCCGGTTTGAGGGCCTCGAACTGATAGGCCCCGTCCGCAGTTGTGGTCGCCTCAGCGACGCGGCCAGCTTCCTCGGCGGTGACGGTCGCACCGGTGACGGGTGTGACGGAGCGCCGGAGCCCGAACGTAGCGCCCGAGGCGGCCGAGGTGATCGGGTCTGCACCGACGACCGTCCCCTCGATGACACCCGTTTCGACGGTCGGAGCCGGTTCCGGCGCGAGCGAAGCCCGCTCGAGCACCGTGCCAGACGGTTGGTGGACGAGCAGGAGATCGTTCGAGGCGTTCGCGACGAGCGCGTCCGAGAAGGTGCGGCGGTCGCCGGGGGCGAACTCTCCCGAGGGCGGAGCGAACGCGATCCGAGTACGGTTCTCGCCGGCCTTGATGATCACCGTGAGATCGCTATTCGAGACAGCGTCGCCGCCGAGGTGGCTGACATCGAGATCGGACCTATCAGCCGTCATATCGGCGGAAACGACGATCTCATCTCCGTCAGAAGCCACGTCACTGACGAGGGCCGCCCCGACCGCGCCGGCGGCTATGACGAAGACGCCGAGTAGCAGCACCGTCCCGACCGTCTCCGACTGAGCGCGGGCGCTGGTGGGACGAGACATGAGAGAATCAGTCATCTTGACGGAGAGCGACGCGGTATTTCAATACCCCGCTACGACTATCGAGGGCGATAATTCCGTGAGAGACTCAAACTGACCGTCAAAAGTTAGGGATATGGAACCGTCTGCCGGTCCTGCTCGACCCCCGCTCCGTCGTAGAGGATGACGCGGACCTCGACGGCCTGGTTACCGCCCCCGATGGTTACGGTTTGTTGGCCATCGGAGGCATCGATGAGTCCGGTCTCATCCCGCATGTCCCCGTTGCTCCGGATCGACTGAACGTTCACCTGCGCGTCGGGGTCGTTGGTGTCGATTTCGAATGTGACATCGATGTCGTTACCTCCCGCGGACTGTAGATCGACACTCACAACGTCGTATATGGTCATCAAGGGAACAATGTCGACGACAATCCGGTCCACGTCGTCACCGGAAGACGCGTACAAGTCAAACGAGTCGCCTGCCTGAGCATCGTTGGTACCGAACGAAACCGTCGTCCGACCGTCCGAATCGGTCACCGGCGGATTCGAGATGCTTGGCGGCCCGTTAACGGTGCCTCGCGGCGCGAAGGAGACATCGACCGCGGCACCGTCGATTCGTTCGCCTGATGTGCTGTCCGAGACGAGAATGTCAAGCGATTCGCTCGTCCCTTCCTCGATGGTGGCTGGATCTGACTCGTCCCATTCGACATCGAACGTCCGGTTTGTGGGGGCTCCGCCGCCACTTTCGGACACGTCGAAGACGACCGACTCGTAGGCCGGCCCCACGGTCCCGTTGATTGTGGCGGTGAGCGACCCCGTCCCTGTCGGCTCAAAAGCGGCTTGTCCGTCATCGTCAGTCGTCCGGTTCACACCGTCGAACGAGACTGTCGCGTCTGGAACCGGGTTGTTGTACCGGTCTCGGACCTCAACGAGAACCTGCTCGCCGAGCACGGCACTTTCGGAGTCAACAGGAACAATGTATGCCGGTTCGGTCGTTCCGGTGGTGTCGAGCGATATCTCAGAAAGCCCTAGGCGGTACGGGTTCGACGGGTCAGAGCCGTTGGCCAGCGTGATCCGCACCGTCCCGTTGGCTTCGTCGGCGGCGGCGGTCGCGCCCGCCGGGAGTCGTTCCGTCCACCGGGTCGCGAGCGTGGCGGGATCCTCAACTGCCGTCGGGAGTTCAAGCGTGATCGATCCGTTATTGGGGACGATCGGGACGGTAGTGTCGCTCGCCGAGACGGCCCGGACATCGACGCTCCGGCGTTCGACGCTGTTCTCAGAGACTGTTCCGGTAAGCGCGGTCAGTGAAACGCTCCCGTCTTCCGACAAGACGGTCTGCCCCGATCGGAGGAGGAGCGCGTCGTCGAACTCGGCAGCGACCACCGAGTGCTCGTAGGTGAGACGCGGGGCATCGCGGAACTCGTTGTAACCGGCATCATACTGGAGTGATCGCGTCTCGAATGTCGGGGTCGTGTTCCAGAATAGACCGACGTTCTCGTGAGTGGCATCGCCCCCAATCGTCGCGTTCCGCACACGGAGCTCACCGGTCTCCTGAGTCGTGAGCGAGCCGGAGACGGGCGGGGGATTCACGAAGAACGTCCGAGAAGGATACCGCGTTCCCAACCGGATCTGCGTCGACCGCGTCGAAGCCGTGGCAGCGGCGTCGAGAACACCGTTTCGGAGATCTCCGAAGTGGTCTTCGACCTCCTGACTGTGTTCGAACTCGACATCCGCGTTCTCGGTGGGGACGACCTGTACCTGATAGATGCCCAACGCCAAGATGAGGAAGCCGAACAGGACCACCGTCCCGACCACGACCGACTGGCCCCGACGGTCGCGACTGAATCGCATTACGAGATGTCGATGCCGGACGGGTATAAAATCCTCCGTCCGGTCTCTCAGTCGCGATAACCGCTCGGACGGGTGAAGACGACGTCGCGATTACTGAAGCTCAGTCGCCGTCGGTCCGCCGCGCCGTCAGCCACGCCGACGCGACGGAGACGGAGCCGGCGAACCCGCCGATCAACACGGCCTGCGTCCAGTTGAACCCGAGCAGCGTCCCGGCGACCGGCGTGACGAGGAGAAACGTGACCGCGAGTGCGCCGATCGACGAGGCGAGAGAAACGGAGGGTTCGTCGGAGTCGCTCATGTCCGGATCTGGCGCGCGGGAGCGATAAACCGGCCGATCGGATGGCATCAGTGTGGTCGTCGAGGCGATCGGGCCAATCGAACCCACCCAGAAATAAAGCTCATTTCGCGATATCAAATTGTCTTCGCGGGTTTCCTCCTACCAGAAGGCGGCGCCCGAAGATACGGAAGGACGCGACTCAAGCGTCGTTCTGTTCATAGGCATCGAACCAGCCAGTGACGGTCTGTTTGAGCGCCCCAGTCGTACTCCCGAGGTTCAGCATCTGGTAGCCGTTCCCCGCCTTTTCATTGACATCATCCATCCCGAACCCAAGGCCTCCGACGGGGACATCCGCGTCGACGGCCTTCGATCGAACCGTCTCGACGGCTTCCCGTACCTTCGGATGATCAATTTCACCGGGATAACCGAGTGATACCGAGAGGTCGAACGGGCCGATAAAGACGAATCCCAGCTCCGGGACAGCGAGAATGTCGTCCAGGTTCTCGACGGACGCCTCGGTCTCGACGGTCACGCCGACGAGGGTCTCCCGGTCTTCGGTGGTGACGTACTCGTCGGCGAGCCCCCAGCGAGACGCCCGCGGCGAGGCCAGCCCCCGATCGCCGGGGCCATCGTCGTAGCGAAAGCGAGCGGATCGCACCGCGTCTCGGACTTCTTCGGCGGTTTCTACGCGCGGGAGGAACACGTTTCTCGCGCCGAGGTCCAGCGCTTTCCGGACGAGCGTCGGGTCGGTATCGGGAAGCCGGACGAGTAGCTCCACGTCCGTTCGTTCGCCGGCGCGGAGCAGGTCTTCCAACTGACCCCCGTCCCACGGGTCCGGGCCACCGTGTTCGAAGTCCAGCCAGACGAAATCGACGCCGAGTTCGCCGTAGAACTCCACGAGCGTCGGACTGTACGTGTTATCGAGGACGCCGAGTGCGACGTCGCCGTCATCGAGGATCGCGGCGAGGTCGTTAGCGGGTTGGGAAGCAGTCACAAGCAAGTGGACGGGTCTCGGGCGAATTGTTATAGAGGCCGTATTCGTGGCTGGACTCGGTAGTCGCTTGTTACCGGAGTGTCCGAGAACAACCCCCGGCGACCAGACGGGCGAGACGCGGTCCGAAGAAGAGGGTTTCAACAGGGCCGTTGCACCCCATTTGGAACAGGGGGTCCGGTCGATTGCGCGACTCTATAACGCTGGACGGAAAGCACGCGTCGACGCTATCCTCCGAGGGTGCGGTTCGCTCCCGGCTCCCGACCGGTCCGTTTTTGCGCGCGGCGGGTGTCTCCGCGCACATGGCGAAACAGCCGCACCTACTGGTCGAAGAGGGCGACGTCCACGAGATCGCGATCATCCCCGGTGACCCGGGACGGGTCGATCGAATCGCGGACCTCTGCGACGACAGCGAACTCGTCGCGCAGAACCGCGAGTACAAGATCGTCAACGCGAGCTACGACGGGACCGACCTCACGATCTGTTCGACCGGAATCGGCTGCCCGTCGGCCGCGATCGCGGTCGAGGAGCTCTCGCGAGTCGGCGTCGAGACGTTCCTCCGCTGTGGCACCTGCGGCGCCCTGCAGGCCGACATGGAGGTCGGCGACATGGTGGTCGCGACCGGCGCAGCCAAAGAGGAAGGGACGAGCAAGCGGTACGAGTCAGTCGAGTATCCCGCAGTTCCCGACTACGACGCGCTCACCGAGCTCGTCGGCGCCGCCGAGGACAACGACGAGGAGATCCACGTCGGGCCGATCGTCTCCGACGACGCCTTTTACAACGAGAGCGACGAATACGTCGACGACTGGAACGACGCGAACCTGCTCGCGATCGAGATGGAGGCGGCGACCGTCTTCGCGCTCGCACGCCGCAAGGGGCTCCGTGCCGGCGCGATCTGCACCGTCGACGGCAACCTCGTCGCGGGCAACCAGAAGGGCGCAGACTCTGACGACGAACTACCGGAAAAGGCTAAGGACAACGTCGAGCGCGCGATTCGGATCACGCTGAACGCGGTCACGGCACTGTAGAACCGACTGCCTGTATTCCGTCGTTCACCCGTCTTTCTATCCGTCTTCCGCTCTGAACTCCACCAGCGTCAGGTCTCGGTCGAGCGCGCACACGTCGTGGGGTGGCTCGCCGAGCACCTGATCGATCACGCGTTCGTCGTCGAAATCGGCGCCGTCGGGGACGCAGTACCCGTGGCTCGGACATTCGGTGTGCGGGCACGGGCCGGCGAGCGACACGCGTCCGCCGGCGTACGCCTGCTTCGACAGGACGTTCGCGGGGACGGGCGCGGGTTCGACCTCGACCGCGCGGACGCCCGCGTCGTGGACGGCGCAGTCGAGGGTCTGCGCGTTCTCGCGGATCCCGGTCACGCGGTACCGGGTCCCTTCGGAGAGGTTGAGACACTGGCTCCGGTAGGGGCACCCCTCGCAGTCGGGCGACTCCCCCTGATAGACGAATTCGCGGCCCGTATCTGCGAGCCGCGTGCCGATGAGCGTGACCGTAGTCATGTCCGAAGGGACGCGCCGAGAGTCCGTAAGCGTCCCGCCTCGCGAAGCGCGGGACAAGCGACCGCGAGAGACTCAGCGCGACCGGAGGGCAAGACACATCCGCGCCCCCCGGCAACGACGAGCGAACGATGATCGCGGCGCTGGCACGGGACGCGAAGCGGGAGGCCGAGGCGGCGAACGAGCGGCGCGTTCTCGTGTTCGCCGGCGACCGCGACAGCGGGATCGACGCGGCCTACGACGCGATCGAGGCGGTCGATCCCACATCGACCGCTATCGTCTCCACGCGCGAGGGGTTCCGGTTCGAGGAACATCGCCCACGGAGCACCGATGAACTACTCGGCCGAACCCGCGAGGTCGTCGTCCTCGACTGCCACGAGCAGTTCGTCCCGAACGCCCTCGGCCGGAGCGTCGGCGCGGTCGACGGCGGCGGCCTCCTCGTCCTCCTGACTCCCGGCCTCGACGCGTGGCCCGCGATCCGCGACCGATTCGACGACTCGCTCGCGGTCCCGCCCTACGGGATCGAGGACGTGACGGGCCGGTTTCGCGAGCGCTTCGTCGGGACGCTTCGGTCGCATCCGGGGATCGCGGTCGTCTCGCTCGGGACGGGCCCGGACGGGAACGACGCGATCGAGCGCGACGGGCTCGTCGGTTCTCGGGGCGACGCGGCCGCAGAACCGACCGTGCAGGCGACGGCGGAGAAACCGACTACGCCGCCAAACGCCCCGCCGAACGCGACGTTCCCGGCGGCGGCCTACGAGGCGTGTCTCACGGACGACCAGGTGCGAGCGGTGAGGGCATTCGAGTCGCTGGCGACGCCGGGACACGCGGTCGTCGCCGAGGCGGACCGCGGGCGCGGGAAGTCGAGCGCGGCGGGGATCGCGGCGGGCGCGCTCGCGCTCTCGGGCGCCGACGTGCTCGTCACGGCGCCGGCGTTCCGCAACGCGGCGGAGGTGTTCGCGCGAGCGAGCGAGCTGATCGAGGGGAGCGAGAGCGACGGCGAGGACGGAGACGGCGACGGCGGAAACGAGCGGAACAGCGAGGGCGACACCCACCGCATCGACGCGCCGGGCGGGGGGCGGGTGCGCTTCCTCGCGCCCGCCGAGGCGGCCGACCTCCCCGACGACCCGGACGCCGTGATCGTCGACGAGGCGGCCGCGCTCCCGGTTCGGCTGTTAGAGGGGTTCCTCGACGCGCCAGCGGTCGCGTTCTGCACGACGGTCCACGGCTACGAGGGCGCCGGTCGCGGGTTCGCGATCCGGTTTAAAGAGCGCCTGCGCGCGAGCCCGTTCGCGGTTCGAGATGTGCGACTCGACGAGCCGATCCGGTACGCGCGAAACGACCCGGTGGAGGCGTGGGCGTCGCGGGCGCTCCTGTTGGACGCGCGCCCGGCGGTCGACGAGGCGGTCGCGGGCTCGGCGGTCGGGGACGCGACGTACCGACGGCTGACCCCTGACGAGCTGCTCGCGGACGAGGCCCTACTCCGTGAAGCGTTCGGGCTGCTCGTCGCTGCCCACTACCGCACGGAGCCGAACGACCTCGCGCGACTACTCGACGCGCCGAACCTCGCCGCACGGGCGCTCGTCGCCGAGGGGCGGGTGGTCGCGGTCGCGCTGCTCGCGCGGGAGGGCAGGCTCGACGCGGAAACCCGCCGACGGATGTACGAGGGCGAGCGCGTCCGCGGCAACATGGTTCCGGACGTGCTCACGAGCCAGCTCCGCGACGAGACCGCCGCCGAGCCGTGTGGCCTGCGGACGGTCCGGATCGCGACTCACCACGCACTCAGAGGCGAGGGGTTCGGTACTCGCCTGCTCGACGAGGTCCACGAGGAGTTCGGCGAGGGCGGCGGGAGGGGCACGGACGGCGACTGCGATGGCGACACCGTCGACTACTTCTCGGTCGGCTACGGCGCGACCCCGCGCCTGCTCCGCTTCTGGCGGCGGGCGGGCTACCGGACGGTCCACCTCTCGACCTCCCGTAACGACGCCTCCGGGGAACACTCCGCGATCATGCTTCGGCCGACCGGCGAGGACGGACCGGGAAGTCGCCTCCTCGACCGCCACGCCGCCGCCTTCCGCGACCGCGAGCGCGACGGGCTCTCGGACGCCCACCGCGACGTGGACCCCGATGTGGTCGCCGGCGCGCTTCGAGCCTGTCCCGCGTCGATGCCGATCGACCTGACAGAGATCGAGTGGCGTTCCGTCGTGGGCGCGTCGTACGGTCCCGGGATGTACGACAGCGCGCCCGGCGCGTTCCGGGACCTCGCGCTCGCGGCGCTGATCGAGGGTGACGACGGGAGCGAGACGGGCGACGCCCTCGACGACCGCGAGGAGCGCCTGCTCGTCCGAAAGGTCCTGCAGGGCCGCCCGTGGGAGTCGGTCGCCGACGAACTCGGGTACGTCTCGACGGCCGCCTGCATGCGGGCGCTCGGCGACGCCTACGAGCCGCTCGTCGAGCGATACGGGACCGAGTTCGCGCTCGAAGAGCGGGAGCGATTTATAAGCGACTGACGGATCGACGGCGGATGTTTATAAACGAGATGCGGTGGCGTGCGCCTGCGAGCGGCCGATAGGCCGCGAGCAGCGAGGGACCTCCGGTCCCTCTGGCAGCCGGCGGCGGAGCCGCCGGCGACAGCCCGCACGAGGGAGTCGGTCGGCGCTTATAAGCGCCGACCGACGAGGCTGGGGAGGTGTGAGGCTGCGGTCCCGCGAGCAACGCGAGCGGGAGCATGGAAGTCGCAGCCCGCGCAGCGAAGCGAGCAGGATCGTCTTCCGGCGGTGCTGTGCGGGGTGGGACTCAAAGGGGCAGCCGGCGGGGGCGGAGCACGCTGCAGCAAGCACCGCAGCGAGGGAGCGGTAGCGACTGAGTGAGGAGCGCAGCAAAGCGCGCGAGTCCTCGCCGGCTGGGGCTTTGGAGGTGTTTGCTGTCGATCTGCCAGCAACCACTTATAAGCGAGCGGCTAGGTCTTTGGAGGTGTTCACCACAAAGTTACTGATCGCTTATAAACGACTGTTTGAGATTCTAGAAGTGGTTATCTCCAGAAACGACTTATAAAGGAAACTCCGATCTAGATCCGATTTTCGCGGCCGGGATCGACGTCGATCGCGTCGACCGGGCAGACGTCGACGCAGAGCATGCAGTCGATACACTGGTCTTCGTCGACGGGGCTCGCCTTCCGCTCCGACTCGGGGTGACCTGGGGTGTCGACCCACTCGAACACGTCGACCGGGCAGTCCTCCAAGCAGGCGCCGTCGGCGAGACAGATGTCGAAGTCGACCGCGACGTGCGTACCGCGTATCCCCTGCTTCTCCGGCGGCTCGACGGGTCCCCAGACGGCGACGCCGTCCTCCTCGCCGACCTTCTCCCGGTTCTGTTCGAAGTTCGAGTCGATGGCCATCGTACCCGTAGTTCCGTGTCTCGCTATTTAACCCCCGCGGCAAGAGACCGGTGAGGGAGCCTCGGGGACCACCCGAAACCGGCGACAGGTGGCCGCGAGACGCCGACTACGGATGCGCGTAGTACGCGAGCAGGTCCTCCTCGCCGGTCGGCCCGTCGGGCTCGTCGGTCGCCTCGGGATCGAACGCGTCGATCCGGGCGAAGCCGACCCGCACGAACTGGACGACGGTGTCGGGATCGACCTCGGCGACTGCGGGCTCGGCGATCCCGCGAACGTCGCCGGAGACGGTACGGAGGAGGGTGTCGAGCCCCTCGTCGGCCGGCGCCCAGTGGATCACGTCCACGTCGCCGTCGCGGACGACGTCGATACTGGCGCCGACAAAGGTCAGCTCGTCGCCCTCGTACCGGACGCAGCCGTACCCCTTGAGCCAGACGCGCTCGCCCTCGCTCGGGAGGTCGGAGGATTCGACGGCGATCCGGCCGGCTGGCACCTCGCGCTCGCCGCGGTCCGGATAATCGGGGTGGAGCGGCGGGTGGCCGGTCTCAGGGGCGGACGCGTCGCCGTCGACGACCGGGAGTTCCACGGCGGGGTCGTCGTCGCGGTCGCGCACGAAGAAGTACCGGTTCGCCTCGTCGTCGACCAAGTCGCGGTTGTTCGCGTACACGGAGGACATCGCGAGGTCGACGTCGGAGGTGGACATCCCGAGCGCCGTCATCGAGTCGACAAGCGCCTGTCCCTGAATCCCGCGGCGTCGCATCGACTGGATCGTCGGGGCGCGCGGGTCGTCCCAGCCGGTGAGTTCGCCGGTCTCGATGAGCTCCTTGATCGTCGACGTGGAGAGCTTCACGTCGTACTCGTCGACCTGCACGTGGCCCCAGTGGAGCACCTCGGGGTACTCCCAGTCGAAGTAGTCGTAGACGAACCGCTGGCGCTTCGCGGAGTCCTGCAGGTCGATCCCGCGGATGATGTGCGTGACGCCGGTGAGGTGGTCGTCGACGCCGGACTGGAAGTCGAGCATGGGCCAACAGCGGTAGTCGGCCGCTTCCTCGCGCGGGTGCGGCGTGTCGATCATCCGGAACGCAACCCAGTCGCGGAGCGCGGGATTCTTGTGCTCGATGTCGGTCCGCACGCGGAGGACCATCTCGCCGGCGGAATACTCGCCGTCGACCATCGCCGAGAACTCCTCGTGAACCGTCTCGGTGTCCTTGTCGCGGTGGGGGCACGCCTCGGCGTCGTTTTTGAGCGCCGAGAAGTCGTCGCCGGAACACGAGCAGGTGTAGGCGCCGCCGGCATCGATCAGGTCACGGGCGTGGTCGTAGTAGGTCTCCAGCCGGTCGGAGGCCTTCAGCACGCGGTCGGCCTCGAACCCGAGGTACGCGATGTCTTCGAGGATGGCGTCGTACGCGTCCATATCGGGGCGTTTCGTCTCCGGGTCGGTGTCGTCGAACCGGCAGATGAACTTGCCGTCATACCGCTCCTTGTACGTCCCGATCACTGCGGGCATGCGCGCGTGGCCGACGTGCCACGGGCCGTTGGGGTTCGGCGCGGCGCGCATCACGACCTCGCCGTCCTCGGCGTTCGGGAGGTCAGGGAGGACGTGGTCGTCCTCCTCGTCTTCGGCCTCGAGCTCCGCGAGCTTGTCGGGCGCGAGCTCGCCGAGCCGGTCACGGCGCTCGGCCTCGTCCATGCCGGCGATCCGGTTTACGACGGGCGCGACGATCCCGGGTATCTCGTCGCCGTGCGGTCGAAAGTCGGGGTTCTCGCCCATGAGCGGGCCCATGATGGCACCCACGTCCGGGTCGTTGCCGTGTTTGAGCGCGTTGAACAGCGCGGCGGCCTCGCTGGCCGCCTCGACGCGCTCGCGGAGTTCGTCGTCCATGCACTCCGGTTGTCGGGGTCGGCCCAAAAACGCCGCGGAACGGCGGTGGAGGGGGCAACTCGCCGAGACGCAGTCGGACCCGGCTCGACCCGCGTCCGACTGCGTCGACGAAGCGGGGCCGCGGCCGAGGGGCCGCGGATAGGGGCACCTGTCACCTGCGCACGGACGGGCTTAAACTACCAAGACCGTTCACGGCGGTAGCCCGCCGCTACCGGGGTGAACGGTCGAGAGACTTATCAGGGGGCGACGCAGTAGGTGCGTAGATTGTTCTCAAACAGCGCGGGCGACCGATCGGGCCGGCGTTCGACCGGCTCCGCCGGGTTGATATCCGGGCGAGCCGTGGGTGGCCCATGAACACGGGAGCGATCGGAGGCCGAGCGCGGACCGCGGAGGGGTCGGCGTGGTAGGACCCATGTCGGAGGCGGAGCGCGACGCCGGAAACAGGCGGATAAAGGCCGTCATCGTCCTCATCGTGGCGGTGTCGCCGCCGCTCATCGCGCTCCAGTTCGACCCCTCGCCGATCGAACTGCTCGCGGCGCTCGGTGGCGGTGTCGCGCTGGGGCTGGTCGTCGTGTGGTATCTCGGACGGTTAGGAAAGGAGTTCTCTGGGAGTTCGCATCGGCCGGGACGGCGGCGCTGAGACGGCGTCGGAAGCGGAAAGCGTCTCGCCGTCAGTCCTGTTCGATCCCCGCCGCCGAGTCGGCCGCCGGATCCTCGACGACCTCGCCCGCGCGGTCGCCGGCGATCGACCGCGACGACGACAGCGGCGAGATGCTCACTTCGCCCTCGACGGCCGCGAGCCGGTCGGATCCGGGGTCGTCGGCGACGTCGCCGCGGAGGAACTCCCGCCAGAATCGGTCCCGGAGCTCCATCCCCATCTCTCCGCGTCGTTCGCTGAACTCCCACCCCTCGGGGACGTTTTCATCTTCCGGCTCCGCCTCGCCCGGGTGGAACTCGATCACGTCGAAGCCACGCGCGGGCTCGGTTAGTCGGTAGGTCGGGTCCGCTGCTGCCTCGTCGTCGGCCGCGGGGACGTTGACGTTCAGCACGTCGGCACCGAACGGGAGGGACGGGCCCTCACTCCCGGTCTCGGCGCGATCGAGCAGGTCGACGACGACCTCGCCGGCGACCGCGAAGTCGCCGTTGTCGAGGGTCGGCGGAACGGGAAGGTTGCCGCGATCGTACAGCGACACCGCGATCGCCGGTGTTCCGAGGAACGACGCCTCCATCGCGGCGCCGACCGTGCCGGACTGCCCGAGAATGTGCGCACCGATGTTCGGTCCGTGGTTACAGCCGGAGACGACCACGTCGGGGTCGAGCCCGAGCGCCACATCCGCGACGGCAACGCAGTCGGCTGGAGTCCCCTCGACCGCGTAGCCGGCGTCGGTCTCGGTGTACTCCACCGTCGTGTCCCACCACGAGCGCGCGCCGCCGACGCCGGACTGGTTGCTCGCTGGCGCGACCACCGTCACGTCGTAGTCGCGTGAGAGCGCGTCGGCCAGCGCCCGGATCCCGACGGCGTCGATGCCGTCGTCGTTGGTGAGGAGGATCTCCGTCGTCATGGCCGTCACTGCGGGGGGACGGGGGAAAACGTCGCCGGTCACGGGCGAGAACAGAGTCGTGGGCGTCGCCTGGGTGATTTCTGGCAGTCAGCGGGAGCGCACGATCAGCGATGAATCGCAGAGAACGAGAATAGTTGAGGCGCGGGAAACGGGGTCAGTCGGCAGCGACGGGCGGTTCCGATCGTGCCAGCTCCAGCACCTCGTCGAAGAAGCCGAGCGAATCGTGCGGGCCGGGGTTCGCCTCGGGGTGGTACTGGCGGGTGATAACGTCGAGTTCCTCGCTGTCGAGCCCCTCGACGGTGTCGTCGTTGACGTTCACCTGCGTCACCTCCAGCGGGCCCGTGTCCGCGACCGTGTAGCCGTGGTTCTGGGTGGTCATCACGACCTTCTCGGTGCGGAGGTCCTTGACGGGCTGGTTGACGCCGCGGTGGCCGAACGCCATCTTCTCGGTCGAGCCGCCGAGCGCGCTCGTGATCACCTGCTGACCGAGACAGATGCCGGCCATCGGCAGGTCACCGGCGAAGGCGTCGACGACCGCCTGAGCCGCGATGAAGTTCTCCGGGTCGCCCGGGCCGTTCGAGACGAACAGCACGTCGGGGTCCACGTCGGCCACGTCCTCGGGAGTCGAGTCGTACGGGAGGACGTGAACGTCCGCGCCGCGCTCGGTAAGCGAGGAGATGATCGAGCCCTTCGCGCCGCAGTCGAGCAGGGCCACGTCGGCGACGCCGTCGCCCTCGTAGACGGTCGTCTCCGTCACCGACACCTGCGCACCGATGTCGACGTGGTCGCTCATCGGCTCGCACGCCTCCATCTCTTCGACCGCGTCCTCGGGGGTCGCGTCCGGGCCGGCGGCGATCCCGCAGGCCATCGCGCCCTCCTCGCGGACGGTGGTGACGATCTCGCGGGTGTCGACGTGGTCGACGGCGGGCACGTCCTCGTCGGCGAGCCACTCGGCGACGTCGTCGGTCAGCTCGCGGGCGATCGCCGCGCGGGGCTGGACTGACTCGGACTCGAATCGCTCGGATCGGACGCCGTAGTTCCCGATCAAGGGGTACGAGAAGGTGAGTATCTGTTCGGCGTAGGAGGGGTCGGTGAGCGACTCCTCGTAGCCAGTGTACGCGGTCGTGAACACCAGTTCGCCACGGGTGCGCCCCGGCGCACGAGCGCGCGCTTCAAGCACGCGTCCGTCAGCCAGCGCGATATAGGCGTCCGACATTACGAGATACGTACGCTCATAGGGTAATAAATGCGTCGTTCGTAGCTACGTTACGATATTCGTAACGGGTAAGTCGGCGGACCGAGACGAACGGGTATGGACGACCTCGATCGCCGGATTCTCTCGATACTGCGACGGGACGCGCGAACCCCCTACACGGAGATCGCGGACCAGGTCGGCACCTCGGAGGGGACCGTACGCAATCGCGTCGATCGCATGACTGAGGAGGGTATCATCGAGCGGTTCACCGTCACGACCCGCACTGGCAACGTGAAGGCGATGATCGAGATTTCGGTGGAGATGAACGTCGACACCGCCGCCGTCGGCGAGCGGATGGTCGACTGGGAGGAGGTGGACTTCGTCTGGCAGGTCTCCGGCGAGGACGACATCGTCCTCGTCGTCGACGCCGTCGACACGCGCGCGGTCAACGAGCTCATCTCGCAGGCCCGCGAGATGGACGAGGTCAAGTCGACGAAGACGCGGCTCATCCTCGACGAACGGCTGGGGTGAGTTCGGCGGGGAACGAGGCTCCGACTCCGTTCACCCAGACACACTGACGGTGATAACTCGTCGTCGAAGAACGCAAACCCGAACTGCCTGTCAAAAATCCCGTTCGAACCGAGAGAGCCGCTCAGGACGAGTCGGAGGCGGCGACGGCCTCGGTCGATCCCGTTGTCGCGTCGGTCTCTCCCGCTCCGTCGCCCTCGCCGTCGAGCGTCCGTCGGTTCCGGAGCGCGAACAGCACGAACAGGACGAACCCGACCGCGCGTAGGGTCAAATCAAGCAGGAGCGCGTTGACGGAGACACTCACGCCAACGAGCCCGAGCGTGTCGAAGACGCTCTCGGAGAGCAGCCCCGGCGCCATCAACAGCAGCGAGCTGAGGGCGAACACGGCCCGACTGAGCCGGCCGACACGCGTGTACAGTGTCCCGATGACGGTCGCGCCGAGCGCGATCACGCCGAGGAAGACCCCGGCGATGGGGATGAGAATCTCGGGGACCGAGTAGGACAGCTCGGCGAGGTCCGCGAACCCGACCACGCGGTACTGTTCGCGGATCGGCAGGTCGGCGGCGTTCGCCTTCTCGCGCAGCAGGACGATCCCCGGCGCGAGCACGAACGCGAAGGGGACGATCGCCTTGTTCAGCGACAGCGAGAACGCCTTCACGCCGGTCTCGAAGGGATCGGACTTGGCGATCCCGCTGGCGGCGTACGCCGCCACGGCCACCGGCGGCGTGATGTCGGCGATCACGCCGAAGTAGAGGATGAACAGGTGGGCGGCCAGAAGCGGGATACCGAACTCCACGAGCGGCGTCGCGAGCATCGAGATGAGGATGATGTAGGTGACCGTCGTGGGCATTCCCATCCCGAGGATGATGCTCGAGACGGCCGTCACGAGCAGCATGATCACGATCGACCCCCCAGAGAGCGCTAACAGCAGCGAGGTCAGGTTAGGGCCGAGCCCGGAGACGCTGATGACGCCGGGGATGATCCCCGCGGCCGCGACCGCGACCACGACCGGGACCGCGGTGCGCGCGCCCTGCTCCATCGACGTGACCACGAAGGTGCCGAGTTTGAACGGCTGGCTGTTCTCTAAGTCCCGGTCGGTCCGGTCGCCGATCGTCTCGGCCGTGTCTTGAACCGAGGGGTTGAGCTCGAGCAGCGACGCGTCGAGATCGGGCTTGGACAGCAGCGTGAGCACCCCGGCGAGCATTGCGTACCACTCGATCCCCGCAAGTATGGCGCTGAACGCCTCGCCGGGCGGGAGCCCCGCACCGCCGGCTCCGGTGACGAGGCCGACGACGTTCACGCCGGCCAGCGCGTGGCTCGCGAACTCGACGCCGACGATCGCCGCGAAGACGGCGAAGAGGCGCAGCCGCGTCTCCTCGCTGTACGCCGAGACGAGCGCGACCAGCGCCACGAGCGCCACGATCGTGAACCACGCCGACCGGGAGACCGAGAGCCGCTCGATGATGAGGTAGTACAGGAGCAGTGCGATCGGCACGAGGTAGAACCAGCCGCGTTTGAAGTGGTCCCAGAAGTTAACCGTGTCCTCGCCGGAGACGCCGCCGATCCCCTCTTGGACCGCCTTGAGGTGGACCATCACCCAGACGCCGAAGAAGAAGACGATCGCCGGGATCGTCGCGATGATGATGATGTCGGCGAACGGCGTCGACGTGTACTGGACCATCAGGAAGGCGGCCGCCCCCATCACGGGCGGGAGGATCTGCCCGCCGGACGACGCGGACGCCTCGACGGCGCCGGAGAACTCGGGATCGTAGCCCGACCGCTTCATCAGCGGGATCGTGAACGCGCCGGTCGTGACCGTGTTGGCGATCGACGACCCCGAGATCGTTCCCATGAACCCGCTGGCGAGGATGCTCGCCTTCGCCGGGCCGCCTTTACGATCCCCGGTGAGCCCGTACGCGAGGTCGATGAACCACTGGCCGGCCCCGCTCATCTCGAGGAACGAGCCGAACAGGATGAAGATGTAGATGAAGCTCATCGACACCGTCACCGGAATACCGAACACCCCGTTCTCGGTGTTGTACCAGAGGTTCTGAACGATATCCGGCCAGGAGAGCGGCGGGATCGCGAGCAGGCCGAGGAACGGGGTGTCCCCACTGATGAGGTAGCCCCAGCGGGCGTAGACGATGAACGTGGCGACGATGAGCATCAGCGGGAGGCCGAGCGTCCGGCGGGTGGCCTCCAACACCAGCAGGATGCCGGCCACGCCCAGAATCATCGCGTAGGAGTACTCGCTCACGAACGGGACGCCGCCGAGCAGGGGCTGGAGGAACGCGTACACCTCGGTAACCGGCCGCCCCGAGTCGACCCCGAAGACGCGCATGTTCTGGATCTCCGCGAACTCCGTCATGAAGTAGAACGCCGAGAGGAACGCCACGGCGATGAACAGTATGTCGACCGGAGTCACCCGCTCGCGGTCGGGGTCGAGGAACGCCCAGCGAAGCCCCGTCCGACCTCCTTCGAGCGCCCGCGTGACAGGACTCCGGTCGCCGAGGCGCTGCGACGCCGCCGGGGCGATCCGACCGAAATTCCGCGTGACCATCCCGTCGCCGGTGCTCACCGGGAACAGTAGGAAGGTGAGCACGAGCGCGAAGGCGACGTGGATCGCGTTCGCCTGCAGGAGCTGGAGCGAGACCTGCCAGGGGGCGATCGAGATCCCCGCGATATCGACGGTCGGGAGCCAGATCGTGAACGTGTAGCTCCGGGCGGCGAGGAATAACTGGAAGACGGAAAACGCGATTCCGATGATCGCGACCGCTATCGCGGCTGGTCCCCGCAGCGAGCGGCGGCGCTCGATCTCCTCTATCAGATCGTCCGCCTCCTCGCGGGAGATCTCCTCGTCCGTCCTGTCGTCCGGCGGCTCGTCCGCGCCCGAACCGCTGCCGAGGTCGCCGGGGGGTGGCCCTCCGGAGCCGCCGTCGTTCGAGTCGTCGATACCGCCGTCGGTTCGATTGGTCGTGGTCATAAGATCCTCTCGAGAAGCGACCGTCGTTCAATATGTACTCTCACGTCGTTGCCCTCGGTTACCGCGACGAAGTCGTATTGCCGTTCATCGACGATCAGCGTGTGGTTTGCGATCCGACCCGGTGAAACGAAGAGCTCGTCGAGCTCGGTTATCGGCTCCGCGGGATCGTACACGAACGTCCCGTTCACGGTCGTGACGTTGACGCGCGCCGGGAGCCCCCAGCCGTAGGACTCGAACTCCATCCGAGTGTTCACGAGCGTGCGCCCATCGACGCGGTACTCGTCGTACACGCGGGATTTCTCGACGCTGTGGGTGTATTCCAGGGCAACTGTGCTTCCATCGTTCACCGGCTCCGCGACGTACCGCTCGCCCGTCTCGGCGTTCTCGACGACGAGGACGGCTCCGATGGGGGCGGTCACTGCGACGACGACGAACGCGAGCACCGCGAGCGCGAGGATCACGGCACCGGCGTTTGGCTGAGAAAGGCGGCCCATGTGTTTGGTAGTTCTTGTAACGTTGTGTTTGAACGGCTCGCGAGTTATTTTTAAACGGAGAGCGACTCCACACGGGGCCCGCCGTCCCCCGCGATCGATGGGAGCTGTCCCTCGACGAAGCCGATGCGACTCGACTCCGGATCAGTTCAACCGGACGGCCCACGTCGGGCCGTCTTCGGGCGCCTACGCGTCGAAGTAGGCCGCGGCGCCGTCGTGGAGCTCGATGGACATCCCGTCCTGTGCGGTGTCGACGGTGATAAACTCGGTCTTGATCGAGAGCTCGTCGAGGTTATCGAAGATGGCCGCGGTGACCGTCCGGACGGTTTCGTCCGGCACCTCGGCGTTCGTGGCGATCATCGCCTGCACGGCGACCGTCTCGACGTCTTCATCGATTCCGCTATACGTGCCGCCGGGGATGGTGTCGTCCGCGAACCAGGAGGCGTCCTCCTTGACGGCCTCGCGGCTGTCGCCGCCGATCGGAACGATCTCGATGTCGTTCGTGTTCGCGAGCTCCTCGATCGCGCCGACCGGCCAGCCGCCGACGACGAATGCCGCGTCGATGTCGCCGTTGGCGAGCTGTTCGGACGCCTGCGAGAAGCCGGCGTTCTGCTCGTTGTAGTCGGTGACTCCGAGCGAGTCCAGGATCTGTACCGCGTTAACCTGCGTCCCCGACCCGAGGTCGCCGGTGTTGATCGTCGCGCCGCTGAGGTCGTCGACCGAGGAGATGTCGTTCTCCGCCAGCGTGACGAGCGTGATCGTCTCCGGGTACAGCGTCGCGACGCCCCGAAGGTTCTCGATCGGATTGTCGATGAAGGCGTCGATGCCCGTACCGTTCCTCGCGAACGAGGCGATGTCGTTCTGGATCAGCGCGAAGTCGGCCGACCCGTCGGCGAGGCTGCCGACGTTCTCGACGCTCGCGCCCGTGGACTGGACGTTCAGCGTGAAGTCGGTGTTGGCGTCGACGATGGTCTTGATCTCGTTCGAGAGGGGGAAGTAGGTCCCGCCGGTCCCGCCCGCGTGCCAGGTCAGGCGCGTCTCGCCGTCGCCGCCATCGCTTCCGTCGCTGCCATCGCTTCCGTCACTGCCATCGCTTCCGTCACTACCGTCGCTTCCGTCGCTTCCGTCGCTTCCGTCGCTGCCATCGCCGCCGTTTCCGCTACAGCCGGCAAGTGCGGCCACGCCAGCGACACCGGTCGCTTCGAGGAATCTACGTCGTGTTTGGTGTGAAGACATACGTTGCAATAAAGGAGTATGCAGGTATAAATATCTAAGGACATCGTAGATTCATGTTCGCATCTACACACGAATAGTGTTCTAATTAGTAAGAATACTCGTTAGTAATGAATAGCTATTACGAACGCCTGTTCTCGACGATAGTTCCGTCAGTCGATACCGAGGCAGCACTCGACGAGAACGTCTCGACACCGGCAAAAATCTTCGATCTTCGCGTGGTTCGGAAACTCGCCGTTATGCGAGTTTTTCAATGCCTCCGGTCGGCGGCCGGAGACCAGAGAAACGGTCTACGACTGTTATTCGATGTTCCCGGAAATCTGCGATTTCCGGGCGCACGAGCGTTCGCTTACGCCAGCTCGTCGATCTTGTCGACGACGGCGTCGGCGAACTCGCTCGTCGCGAGCTTCTCGCCGCCCTCGATCTGCCGGTGGAGGTCGTAGGTGACCTGACCGGACGAGATGGTCTCTTCGACCGCGTCGCGCACGAGGTCGGCGGCGTCGGACCAGCCGAGGTAGTCGAGCATCTCGCGGCCGGAGAGGATCATCGCGGTGGGGTTCACCTTGTCCTGGCCCGCGTACTTGGGTGCGGAGCCGTGGACGGGCTCGGCGAGACAGCGACCGTGGCCGCGGTTGATACCGGGCGCGATGCCGAGACCGCCGATCTGCGCGCCGGCGGCGTCGGACATGTAGTCGCCGTTGAGGTTCATCGTCGCGATGACGGAGTACTCGTCGGTGCGGGTGAGAAGCTGCTGGAGCATGTTGTCCGCGATGCGGTCCTTGACGACGAGGGTGCCCTCGGGCTGCTCGCCGTCGTGGGCCTCCCAGAGCTGGTCTTCGGTGATGACGTCGTCGCCGTACTCCTCCTCGGCAACCTCGTAGCCCCAGTCACGGAACGCGCCCTCGGTGAACTTCATGATGTTCCCCTTGTGGACGAGCGTGACCGAGTCGCGGTCGTTCGCGAGCGCGTAGTCGATCGCCTCGCGGATGAGTCGTTTCGAGCCGAACTCGGAGATGGGCTTGACGCCGATGCCGACCGGGCCGTCGTGGATGACGTCGGCGATCTCCATGTCGTCTTCCAAGAAGTCGCGTACCTGCTCGACCTCGTCGGTGCCGGCCTCCCACTCGATGCCGGCGTACACGTCCTCCGTGTTCTCCCGGAAGGTTATCATGTCCATCTTCTCGGGGTTCTTGACGGGTGACGGGACGCCGTCGAGGTAGTACGTCGGGCGGACATTCGCGTACAGGTCGAGCGTCTTGCGGAGCGCGACGTTCAGCGAGCGGAAGCCGGCGCCGACGGGCGTCGTCAGCGGGCCCTTGATCGCGACGCGGTGGTCGCGAATGGCCGAGACGGTGTCCTCGGGGAGGTTCTCGTCGTACATGTCTCGGGCGCTACCACCCGCGTAGACGCGCATCCACGCGATGGAGCGGCCCGTCGCCTCCGCGGCCGCGTCCAGTACCTTCTGGGCGGCCGGCCCGACGTCGGTGCCGATCCCGTCGCCGTGAATGATCGGGATGATCGGGTTCTCGGGGACGTTCAGCTCGCCAGTCTCCTCGTCGGCGAGCGTGATCGCCTCGCCGTCGTCGGGGACATCGACCTTATCGTAGCTCATGAACGTTCGTGCGTTGTTGGACCCGCGTAAAGTGCCTGCCGCTTTGCCGCTGGCCGCCAAAGCCCCGGTATCGGCCGATTTTGCCGCCCTCACACGGTCAGTACTTCCACGTCGAACAGCGACCGCCATCGGTAGCGCCGACCGCCCCAGACGAACGTCCGGCGCGAACAGACACGGCGCGGCGACCGCGACCGCGAACGCGACGTTGAACGCGGCCGCACGGGAGACTGAGAAATGGTCAGTCGGGACCGATCGCTCGCGTTCACCATGCTCGCACGCTCTTTCTCACCGGCACTCACGCGTACCGGCTTCTCGGACCCAGATCTCCTCGCTCCCGACGACGTCGACTTCGACAGCGGAGACCGTCACCGCCTCCGTCTCCGCGCCGGAAAATCCCGCTGCGCGGTCACAGAGGTGCGCGAGCGTCGCGTCGATGCGATCGGTATCGTCGGCCGACAGCAGCGAGAAGTGCTTCCGCCAGCGGGCGGTGGGATATCCCCGCGCGTCGGACGGGGTGCGGTCGGTCGCGACCGGGTCGCCGTGCAACGCATCGGTCCGGTCGCCGTCGGCGGTCGTCGCCGTCGCGAGCACGAGCGCGTCGGTCGACGGCGGCTCCGGCGCGAACATATCCCAGTCGCTCTCGGCCGGATCTGACACCGCCACGACGGGCTCTGGCGCGTCGACGACTCCGACCCCCATGGCGGTCCACGCGAGCAGCGAGACGAGCAGGAGCGCGGCGATGACGGCGACGAGACGTTCGCGGGTCGCTCTGTCGGGAACAATTTTGGAGGCCAGATCGACGAGGGTCGATCCGGGTCGCGTCGACCGGAGGGAACGGAGGAGGCGCTCTGCCATCGACCGGAACCGCCCGATCTCCGGAGCGGCCAGCGACTCGATCCGGTCCCAGACGAACGGCGGACAGAAGGGTAGCAGTGCGGTCGCCGACACCACCGGAAAGACGCCGATCTGGAGCGTGAACGCCATCGAGAGATGGGCAGCGACGAGGATGCCGGCGAGCGCAGCCCGGACTCGTCCGGCGGCCGCGACGAGTAACGGCGACGCGACGAGTAGCGCGAGCCAGCCGTAGGTGACGGCCGCGAGCAGCGCCGGGCTCTCGGGCATCAGTCCCCCGAGCGGGCCGTGGAGGTACGTGAGGCGGAAGACGGTCCCGACCGCCTCGCCCGCGGGCCACGCCTCGCCGCGGAGCTTCACGACTGCGTTGGAGACGTAGACCGCGACGACGACGGTCAACAGGAGGGCTGATTGGGGGCCGGTAAATCGGCTGCTTTCGGGCAGGGATCGCCCTCCCAACGCGGCGCGCCTCCGGACAGCATCCACCGACCAGCGCGCGCCGAGGGGACACAGCAAGCCCGCCCCGAGCAGCTGCCAGAGGAGCGTGTCGCCGGCGTTGAGCACGAACGGGTTCCGCGCCTGCAGCGACGCGAGCAGGACCAGCGAGACCGCAGCCGCGATCCGTGTCCGGTAGCCGACCGCGAGCGCGACGGCGGCGACGGCGGCGATGAGGAACAGCAGCCCGACGAACCACGCCTCACCGGAGACCGCGTACAGCGAGAATCGCGCGAGGGGGGACGACTCCGCGAGCAGCGATCGGGGGAGTACGCCGGCGTCGGTGTAAAAGGCCGTCAAGTTCCGGGCGCGCAGCGCGAGGTCAACGAGGAGGACGGCGCCGAGCGCGATCCGGAACGCCGCGAGCGCGCGCACGTCGATCCCGATCCGGCGCCGGAGCGCGGCGGGGAGACGACCGCGGACCGAGGGCTCGGCGTCGTCGATCGTGGATCCGGCACCATCGGCCGCGGATCCGGAGGCGTCGACGGCAGCGTCTCGACGTTCGTCCACGATGATGACGACTCCCCGAGCAGCGTGGATAGGTCTTACGGCGGCGGGAGACGGGAGGAGAGGTGAGGGGGCAAGGACGAACCGACCCCGTCGCTTTCCGGGCGCTTATCCGGGCGCCGCGAGACCCCCGCGTATGCGCGTCATCGCTCACGGCGGCGCCGGGGGAGTCCCGGACGAGCCGGCTTCCAGACAGGCGACCCTCGACGAGGCAACCCGCCGCGGCGTCGACGCCGACACGCCCCTCGACGCGGTCGAGGCGGCGCTCGGCGTCCTCGAATCGAACCCGCGGTTCAACGCCGGCGTCGGCGGTGCGGTCCAGTCCGACGGGGTCGTCCGCACCGACGCGGGCGTGATGACCGCCGACCGCGAGATCGGCGCGGCCTGCTCGATGCCCGGCGTCGAGCACGCGGCGAGCGTCGCCCGCGTCGTCCACTCGGAGACGCCGCATATCTTCATCTCCGGGGATCACGCGGTCGATCTCGCAAGCGAGTTCGATATCGAGACTGGCGTCGACCTGCTCACCGACGAGACTCGCGAGCGGTACGAGGCGGAGGACCCACCGCAAGGCGGCCCCCGTGAGCACCTCGACTGGCTGGCGACGCGGTTCGGCTCGGGGGATGATCAGGCCGGCGGGGGCTCGGGAAGCGACGAGGAGAGCGAGGACGATGCGGGCCGCGCCCCCGACCACGACACGGTCGGTGCGGTCGCGACCGACGGCGAGACGTTCGCGGCGGCGACCTCCACGGGCGGCCGGTCGTTCGCGCTCGCGGGACGCGTCGGCGACGTACCGCAGGTCGGATCGGGCTTCTTCTGTACCGAGGCCGGCGGCGCGAGCGCGACGGGCGCCGGTGAGGACATCGCGCGCGTGACGCTCTCGCGGCGGGCCGTCGATTTCCTCGACGACGGGTTCGGCGCGCAGGATGCAGCGGATCGGGCGATCGACGAGTTCGAAGATATCACCGGATCGGGGGCGGGCGTCATCGTCCTCGGCGACGACGGCGCCGGCAGCGCGTTCAACACCGACGGGATGCAGACGAGTATCGCGTATCAGTAGCCGCTGGCGCCGTGATTGGCTCGGAAACTTCAGACATTTATAAAGGGGGCCGACAGCCATCGTTCGATGAAGGGTTCACAAAGTCGTTTCGCGAGTAGTTGGCCAATCAAGCACCAGTAGCCGTTGTCAGTTGGACTCTTTCCATTCTTGTGGATCCCCTTCCCTGAACTCTCCTTTCGCCTCCCTGCTCCGAGGCCAGAGTACAATCGCAATCATGGCGATGTAATACAGAGCAATGACAGCGATGACAAGCGGTCCGGGGACGACGGCGATACTGGCAGTCGTCAGTAAGCTCTCGTTTGGCGCGAACGCCGTGATTCGGAACAGCCACGCGACGAGTAAAACGATCAACAGCGGGAGGTAAATTCGCCGAAGGCGGTTTGCTGTGGCTTCCCATGTCGACACTTTCAGTGTCGGTCTCCGATAATCCTGACTGAGTTTGCTCCGCCAATCCTCGTGTTCGAGCCCCTCTGACGGATCGAGCGCGTCCGCAAGCAGATTCTGTTGGAAGAGACGCACTCGCGAGCGATAGACGTCATAGTCACGATATCGCCGTGCTTCAATTAACAGGAAGAGAGAGACAGCGAGGATACCGACGAGGATGATGTAATGTGGATTATCGGCACTGGAAAACGCGAACGTGAGAATCGCAGCCACAACCGTTACCCCCCACGTGGTCGTCTGATCAAGGCGTGATCGCCATGTGGTCTCCCGGTCCAATTCTCCGCGATAGGCGTCGCCCAATATTGAACTCATCTCCGCGCTGTGGCCGGCCATTTCGCTGCCAAGTTCGGTCTCCTCTGCCAGTTCGGAGTCGTTCTGCGTGTCATCTCCCATACAGAACGGTACGGTATCAGCGGTAAAAGCACTTCCACGGTCGGGCTCTCTGTCGTTCTAGGATATTCCTCGAGCGCGGCTCAACGTGGTTTCACCGGCTGAGCCTCGTGAACCACCGCAATCGGTGTTCCCACCAAAGCGAGCCCGACCGCGCGTCGTCGATCAGCTATAAATAACTCCGTTACTCCACCCGAGCCGCCCCGTCGCCCGCGGAGGCGAGGATACAAATCCGCCCGCCGCCTTGCCCGCGTATGGTCACGTTTCTCGCCGGCGGCACGGGGACGCCGAAGCTCCTCGACGGGGCGACCCGCGTGTGGCACCCCGACGAGATTGCGGTCGTCGCCAACACGGGCGACGATATCGAACTCGGCGGCCACCTCGTCTGCCCCGACGTCGACACCGTGCTGTTCGCGGGTGGCGGCGTCCTCGACCGCGAGACGTGGTGGGGGATCGCGGACGACACGACGACGACCCACGAGGAACTCCGCCGGCTCGCGACGCAGGTCGGACTCGGAACGTCCCCCAGATACCTCGACGATAAGGCGCAGACGGCCGGCCGCGAGATCGCCCGGTGGCGGCGCTTCTCGGGCGTCGGCGAGTTCATGGAGATCGGCGACCGCGACCGCGCGGTCCACCTCACGCGCACGAGCCTGCTCGACGAGGGGCACACGCTCACGGAGGCGATCCGAACCCTCGCGGACGCCTTCGACCTCGACGTCGACCTCCTCCCGATGTCCGACGATCCGGTCGCGACGCTGATCCACACCGAGGCGGGCGAGACGATCCACTTCCAGGAGTACTGGGTCGCGCGCCGCGCGGACCCCGCCGTCGCGGACGTGGAGTTCCGAGGGGCGGCAGACGCGGAGCCGACCGCCGTCGTCCGAGACGCCCTCGCAGAGCCCGTCGTGATCGGCCCCTCCAACCCCGTGACGAGCATCGGCCCGATGCTCGCGATCCCGGGCGTCGAGGCGGCGCTGTCCGCGACCCCCGTGGTCGCCGTCTCGCCGTTCATCGGCGACGAGGTCTTCTCGGGTCCGGCCGCCGACCTAATGGCGGGCGTCGGCCGCGACCCCTCGACCGCGGGCGTCGCCGACGCGTACCCGTTCGCGGACGCGTTCGTCCTCGACGACGACGATCCGACCGACCTCCCAGACCGTCACGTCGAGCGCACCGATACCCGGATCGACGACGCGGACGACGCCGAGCGCGTCGCTCGGGTGTGCGACCGCGCGCTGGCGGCGGTGGAAGGAGCGGAGGCGGAAGCGGACGCGGAGGTGGCGGAGTGACGGCGAGCGGAGACGAGTCCCCGCCCCCGTTCCTCGTCGCGGCCAGCCTCAGCGGCGCGGCCGACGCCGACTGGGCGCGAGCGGCGGCCCCCCACGCCGACGCCGCGATTCTCGGAGGGATCGCGGTCGACCCGGCCAGTCGGGCCGCCGCGCGCGACCTCGTCGCCCGCGATCGCTCGGAGTTCCTCCCCGCGGACCCGCTCGCGTGGATCGATCGCGAACTCGACCAGCTCTCTGAGGCCCCCATCCGTCCCGGCGTCAACGTCCGAAGCGCGACCGTCGAGCCCGTTCGCGAGGCGGCGGCGGTCTGCGCCGAGCGCGACGCGGTCTGCGAGGTGAACGCGCACTGCCGGCAGTCCGAACTGCGCGCGGTCGGCTGCGGCGAGTCGCTTCTCCGGGACATCGATCGACTGGCCGAGTACGTCGCCGCCGTCGCCGAGACCGGCGCGACGACGAGCGTGAAGGTTCGCGCCGAGGTCCCCGGCGTCGACCTCGTCGCCGTCACGGACGCGGTCGCCGACGCGGGCGCCGACTGGCTCCACGTCGACGCGATGGACTCGGAGGGGATCGTCGACGAACTGACCGCCGGTCGGGCGACAGACGAGACAGGTTCTCCCCGCGACGATCTCACCGTGATCGCTAACAACGGCGTGCGGGGCCGAGAGACCGTCGCCGAGTACGCCGCGTACGGCGCGGACGCCGTGAGCGTCGGGCGACCCAGCGAGCGCCCCGCGTCTCTCTCCCGGATCGCCGACGCGGTATCGGCGTGGCGGGAGGGAGAACTGCCCGAGGAGAGCGAGGCGTCCCTCCCGGAGGCGCAGCCGTGAGACCGGACCCCGTCGACGACGCCACCCTCGCGCTCCTGCTGGAGGTGGCCGGGACCCCGAAGCCCGGCAACGTCGACCGGCATCGCGACCTCGACGACCTGCGGTTCGAGGCGTTCCTCGGCGGGGCGGTCGGCGCCCGCGAGGGGCTCGAACTGGCCGCGGACGGGGAGACGGGGATCGGTCGCGCCTTCGAGCGCGGCGTCGCGGGGATGGCGGCGCGCTCCGGGACGAACACCCAGTTCGGCTGTCTCCTCCTGCTCGTCCCGCTGGTGCGGGCGAGCGTCGGGGATGATGGGGACGATGAAAATCTCTCCCCGGCGAGCGTCGACCGGGTGACCCGAGAGACGACCGTGGACGACGCGGTCGCGTTCTACCGCGCGTTCGAGCACGTCGACGTCGCGGTGGCGGATCCTCCCGCGGACGCCGACGACCTCGACGTGCGGCGCGGGGGCGACGCGGCCCCCGCACTCCGGGAGCGGGACGTGACCCTGCGGGACGTGATGGCCCTCTCGGCCGACCCCGGCAGTCTCACTGATTCCGACGATCCTGACGACTCCGAGGACTCCGACCGAGTCCCCGACCGCAACGCGCAGGAGTGGATCGAGGGATTCCCGCGGACGTTTCGCGCGGCGGAGTGGATCCAGAGCGACGGGGGTCCCCTGACCGACCGCGCGGCCCGAGCGTTCATCGGACTGCTCGCGGCCGAGCCCGACACGCTGGTCGCTGCGAACCACGGCCCGGAGACGGCTCGCGAGGCCAGCGAACGGGCGGCCGCGCTGCTGGGCGGGGACCGCTCGACTTCCGGGGACATCGATGCCACCGCGGTCCACGACGCCGACCTCGACGCCGCGGAGGAACTGGCGGCCGCGTTCGTCGACGAGGGGATCAACCCCGGGACGACCGCCGACCTCACCTGTGCGGCGCTGTACGTCGCCCTCCGGCATGGGGCTGAGGTGTCGCCGTGAGCGACGACAGCACCGCTTCCGGCCCCGACGGCTGGCCGGTCGCCCTCCGGGGCGTCACCGAGTCGATCGTGACGACGCTCGGGCCGAACGACCGCTGGAACGTCGCGGCGCTCGGGCTCCACGCGCCGGACGATCCGAGCGACCCCGTCACCGCGCGGACGTACGGGCGCACCCGAACGTGGCGGAACTTCACCGAGCGCGGGGGCGGCGTCGTGCAGTTCACGAGCGACCCGCGGACGTTCGTCGACGCCGCGCTGACGGTCCGCGAGGTCGACGACCCGGTGCTGCCGACCGCCGACGCGTGGGTCGAGGTGACCGTCGAGGAGGTCGCGAGCGAGACCGAGGGCGACACGACGATCCGAACGTGGGCGCTCGATCCGGTCGAGCACGCGGTCGTGAGAGAGCGCGTTCCGACAATAAACCGGGGATTCAGCGCGGTCATCGACGCGACGGTGGCCGCCTCGCGGCTGGACGTGCCGGGGTTCGACACGGCGGAACTCCTCGACCGACTACGCTACTTCGCGGACGTTGTCGAGCGGTGCGGCGGCCCAGCCGAGCGCGAGGCGTTCGCCAGAATCGACGAGGCGACCGGGTGGCGGGAGCGGGCGGGGGGCGCAACGGGGGCGGGGGACGACGAGGAGTAACGGATCGGGAACGCGATCGACGCGAGTGCGCCTGCGGCCCGCTCGCGGCGTAACGAACCCTTTTAGTTCGGGCCGGCGGTATCGCTCGATATGGCCATCAAACCCAAGTACATCAAGCAGCTCGGGAACGTCCTGCTGGAGCGGTACCCCGACTCGTTCAATACGGACTTCGAGACGAACAAGGACAGCGTCACCACGCTGACGACCGTCGAGTCGAAGGGCGTCCGCAACCGGATCGCCGGCTACGTCACCCAGAAGAAGGCGCAGGCGGCTCAGAAGGCGTAAGCGGGTTCGAGTTTCTGCCGGTTCGTTTCGTTTCCGTCGAGCCGTAGCGCCCGGTCTCATCGGCCGCTCCCGACGTTTATCCCGGAAGCCGCGGCCACCTCGTCGCGATGGACGCGCTGGTCAGACCCGTCGTCGATCCGGGGTTCGCGGCGGCGGCGCTGGCGTTCCTGTGCGGGGGCGTCGCGCTCGGGACCGCGAGCGGGCTCGTGCCGGGGCTCCACGCCAACAACTTCGCGCTGCTTCTGGCCGGACTCGCTCCTTCGGTGTCGGCGGACCCACTTCTCGTCGGCGTCGCGATGCTCGGCGCCGGCGTGGTCCACTCCTTCCTCGACATCGTGCCCGCGCTCGCGCTCGGCGTCCCGGACGCGGCCACGGCCGTCGCCGCGCTACCGGGCCACCGGCTCGTCGTGGCGGGGCGCGGCCGCGAGGCGGTCCGGCTGTCCGCGGTCGGATCGGGGCTAGCGGTCGCGCTCGCGGTCCCGCTTGCGATTCCGATCACGTGGGTCATGATCCGCGGCTACCCCGTCGTGAGGAACCACCTCCCGCTGCTTTTGGGCGGTGTGGTCGCTTTTCTTGTGCTTACCGAGTCGTCGAAGCGGGCCGCGATCGGCGGGCTCGTCGCCTTCCTCGCGAGCGCCGCGCTCGGCTTTGCAACCCTCGATGTCGACCCCGCGGCGCCGCTTGACGCCGGCGGGGTCCTCGCGCCCCTTTTCGCCGGGCTGTTCGGCGCTCCGGTGCTTATCGACGCGATGGGAGGCGGGGGCGTGCCGCCACAGGCCGACGCCCGGATCGCGATGAGCCGTCGCGGGCTCGGAATCAGCGCGGGCGGCGGGTCGCTCGCGGGCGCGGTCGTCGGGTACGTGCCGGGCATCTCCGCGGCTATCGCAGCGGTCGCGGCGCTGCCGGCGGTCCCGCGCGAAGAGTCGGACCGCGGCTTCGTCGTCGCCACCAGCGGCGCGAACACGGCGAACACGATCTTCGCGCTGTTCGCGCTCGTCGCGCTCGGGACGCCCCGAACGGGGGTGACCGTCGCGATCGACCGCGCCGAGGTCCCCTTCGCGCTCCCGATCTTGCTCGTCGCGGCCGCGACCGCCGCGGCGTGCGGGTTCGCGCTCGTGTTGCTCGTCGGCGACGCGTACCTCCGAGTCGTCGGGAACGCGGACTACACGCGGCTGTCGATCGGCGTGCTGGCGCTGCTCGTGGGGATATCCTACGCGTTCGCTGGCACAGTCGGGATCGGCGTGTTCGTCGTCGCCGGGGCGTTGGGGCTCGTCCCGCCGCGGGTCGGCGCGCGACGGGTGCACCTGATGGGAGTGTTGATCGGGCCGCTTATCGCCGGGTGAACCACGGTACCTCGTCGCAACCGGACGTACGGAGGGCGAAGGCAAAGAACAACGGTTAAAAGTCGCGCGGTGGTGGTTCATGTATGAGCGAGAGTGAAACGCAGGGCACCCGACAGTGTGTCTCCTGTGGCATCCAGGTGGCCGGGATGAACGCCGCGCGGTTCTCCTGCCCCGACTGCGGGGAGACGATCCACCGGTGCGCAAAGTGCCGGAAGCAGAGCAACCTCTACGAGTGTCCCGACTGCGGCTTCCGGGGGCCCTAACAATGGGAGACGTCGCCGCCAAGATCAAGGTCATGCCGAACAGCCCCGATATCGACCTCGACGATCTGCAGGACCGGCTGGAGGAGTCGCTCCCGCAGGGCGCGAAGATCCGCGGCTTCCAGCGCGACGATGTCGCGTTCGGGCTCGTCGCCCTCCTCCCCACCGTCATCGTCCCTGACGGCGCGGGCGGCACCGAGGCCGTCGAGGAGGCGTTCAACGAGGTCGACGGCGTCGAATCCGTCGCCGTCGAGAACGTCGGTCGCCTCTAGGCGGCTTCGTTGTAGGCGACGCGAAAACGACTATTTCCGTTCCGACCGCAATCGGAGAGCGTTGGCTGTACGGTCCTTCGGGGAGTACAATCCGTTGGGCTACGCGACGTGGTCCGTGATCCACGCGGTGAGATCGTCGCCGGGGATGAACCCCTCCGCGCGGCGTGCGACCGGCTCGCCGTCGACGAACAGCACGAACAGCGGGACGCTCCGCACGTCGAACCGCTCGACGAGCGGCGGGTCGTCCCGGGGATTCACCGTGGCGACGGCGAGGTCAAGCTCGCGGGCGACGTTGCCGAGGACGGGCTCCATGCTTGCGCAGATCCCGCAGCCGTCCGTGTAGAACTCGATCACGGCGGCGTCCGCGTCGGCGACAAACGCATCAAGTGCGTCCTCGTCGGCGAGGGATACCGGTCGACGGACCTCTGTGGATGTGCTGCTTCCGGACACATCGTCCGCAGGTTCGGAGGCGCCCGATTCAGTATTGTTTTTCATGCACACTATTGGTGTCGAGCGGTGATAAAGGCTTGCGTCCGGATCGCGACGGAGCCGACCTCATCGGCCAAGGAAGCGTTGCAGTCGCCGATGAACGATATCGGGCGGCCACGAGGTCGCTGTCGTCTCGGTTGCGACGCCGAACGTCTCGACGGTCCGGTGGACGCGCACGTCGGACGCACCGCTCTGTCGCGCGAGGAACGCGTACGCAGCGATCTGGAGCTCGTATCGCCGTCGTGTCTCGGAGCTCGGCTCGGTCAGGGCGATCTTCACGTCTGTCACGAACCGGTCTCCGGTCGGATATTCCACGACGAAGTCCGCCCGTCCGTGGATCTCGACTCCGAGATCGCCGACCTCGGCCAGCCCGTCCAGCGGTCGTTCGGTGTCGACGACGGTCGCTGGATCTGCGATCCGGTCCCACAGGTCGGAGTCGAGGAAGTCGTCGAGGACTGTCTCGAAGAACGCGAACATTCCCTCGCGTTCGGCCTCGCCGACCGGTTCCGGGATCGCGTTCACGGCCTCGTCGAAGGCCGTGCGCACCTCCGGTCCCGTCGTTCGAATCGCCCGTTCGTCGACGCCGCGGGCGACCAGTTCCGTGAGCGCGTCGTGAAGACACGTCCCCACCGCCTCGGGGCCGAGCCGATCGAATCGGAGAGGGAGATCGCCGGAGACCTCGTTCGTCGTCGTGTGCAGCGGCTCGCCCAGCAGGTGGGCGAGCGCGTACCGATCCACATCCTCCGTCAGCGGGTACATTGTGCTGGGGCTCAGGAATCGAGGGACCCACGGGTCGAGCCGGTCTCGCCGTGGGGGGGATTCAGTGGCCTCGTCGCGCCCGGTCCGAGGAGCCGGACGAGCACGCCGAGCGAACAGATCCGCGTCGTTGACGCCGATCTCGATCGCGTCCCGGTTCGGATCCGAGTCGAGCAGCAGCTCGTAGGAGTCGGTGCCGCCGCGTCGGAACGCCAGCCCGTCGCGAATCGCGTCGAGCCACCGGTCCCGGGTCCGGTCTTCCTCCAGATTCGAGCGGGGTAGCGGAACAACGAGGTGGTCCCGAGCCCGCGTCAGTGCCACGTACAGCAGCCGCCACGCCTCGGCACGCTCGTTCCCCGCGACGCGGCGGAGCCGGTCCGGACCGACGAGCGCGTCGCGATCCGCGGAATCGTTTGCAGAGTCAGACCCAGAATCCTTCGCGGAGTCGGACCCAGAATCCTTCGCGGAGTCAGACGCAGAATCGGACACGGATGTGGACACGGTGTCCCGCCAGCGGGCCGTCGCCCAGCGGAGCCCGGCGTCGCGGTCCCAGTCGTCCCCGACGCCGTACAGCCCGCCGTCGAACGGCGGGATAGCGATGTCGTCGGGCACCTCCGTGTTCGTCGGCGGGGCCAGCCCCGCGAGCGGTCCCTGCGCGACGAACCACCGGGCGTGGGGACCGTGCGACCAGATGTCGAACCCGGGGTCAGCGACGACGACGACGTCGTCTTGGTCCCCCTTGGCTCGGTGAATCGTGCGGAACTCGACGTCGTAGGCGGCGCCGGCCGCGCTCGGCTGCGTCGGGCCGACGCCGGGGTCCTCGCGGAACGGCTCCGCGAGGTCGACCAGCTCCGACGGCGAGTAGCTATTGTCTCCCTCCCACTCGGAGAGCGTCTCGACGAGCGCGTCCAGATTGGCGACCCGCTGATCCGGATCGGTGTCGCCGACGCACCCGTTCGGATCGGCCCGCAGCGCGAGCGCCTCGATTACGTCCTCGACGTACTCGCTCGCCGGGAGCCGGCCGAAGGCGTCGCTCCGATCGCGGAGTCGGACGAGTCCGCGGAGGATCCCCCGCTGTTCCTCCCCGACGGCGGCCGGGTCGTCGTCGAGCACCCGATCGAGGTCCCACGACCGAGACTCGAACGGGGCCGCGTCAAACGCGGCGTTCAGGGGAGACTCGGTGAGGAGTTTGCTCGTGCGCTGCGGAGAGCCGGGCGCGGTCAGCCACTCGCAAGCGGCGAGCGCCGTCTCGACGGCGGGGCAGTCGAACAGCGCGTCGGTCGCAGTGCGGACCCGGAGGCCTTCCGCGGCGAACGCCGCCTCGTACTCGGGCATCCGCGTCCCGCGGCGGAACAGCACCGTGACGCCGAGCGGGTCGCCGTCGTCGTTGCAGAAGGTTCCGTCGGCGAGCCCCCGCGAGATGTGGGTCGCGAGCATGTTCGCCTCCCCGAGCTCCCCGTCGGGGTCCGCCCACATCGCGGAGCCGGGGTGACCGATGCCTGCGAACGACGAGACGTGGACCGCGGCTCCATCGCCGCCCTCGCCGCCGTCGCGAGCCGCGTCCAACCGCGGGTACGAGGCGTCGAGGTCGCCGAGGTTCCCGCGAGCTGGGTCGGAGAACACCGGCTCGGCGATAGCGTTGATCCCTGCGGCGATATCGGGCACGCACCGATAGGTGGTGGTCGCCGTCCGGTTCTCGTGGGTGTCCCAGTCCACACCGAGGTACGTCCCCTCGGTCGTCGCGGCGGCGAACCACCGCGGGTCGGCGTGTCGCCACAGGTAGATCCCTTGGAGGCCGTCGCCGCAGGCGAACACGCGCGACTCGCTCGTTACGACGTGCGAGAGCGCGGCGTGCTGGACGGCAGACACGTCCTGTGCCTCGTCGATGACCAGACTCCGGATCCGCGACCGGTACGTCCGGAGGACCCGATCACGGTGTGAGCCGTCGACGGAGCGGAGCGGCTCGGGGAGGTCCGATCGCTCGCCAGACCTGTCGAAGTACGCGTCCACGAGGGAGGCGACGTCCGTGTGCGAGACCGCACCGTACTCCCGAACTGCGGCCCGGTAACGGGTCCGGTACGCCGAGAGGACGGTACAGAAGTCGTCGATGCGCGCGTCCCACGCGTCGTACAGCTCGCGGTCGGCGTCGAGCAGGCGCTCTCGGTCCGGGCCGATCACCGTCTCCCGGACTCGTTCGCCGGTTCCCTCGCTAGCGTTTTCGTCACCGTTGGCAAATCGCTCGACGGATCGCACGATATCGTCGAACGAGTCCGGCTTCCCGCCGGGATACGCCGAATCGCGTGTCTGTTCCAGCTCCGACCGGAACGCCTCGGTCGAGAGGCGTCGATCGCGGCAGTACGTCAGCGCGTCCGCCAGCATTTCGTCGACGCCCTCGTCGTACTCGCCGTCCGGATACGCGGCTTCGAGGTCGCGGAGCCGCCGGGCGTGCTCCGGGTCGTTTCGGAGCGACTCGTAGCAGTCGCGGTGGACCCGTTTCAAGAGCGCGTCGTTCCCGACCGACGGCATCTCGTCGAAACCGATATCGCGCGCGAATTCCCGGAATATCTCGCGCAGGAGTCCATCGATGGTGCCCGCGTAAGGGGCCTGTCGCACGCGCTGTCGGAGGTATCGTAGCTCTGCCCCAGAGATGTCGGCCGCGGTGGGGACGAGGTCGTGTTCGACGATCGCCTGCAACCGATCGCAGATCGCCGGGACGATGTCGGCCGCCTCGTCGCGGTTAAACGAGACGACCGTGACGTGCTGTTCAGGTGTCGGGTCCCCGGCCGCGTATCGGCGGAGGATGTCCTCGGCGGCGACGTGGTGGGCGACGACCGATTTGCCGGCCCCCGGAACGCAGTCGAGGGTGAACAGCCCGGAATCGGACGCGAAGTACGCGTCCCTGATCTCCCGCTGTGCGCCCCGTAATCGGATGGGGTCAGCGTCGCCGTCGCCGTCACCACCATCGTCACTCACGGTTTCCCTCCGACTCTCCATCGCCTCGCTCCGATCCGTCACCGACGACCGCCCGCAGTTCCGGCGGAAGCTCCCGCTCCGTCCCGATCAGCCGCCGCCGGGCATCTTCAGAGACCCGCCGCGTATCGAGGTGATCGAGCAGCGGGGAGCGGGCCACGTCGTCGCCGCCGGACGTTCGGGTATGTCGGGTGAAGACGACGCACCGCCCCGCCGCCCGGAGCACGTCCCCGAACTGATCGCGGTCGCGGCCGCCGACCCACGCCGGCTGCGGCGCGAGCGTCCCCGTCGCTCCCTCCCCCCGGAGGATCGCCTCCTGGAACTCCGGAGGCAGCGGAGACCGCGACGGCTGTGGCCACTCTTCCGCCGTCATTCCGACACCGATCACGTACGGGACGTCAAGCGCCCAGATGTCGTTCGCCTCGAAAACGTCGAGCGCGCGGGCGTTCGAGTGCTCCCGACGACCGGGGCGCTGTGTAGCGATCACGCCGGCGAGATCGGCGACATCGGCCCACGAGCGCTCAATTGCGTCCTCTTCAAGACGGTCGGCAAACTTGTGTCGTAGCTGTCGGACGAGGGTACGAACCCGCACGATCGCCCGCGCGTCGGTCTCGGTGTCGAGCAACGCCGGCGAGTCCGCGACCTTCGTCTCTGGAAGCCCGCGTTCGGCGTACCCCTCCACCACCTCGCCGAGCAGCGAGGCGACCGAGACCGGCTCCAGCGGCGGAGCGGCGGCGATCCACTCGGCGAACCGCCGGATGCGGTCGTCGGCGCCGTCCGTCGAGTCGATCACCTCGATCCACTCGGGGATCGATCGTGGCCCGTTCGGGAGCATGATCCTTGCCCGGTGTACCGCCGCAGGCTCGATCGGCCATTCCGCCGGCGGGGGAGCTGAGCCCGACGAACCACCCGATCCCGGCGGCGACCACCGGAGTTCGAGCGGACGCAGCAGTGTCTCGCGGTCCACGGTGTCCCCGGCCAGCGCCCCGCACACTGATTCGACGAGGGCGTACGGGCGGGTCCGGGTCACGCGGAGCTGCGTCCAGAACACCGGTGCGATCCCGTACTGGAGCGCCGCCCGGAACAGCGGCTCCTCGTACGGATCGAGGTCGCGGACCGCGACAGCGATGTCCCGGACTGGAACGCCGCTGTCCCGGAGCGCGGCCGCCACCGCCATCGCGCTGCGCGCCTCGTCCCGACGCGTCGGCGACGCGATCTCGATCGTCGGTACGTCGGGCGTGTCGATCGGTGCCGAGAGCGCGAGCCGGTCGGATCCCGTCACTCGAACGCCTCCGTTCCGGGATCGGTGATAGCGAGGAGATCGGGGACTCGGCCCCGGAGGTACTCGCCGGTTCCCTCCCGAAAGTGAACGTGGACCGTGAGGGACGTGGCAGCCAACAGCCCGTGGACGAGGTCGGTATGCGGCGCTGACAGGCTGCTGAGCCCGAGCAGCGTGAGCCGTTCGATCTCCGGGAACGCCTCCGCCCACGCCGACCCGTTTGTCGCCGTGATCGACCGCGTCGCGCGGCGCAAGAGCGCCGTCTCCGAGACGGCTTTCGTGGTTCTCTCCCGCAGTTCGCGTTCGGCACCGAGGCCGGTTTCGAGGATCGTCTCCGCTTCGTCGTCGATCGGCTCGTCGATCTTGTCGGCCGTCTCACCCCAGGCCGCGAGCCGGTCCGGGTGGAAGTTGGTGATCGCTTCCACGTCGGTTCGGATCTGCTCGATCCGCTGCGGGTCCCCCGGCGCGGCTCCGGTCGGAAGAGAGAGTGTGGTCGGTTCGTCAGACCCTCCGGCTTCGAGGATCGACCGGATCAACGAGAGGCGATCGACGCGGTCGACGGCAGCGGTCGGACGGCCCGCCGTTTCCAAGACGCGGACACAGATCCCGACCGGGTCCGCAAAGCGGAAGGCGTCCTTCGGCAGCCGCGCCTCGCGGAGCCGGCGCTGGATGTTCCGCTGGTGGAGTTCAACTGGGGAAACGACGAGTTCAGTCGGCTGCGAGCGTCGCCGAGCCCTGTCGAACAGCCGCTCTTCGTCACCAACGTGAAGCGTCAGTTGGTCCGGCGTCCAGTCGTGGTGTGTGTCCGTTGCATCCATTGATCCGATGTGGTATCCGTCGTCGCCGCCCGTTCACCCTCCTTGCCTGAACCGTTGTCGGTCGCAGATCGGCTCGAGGTCGAGGCGGTCGAGGCGGTGACGGCGCTCGGCCCGTCCGTTTGCAGGCGTTCGGTCGGCGACGTGTTTTTATACGCTCGGAGAGGGTGATACGCTAACACGATGCCACGCGAACAGTACCAAACGAAACTGGAGGGGCTCCGGGACGACGTGCTCTACATGAGCGAGCTCGTCGCCGATCGGCTCCGCATGGGACTCGACGCCTTGGAGCGTCAGGACGGCGAACTGGGCGAGAAAGTCATCACCGGCGACGCGGAGATCAACGATCTCTACCTCGAACTGGAGGGGCAGTGTACGGACCTCATCGCCCTCCAGCAGCCGGTCGCGGGCGATCTGCGTTTCATCGCCGCCTCGTTCAAGATCATCACCGATCTCGAACGGATCGCCGACCTCGCGACGAACCTCGGCGAGTACGCCAAGCAGGCCGACCGAGAGGTGTTCCCCGACGTCGACGTGCAGCGCATCGGCGACGACACGCTGGCGATGCTCGACGACGCGATGGCCGCCTACGCCGAGTCGGACTCTGAGCGCTGTTTCGCGGTCGCCGAGGCGGACGACGACGTCGACGCCGCCTGTGAGGCCGCGAGCGAACTCGTCGTGCGCGACTTGATCGAACGCAACGAGCTCCGGGAGGAGACGGACCTCGAGGGAACGATGCGGAACGTCTCGCGACTCCTGCTGACAATCCGCGACCTCGAACGCGTCGGCGACCACGCGGTCAACATCGCGGCGCGCTCGCTGTACATGATCGAGAACGACGACGAGCTGCTGTACTGACCGCCGTGAACACCTACACCACCGATATCGACGTTCGATTTCGCGATATCGACGCGATGGGCCACGTCAACAACGCCGTGTATGCGACGTACATCGAGCAGGCGCGAACCGAGTACTTCCGCGATGTGCTCGACGCCGACCTCTCCGCGCTGGCGACGGTGTTGGCGTCGCTGTCGATCGACTTCCGCCGCCCGGTCGAGCTGACTGACGGGACTGTCTCCGTCGAGATCGATATCGCAGAGATGGGCACCTCCAGCGTGACGATGACCCACGAGATCCGTACCGACGGCGAGGTCGTCGCCGAGGCGGAAGCGACGCTCGTGAGCCTCGATCCGGACTCCGGCAAGCCCGCCCCGATCCCCGACGAGCACCGGTCGGACATCGAGTCGTACCACGGGCTCTGACGGCCGAAGAGTCCGCCCGTCTCCTCGCCGCTCACTGCTGTCCGCTCACCGCTGTCCGCTCACCGCCCGCCGCTATCTTCTCACCGCTCACCCGCCGGCGACACCCTACCTTCTTGCCGCCGCGTGCCGATCGGTCGGACATGGCGATTCAACTCTACGCGCTCGACGGGTGTCCGTGGTGCGAGAAGGTGTCCGACGCGCTCGACGAGGCCGGCGTCGCGTACGAGACCGAGTGGGTCGACGCGCTCCACTCCGACCGCAGTGAGGTGAAGCGAATCAGCGGTCAGCGCGGCGTCCCGGTCCTGATCGACGAGGAGCGCGGCGTGACGATGTCCGAGAGCGCGAACATCTTGGAGTACGTCGAGCGGAGCCTCGTATGACCATCTACACCGGCCGCGGCGACGAGGGCGACACCGATCTCCGGGACATGAGCCGGGTGTCGAAGGCGAGCCCCCGGATCGAGGGGTACGGGACGGTCGACGAGGCGAACGCGCTGATCGGAACGGTGCGCCCGACCGGCCACGACGACCTCGACGAGCTGCTGGAGACGGTCCAGAACCACCTCCACGTCGTGCAGGCCGACCTCGCGAACCCGGATCCTGACCCCGACGACCCCGCGATCGAGGCCGCGCACGTCGAGACGCTCGAAGCACGCATCGACGCGCTCGACGAGGAGCTGGAGCCGCTGCGCTCGTTCATTCTCCCCGGCGGCGGCGAGGCGGGCGCCCGCCTCCATCACGCCCGCACGGTGACCCGCCGAGCGGAGCGTCGAGTCGTCGAACTGGCGCGCTCGGAACCGATCAACGAGATGACCGTCACCTACCTCAACCGACTCTCCGACCTGCTGTTCACGCTCGGTCGCGTCGCGAACGCGCGCGACGGCGAACCCGAGGAGTCGCCGACCTACTGACCTCGCTCTCCTGCGCTTCTCCCGCGTTTCTCCCGCGTTTCTCTCCGATTTTTCGACGTACAGCCTCGCAAAGACGGATTCCGAACCAACGACGATGCGATCGCGTCAATCTGACCTCGATGGACCGCCACAAAGAATATATCAGTCGCATGCGAAAGGACAGATATGAGCAAGCACTTCGAAGACGCACGGTACTACCTCGGTCGCGCGGCGGAACACGCGAAGGCGGGCGTGAAAGAGGAGCTAGAGCCGGTCGAGGCTCGGGTAAAGGATCTCGTCGGCATCGTCGACGACGGGGAGCCGGAGCCCTCGCGGCTCGACCGGCTTCAGGCCGACTTGAAGAAACTGGAGGAGCGCGCGGAGGGCGAGGCCCGCGAGGCGGTGGCGGCGGCACGCGAGCGCATCGTCGAGTATCGCGGCCGCAACGTCGCCAAAGCGGAGTAGGGCAGCCGGGTCGGACACGATTTGCCGCTTTTAAACCGTGTCGTCCGTGACGGCGAGCCGCTCCGCCGCCGGCACCACGGTGTACTCGATGTCGGCGCGCTCGAACAGCCTTCTCGTCCGTGCGATCCCCGTCTCGGCGTCGACGTCGATCGCACGGTAGTGCCGGATCGGGTGCCGGATCCACGAGGGCTCCCAATGTGCGTACACGTCGGTCGTCTCGCGGTCCGGGCCGACGAACAGCGCGAGGTGGAGTTGGCGGTTGCTTGCGAGCGCCCCGTCGGGGTAGCGGACCCAGCTCGCGACCGAGGTCTCGGGCGGCATAGCGTAGTCGCGGAACTTGAGCGACGAGACGAGATTGCGGACGAATCCGAGCCGGTGGAGCCGCGCCTCGACGATCGGGTACGGCTCCCGGAGCGTGAGCGCGTACTGGTCGCGGGGCGTCTCCCGCTCCGCGTAGAGCCCGATCGCCGACAGCGGGAGGTGGAGCAGGCTCGTCGCGTGCTGACGGAGGCGTTCGAGGAACCGGAGTTCGTGAGTCACGGCGGGTCGGTTCGCGCGCTCGGCGAAAGAATCTTCGCCGTAAGGTAACTCTTAAGTCCAGAGGTCGGATACGTCGACACGAGCGGGTTGGTGGTCTAGCCAGGTTATGACGGCTCCTTCACACGGAGCAGGTCGGCGGTTCGAATCCGCCCCAACCCATTTTTGTCGATACCGCAACGACGAGCGCAGCGAGGAGTCCGTGTCGACAAAATGGTGCTGCGGATTCGAACCAGGGAACGAAGCGAGCGCCAGCGAGCGGAGTGACTGGGGTTCGAATCCGCCCCCACGTTCGTTTTCTCGACGCCGTTGAATTCCTCGACTAGCGACAGATTCCGCGTGCGTTACTACCACGATCGCGACGCTCACAACACGGTCACACCTCCCGTTCGAACTCCGGATCGAACAGCCGCGCCGACATCGGCGCCGGGTCGCTGTCGGTGAGGTTGTACGGCGAGAAGTCGGTGACGCCCGCCTCACGGAGCAGGTCCTCGTCGTAGAAGCTGTTGCCCGTACACGCTGACGGATCGCGCGAGAGGATTTCGAGCACCGCGTCGGAGACGATCTTCGGGGTGCGCCAGTCGTCCTCGGTCCCGAGCCCGAAGTAGCGGGTCGCACGGGTGTCGATGGTCGTCACCGGCCAGAACGTGTTACAGCCGACGTCGTCGCTAGCCAACTCCTCGGCGAGCGAGAGCGTAATGAACGACATTCCGAGCTTCGACCACGCGTACGGCGCCTTCCCCGGAGAGCGGTCAGTCACGACCGGCGGCGAGTTCGACAGCAGCCACGCCTCGTCGAGCCCCGCGAGGTGGTCGGCGAACGCGTGTGCGACGAGGTGGGTCCCGCGGACGTTCACCTCGGTCAGGAGGTCGAACCGATTGGCCGGCAGGTCCGCGATGTTCGCCAACTGGATGGCGCTCGCGTTGTTGATGACGATGTCCACCTCGCCGAAGTGGTCGATCGCCTCCTCGACGACCGCCTCGACGCGGGCTTCATCGCGGAGGTCGAGTTCGAGCGCGAGCGCCTCGGACCCGCGGTCGCGCACCTCGCGGGCCGTCTGCTCGATCGATCCTTCAAGATCGGAGTCGTCGTCGTCGGTTGTCTTGCCCGTCGAGACGATGTTACAGCCGTGGTCGGCGAGCGCGAGCGCGAGCCGTTTGCCGATGCCGCGGGTCGTTCCGGTGATGAACGCCGTTGAGCCTGAGAGGTCAGGATCCGCAAGTGCCATGCCCCCAGTTCGGCCGACCGAGGGATAATTCTCGGTGTCCGAGCCGCGAGGTCGGCGCTATCTGTATGGACTGTGAAGGAGAGAGCGGTTCGTCGGTGGACGCTGCCCATGTCCGTGCGTTTTGTCGGGTCGCTGTTCGAGACCGTTCTGTTGTGAGATCTACACCGTCGAGACGCGCCACGTCGTCGCGCCGGTGTACGACCACTTCTCGATCTCGAGGTCCTGTACCGAATCCTGTAGCTGCACGATCAGCGCACCGATCTCTTTCGGCGAGAGCCCCACGTCGTCGGCGATGAACTTCGCTTTGAAGTACGTCTCGCCGTCGGCCGCTTCCTCGCGCAGGAACGCGGCGAGGCGATCGGCCTTCGAGGCGGGCGATTCGGCGGATTGCTCAGTGGACTGCTCGGTCGTCTGCGCGAGAGATTGGGTGGTGCTCATGCGTTGGTGGAGGGGTTGTTGGAGGGGGTGTTGTGTTCGTGGCCGATCACGACGCACGCCATGTGGACGGCGATGAGCGCGATCGCGCTCCACGCGCCCTCGAAGCCCATCACGCCGTACGCCGCGGGGACGTACGCAAGCGGGAGGACGACCGCCGCCCAGAACGCCGCGGCGCGAACGCCCGCGATCGCTTTGTTCCAACAGGCGGTCGACACGCTGGACCCGATCTGAATCGGCGCCCGGATAGATGAGGGGGACGTTTGGCTTGACATGGGGAACACCGTCGTCGCTCGATGCATGGAGCGCCGATTGCATATAAGGGCCAGAGCGTTGGCGCGTCTTCAGCCGGATTAACGATTTTCCGCGGTGAGTTCCGAACCGTTCATCGCGTTTTTCGACCGTTTAAAACGCTTCCAGAGACCGTAATACACTTTACAAATTCTTTTCAGGCGCTTGTTTTCCAACCGAAGTCGATTCGGCAGAACGTGGAATATCTGTCGTCGCGTCGCTGTGGCAGGTCCGCGTACCGATCTGTGGTGGGTCCGGGCGTGGTCGGGAGGCGATCCGTCCTGAGCGATCCACCGTGGGTAAGCCATATTACCGTCTAGCGGGTGTGTTCTCGTATGGAATGTATGGGACGGCGCGCTCGCACGGCCCCCTGTGCGCGCGACGGCCGTCCGCCGATCGGACGGAGACGTGATCGGCCATGAGCCATCACCTTGACGAGATCGACCGTCGGATACTGCACGCGCTGATGTCCGACGCGCGGAATACGTCCGCGCCGATGATCGCGGAGGGCCTAAACGTGTCCGCGGCGACGGTCCGGAACCGCATCGAGCGGTTGGAGGAGGAGGGCGTGATCCGCGGGTACACTGCCATCGTCGACTTCGAGCAGGCCGACGGCCGCCTTACGTCGGTTTTCATGTGCACCGTTCCGGCGGACGAGCGGGAGCGGCTGGCGTTGGCGGCGCGGTCGATCCCCGGCGTGATCAACGTCCGCGTGTTGATGGCTGGGCGCCGCGATCTGCAGGTCGTCGCGGTCGGCGAGGAGACCAGCGATCTCCGGGAGATCGCCCGGGAGCTCTCGGGCCTCGACATCCGCATCGAGGACGAGGAGCTGCTCCAGACCGAACTGCACACACCGTATTCGCGATTTCTGTCAGACGACGCCGCGCACCCCGTGGTCACCGATACTGTCACCCTCGCCGACGGGACCGCCGTGATCGAGGTCTGCGTGACCGACGAGGCACCGATCGTCGGACTCACACCGACAGCGGCCCGCGAAGAAGGAATCCTCTCTGCAAACACGGTCGTGACGTCGATCGAGCGCGAGGGGTCGATCATCCATCCCGCCGACGAGACAACGATCCGTCCGAACGACGTGGTGACGGTGCTCCCGAAGGACGCGTCGGCGGAGGAGCACCTGACGGCGTTCGTCGCACCGGAGGAGGCCGCCGAGTCGTCGGCCTCCTAAGCCCTCCGTTTTTCAGCCTCGACGACCGAGTTCTCACCATGGGAGACACAATTCTCGTTCCGATCGAACTGCCGGATCCGGATCCGCTGTCGCCGGTGTTGATCGACGACCTGTCGTCGCTCGACGTCGTGGTGCTCGGTCACTACGGCCTTCCTGAACAGACGCCGGTCCGATCCGCTCGCGAGCAGTTCGGCGACGAAGCGCAGGCGACGCTCGACGAGGTTGCAAATGCGTTCGCCGAGGCGGGAGCCACCGTCAGAACGCGGTTAGTGTTCGGGAAGGACCGAACGACCGCGATTCAGCAGGTCGCCGCCGACGAGGAGTGCGCCGCGGAACTCGATCCCGCTCCGACCGACGGCATCGACCGAATTCTCGTTCCGCTTCCGGACGTGGCGGAGTTCACCCGGCTTCCGACGTTCATTCGCCTCCTCGCCGAAGACACAACACAGCGGATCACGCTGTTCCACGTCGTCGAAGGAGAGGAGTCTCGCGAACGGGGCCAGCGGATCGTTGAGGAGACCCGCGAGAAACTGATCGAGTCGGGGTTCGACCCCGAATCGGTGGACACCCGCATCACGGAGGGCGACGAGCACGACGACGAGATCCTGCGCGTGGCCGACGAGTACGACGCGGTCGTGATGTACGAGGCGGAGTCGCGGCTCGGCGATCGGGTGTTCGGTACCCTCCCTGACCGAATCGCGAACGAGACCGGAGATCCGGTGATAGTCGTCAATCGTGATTACTGACCATCCCCGGTCTTCGCTTCTCCGGGAACCGTTTCTAGATCGCCACCGAGGCCGCAATCAGGTCTCTCTCGAAAATGTGAACAGCCTCGGAAACGAACCCCGCTAAAATCGGTCTGTTCCGCCTGCCGATCGTCCGTCCGTGATTACGAGTCGTCGTCGGACTTCTTCTCGTCGACGGTCTTCTCGACCGTCTCTTCGACCTTTTTACCGACGGTTTCTTCGACCTTCTCGTCTACTGTCTCTTCGACGGTTTCCTCGACCTTCTCGCCCACCGTCTCTTCAACCGTCTTCTCAACCTTCTCGCCTACCGTCTCTTCGACCGTCTCCTCAACCTTCTCGCCTACTGTCTCTTCGACCGTCTTCTCAACCGTCTCGCCCACCGTCTCTTCAACCGTCTTCTCAACCGTTTCCTCGACCTTCTCGCCCACCGTCTCTTCAACCGTCTTCTCGACAGTCTCCTCGACCTTCTCGCCCACCGTCTCTTCAACCGTCTTCCCAACTGTCTCCTCGACTTTCCCGGTGACCTCATCGCTGACAGTGTCGCTGACCTCGTCAGCAACCTCGCTGACCTCCTTGCTGACGGTCTCGCCCACGCTCTTTTCAACCTCCTTGCTAACCGTGTCGCCAACCGTCTTTTCGACTTCCTTGTTGACGGTTTCACCCACGCTCTTCTCAACTTCCTTGTTGACGGTCTCACCCACGCTCTTCTCGACCTCCTTGCCAACCTGATCGGCGACCTCGCGGGTCATCCAGTCAGGGTCGAACCGGGCCATCTTCCAGACGACGTGGATGACGTAAGAGGCGAACACCCCGATCCCGAACGCCACCCCGATGTCGTTCACGTTGAGCGTCGCAATGAGCACGATCGATAAGGCGATCAGCGCACCGTAGGCGATGTCGGTGAGCGCGTCCACGCGGGCGGGGCTTACCATCGTCGGCCCTCCGCTGGGAATTCGACGCGTCCGTGTGTCGCTCCGCCGCCGATGCTCGCTCGTCGGCTCCATGTCGTAGTCATAAGTATACTCCTCTTTCCGCTCAGACGGGCTAAAGTTCCCGCTTCGCGGCCGCACCGGTCGCGTGATCGATCCGCACGACACGCGGAGCGGGGTCCTTTTGTGGTGGATAGCCGAACGCGGGGTATGGACATCGAGGAGGGCGGTCTCACCGTCTCCGTTCCGGAGGCCCGCGACGGGGCCAGCGAGGGCACCGGCGGCGGGGTCTTCTTCAACCCCACGCAGGAGCTGAACCGCGACGTGACTGTCGCGGTGCTTCGCGCGTACCGCGACCGCGAGCCGCGCGCGTCGTCGTACCTCGACGCGATGGCGGCCTCGGGGATTCGGGGCGTCCGCGCCGCCGCCGAGGGGTACGACACCACCTGCGCCGACGTGGACCCGGACGCCGTCGAGCTGGCCGCCGAAAACCTCGCCGCCAACGACCTCGACGGGGAGACCGTCCACCGCGACGTCAACGCCCTGCTGTACGAGAACGTCTTCGACGTCGTCGATCTGGACCCGTACGGGACGCCGATCCCCTTCGCTGACGCCGCGCTCGCGAACGCGCGCAACCTCGTCTGCGTCACCGCGACCGACACCGCGCCGCTGTGTGGCGCGCACCTGAACAGCGGGATCCGCAAGTACGGGGCGGTTCCGCGCAACACCGACTATCACCCCGAGATGGGGCTCCGGACGCTGATATCCGCGCTGGTCCGGACCGCCGCGCGCTACGACAAGGCGGCCCGCCCGATCGTCTCGCATGTCTCGCGCCATTACGCGCGAACCTACCTCGAACTGGAGTCGGGCGCCCAAGTGGCCGACGACTGCATCGACGAGCTCGGGTACATCGACAACTGTGAGGACTGCCTCTGGCGCGATCCGACCCACGGGCTGATCGCGGACCCCGTCGACACCTGCCCCGTCTGCGGGAGCGACCGCGTGCTCACCGCCGGGCCACTCTGGCTCGGCCCCGTCGCGGACCCCGATTTCGCCCGCGCGGTCCGCGAGCGCGTCACCGACGACATGGGCGAGGCGAAGCGCGCGCGGAAACTGCTTGGAACCGTCGCGCGCGAACTCGACACCCCCACGCACTACGACCAGCACCGACTGTACAAAGCGTGGGGCGAGCCCGCCATCGGGATGGACGAGTTCGTCGACCGCCTGCGGGGGGCCGGCTACGAGGCCAGTCGCGCGCACTACCGCGGCACGGCGGTCAAGAGCACGGCCTCGATCCCCGAGATGCGAGACGCGATCCTCGGTAACGAGGGCGACGCCGACGGCGACGCAGACTAATCCGCGGCGTTCGGTCGGGTGCCGACCCGGTCCCGTCGCCGTCGCGATCGGTTCGCGGCCGCGACTGGCCCGTACCTCCCCGCTCCACCCACCCGTTTTTGTTACTATCGTCCGAATCGGGATGCGTGCCCACACACTCTCTCGCCTCGATCGACACGGTTCGGCGCGTCGTTGACGTCGCGATCGACCGACAGGTGACGTTCCTTGCCGCCGCAATCGCCTATTACGCGTTCGTCTCGCTGATCCCGGCGCTCCTGCTGCTCGTCGTCGTCGCGACCGCCGTCTTCGGGGAGGCGATCGCCGTCGAGCTCCTGGCGGCGGCCGGCGACTTCCTCACGCCCGCCGGCCAGGAGGCCGTCGCCGGCGCGATCTCCTCCGCGGGTGGCCGAACCGGCGCGAGCGTGATCGGCGTCGCAGTGCTGCTCTGGTCGACGCTGAAGGTGTTCCGTGGGCTCGACACCGCGTTCGCCGAGCTGTACGGCGTCAAGGAGCCGCCAGACTTCGTGAAACAGCTCGCCGATGCCGCCTCGGTCGTCCTCGCCGTCAGCGTCGGTATCGGCGTGATGGTCGCCATCGGCGCGTTCGTCGCGGCCGCCGACGTAGTCCCGGCCGTGGAGGCGGCGAGTATCCTCGTGTTACCGGCGTTCCTCGCGGTCGTCTTCCTCCCGATGTACTACCTGCTCCCCGAGCCGGACATCGGTCTGCGAGAGGCCCTCCCCGGCGCGGCCATCGCCGCCGTCGGCTGGACGCTGCTGCAGGCCGGCTTTCAGGTGTACGCCGCGAGCGCCGGCCAGTTTCAGGTGTACGGCGTTATCGGCGGTATCTTACTGCTCGTCACGTGGCTGTACCTCGCCGCCGTCGTCGTCGTGGTCGGCGGGGTCGTCAACGTCGTCTTGGCCGGCCGCGACGAGACGGCCCCTGCAAGCGGCGCCGGCTTGGGTGGTGGGCCGGCGATCGCCGACGCCATGGACCGGCAGTTACAACACGACCGCGACCGATCCACGGGTATGAACGGTGAGTCGGACGGCGCGGGCGACGCCGGCGACGAGGAACGCCCAGCGGGGGCGCCTGACGTGGCGGCGCTACAGGAGGAGGTGAGCCGGCTACGGACGGAGTTCGACGCGTTCGAGGACGACGTCGAACGGCGTACCGTCGACAAGCCGGCCGTCGAATCGGAGCTGAAGCGGTACGTCCGCTCGCGGATGCGGCGCGGCCACGCCCGCGGCTGGGGACCGTACCTCGTGCTCCTGTACGGCACGGTGCTGATACTCGGCGCATTCTCCTTCCTCGACGGGCTCTACGCCATCGCCGCGATGCTCATCTTGGGGCTGTCGACGCTAGGACTGTACACCCTCTTTATCATCGTCGGCATCGGGCTCAACCTGCTCGAAACCCCCGGCAAAGCGCTCGATTACGCCCGCCATCGGAGCGATGACTGACTGGACGATCAGTTCGTGACCGGACTCGTCACTGCCGAGCGCGGGATCGGCGAAGTCACCCTCGTTGACGCGCTCCCGGAGCTCGTCGTCGTCGCCTTCGCTGCCGTCACCCACCTCGCGGACCCGTGGTTCCTGTTCGGGCTGCTGGCGGTCGGCTACTGGTTCGCGAGCGATCGGCTTGCGGCGTCGCCGCGCCGCGCCGGGGCGACCGCGATCGCGGCCGTCACCTGCGCGTACGCCGCCACGGCGCTCGGAAAGGCGTGGTTCGCGCTCCCTCGTCCGCCCGGCGCGATCGGCCCCGCGGACGTGCCGGCGTGGCTCCCCAGCCTGTTGTCGGCGTGGTACGAGGCGCAGGTGCTCTCCGACGGCTTCGGCTTCCCCAGCGGCCACGCCACCGGCGGCGCGGCGGCATACCTCGCGCTAGCGCTCGTGTACGATCGGGCGTGGACCGGTCAGAGACGGCTCCTCGCCGCCGTCCTTGTCGCCGTCGCCGTCGCGGCCTCGCGGGTCGTCATCGAGGTTCACTACCTCGTCGACGTGTTGGCGGGGCTGGCCGTCGGTGGCGGCGTCGTGCTCGGTGCGCTGTGGCTCGCGGGCGACCCGCGGGTTCGGCGAGGCGGTTCTGCGGAGAGCGAAGGCGGTTTCGACTCTCGCGGCGCCACCGCCGCGCTCGATCCCACGCTACCGTTCCTGCTGGCGGCGGTCGTCTCGACCGGCGCGCTGGCCGTCACCGTCGCGGGCGGGCACACCGGCGAGGTGGTCGAGGCGGGAATCGGGATCGCCACCGGCGCCGGCGGCGCGGTCGGCTGGCGACTTGTCGACGGCGACGAACCCGCGGTCCCGGTCCGGATCGCGGTCCCCGCGCTGGCCGTCACCGGCGGGCTCTGGGTGGGCGCGTACGTGTTCGCGGGATCAGTTGCGGTCACGCTGGCCGCGACGACTGCCGCCGTGGTCGCCGTCGTCGCGCTGCCCGCGCTGCCGGAGCGGATCGAGAGAATGTCGGGCGCGTGGAACTGAGCGGTTCTGCTGGGCGAGCGTCGTGGTCCCGTCTCGATCGACGGCGGGAGTGAATAGTGCAGTTCGTCGGCAGCGATACGAGATATAAATAGACGTGAGCGACAGCGACACCACTCGCTCAGTTATAAACAACCGATCTGCGTCACGCACTCGCGCTCTCGATCGACGAACGAACGCAGCGCTCCCGGGCGTCAAAAAACGAGAAAAATCGCTGCCGCAGAGAACTGTCGCCGAATCAGTCGTCTTCGAGCGCCTGCGCGATGCGCTGGAGCTGACGGGTGGCGTCGCGGACCTCATCGCGGAGCTGGCGCACCTCGCGGACGAGTTCCTCGTTGCCGGCCTGATCGCCGCGCTCCTCGCCGCGACCGCCCGCGCCGCCGGGACCGCCGCCGCCCATCCCGGGCGGGCCGCCCGCGCCGCCGGGACCGCCGCCGCCCATCATGCCGGACATCATCTGCGCGAAGGGGTTGCCGCCGCCACCGCCACCCATCCCGGGCGGGCCGCCGCCGCCACCCATCATCTCTTCGGGGTCGGGCCGGTCGCCTTCCTCGCGCTCCTGCTCGCGTCGCTCGCGGATCTCCTCGACGCGCTCGCGGAAGGATTTCTCCTCGCCGTCGTCGCCTTCGGCGTCGCCGCCCTCGGCTCCGGCGGCGCTGTCGCCCTGTTCCTCGCCGTCGTCGGCGTTAGTGGGGTCGTCGTCTGCCATGGACTTCGGTTCGGTGGCCCGGCCGAAAAGGGTTGTCGTGCCGCCCACGACGGTGCGTTTATAAGTAGGAGACGAAGACGTCGGGCTCGCTCGCCTCGACTCGATCGTTTTGATCCGATCGTACCGGTCCGCTCGTACCGGCCCGCTCGCAACACCTCACTCGTGACCGGAGACGCGGACCGGCTCGTACGGCTCTTCGAGCCACTCCATGTCGGATTTCGAGAGATCGATATCGAGCGCCTCGACCGCGTCTTCGAGGTGTTCGACGCTGGTCGTCCCGACGATGGGTGTGTCGACCCACTCTTTGTGGAACAGCCACGCCAACGCGATCTGGGCCATCTTCACGCCCTTCTCGTCGGCCAGTTCGGCGACGCGCTCGTTGACCGCCAGCCCGCCGCCCTCGCGGTAGGGGTGTTCGTAGAGGTGCTCTTCGGTCTCTCCGCGGAGCGTGGCGTCCACGTCCTCGTGCGGGCGCGTGAGGTACCCGCGCGCCAGCGGACTCCACGGCATCACGCCGATCCCCTCCTTCTGACAGAGCGGGAGGGTCTCGCGCTCCTCCTCGCGGTAGGCGAGGTTGTAGTGGTTCTGCATGGTGGCGAACCGCTCGTACCCCTCGCGGTCGCTCGTGTGCAGCGCCTCGGCGAACTGGTGGGCCCACATCGACGAGGCGCCGACGTGTCGGACCTTGCCGCGCCGCACGGCGTCGTCGAGCGCGGCCAGCGTCTCCTCGATCGGCGTGTCGTCGTCCCACCGGTGGAGCTGGTACAAGTCGATCGTCTCCATGCCCAGCCGATCGAGGCTGTGTTCGAGCTCCTGTTCGATCGCCTTCCGCGAGAGCCCGCCGGAGTTCGGGTTCGACTCGGCCATCTGGAAGTACGCCTTCGTGGCGACGACGCTCTCCTCGCGGTGGCCCTCCAGCGCCTCGCCGAGGACGCGCTCCGACTCGCCGTTCGAGTACATGTTGGCGGTGTCGAAGAAGTTCACCCCGAGTTCGAGCGCGCGCTCGACGATCGCTTTCCCCTCCTCCTCGTCGAGGACCCACTCGCGCCAATCCGAGTCGCCGAAGCTCATACAGCCGAGACAGATCTTCGAGACCGTCGTCCCGGTGCTTCCGAGCGTCGTGTACTCCATATGGCGAGCAGACAGAGGGGAAATAAAAAGGTACCCGCACCGGGCGGGTTCGCCGCGAGGGCGGCCTAGGCGTTCCGGAACGACGCGGTGTACACGAGGAACGCGCCCGTCAGAAGCACGAACGCGAGGAACGTCACGAGCGCGAGCACGTTCGCGACCGGAGCGAGCGGGTCGAGGAACGACTGCCCGGTCGAGCCGAGCACGAGCACGGCGAGGAGGGCGGCGATCAGACCGAGGAGCCAGTTCGTGAGGATATCGTCCATACCACTCCACTCACCGAGGCCGAGTAAAAAGGAGCGGGTGTTCCGGACGGCAGTCGAAACCGGCGTCCCCGTAGAGCTACGTCGGTCGCGTCCGTGTGGCATCCATGAGCGACGACTCCGTCCTCTGGTTGCTAGGAGACCAGCTCAACCCCGATCTCGACGCGCTCGCCAACGCCGACGAGGTGCTGCTGATCGAGGCGCACGGCTTCGCCGACCGGAAACCGTACCACACCCACAAGCTGACGCTCGTGTTCTCGGCGATGCGACACGCCCGCGACGCGCTCCGCGAGCGCGGCCACGACGTGACGTACCTGCGGGCCGAATCGTTCGGCGACGGGCTGGACACGTTCTTCGACGAGGAGTTCGCTGGCGAGCCGGGCGACGCCGACCTCCGGCTCATGCGCCCCGCGAGCCACGGCGCGGGCGACCGACTGCGCGAGGTCGTTGCCGAGCGCGGCGGAGCGTTGGAGCTACTGGACAACGAGCTGTTCTGGACGACGCCCGACGACTGGCGTGAGTGGACGGGTGAGTCGACGGGTGAGTCGGACGGGGAGGAGACGGAACCGGATCGTCGGCGAGGACGGGAGCGCCGACAGACGCTACCGACAGGAGAACTGGTACCGCCACGTCCGCCGCGAGACGGGCGTGCTGATGGACGGCGACGAGCCGGTCGGCGGCGAGCGGAACTACGACGACCTCAATCAGGAGACGCCGCCGGACGGCTGGGAACCACCCGAGCCGCCGCGGTTCGACCCCGACGAACTCACCCGCGAGACTCACGCGTGGGTCCGCGAGCGGTTCGACACGTGGGGAACCGACTCTCTCGACGAGTTCGCCTGGCCGGTCACCCGCGAGGAGGCGCAGACGGCGCTCGACGCGTTCGTCCGCGACCGGCTCCCGTCGTTCGGGCGGTACGAGGACGCGATGGTGACGGACGAGCCGTTCCTCTCGCATTCGCTGCTGTCGCCCGCGATCAACCTCGGACTGCTCGACCCGCGCGAGCCGGTCCGGGCAGTGGAGGCGGCATACACCGAGCGCGGCGTCGAACCGGGCGCGTACGATCCCGACGAGGACCCCGCCGCCAGCGATTCTGGGACGACGCTGGACGCGTTCGGTAAGGAGGATCCGGGCGACGGAGCCGACGACCGCGGACCCGCTCCCGTCCCCCTCAACGCGGTCGAGGGATTCGTCAGCAGGTGATCGGCTGGCGGGAGTTCACCCGACACGTCTACCGCGAGGCGATGCCGGAGCTGGCGGCGGCCAACCAACTGGACCAGTCGCGGGAGCTCCCGCCGGCCTACCGAGACGGCGACACGGACATGCGGTGTCTCTCCGAGACGGTCGGTCACGTCCGGAAGTACGGCTACGCCCACCACATCGAGCGGCTGATGGTGCTCTCGAACATGGCGCTGCTCTACGGCACCGATCCCGCCGAGCTGAACGAGTGGTTTCACCTCGGGTTCGTCGACGCCTACCACTGGGTGACGACGCCGAACGTCGTCGCGATGGGGTCGTTCGGGACGGACGTGCTCTCCTCGAAGCCGTACGCCGCATCGGGGAGCTACGTGAACCGCATGAGCGACTACTGCGCGACCTGCCCGTACGCGGTCTCACGGACCACGGGCGAGGGCGCGTGCCCGCTCAACGCGCTCTACTGAGACTTCTAAGGGAGAACGGGGAGACGCTCCGCGGAACCGGTCGGATGGGACTGATGTACTCGCACCTCGACAACAAAGCCGAGTCGGAACTGGCCGCGATCCGCGAGCGGGCGGCAGCGATCAGAGAAATGGCGGCGGATGGAGATTTATAAACGCGATTCGCCTTCGACACCCGTGTCGGATCCGCTCACTCGCCGGCGGCGATACGCTGGATCCGGGGGAGCGCCTGCTCGTAGCCGAGCGCAACGACCCCGACGTACAGCGCGAGCAGACCCATTCCGACCGCCCACGCGCCGAGCGCGAGATCGCCGGCGGTGACTGCGGTGAGCCCGAAGCGTTCCAGCACGACGCCGATCGCCGAGGCGGCGCCGGCGCCGACGACGACGGCGAGGAGTTCGATCAGTTCGACGGCGACCGCGGGTACGTCGACCATACCGGTCCGGGGTGGCCGCGAAGTATCACTCTTTCGGGAGCGGGGCCGAGGAACATTCGTCCGTCAGAGACCACAAAACGGACGGTAGCACCTACTTGAGCCCGAACGCCCGCATCGTCGAGTCGGCGACCCCCTTTGCAATCAGCGCGAGCCCGGCTAACAGAACCATGACGCCCGCACCGACGATCGGATCGTGGACGGTTAGAACCCCGACCGCGATGAGGACGATCACGACGCCGGCGATGCCTTCGGACCCGAGGGTGTCGCGCATGTCTCCGATCGCCGCCGTCGAGATTTAAAAAGGGTGTTTCCGTGCGGAGAGCGGCCCTTTTATTTCCGGGAGCGCGTATCACCGCGTACGCATGAGCAATGGAGACGGCGGCGGTCGAAACGATCTCCGGATGCCCGACGAGGACGAGGTGTTCGCGGAGGTCGTCGAGATGCTCGGCGCAAACCGGGTCCGCGTGCGCTGTGCGGACGGGAAAGAGCGGACCGCGCGCATCCCCGGGCGGATGCAGAAGCGCGTCTGGATCCGCGAGGACGACATCGTCCTCGTCGAGCCGTGGGACTGGCAAGACGAGAAGGGCGACATCGCGTGGCGCTACGAGAAGAGCGAGGCCGAACAGCTCCGGGAGGAAGGCCACCTCCAGTGAATCGGGTGCGGCGCGCCCCTCGCGATTTTTAAGTCCGAACGGTCCCGAACAGACGTATGCTCCGGCTCGCGATGACGACGGACGCCGAGACGTTCGAACGCGTGCGCGGGCCGCTCGCCGACCGCGGGATCGCGATCGATCACGTGCAGGCGAAAGAGCGGGCGCTCCGCGTCTCCGGGGGTAGGGAGCGTGAGGGTCCGTCGGACGCTGACGACGAGTTCGACGGCTTCGACGCCGGCTTCGTCTACCCCTCGCGACTTATGGAGGGCGTCGTGGTCGACGCACGGCTGTCGGTCCCGTGGGTGAACGACCGGGAGGCCGTCCTCACCTCCCGGAACAAGGCGGGCGTGCTCGCCGCGCTCGACGCCGCCGGAATTCCGACGCCGCGGACGACGCTGGTGTCGAACCCCGTCGACGAGGCGGTCGTCACCGAGGCCGTCGCGCCGTTCTCTTACCCCGTCGTCGTCAAGCCGAACTCCGCCACTCGGGGCGTGGGTGTCGCGACCGCGACCGATCTCGACTCGCTTCTGGGCGTCGTCGACTATCTCAACCTCGTCCACGACTACCGCGCGACCGGCGACAAGTCGTACCTGATTCAGGAGTTCCTCCCCGACGCGCGCGACTACCGGGCGATGGTCGTCGACGGCGCGTACGTCGGCGCGGTCGAGCGGGAACTCCCTCCGGACGCGGTCGAGGAGGGGCGGTGGAAACACAACGTCCACCGCGGCGCGGCGGCCACCGGTGTCGACCTCCCGGACCGCGCCCGCGAGTTGGCCGAGCGGACCGCGGAGGCACTCGGGATCGACTACCTCGGCGTCGACCTGCTGGAGACGGACGGACGGCTGGTCGTCAACGAGACGAACGCGCGGCCGACCGTCGACGCGGCGACGAAGTACAAGCCCGACTTCTATGACCGGCTCGCAGGGCTGATCGAGCGGACCGCCGCGGGAGAATAAAAAGGAGGCTGCGGCTACTCCAGATCGATCGAGGCGGAGTCGTCGTCGCGGTCGAACACGACCTCCAACACGCCGTTGTTGAACGTCGCGTCCGCCGAGTGCTCGTCGACCGGGACGGGCAGTTCGACGGTTTCGTCGTACTCCCGCCGATCGGACGCCGCAGAGATGGTGAGCGCCTCCCCGTCGCACTGCAGGGAGAGCTCATCCTTCGAGACGGCCGGGAGGTCGGCGACGAGTCGCACGCCGTCGTCGGTGGTGTACGCGTCCACGTGCGTCGCCGAGCCGAAGCCGGCGTCCTCGCTTCCGGGGTTCCCGTTGGCCATCTCGTTCATCATCCGTTCGATCTCCTCGAAGAAGTCGCCGAACGGATCGTCACGGTCGTCTCTATCCATACCTCACGTGAGGTCGCTGACCCCGATAAGCCTTCTGTCCACGACCGTCTTCGCCGCCGTTCGGGGTCGTGCAGGCGGTACGCGGCGACTTTGTCGATTGGCCGACACCTCCGGGATCCGCTCGGCTAGCATGTCCAGACATTGGCAAATCTGCTCGAACAAGACCAAGCCGGACGTAACGAAAACAAACGATAGTGACTGTCTCGCGTTGACTCGGTCGGATTTAAGTATCTGGGCTCGCTTTTTTCGAACATGAGTAAATCATATCTCACCGCGGATGACGACGTGAGCGACGACGAGGTCGTCCGGGTGGGCCTCAACGGCTTCGGTCGGATCGGGCGAAACGTGTTCCGTGCGGTGCTGGAGTCGCCGCGCATCGATCTCGTCGGCATCAACGACGTGATGGACTTCGACGACATGGCGTACCTCGCGAAGTACGACACCGTCATGGGGCGGCTCGACGGCGTCGAGCGCGACGGCGACGCGCTGACGATCGGCGACACCTCAGTTCCGCTGTACAACGTGCAGGACCCCGCGGACCTCCCGTGGGACGAGCTCGACGTGGACGTGGCCTTAGAGTGTACGGGCGTCTTCCGTACCCGCGAGGACGCGAGCGCGCACCTCGACGGCGGCGCAGACACCGTGATCATCTCGGCGCCCCCGAAAGGCGAGGAGCCGGTCAAACAGCTCGTCTACGGCGTCAACCACGACGAATACGAGGGCGACGACGTGATCTCGAACGCCTCCTGTACGACTAACTCCATCACGCCGGTCGCGAAGGTGCTCGACGCGGAGTTCGGCATCGACGCCGGCACCCTCACCACGGTTCACGCGTACACCGGCTCCCAGAGCCTGATCGACGGGCCGAAGGCGAAGACCCGCCGCGGTCGCGCGGCCGCCGAGAACATCGTACCGACCTCGACGGGCGCCGCGGGCGCCGCACAGGAGGTTCTCCCGCAGCTTGAGGGGAAGATCGACGGGATGGCGATGCGTGTTCCCGTCCCGTCCGGCTCGATCACCGAGTTCGTCGTCAGCCTCGATGAGAACGTCACCGCGGACGAGGTCAACGCCGCCTTCCGCGACGCCGCCGACTCCGGGCCGCTCGCGGGCGTGCTCGGCTACACCGACGACGAGGTCGTCTCCAGCGACATCGTCGGCCTCCCGTTCTCCAGCTACGTCGACCTGCAGTCGACGAACGTCATCGCCGGTGGGAAGCTCCTGAAGATCCTCACCTGGTACGACAACGAGTACGGCTTCTCGAACCGGATGCTCGACATGGCCGCGTACGTTCAGGACGAAGCGTAAGCGACTGATCGCAGCTGCGGACGGCTGGTCTGACACCCCCGGCGGCAACGTTGCCCCGGAGAACCACCGCTTAAATATCTCATCGACGACAAGTACCCATGGCCGCTTTCGACACCATCGACGACCTTCCGGCAGACTCGCGCGTCCTCGTTCGGCTCGACCTCAACTCCCCGATCGAAGACGGAAAACCGCAGGACAACCGCCGGTTCGAGCGCCACGCGGAGACGGTCCGCGAGCTCGCCGATGCGGGTCACCGCGTCGTACTCATGGCCCACCAGGGCCGTCCCGGCCGCGACGACTTCACGTCGCTTTCGGGCCACGCCGACATCCTCGCCGACCACGTCGGCCGGGACGTGGCGTTCGTGGCAGACACCTTCGGCGACGAGGCGCTGGACGCCATCGACGCGCTCGGCGCGGGCGAGGTGCTCCTCCTTGAGAACACCCGAATGTGCGACGACGAGCTTCCCGAGGCGGATCCCGAGGAGAAGGCTGAAACGGAGTTCGTTCAGACGCTCGCGCCGCAGTTCGACGCGTACGTCAACGACGCGTACTCGGCGGCCCACCGCAAGCACGCCTCGCTCGTCGGGTTTCCGCTCGTGCTCCCCGCGTACGCGGGGCGCGTGATGGAGACGGAGTACGAGGCCAACACCGCCATCGCGACCCGCGAGTTCGACGGGCCGGTGACGATGGTCGTCGGCGGGACGAAAGCGACCGACGTGATCGGCGTGATGGACGCCTTGGACGACCGGGTCGATCGCTTCCTGCTCGGCGGCGTCGCCGGCGAACTGTTCTTGCGCGCTGCCGGTCACCCGGTCGGTCACGATCTGGAGGGGACGGACCTGTTCGACGAGCAGTGGGAGGAGAATCGCGAGCTGATCGAGTCGGTGCTCGACGAGCGCGGCGACGCGATCCGGCTCGCGACCGACCTCGCGTACGAGGGTCCCGACGGCGACCGCGCGGAGGTCGCCGTCGACGACATCGACGAGAAGACGGACGGGTACCTCGATGTCGGCTCGGAGACGATCGCGGCGTACGAACCGCCGATCCACGAGTCCGACGCGGTGTTCGTGAAGGGTGCTCTCGGCGTCTTCGAGGACGAGCGGTTCGCGGACGGAACGGTGGGCGTGCTCGAAGCGATCGCCGAGACCGACTGCTTCTCGGTGGTCGGCGGCGGCGACACCTCGCGGGCGATCGAGATGTACGGGCTCGACGAGGACGACTTCTCGCACGTCTCCATCGCGGGCGGGGCGTACATCCGCGCGCTGACGGGCGAGCCGCTGCCGGCCGTGGAAGTCTTGGAGGCGGCGGCCGGACGGCAGTAGGGCGTCGGCGGGCCAGTAGACGGAACTGGAGGCGCGCGCGAGCGCAGACAGAGAGGGCAAAGCGAAAGCGCGCGCGGGCTCGAAGGAGCTACTCCTCGTTGAGGTCGAGGTCGAACTGCTCGTTTTCGGTGACGGCGTTGAGGACGACGCTGGTGTTCGACTCGCGGATGTCGGCGTCGGTGAGGATCGACTTGATCTGGGCGTTCATCCCGTCCGTGTCAGTGAACTTCCCGATGGCGATCACGTCGTAATCGCCCGTGACCTCGTAGACGCTCACCATCTGTTTCTCCTGGCGGAGCTTCTCGGTCACGTCGGGGAGCGCGCTCCCCTCGACTTTGAGCTGGAGCACCGCGGTCACGTCGTAGCCGAGCTTGTCGTAGTCGACGATCGGCGTGTACCCTCGGATCACACCCTCTTCTTCGAGATCACGGAGGTGGTTCGACACCGTCGTCACCGATACGTCGAGCTCGTCGCCGAGACTCCTGAGGCTCGCCCGTCCGTTGCTGAGAAGGGAGTTGACGAGTTTCGCGTCGAGGTTTTCGTACGTCATCACACCAATCCACGTCTTCAGGGGTTTATAATTTTACGAACGTCCAGCATTCTTGCGCGACTGGCGGTTCATGCACCAAGCGATAAGGCCTTTATACTGGCAGATAACGAATGATACGTCCAGAACATGACGGACGAACACGCGAAACCGGACGGCGGCCTCACGGCCAAAGAACAGGCGGTACTCGACGAGATCGAAGAAGAGAACGTCGATTTCCTGCGGCTCCAGTTTACCGACATCCTCGGCGTCGTGAAGAACGTCTCCGTGCCCGCTCATCAGGCGGAGAAGGCGTTCACCGAGGGGATCTACTTCGACGGCTCCTCCATCGAGGGGTTCGTGCGAATTCAGGAGTCGGACATGCGGCTCGTCCCCGACCCCGACACGTTCGCGGTGCTCCCGTGGCGCAGCGACGGCGAGGACGGCTCCGCGGCCGCTCGGATCATCTGTGACATCGTCACCACGGAAGGGGAACCGTTCGAGGGCGGCCCGCGCCAGGTGCTGAAGCGCGTCCTCTCGAAGGCCGACGACATGGGGTACACGGTCTCCATCGGACCGGAGCCGGAGTTCTTCCTCTTCAAGACGGACGACGACGGCAACGCGACGACGATCCCCCACGACAACGGCGGCTACTTCGACCTCGCGCCCAAGGATCTCGCGAGCGACGTTCGCAAGGAGATCATCTTCACGTTAGAGGAGATGGGCTTCGAGATCGAGGCGTCCCACCACGAGGTCGCGGAGGGGCAACACGAGATCAACTTCAAGTACGACGACGCGCTCACGGCCGCGGACAACATCGCGACGTTCCGCGCCGTCGTCCGCGCGGTCGCGAGCCAGCACGACCTGCACGCGACGTTCATGCCCAAGCCGATCGCCGACATCAACGGCTCTGGCATGCACAGTCACATCTCGCTGTTCGACGAGGACGGCAACGCCTTCGCCGACGACTCGGACGAGTTCAACCTGAGCGAGACCGCCTACCAGTTCATGGGCGGCATCCTGAACCACGCGAAGGCGTTCACGGCGGTCACCAACCCGACCGTGAACTCCTACAAGCGGCTGGTGCCCGGCTACGAGGCGCCCATCTACGTCGCGTGGTCCGACACGAACCGCTCGGCGCTCGTCCGCGTGCCCGACGCCGCGGGCGTCTCCGCGCGCTTCGAGGTCCGCAGCCCGGACCCGTCGTGTAACCCCTACCTCGGACTGGCGTCGATGATCGCGGCCGGCCTCCACGGCATCGAGACGGAGGCCGACCCGGGCGACCCGGTCCGCGAGGACATCTACGAGTTCGACGACGAGAAACGCCAGGAGTACGGCATCGAGACGCTACCGCCGAACCTCGGCGCCGCCGTCGAGGAGCTGGAGACTGACGAGGTCCTCCAGGACGCGCTCGGCCCGCACACCTCCGAGAAGTTCGCCGAGGCGAAGTCCCAAGAGTTCAGCGAGTACCTCACCCAGGTGTCGCAGTGGGAGGAGGACCGCTACCTGGAGACGTTCTAAGGCGACCGCGCGGTCTCGGTTCTCTCGTCCGATTTCGCTTTTCCACTCATCTCTCCGGCATCGACGTCGCGATCTGCGACGACTGTGTGAACCCGAACGAGCGATAGCGGGAGTAGATAAAACAGAGTTATCGCGCGGTCGATTATAAGTCAAGTTGCGGTGTTGCTGACGGGTATTTCTCGGTGATGCGAGAGCAAAACTCTCGCTTACAGCCGGCGCTTTGCGCCGGCGACGCCACCGCATCGTTTCTTTATAAGTATCTACTGCAGTCGCTCACGGTTTTTTAAATACTACATCGCCAGCGACGAACGTAACACTCACTCTCGCTCTCGATCGCGTTCGGACAAATCGCTATAAAAATCGCACCGCCGACCGCTCGTTACCGACGCCGGCTCGATCCGTCTAACACTCCGACCAGCCGCACGACTCGCACGTCTTGCAGCCCTCGGAGTAGTAGAGGTTCATGCCGCCGCACTCGGGACACTCGGGCGATTCGCCCGCCGCGATGAGTTCTTGCATCGCGTCGTCGGCGCCAGCCGTGTCGTCCGCGGCGTCGGGGGCGTCTGCGGTGGGAGCGTCGGCCGGACCGTCGACCGGAGCGTCGGTCTCGGTTCCGGCGTCGACCGCGCCGCCGTCGGTCTGGCTCGGCGACTCGACGGTGCTCTCCACGTCGTCGAGACTCTGCTGTTGGGGGATCCCCTTATCGACATCGTCGTCGAGGTAGCGCCGAAGCGCGGTGCCGATCGCGTCCGGGATCGACTGGATCTGCTCGCCTTTGTCCCACGCGACTTTCGGGCTCCGGGTACCCTGTAGCTCGTCGACGATCTCCTCGGGATCGACGCCCGAGCGGAGCGCCGTCGAGATGACTTTCGCGAGCGCCTCCGTGAAGGAGTTGGTGTAGCCGCCGGAGTGACCGATGTTCGCGAACAGCTCGAACGGCAGCCCGTTCTCGTCCTCGTTGATGGTGACGTACAGCTTGCCGTAGCCCGTCTCGACCCGCTGGGTGACGCCGTTCAGGGAGTCGGGGCGCGGGCTGCGCTCGCTGTAGTCGATCCGAGGCTGCTCGGTGGCTTCGAGGAGATCCGAAATCTCCGCGTCGATCGCCTGCTGGACGTCCTCGTTGTCGAGGAACGCCTCGACGCCGCCGAACACTTCGCCGATCTGCTCGACGATCGCCTCGGCCGCCTCGCTCTCGTCGGCGAACTCCGCGTTCTTCGCGCGCGTCGTGAGCACCTGCTTCGAGCGGGTTCCGTCGCGGTAGACGGTGACGCCCTTCCCGCCGTGGTCGTAGATGTAGCGGTACACCTCTTCCATCTCCTCGGCGGTGGCATCGTTCGGGAAGTTACACGTCTTCGAGATGGCGGAGTCGACGCCCTCCTGGCAGGCGCACTGGACCGACGCGTGCTGCTTGCCCGAGAGGTCGCCGGTGACGACGAACAACTCGCCGATCGCGTCCGGAACCGTCTCTAGCCCGTCTACGCCGTCGAACTCGTTCGTCGCCATCTGCTCTTGGGCCTCCTGCTTGACGGCGTCGACGTCGACGTCGTTCTCCTCTAAGGTGCGCAGGAAGTAGTCGTCGAACTCGACGAGCATCTCGTCGCCCTGCACGTCGTCGGAGACGTTCTTGTAGTAGGCGACGTTGTAGATGGGCTCACACCCGCCGGTGGTGTTGCCGATCATCGACGTCGTGCCCGTGGGCGCGATCGTCGTCGTGTTGTGGTTGCGGATCGGGAACCCGTCCTCCCACTCGTCCGCGTCGAGCCCGGTATAGTGCTCGAACCAGTCGCGGTACTCGGTGGGGTTCGCGTACTTCGACTCCTCCCAGTCGTTGAACGTCCCGCGCTCCGTCGCGAGCTCGTGGGAGGTCTGCTTCGACGCGTGGTTGATGTGCGTCATCAGCTGGCGGGCGACCTCGTTACCCGGCTCGGTGCCGTACTGGATCCCCAGCTGAATGTACAGCTGCGCGAGCCCCATGACGCCCAGTCCGATCTTCCGCATGTCGCGGACCTTCTGTTCGATCTTCTCGACCGGGAAATCCGACATCGTGACCACGTTCTCTAAGAAGCGGGTGCCGTAGTCGATCCGCTCGTCGAACTCCTCGAAGTCGATCGCCTCCTCTAAGAACGCCGACATGGCGGCCTCCTCGGTGTCGTACTCGTCGGCGTGTTCGTCGGACCAGACGCGCCAGTCCGGCGCGTCCTGCGCCGCGAGCGTCGAGAGGTTGATGTGTCCGAGGTTACAGGCCTCGTACTCCTCCAGCGGCTGCTCGCCGCAGGGGTTCGTCGCGAGGATCCGGTGGTCCGGGTGTTCTTTGGTGTCGAAGGAGTGCTCCTTGTTCACGCGTTCGAGGTAGATGACGCCCGGTTCACCGTTCTCGTGGGCACCCTCGATCATGTCGTCCCAGAGCTCGTCGGCCGGGATCGAGAGGACCTCGCCGACCTCGACGTGCTCGCCGAGGCCGAACATGTCGTAGATCTCCTTCGTCTCGGGGGTCGCGATGTGCGGCTCCTCCGTGCGCGGGTTGGTGAAGGTGAACTCCTCGTCGTTGTACAGCGCCTCCATGAAGTCGTCGGTGACGCCGACGCTGATGTTGAAGTTCGAGAGGTGGCCCTCGACCGCGTTTCGGAGGTGTTCGGGCACCTTTCCATCCTCGTCGATCAGCTCACGCGCCTCCTCCAAGGCGTCCGCGAAGGAGTTGTGCGTGAAGTCGTCGGGGTCGTTCAGGCGCAGCGAGTGAGCAAGGGAGACGTCCTTGTTCTTCGAGTGGATGAACTGGATGACGTCCGGGTGCGAGACGCGCATGACGCCCATCTGGGCCCCGCGGCGCGCGCCGCCCTGCGCGATCGTCTCGCACATCTGGTCGAACGTCCGCATGAACGTGATCGGGCCGGAGGCGATCCCGCCGGTCGAGCCGACCGCGTCGCCGTAGGGGCGGAGCTTCCAGAACGCGTACCCCATGCCGCCGCCGGACTGGAATACCTCGGCCGCCTCCTTGGCGGTCTGGTGGATGTCGGTGATGTCGTCTGCGGGAGAGTCGACGAAGCAGGCGGAGAGCTGCTGGAGCTCGTCGCCCGCGTTCATCAGCGTCGGCGAGTTCGGCATGAAGGAGAGCGACTCCATCCCGTCGCGGAACCGGTCCGCGGTCGCTTCGACGTGCTCGCGCACGCCCTCGGGCAGCTCGGGGACGACGGTGGAGTACGCGAACTTATTGACGTTGTGTGCGGTGAGCGTCGTCTCCACGTCGTCGGTCGCGGTGGTCCCGGTCCCGAACACGTCGGCGGCGAGCTCGTCGCGACGCGGGTGGTCGGGCTTCAGCTGGTCGGGCGTGACGGTGACCTCGACGCCCTGCTTCTCGGCTTCGAAGACGGCCTCCGCGAGCGCGACGTTGCGCGCGACGCGGTCGAACAGCCCCTCGGGATTCTCGATCGGCTCCCCGTCCGCGTTCTTCCGGAGGTAGCGCGCGGGCAGGATGTTGTGATAGGCGTTGGCCGTGAGACGGTCCTCTAGCGTCTCGCCCGTGGTTCGTTTGATCGGCAGTTCGACTTCGTCGGTGGCGACGTCGTCGCTGCTCATTCGACGGCCACCCCGCTCGGTTGGCGTGAGATACGGATCATCTGTAGTGTTGGTGTACTGGCGAGGCGGGCCCTTGTACGTTCGGATATTCGGACCCGACAACATCTATATGTACGATTCGTTATGCAACTTCGTTCCGCACGTCTGACGCTGAATTCGGTACGTCGGTACCGAACGGGTTCCGGACACATAAGCGTAGCCAGACCGGAGTGAAACTGATCAGCGATCGAAAAAACCGCATCAAGGAAGCTCCTCCCCACCGGAACAGAAGGGGGGGTTGTTTGATGAGACTTTTCAGGGGATGGCAGGTGTCGTCACGCTCACAGCCGCCACATCGATGCTCGATCGTCGGAGTCCGTCACAGTTCTTGCCACAGACTTGTCAGAATTCGATAACTGATCGGTCGACCGGCCGACCTCGTCCCCACAAGCTTATGCCCGACCTCACCGTGGGCCCGGACATGACCGCTTCGCTCGCCGCCTTTGCATCGTCGCTGCCGCTTCAGGCCGGACTCCTTGCCAGTCAGGCGGGACAGTTGCTCGTCGCGCTCGTCGCCGTCGCGATCATCATCGTCGTCGGCAAGTTCGTGCTGAAGCTCGCGTGGCGACTGGTCACAATCGGGATCGTCCTCGTCGCCGCGTTCTTCCTGCTGTCGACGGCGGGACTGGTTTAAAAACGACGACGACTGTTCAAAGATTCCCGAGCCGGAACCTTACTGGAACGCGGTGCCGGGTTCGGTCTCCTCGCGATTGACCTCCGACCGCCGGAACTGCTTTTCGATCTCCTCGTAGCGCTCGCGCGTCTCGGGAGTGACGCTCGGGTTCACCTCGTCTAAGGCGTCCTCGAAGTGCTGCATCGTCACGCGGACGTTGCCCACGGACTCGCCCACTTCCTCGCGCGAGACACTGCCGATGAGCTCTCGGGAGGCGTTCATCGACGCCTCGCGGGTCACCGCTTCGATGTCGGCGCCGACGTAGCCCTCGGTCTTCCGGGCGATGGCGTCCAAGTCGACGTCGTCGGCCAGCGGCTTGTTCCGGGTGTGGACTTCCAGGATCTTCCGGCGGGCCTCCTCGTCCGGCACGGGCACGTGCACGTGGCGGTCGAGCCGGCCGGGCCGGAGTAGCGCCGAGTCGATCAGGTCCGGACGGTTCGTCGTCGCGATGACGACCACATCCTCCAGCGATTCGAGCCCATCGAGCTCCGTCAGCAGCTGGGAGACGACGCGCTCGCCGACGCCGGAGTCGCCGGAGTTCTTGCCGCGCTCAGTCGCGATCGAATCGATCTCGTCGAAGAACACGATCGTCGGCGCGTTCTCGCGAGCCTTGCTGAACACCTCGCGGACACCCTTCTCGGACTCGCCCACGAACTTGTTCAACAGCTCGGGCCCCTTGATCGAGATGAAGTTCGACTCGCTCTCGTTGGCGACCGCCTTCGCGAGCAGGGTCTTCCCCGTGCCCGGCGGGCCGTACATCAGCACGCCCTTGGCGGCCTGCATGTCGAGTTCCTCGAACACCTCGGGGTACTCGAGCGGCCACTGGATCGTCTCGCGGAGCCGCTCTTTGGTGTCCTCCAAGCCCCCGACCTGGTCCCAGCTGACGTCGGGGACCTCAACGAACACCTCGCGCAGCGCGGAGGGTTCGATCCCCTTCATCGCCTCCTTGAAGTCGGACTCCGTGACCTGGATGGAGTTCAGCACGTCGGCGTCGATCTCGTCGCTTTCGAGGTCGAGTTCGGGACGGATGCGCCGCAGCGCGTGCATCGCGGACTCTTTCGCCAGCGACTCCAGATCCGCGCCGACGAAGCCGTGGGTGTTCTCCGCGTACTCGTCGAGGTCGATCCCGTCCACGAGCGGCATGTTCCGCGTGTGGACCTGCAGGATCTCCTTGCGCCCGTCGCGGTCGGGGACGCCGACCTCGATCTCGCGGTCGAACCGGCCACCGCGCCGGAGCGCGGGGTCGATGGCGTCGACGCGGTTCGTCGCCCCGATGACGACGACCTCGCCGCGCTCTTCGAGCCCGTCCATCAGCGAGAGCAGCTGGGCCACGACGCGGCGCTCCACGTCGCCGCCGGCCTCCTCGCGTTTGGGCGCGATGGAGTCAAGCTCGTCCATGAAGATGATCGCGGGTGCCTCCTCGGACGCCTCCTCGAACACCTCACGGAGCTTCTCCTCCGACTCGCCGTAGTACTTCGACATGATCTCCGGGCCGGAGATTGTGTGGAAGTTCGCGTCGATCTCGTTGGCGACGGCCTTGGCGATCAGGGTCTTCCCCGTGCCCGGCGGGCCGTGCAGGAGGACGCCCTTCGGCGGGTCGATGCCGAGCCGCTTGAACAGCTCCGGGTGCCGCATCGGCAGCTCGATCATCTCTCGGACCTGTTCGAGTTCGTTGTCGAGGCCGCCAATATCCTCGTAGGTCACGTCCGGTCCATCGCCGGAGCCGCCGGCCTCGCTCGGCCCGGTCAGCTCCTCTGCGGGGACCTCCGAGATTTCGATCTCGGTGTCGTCGGTGATGACGACGGTTCCCGAGGGGGTCGTCGAGGCGACCTTCATCGGCACCGCCTGCGACTGGCCGCCCATCAGCCCGAAGCCGAGCGACGTGCGGATCGTCTGCCCCTCAGTCACCGGCTGACCGGAGAGCTTGTCGCGGATGAACGGAGATATCTGTCCACGCACGCGGAGCTGGCTCGGGAACGCGATCGTCACCGACTCCGCCCGTGAGACGTCGACCGACTCGACGGTCACGCGGTCGTCGATCCCGACGTCGGCCTCCTGGCGAAGCCGACCGTCGATGCGCACAACGCCGGTCCCGTCGTCCTCGGGGTAACCGGGCCAGACGCGGGCGATCGCGGCGCCGTCCGGTCCCTCGACGCGGATGATGTCCCCGCCGGAGAGTCCGAGCTCCTCGGCGGCGATGCGGTCGATCGCCGCGAGGCGGCGCCCGGCGTCCTTCTGTTTTAAGGGCCTGACGGTGAGATTCATCGCTCGCCCTCCACCGTAACCACGCCGTTCGCGACCGCGGTCGACGCGGCCGCCCCCGGCAGTTCGAACTCCGACTCGATCGGCTCACCGTCGCCCTCTATCACGACGATAGCGGTCTCGCCGACGGTGTCGACGGAGACGTTCTCGGCGTCGGCACCAAGATCGGCGGCGACGATCCACCCATCCTCGTACTCGAACCGGCGGAGCAGCGGGCCGTCGCCGGTCGATCGGGTCTGTTGGGGATTCATGCTAACTACAAGTTAGGTGCGAGAGTATATAAACTTATCGCTGAAAATCGCATGACGTGAGATAGCATCGGCGTAGCGGTAGTGTTGCGGTTCGGGGTAATCGCGCCGGCGCCGGGGCGGTTCGGGGTAATCGCGCCGGCGCCGGGGCGCTTCGGGCCGGCAAATTCGCTCAGATCTGACGCCGCGATCAGGAACCCGGAACCGTCGACGACCTTTATAAGCAACGCGCGGGAGCAACGACCATGGAGCGGGTCACGCACCACGACCGCGACACTGCCTACCGAGTCTCCGACCGCGGCGGCGACGGACCGACAGTCTGTTTTATCCACGGGAGCGGGGGGAGCAAAGACGTCTGGAAGGCGCAGGCGCGCGTGAGCGACCGATTCCCGGTCGTCGCGCTCGACCTGTCTGGCCACGGCGACAGCGGCGACATCGACGCCTCCGCCGGTCCCGAGGCGCTCGACGCGTACGCGGACGACGTGGTCGCCGTCGCGGAGGCGACGGGAGCGACCGTCCTCTGTGGCAACTCGCTAGGCGGAGCCGTCGCGCTGCGGGTCGCCTTGGAGCGCGACCTGCCGCTCGACGGGCTCGTACTCGCCGGGACGGGTGCGAAGCTCGCCGTCGCTGAACCCCTCCGCGATGCGCTCGCGACCGACTTCGACCGGGTGATCGAGCTGCTCCACGAGCCCGATCGGCTGTTCCACGACGCGCCACCGGAGTACGTCGAACTGTCGCGCGCCGGGATGCGTGAGTGCGGGCGCGCCGTCACCGAACGCGACTTCCGCACCTGCCACGCCTTCGACGTCCGCGACCGGCTCGACGAGATCGCGGTGCCGTCGCTCGCGGTCGTCGGCGAGCATGACGCGCTCACGCCCGTCGAGTACCACGATTACCTCGCAGACCGGATCGACGACTGCGAGCGCGCAGTGATCGAGGGTGCCGCACATCTCGCGATGCTCGAACAACCGGACGCGTTCAACACGGCGCTGGCGGCGTTTTGCTCGCGGCTCTCGCGAGCGTCGACGTAGCGACGGCTGAGTCAGCTCTCGTCGGCGTCGAGGGTCTTAAAAGGATACGGCGAGCGAAGCGACCGTCCGGGCCGCGCTCTCCTCCGGAGACGCGGCCCGCGTCCGGAGACGCGACCCGCGTCTGGAAGCCGGCTGGACAGAACTCGATGCGGTACCTCCCGATCGTCGATCGCTGTCGGTTTCGGTCTCCGATATCTTCCGTACTCACCTCGTGTTACAAGTTAGCACTCGACACTATTTAAATCGTTCGCCGGGATGCTTCGCCGGTCGCCGGCATACTTTTTAAACGGCAGCCTCGATGGGCGTGCAATGGACGGATCCGGTTTCGACCGCAGCGCCGGTGAAGGCTCCCGCGGCAGCTCCGATCGCTCCGGTTCCCGCGAGGGCGACGCCGCTTCCGACGCCTCACACGATCCCGACGCCTCGACGCACGGCCCCACAGACCCGGACATCAACGACCTGCTCGCGAAACTCGACGCTCTGAGCGACACCGTCGACGGGGACCACGAACGCGAGAAGGTGCGCCAGACCATCTCGCTCGTCGAGCGCATGCCCGGCAGCGCCGCGTTCACCACCCGTATCACGAAGTACACCTCCCGCGACATGGCCGAGTCGTTCGTCGGGGCGGTCCTCTTTTCGCTCCCCCTGCTCGTCGAAGGCGGCGTCTTCGAAATCGCCGGCTGGCTCGCCGGGACCTCCGTCGCGGGCGTCCCCGTCTTCCTGCTCGCGCACGTGGCGTTCGTGCTCGTCATGACCGCCGGCCTGCTCTACGCCGCCGACTTCCGACAGATCGAGATCAGGCACCCGATTTTGGGCGTCATCCCGCGCCGGTACGCCGGGGTGTTGCTCGTCTCGCTTTTCACCTCGGCGTTCATGCTGCTCCTGTGGGGTCGACTCCACGAGGGCGATCCGACGGGCCCCGAGCGAGGGGCCCGCGTGCTCGTCGTCTGGGCCGTGGCCGCGTTCGGCGCCGGGCTCGGTGACATCCTCCCGGGCGAGTCGCAGGGCGAGGACATCGGCGAGATCGACCTCGACTTCGACGACTGATCGAGAACTGTGGCGACCGCCCGCGACGACCGCCCGCACCGACGACTCTAGCCCGAGCGGAACCGTCCCCCCTTTCCACACCTTTTTCGCCGCGGCGACCGTACCCGTGTACATGTCAGCGTTACGCGACGCGCTCCGGGACCTCCCGGACGCGGTGTTTGCGGACCTGCTTGAATCCGACGAGGGCTACGTGCTCGTCGTCGACCTCCCTGGCGCCACCGCCGAGACCACCGAGGTCCTCGCGGAGGACGGCCGAATCGTCATCGAGGGACGCCGTGAGAAGGAGGTCCCCGACGGGTTCCGCTACGTGCGCGAGGACCGACCGCTGTTTCTCGACGCGGAACTTCCCCTCCCGAGCGACGCGGACGGCAGCGGCGCCGACGCTGAGATGGACCGCGGGGTTCTCGAAATGACGATCCCCAAGCGGACCGATGGCGCCTCCCGTACGATCCCGGTCGACGAGGCCGGCGACGACGAAGCCGACGCCTGAGGGGTGGTTACGCTGGTCAATCTCCGTGCCTACTGGCGGTTTTTCGTGGTCATGCGGCGCTTCTCGCCGCTGATCGTCGCCTACTGGCGAGACCGGAAGCGGTACTTCCTGTTCGGCGGGGGCCGCGAGGTCGACGCCGAGACCCAGCGAGAGCGCGCCGCTATTCTCCTCGACATCCTGCTCACGCTCGGCCCCACGTTCATCAAGCTCGGGCAGATCCTCTCGACGCGGCCGGACATCCTCCCGCCAGCCTACATCGACGTGTTGGAGGGGCTCCAAGACGACGTACCGCCGGCTCCGTGGGAGGAGTCGAAGATCGTCCTCGAAGATGAGCTCGGACCGGTCGACGAGACGTTCGACGACTTCGACCGGGAGCCGATAAGCGGCGCGAGCCTCGGGCAGGTGTACACCGCCCGCTACGAGGGGAGCGACGTGGCCGTCAAGGTCCGCCGTCCGAAGATCGAGTCGCTCGTCGAGGCCGACCTCCGGACGATCCGGTGGTCGATCCCGCTGGTCAGGAAGTTCACCGGCAGCGGGCGGGCGTTCTCCTTGGAGAACCTCGCCGACGAGTTCGCGAAGACGATCCGCGAGGAGATGGACTACAACCGCGAACGGGCGATGCTCGAAGAGATCCGCGCCAACTTCGCCGACGAAGACCGGATCCGGATCCCGACCGCCTTCGAGGCAGTCTCCGGCCCGCGCGTGCTCACGATGGAGTATATCCCCGGAACCAAGATCAGCGACGTCGACGCGCTCGACGACGCAGGGCACGACCGGAACGCCATCGCCGAGACGCTCCAGGACGTGTACCTCCAGATGATCATCGATGACGGCGTATTCCACGCCGACCCCCATCCCGGGAACCTCGCCGTCGACGACGACGGTGCCGTGATCTTCTACGACTTCGGGATGGCCGGACGGGTGGACCCGTTCATTCAGGAGAAGATCGTCGACTTCTACGTCGCGGTCGCCCGCCAGGACATCGACGGCATCCTCGACACGCTGATCGCGATGGGCACCCTCTCGCCGGAGGCCGACCGCGAGGTGATGGGGAACGTGATGGAGCTTGCCATCGCGGACGCCAGCGGCGAGGACATCGAGCAGTACCAGGTGAACCAGATCATCGAACAGGTGGAGTCGACCATCTACGAGTTCCCCCTCCGACTCCCGCCGGACCTCGCGCTCGTGTTGCGCGTCGCCACCGTCGTCGAGGGGGTCTGTGTCACCCTCGATCCCGAGTTCGACTTCATCTCGACCGCGACGGAGTATCTCAAAGAAGAGGGGTACTACGAGCAGACCGCCCGAAACCTCGCCGAGGGCGCCGGACAACAGGCCCAGAAAACGGCTGAGGCGCTGTTTACGGTCCCGCCGAAGGCAGACGACTTTCTCGACCGGGCGAACCGCGGTGACCTCCACATCGACGTCACGATCGACGACGGCTCGAACGTCCTCGACAAGCTCGCGATGCGGATCGCTTACTCGGTGCTGCTCGCCGTCGGCGTGCTCTCCTCGACAATCCTCTACTCGTTCGCTCAGTCGTGGCGGCTCGCGGCGGTCGTACTCCTGCTCGCCGCCCCGCTCGCCGTCGCGCTCTACCGCTCGTTCCGGAAGAAGCGCGGGATCCGGACGACGCCTCAGTTTACCAGACAGGGGATGAAAAAGCGGCGCGACGACTGACCGTCAGTCGCACTGAGACCGTCCGGTCTGCCTCCCACGCTGAGACCGTCCGGTCTGTTTCCCACGTCGAGACTGCGTAATGTGGGCCGTTCACGCCGTGATGACTTCGATCGGAACGAGAAGGAAACAGAGCGCCCCGACCGCGAATGTTCCGATCCCAACGGCGAGTCGCGGCCAGCCGAGCCGCTCCTCGTCGGTCGGGTTGGCGGGGCCGTTGAACGCGATCACGAGCGAGAACACGCCCCAAAACGTCCACAGCCCTACCGACTGGTCGAGCCCGAAGCCGCGCCAGAAGTAGAGGTACGCGGCGATCGAAAAGAGGGCACCGGGAACCAGCGCCGCGACCGTCTCCTGTCGCGGGCCGAGCATCGCCCGGACCATGTGCCCTCCGTCGAGCTGGCCGACCGGCAGGAGGTTGAGTAGGGTGAAGAACATCCCAACCCAGCCGCCGATCACTACCGGGTGTGCGGTGAGTCCCGGATCCTCGTACGCCGTCGGCTGCCCGATAAGATCGGCAATAATACCCAAAAGTGGTGGGTTATTGAACCGGATCACCGTCCCCGACGCGTTGGCGATCTCGGCCGGAACGCGGAGCGGGTCGAGAGAGAGCCCGATCGCAGTGACGACGACAGTCGCGATCAGCCCGGCGATCGGGCCGGCGACCCCGATGTCGAACAGGGCCCTCCGTGAGGGCATCCGACCTCGCATCCGGATGATCGCTCCGAGAGTCCCGAACGGGAACACGAACGGGATGACGTACGGCAGCGAGACGTCGACGCCGTGGTACCGCCCGGCGACGTAGTGGCCGAGCTCGTGGGTCATCAAGACGCCGAGCACCGCGGCCGTGAACGGCCACGCCCGCAGCATGGTCAGGGGGTTCGCGGCGATCTCCTCCCATCCGATGTAGTACCACCCGTACGCGCCCACGAACAGCGTCGACAGAACTGTCGCCGCGAACATGCCGATGTTCATCCACGGGATTCCGGCTCGTCCGTGGTCGAACGGAGTTGCGACGACGGTGTGGCCCCCCTCAACCGTCTCTACGTCGACATCGTAGCCGGCGTCTCGGAACTCCGGGACCAGCTTCCGCAACAGCGTGCGCTCCGGAATGTACGACTCTCCGACGTACCGAACGCGGCCGTCCTCCCGGCAGATCTCGTCGACCCGGAAGAACGTCCGGAGCGGCTCCGGACGCGGAACGTCGGACGCCTCCGACGGCTCCACGTCCTCGTGTTCTGGCATCGTCGGTGGTAGCTGGTCGGCGAGTATAAACCCCGCGTCGGGCGAGGCGTCCGGATCGATCGAGAGCGGGGAGAAAGGTTGCGGAACGACGGCTGGTAGGGAAGCCGTCAGAGTGTCAGTGCGAGTGACAGTGTGCGATTGTCAGCGTGGGTGCGGGGACGCGTGTGAACGCGCCGTTCGGTAGTACTTCCAGCGATCAGGCGGGCTCGACGCGCCAGGTCGTCGCGCCCGTGTACGACCACTTCTCGACGGTGAGCTCCGTGGCCGAGTCTCGGAGCTTCAGCATCAGGGCGCCGATCTCCTTCGGCGAGAGATCGACATCCTGGGAGATGAACTTCCCTTTGAAGTACATCTCACCGTCCTCCGCGCGGTCGAGTAGGTACCGCTTCAGCCGCTCTTCCTTGCTGAGGTCGTCGGTCGAGGTCCCGGTCGTGGAGGGGTTTGCAGTCGCGCTCATGGTACACTCTCCGCTTATTCCCGGAGGGTGTTATAAAGGGAAGACCGTTAGAGGGTGTTCAGTGGCTTTCAGGGCGTTTCAGGCCGACCCAACGAGCTAAAAGGTGTCAGACAAACGCTTCATAACCGTTTGATATCCACTTAGACGTTTTATAATATCCTTAAAACGGTTTACTACACCAGCCGGGAACCTCGCCTTCGCCTCACCTCGTCGATGCACGATGCCGCCATTTGTCGGCAACAATCTCTGGATAATTCCGCCCGGGGCGCTCGCTCGCGTCCGGTCGAGGCCCGCGTTCGACAGTTTCTGCGCGCTCCCGTCCGGCTACTCTCTCCGGTGGACCCAGAACTCCTCGGCCTCCGTGGACTCCTTTTTGAATATCGGTACCTCGTCTTTCAGTCGGTCAATCCCGTCCTCGACCGTTCGGAACGCCTCCCCGCGGTGGCCCGCGAGAACGACGATAAACACGATATCTTCGCCCGCCTCGATCACGCCCGTCCGGTGGTGCATCCGAACTTCAAATACTCCGTCGCGCTCGGTCAGCTCGGCGGCGATGGCGTCCATCTGCTCCGCAGCGACCCCCTCGTACTTCTCGAACGCGAGGTGGGTCGTCCGGTCGTCGTTCGGAGCGTCTCGCGCGCGAACTCGCCCGGTGAACGTCGCGATGGCACCGGCGCGGTCTGCGTCCGCTGACGCCTCCACCTGACGCACGAGCGCCTCCCGGGTGACCCACGGCTCCGCGTCGGCCAGATCCGTGACGAGCCCGTCGAGGTCGATCTGGTCGGGTGCGTCGGCGGCGGCGACGACCGATCCGGGAACGTCCGCCGGCTCCGCGTCCGCACCGAGCAGGACCGTCGGGACGCGCAGGCGGGACTCGCCGACCGCGACGAGGTAGTCGTGATCGGGCGCGAGTCCGTCGAGGAGGTCATCGAGTCCCTCGACGCGCCCGCGTCCCGCCCACGAGCCGTCTGCATCGAGCGCGATCGCCGTGTCGGCGGCCCTCTCCGCCGCTCCCTCGTCATCGGAGTCGTCTCGTCTCACCGCGACGCCGCCGTCAGTCACCTCGGACTCGGCGGCTCGACCGGGGGCTTCGCCTCGTTCTCCGTCCTCCCCACCGCAGTCGACGACCGCCACTCGCCCATCGAGCCGGTCTGCGAGCGTCCCCGCGAGGTCGGTCGCTCCGGGGCCGACGATCGATATCGGTTGCATACTCGAAGGCGGACTGCGAGCGGCTTAGGCGTTTCCCGGCGCGGTCGGGATCAACCACCGCTGTTCGAGCTGTCCCGCCTGTGTCGGAACAAACGTTCGCCTGCACCGCTGTCTCCGCCTGTCCCGCTTGATAATCCTTAAGACCGCGACAGGGATATTCGACAGTAATGAGAGTCGTCGTTTCTATCGGCGGGAGCGTGCTCGCGCCCGATCTGGACCCCGACCGGGTGGCCGCGTACGCCGAGGCGATCGAGCGACTGGCGGCCGACGGCTGCGAAGTCGGCGTCGTCGTCGGCGGGGGCGGCGTCGCGCGCGAGTACATCGAGACGGCGCGCGAATTGGGCGCCAACGAGGTCGAACTCGACCAGCTGGGCATCGGGACGACCCGGCTCAACGCCCGCCTGCTTATCGCCGCGCTCGCCGGCGGCGCGAACCTCTCGCCGGCGACGGGGTACGACGAGGCGGCCGCCGCCCTCCGCCGCGGGGAGGTGTCGGTGATGGGCGGCGTGACCCCCGGACAGACTACCGACGCGGTCGCCGCCGCCTTCGCGGAGTCGGTCGACGCCGACCTGCTCGTGTACGCGACGAGCGCGAACGGCGTGTACGATGCCGACCCCAACGTCGACGACGACGCGACCCAGTTCGGGTCGATGTCGCCGGCGGAGCTCGTCGACATCGTCCTTCCGATGAGCCGGAACGCGGGGGCGTCTGCTCCCGTCGACCTGCTCGCGGCCAAGCTGATCGACCGCGCGGGCATCCGCTCGATCGTCCTCGACGGGACGAATCCCGAGGTTGTCGTCGACGCCGTCCTCCGCGGCGACCACACCGGCACCGACGTGATTCCGACTGGGAGCGAGGAGCCGATCTACTGGACGGGGTCGAGCGACGCATGAGCGCCGACGACTCCCCGCACATCCTCTCGGAACAGGCGCGAGACACGGACGGATCGGCGGGCGACGACGACGAGGGGGACGACGGCAAGGGGTTCCGCGCCTTCTGGGCTGACGTGGTCGCCGACGAGATCGAGGCGCGCGACCCGGACGAGCCGATCGTGATCAAGGGCGGCGTCTCTCCTTCGGGGGTCGCACACCTCGGCAACTTCAACGAGATCATGCGAGGGTACTTCGTCGCGGCGGTGTTGCGCGAGCGCGGCCACGAAGTCCGGCAGGTGTTCACCTCCGACGACAAGGACCCGCTCCGCAAGATCCCGCGGAAGCTGGCGAACCCCGACGGGGAGATCGTGGGGCTCGGCGAGGTCGACGCGGGCGCGCTCGGCCGGAACCTCGGGAAGCCGTACACCGCGATTCCGGACCCGTTCGGCGAGCGCGACTCGTACGCCGCCCACTTCGCCGCCCTGTTGAAGGCCGATGCCGACCGATTGGAGATTCCGGTCGAGATGGTCTCGAACACGGAGCTGTACGCCGACGGCGCCTTCGACGACGTGACTCGGAGGGTCCTCTCTGACCTTGACGGCGTTCGCGAGGTGCTCTCGCAGTATCAGGACAAGGTCGACGGCGAGTACGTCCCGTTCAATCCGGTGTGTGGCGAGTGCGGGAAGATCACGGAGACGGTCACGAGCGTCGACCTCGACGCCGAGACTGTCGAGTACGTCTGTACCGACATGGACGTCGGCGACAATACCATCGAAGGGTGCGGCCACGAGGGGACTGCCACGTTCCGCGAGGGGAAGCTCCCGTGGCGGCTGGAGTGGCCCGGCCAATGGGACGTGCTCGGCGTCGACTTCGAGCCGTTCGGCAAGGACCACGCGGAGGGGTCATGGCCCTCCGGCGTCGACGTGGCGCGGAACGTCCTCGGAATCGAGCCGCCGGTGCCGATGGTGTACGAGTGGTTCACGCTCAACGGCGAGCCGCTCTCCTCGTCGGCCGGCAACATCGTCACCGTCTCGGAACTGCTCGACCTGCTCGAACCCGCGGTGCTCCGGTACTTCTTCGCGCTCCACCCGAAGAAGGCACGCGACCTCGACATCGAACGACTCGACCAGCTCGTCGACCGGTTCGACCGGTTCGAGCGCGCGTACTTCGGCGAGGTCGACGACGAGGATCTGACCGCCTTCGCCGAGCGCGCCTACCCGTTCGTCGTTAGGCGCGCGGACGACCCGCCCACCGAGAAGCCCGTGCGGCTCCCGTACACCTTCGCGGCGGTCCTCGGGATGGTCGACGACCCAGCGTTCCGGGAGCGACTCGCCCGTGACGAGGGACACATCCCCGACGACGCCTCCGACGAGACCGTCGAAGCCGCGCTAGCCCGCGTCGAGAAGGCGCGCAACTGGGCGGAGCGCACCGCTAACGAGTACGACTACCGGCTCCAGACGGAGTTGCCCGACGCCGACTTCGACGACGATGTTGCGGCTGCGCTCGACGACCTCGCGGAGTTCGTCGCGGCCGGCCACGACGGCGAGGCGATCCAAGCGGAGATATACGAGACGGCGCGCGCACACGACGTTGAGGTGAGCGACTTCTTCGCCGCGGGCTACCGGCTCTTCTTCGACGACACGCAGGGGCCGCGGCTCGGCGAGTTCCTCGGCGAGTTGGAGCGTGACTACGTCGTGGCACGGCTCCGCCGGGAGGCGTAGATGCCCGAGGACCGCTCGCTCGACGAGTTCGAGGGCTCGGACGATGACTCCGAGGACACCGACGACACCGCGGGCGCTGACGCGTCAGCCGCAGAACCGGATGATACCGTGATCGACGACGACCCGTCCCCCGCGACGGCGACATCAACGTGGACTACCGGCGGCGCCGACTGCGAGCGGTGCGGTGAGCGCGTTGAGCGCCGCTGGCTCGACGACGGAGACCGCGTCTGTCCCGATTGTAAACTCTGGTAGTTCAGTCAAGGTTTAATACGTCTCGGAGACAGCCGTTGCTTACGGCAAAAATCGGCTGAGGTTTAGTGAAATATATATGAAATTAGAATCTGATTTCATCTTCGGCCGGTCTCCGCGGGGGCTCACCGTCGCGTACCTTTGTCTTGGAGCGCTGTTCGTCCTCGCAACCGACCTCGCAGTCGTGTCCATGGTCGGATCGCTTTCGACGTGGACGCCGGTTCACGCCGTTGACGGGTGGCTGTTCGTCAGCATCTCGTCGCTGGTCTTCTACGGCGCGACGGCGTATCAGAAGCGCCGGGCGGCCGCCGCCCGGCGCGAGCTAGAGACGTCGAACCAGCAGCTCCAGGTATTGAGTCGGGTTTTCCGACACAACGTGCGAAACGATCTCAATGTCATTCAGGGGTACACAGACCTACTCGCCGAGCGGGTCGACGACGAACGGAGCCGGGAATGCCTAGAAACGATCCGGGAGACGACCGACGACGTGGTGGAGATTAGCGAGAAGCTGCGCGTCATCGAGGATGCATCACCGACTCCTCCGAGTGGGCGAGTCGACCTCGTCGAGGCGGTTCGCGAGGCTGCCACGGGTGTCGACCGCACAGACGTCTCACTCACCCTCGACGCACCCGCCGAGGCGTGGGTCCATGCGGACGAGTCGATCGAGTATCCGATCCAAGAGGTGTTCGAGAACGCCGTCACCCATAACGACGAGTCGGTGCGCCGGATCGACGCCCGCGTCACGGAGAACGGGTCGACGGCCTGTCTGGAAGTCAGTGACAACGGGCCGGGGATCCCCGCCGACGAGCGAGCAGTGTTGCGCGCCGAAGAGGAGACGCCGCTGTCGCACGCAAGCAGCATCGGGCTGTGGCTCGTCAAGTGGATGTGCGAGACGCAAGGCGGAACGGTCAGGTTCGAGACGACCGACGACGGGACGACGGTCCGGCTTCGATTCGACTCGGTCGACAACAGCTGAACGCGAATCAGACGACAGAGAGGGGAGGACCGATCCGGTGTGCGGACCTACTCGAGTTCTGTGATCGTCACGGCGTACACCGCGCCGCAGTTCCCGCATTCGACGTGGACTCCGCGGCTCGTCTCGCCGCGAGTGAACTCGGATATCTCCTCCGAGCACGAACACTCGAACTGGACTCTCATTGCTTTCGATACGCCGTTCTGATATTTAAAAGAATCCGTCCCAAAACCGCGTTTGAGAACTGGGACGCTTCGCAGTCGATCGTCGCCGACGGTCAATCATCGCTGACGGTCGGTCGTTGTTGACGGTCGGTCGTTGTTGACGATCAGTCGTCGTCGACGATCACTTCGACCGGTTCGTCGCTCGCGTCCGCGTCGTCGTCGTCAGCCGCCCCAGCGTCACCGCCCGACTGCGTCTGTTGATAGTAGAGCCCGCCGGCGATCCCGAGGACGATCCACGACCGCCAGTTCGCGAGGTTCAGCGTGTAGCCGATGCCGAACGGTTTCTCCACTAACATTCCCTTGCCGGGCTGCCAATACGACGAGAGCAGCCGTCCGAGGCTCGGCCGCTCGAAGTTGTACGGGATCCCGAGTATCTCTCCCGAGGACGGTTTGTCTGCCATACCAGTATATCTCACTCCGGGCATATAAAGCGTGGCGCAACTCGGCGTCGTGCGCGAGCCGCCGACAACTCATCAGTCCCGATGCAGACGGCTCACCGGTACCGCCCGCGGCCCTCTACGTCGCGGAGCCGGTCGAGAACGTCGTCGTCGCCGACCGTCGCGTATCCGTCCTCGAACGCCTCGATCAGCGGATCCGGATCGATCGCGGTCGCCCGGACGGACCCCTCGAACACGTGGAGATCCATCGCGTGGTCCTCAACGTGGCCGGTGTGATAGGCGAGCCCGAAGTCGATGAGTGCGGTCCGATCGTCGACGGCCGTCGTACCGTTCGCTTCGCCATCCCCTGTTTGTGTATCGGAATCTCCCACGCCCACCCGCACGTTCCGCGTAGTCGGATCGCCGTGAACGATCCCCGCGTCGTGGAGCCGCGCGAGGTATCGCCCGACTGCCGCCACGCGCTCGGTTCCCCCGTCAAGGGCGGCGGCAAGGTCGCGGTCGCCGACGTACTGGAGCGTCAGCGTCGCATTCGGCACGTCGGCGTCGTACACCAACGGGGTCGTCACCCCCGCCTGCCGGGCCTCGCTCGTCAGCCGGGCCTCCGCGACGGTCCGGTCACGCCTGAGCGTCCGGTCGAGGCCGGGGTGACGGTACTCCTTCGGAACCCGGCGTTTGATCACCCGACGGTCGGCGGCGTCGGGCTCGCCGCTCGGGACAATCTCTACCGTCGCTTCGGCGCCTCGCCGATCCGCGTCCGTCTTGTCGTCGCTCCCGGGAGCACGGCCGCGAGCGACCGACTCACCGCTCCGCCACGTCACGGGCACCTGATCCGGGCGAAAGTTGGGATCGATCGCGGACTCCGAGATGGGGACTGTGTCGCCAGCCTGTGCCATCTTCGCGCCCAACACGGCGATCATCCCGGCGTTGTCGCGGAGGAACCGCGAGTCTGGGGCGTGGAAGCGTGCGCCGCGGGCCGCACACATCGACGCCAGCATCTCGCGAAGCCGATCGTTCTGTGCGACCCCCCCACCCAACACGAGCTCGTCGGCGCCGGTCAGTGAGAGGGCACGCTCCGAAACCTCCGTCAGCATCGCGAACACGTGCTCTTGGAGCGAAAAACAGATTTCCTCGACTGGGACTCCGTCGTCGTACGCGTCGTTGGCGGCGGAGCTGATCCCGGAGAAGGAGAAGTCCATCCCTTTGACGACGTACGGGAGGTCGAGGAGGTCCTCCGGGCCGTCGTTTCCCTCGGCGTACCGCCGCGCCGCCGCCTCGACCTTCGGGCCGCCGGGGTGGTCCCAGCCGACGTGGCGGGTGAACTTATCGATCGCGTTGCCGACGCCGGCGTCCATCGTCTCCCCGAGCACGCGGTAGCGCCCGTCGTGGTAGCCGAGCAGGTGGGCGTTCGCGCCGGAGGTGTTCAGACACACCGGGTTTTCGAAGCCGGACTGATGGCGACCGATCTCTAAGTGCGCCACCATGTGATTGACGCCGACGAGGGGTACGTCGAGCGTCCCCGCGAGCGACCGAGCGGCGGTCCCGACGATGCGGAGACACGGGCCGAGTCCCGGCCCTCGCGAGAACGCGACCGCATCGATTGCGTCGGGACCATGCTCGGCCTCAGCCGTGGTGAGAACCGCGTCGACAACCTCGGGGATCGCCTCGGACATGTGCTCGGCAGCCTCGCGAGGGTGAATGCCGCCGCTGTCCGGCTCGTACGGGTTCGATTCGATGAGAACGGAGTCGGTCTCGGCGTCGTACAGGGCGGCGCTCGCGCACCACGCGGTTCCCTCGATGCCGAGAACGCGCATTCGGCTGGCGTTAGGCTTCCTCGGCGTCCGCCTCGACCTCGCCGCCGATCTTGTTGCGTTCGAGCATGTACTCCTGCTCGACGTCGAGCGCGTCCTCTGCGGTGTCGTACACCTTCGCGTAGCCGATCGTCTTGCGCATGCCGAACTTCGTGTCCAGCTCGTGGACGACGACCTCCTCAGAGGCCTTGTCGAGCTTGGCCGCGAGCGAGTCGCGGACCGACAGACGGGAGGGCGTTGCCTCCTCGTGGGTCGTCTCGAAACGAATGTCCGTGCGGTGCAACATCGGGTTCTCCTCTTCGGAGATGATATCGACGTCCATGGTTCAGTTAGGCGTATATCTCCTCGAAAGCTGTAAAAGGATTTCGAAGCGGGGGTGTCGCCGGCGTCGATCGTTCGGCGGTCTCCGCCCGTATATCACCGATCTCCGTCGGGAACGCGACCGAGCGCCTTGTAGGCCGCCTCGACGTCGCCGTCGAGCGCCTCGAACAGCTCTCGTGCCTCTGTTCGGGACTCCGGCGTAACCGCGACTCGGACCATCCCCTCGCCCGGCTGGCCGTAGACGACGCTCGCGCCGTCGGGCGCGGCGAGGATCGCTGGCAGGGCGGCCAGATCCTCCTCACCGGTTACCTCGATGATGACCGGGTCGGCGTCGGAGAGCGCCTCACTAAGCGCCTCGAGTAGCTCTGCCGACAGCGACGCGGCGGGGTTCTCCACGGAGAGACGGCGGTCGTCCGCGGCCGCAAGCGCGGAGCCGATCTCCGCGTCGACCGTCTCACGCTCGGTCTTTCCGTCAATCAGCGCGACATCGGGGACGCGGCCCGCCTCTCGCAGATGGTACGTGACCACGTCGCCTACCGCGATGATCGGGGCATCGGGCGCGGCCCGCTCACCGCGGGTCTCCGCCGCGGCCGCGAGCAGTTCGTCGGCGTCGATCGTCACTGGGCCCAGTGGCTCCTTGAACGCGTCGCGCAGGGATTCGGGGAGTGTAAGCATGGTAAGGTAGTGGTTGAAACCGGAAACCGTTACGCGAACCGCCGCCCTACCGGACCTTCAGCGCGTACGACCCGGCCTTCGTGACGTTCATCTCCTCCGCAATCTGACTCTCCTCGGGCTGGGTGATGATGACGTAGCCCGCCCAGTCCTCGGTGAGCGACGACGACCCGCAGTGCTCGCACGTCTGGGAGTCCGGGTCGTTGACGTGGTGGCACTCACGGCACGCCAGGCGGTCCTCGGCCATCAGTCGGCCTCCTCACCGGTTTGTTCGCGGTGTTGTCGCTGGCCCTCCAGCCACTCGTGTTTCCCGAGGCCGGGCTGTTTCGCAGTGAGCCCGATCTTCGAGTCGCGCGGGTTGCGCTCGTCAATACTCTTGGTCACCACGCGCACCCGGACAGCGTCGTCGACGCCGAGGGTCTTATCGGAGTCCGAGGAGGCGAGCTGCTGGTTCACCCCGTCGAATGTAAGGTACTCGTCGGTGATCTGCGAGACGTGCAGCAGGCCGTCGACCGGGCCGATACCGACGAAAGCACCGAACTCGACCGTCTCGACGACCGTGCCGTCGGCGACCTCCTGCATGTCGGGATCGTACGTCAGCGCGTCGAACTCTGCCTCGTAGTAGACGCCGGGGCGGTTGTGCAACACCGCTCCGTCGCCGATGTCGTGGACCTCGATGACGCTCACGACGCTACCCACGTCTTCGTCCATTCGTCCTTCCAGTTTGTCTTGGAGCAGGGCTTTCACCCGCTCGTCGGTGACGTCCGCCAGGTGTTTTGGCGGCACCTCGACCGTATCCTTGAGTCGAACTCGTTTGTACATATTCGTTGGTTGTCCGCGTCCGCTAGGGTTCCGTTATCGCCAGTGTGTTCCGACCCCTTAAACCGATTACTGGTGCGCCCGCCTCCAGTACCCGGTTCGCCAGCGGTCGATCGTTGGTGACGACGCCGTCGACCCGGCCCTCGGTGACCAGTTCGACGAGCGCGTCGTCGGCGTACGATTCCTCCGTCTCCACCGTCTCCGCCCGCGTCGCGAGGTCCGAACCCACGCTCGCCGCGGTCGCCTCCTTGCCGTTCCCGCCCTGCAGTCGGTCTAACTCCGACACGACCGCAGCCGGGACGACGGCCTCGTAGCCTCCGAGGAGCCGATCGAGCTCCTCAAACAGCCGCAAGTCCGCCTCGACCGGCGCCATCAGCGCGCTCGCGTCGAGCGCGACGACCGGGGCGTCGTCTCCCGCGAGGTCCTCGGGACGGGCGTCGCCCGCAGAGGTCGACTCCGGGCCATCCGCGCGGGCGTCGTCGGCCACGCTACGACAGCGTTCCGACGCCGATGAGTCGCCAGCGCGCGCCGACGCGCCGGTTGATCGCGATCTGTGCGCCCTTCTCGGCGCAGACTGGCCGCTTGAGGCTCACCTCGCACTCGCCCTCGCGTGCGCTCGTTACCGCGCCGACCGTCGTCGCGGTTCCGACCGTGAGCATCAGCGGCTCGCCCGTGTTGATATCCTCGACGTCGCCGTCGTCACCCTCCTCACTGCCGATGACGCGGTCGAGGAGATCGACTTGCATCTCGAACTCGTTGCGCGTCGGCGGGAGCGTGCCGGGCTCGCCGGCGACCTGTCCCGCGAGCGCGTCGCCCTTCGTCAGACTCGGATCGAGCCCGGTTCCGACGCCGAGCAGCCCGCCCGGTCGGGCGCTCTCGACATCGTTGCTGCCGGCCTGCAGCGATCGCACCGTCGTTTCGAGGGGGCGCCACTCCGTTTGCCCCTCCTCGTCGACCTCGCGACCCGGCCGGATCTCCAGCCCGTCGCCGACGGACAGCTCGCCGCTGACCAGCGAGCCGCCCACGACGCCGCCCTTGAGTTCGGCTGCGGTCGCGCCCGGTCGATTGATGTCGAACGAGCGGGCCGCGTACATGCGGGCGCTCTCGCCGGGATCGCGATCCGGGGTCGGGATCTCCGATTCGATCGCGTCGATGAGGAGGTCCATATTGACCTCCTGTTGTGCGGAGACGGGGACGATCGGCGCGTCCTCCGCAACCGTGCCCTCGACAAACTCCTGAATCTGGCGGTAGTTGTCGACGGCGCGGTCGCGGTCGACCAAATCGACCTTGTTCTGTGCGATGACGATGTTCTCGATCCCGATGAGATCGAGCGCCATCAAGTGCTCTTCCGTCTGCGCCTGCGGGACGTCCTCGGTTGCGCTCACGACGAGCACGGCTCCGTCCATGATCGAGGCTCCCGAGAGCATCGTTGCCATCAGCGTCTCGTGGCCCGGCGCGTCAACGAACGAGACCGTCCGGATCGGCTCGCTCTCTGAACCGTCCTCGCACTCCTCGTCGACGGTGTAACACTCGGGCGCGTCGACGCCGGGACAGCGCCGGAACGTTGCGTCCGCGTACCCCAGCCGGATGGAGATACCGCGTTTCATTTCCTCGCTGTGCTGGTCGGTCCACGAGCCGGACAACGCCTGCACGAGCGTCGTCTTCCCGTGGTCGACGTGACCGACGAGACCGATGTTCACCTCCGGTTGTGTGTTGACTTCAGTCACTGTTGGACCTCCTAACGGAGTAGTCTTACCGAAATTTGCTCCGTGCGAGTGATAAAGTTGCTGTTATACTGGCGGGAGGCGTCCGCGGGCGAGGCGGCGATGCCGGCGACGTGCCGAGAGTGGTGCCCGGTCCGACGCCGCTTTAGGGTTCACTGCCGTAGGTCGCGTCATCATGGGATACGCGTGCCCGGTGTGCGAGACGCCCCAGCGCGACGGTGAACACCTCGCGCATCACCTCGCGTTCACGGCGATGTTACACGGCGGCGACCACGAGGTATGGCTCGACGACCGCGTCACTGACTGGAGCGACCGGGAGCCCGCGGGGCTCGCGGCCGAGGTGACGCCCCACGCCGAGGACGCCGAGTACCACGAGGTGTTCGAGGATACTGTCGGCCACGGGCGGCCCGACGTCGACCTTGGAGCGCACGACCACGCCGGCCACGACCACAGCACCGGCCGCAACCGTGCCGCGTCGGATAGGCCGGGCGCGGGCGATGCAGCCGGCGAGACCGATCCGGAGGTGGCCGCCGCGATCCGCGAGGCCCGAGAGATGGCGCGGGAGGTGGGCGACGGCGACGATGGCACGAGCGTCGAAAGCGACGCGGGCGGCAACGACGGCGAGACCGATTCCGCCGCCAGCGACGACCCCGAGAACCCGTCCGCGTAACGGAACGCCCTTTTTAGTCGACGGCGAACGACGGGTATGGAGACCAGAGGGACGTTCGCCCCGGAGACCCGCGCCGACGCGCTCGAGTACTACGAGGAGGTCGGGCCGGTCGCGCAGGTCGTCGTCCGCGAGGCGACGAAGGCGATGTCGTTCGGCGCTGACGAGTACGACGAGCGGGTCACGCCCGAGGTGATCCGGACCGCGCGCGACGCGACCTTCGCCGAGATGCTCGTGGTCCACGTCGGCGAGGAAGGGGAGTTCGACGACTGGCTCGCCGAAAGCGAATTCGACGAGGACGATGTCGTCCGGATCGGGTCCGACAACGTCGACAACGTGGTGTGGCACCCGATCCCCTTCGCCGACACCGTTATCGCAGCGACGTATCAGGAGGAGCCCGACGCGGCTGCCAGCACCCTCCGCCGGAACGCGTTCGGCCGAGTGTACCGCGAAGAGTTCTACGAGTCCGGCCGGTAGTCAGTTATAGCGGAACGGCTGCCGCTTTCAGGTGAGAAAACGAGAGAAGTCGAAGCCGCGGAGGGGTTATCGCCAGCTCCCGCGAAATCGTCGGCGTCCTCTGGGCTCACCGGCGCGTGCTCCTCGTAGTTCGCGCCGCCCGAGAGCGGTACCCCGCCGAGCGCCTGCGCGCGCCCGGCGATCACGTCGGCGCCCTCCTCGAGGTCAATCGCAATTCAATATACTGAAAATACTTTTTGTATATTTAAAATAGACCAGTGACATCACCGTCGGCTCCGCCTGCGAAGGGAAACGTCTTAATGGACTACGCGCGCAGTTCATGGTGTATGAGCAACGGCGACGACGACCCGGCCGACGCCTCCGGAGAGGCCGACGCCGCGGACGACGCGGAGGAGGCGGGCGGCGCCGGCGAGTCGACGGATGCGGCCGCCGCGCCCACGCTTCCCGACGAAGCGACCGAGGAGTCCTTGAACGAGTACCTCGACGAGATCGCGGAGCGCCTCGACGACGCCGAGACCGAAGCGGACCTCGACGATATCGACGCGCTCCTCGACGACGCCGAAGACGGGCTCGACGAGGCCGACCTCCCCGAGCCGGACGAGGACGACGAGGACGCCGACGACCCGCGCGGCGACCTCGAAGACCGGATCGCGGAGCTCCGTGACGGCGTCGAGGAGGCCCGTGGCCCCTACGCCGAGGACGTGATCGATGCGATCGAGGCCGCCGCGTCGACGCTCGAAGACACCGAATGGACCGCAGACGGGCGCGACGACGCCGCCGACGCTGTCGACGCCTTCGTCGAGGAGGCGTCCGAGTCGGTCGCGGTCGACGCGTTCCCCGAACACGACGACCTCGACGAGCTGATCGCCGCGCTCGACGCGGTCGCCGAAGCGGTCGCTGACGCGGATCTCGATCCCGACGCCGACGCCGAGACGATCGCAGCCCTGATCGACGCGACGGACGGGCTCGAAGCGGGCCTCGACGACGCCGAGGAGTGGGACGACCTCGAGACTCACGAGCAGCTCCGCGCGCAGGGGTACTACGACGTGCTCGGCCACTACAAGGACTTCCCGGTCGAGTGGTCCGCGCTGAAGGAACACGAGGCGCGCGGCAACGTCGACATGATCCTGCTCGCGCTCAACTCGCTGGAATCCGACTTCATGGAGCGCCACTGCCTCGAAGCGTTCGAACGCATGGGCAAACGCGGAAAGACCGAGGCCTCCCTGGAGGAGCTTCTCGGCCGCGCGGAGAAGCGTGATCAGTTCGCGATCCGTATCCTCGGCAAGATGGCGGCCGAAGAGGCGACCGAGACGCTCGTCGAGTTCGTCTCGGAGGACTCGAACCCGCAGCTCCAGAAGATCGTGTTCAAGGCTCTCGGCGAGATCGGCGCCGCGGAGGCGGTCCAGCCGCTCGCGGACCAGCTCGATCCCGAGGGGGACACCGAGGACCTCGTGCGCCCCCACGCCGCCCGTGCGCTCGGACTCATTGGCGACACCCGCGCGATCGACCCCCTCGCCGACGCGCTCGCCGAGGACGATTCCGACGACGTCCGCGCCGCCGCCGGCTGGGCGCTCCGCCAGATCGGCACGCGCGAAGCGATCGAAACGGTCGCCGAGTACGCGGACGAGCACTCCTTCATCGTCTCCACCGAGGCCGAGAAGGCCGAGCAGTCCCTCGACGCGGCGTCGGCGACCGCCTGACGCCGACCGCGGTTCGACCGACCATTCTTATCTAATGCCGCGGGCACGGTCCCCCGTGTCGCCCGCATCCTCCCGTGCCGCAAGCGACTCGACCGCGAGCGTCACCGCCGTCGCGCTCGGGCTGCTCGTCCTAACGACCGTCGCGCCGGTCGCAGCCGTGGGTGACGCCGGGACCGGCTCAGGGGTCGCTGGGGTCGACCCGGAAGGCGCCGTCGCGCAGTCGAACGACGGGACGGAGAACCGGACGCTCGTGGCGGAGCAGCCGCGGATCCTCGAGCTGTTCCCGAACCCGACGGCGGCGGAGAACCGCGGCGAGTACCTCGTCGTCCGGCTCCCCGAGCGCGGGAATTGGTCGCTCTCCGACGGCTACTACGAGGCGGCGGTCCCAGCGAACGCGAGCGGTGTCGTCGCGCTCTCGATGGATCCCGCGAACACGACGCCACTGCTCGACGACGAGACTGCGGTCGCCGGCAGCGGCGGCACCGGCGAACCGGAGCTCCGCGTGCTCGACGGCTACTTCCCGCTTGCCGCCTCCGGCGACCGGATCGAGCTTCGCCGAAATGGGACGGCAGTCGCCGTGGTCGACTACGACCGCGCGCCCGAGGGGCATCGCTGGCGCGCGGACTGGGGCGAGTGGCGACCGCGAGGGTACGACCCGCGGCCCGTGGTCAGAACGGAGAACGCGACCGTGACGCCGTTCGTGCTGCCGGACAGTCCAGAGATTCCGGTCGAGCCGCTCCGCGCGGCCGACGACCGCCTGCTGCTCGCCGGTTATACGCTCGGATCGGAGCGTGTCGCTGACTTGCTGGTCGCGGCCGCCGACCGCGGCGTCGAGGTGCGGGTCCTCATCGAGGGCTCACCGGTCGGTGGGTTCTCCGCGCGGAGCGCCCGGCTCCTTGATCGGATCGTGGCCGCCGGCGTCGAGGTTCGCGTGCTCGACGGCAACCCTGAACGGTTCCGCTTTCACCACGCGAAGTATGCCGTCGCCGACGACCGCGCGATTGTGCTCACGGAGAACTGGAAGGCGTCCGGGACGGGCGGGCGAACCAACCGCGGGTGGGGCGTCGTCACCGGAACATCGCGATCCTCGACCGACGACGGAGCGGTCGCGAACGACCTCGCCGCCCTCTTCCGCGAGGACGCCGCGGCGTCCGACGCTCGGTCGTGGTCGTCGTTCCGGAACGACACCGAGTTCCACGAATCGGGGACGGCGAACGAGTCGTACCCGACGCGATTCGAGCCGCCGGCGGCGACGACGGCGGATGTCGAACTCCTGACGACCCCAGGCAACGCCGCCGATCGCTTGGTCGCGCGGATCGACGCCGCCGACGACCGCGTGCTGGGCGTGGTCCCACGGACCGGCGGGCCGGATAACCGGATCGTCCGCGCACTCCGGCGGGCCGCCGAGCGCGGCGTCGACGTTCATCTCCTGTTGTCCAGCGCGTGGTACGACCGCGAGGAGAACCGCGCGCTGGTCGACGAGCTCGCCGACGAGCCGATTGAGGTGGCCGTCTCCCAACCGCGAGGCCGATTCGGGAAGATTCACGCGAAGGGGCTCGTCGTCGACGACACAGCCGTCGTCGGAAGCCTCAACTGGAACGAGGGCGCGGCGACGGAGAACAGAGAGGTATTGCTCGCGGTCGAGGACGGATCGGTGGCGGACTTCTACGCCCGCGCGTACGCGGCGGACTGGCGCGGTGGCGGGGTCCACCTGCCGATCGGGTTGCTCGGCGGATTAGGAGTCGCTCTCGCGGGAGCGGGGGTCATCGCGCGCCGGGAGGTGGCGTTCGTGTGAGGCGACGCGGCGACCGAACGGGCGTTCGGGTCCGCGTCAGTCGTCGATCGCGACCGTCGACGAGAGCGCCTCGTCGATCTCCGCGTCGGCCATCTTCTCGACGAGCGTCTCGATAACGGCGCTACGGCGGCCCTTCACGAACTTGATCGAACCGACGACGAGGTGACCGCCGCCCGAGACGCCCGCTTCGGGAAGTTCCTCGTTCAGTTCGGTCACCATGTTCGGGATGTCGAGCCGAACGCCATCGGAGCGAAGCACGCAGAAATCGGGACCGTAGCCGATGGTGATGACGGGGTCACCGGTTTCCTTGACGCGAGTGTCGTGGAGCTCGCCGGTCGTCTTCCCGGGCGCGGGGTAGGTGAACCGGTGGGCGTACTCGTCGAGGTCGATGCGGTAGAGGTGCGCGCCGGAGGCGAGCCGCTCGTGTTCGACGTGGTCGTCGACGGCGTCGAGCTGGCGTTGCACGTCGCGGTCGGCTCGCTCGGAGAGGAACTCGACCAGCTCCTCGTGGCGTGCTTCGTCCTCACAGCCCACGTTGAGGGCGTCGTTGACGAGGGTCTTCCCCTCGGAGTAGCGCAGCCAGTGGGCGGCGTAGTCGAGCGCTTCGCCGATGTCGAGCAGGTCGGACTCGTCGTAGCCGGCGCCCTCGGCGAGCGCGACGTAGTCGTCCATCGTCTCCGCCTTCGAGCGGTCGGAGAGCCCGGCGACCGCCGGGACGTGTTCGAGTTCGCCCGTGATCGACGGGTCGATCAGCCGGGCGAGTTCGACGCACATCATCCCCGTGGTGACTCGGTAATCCTCGTCGTGGAGGTACGGGTTGACGTGGGCGTCGAGGAGCGGTTCGACGGCCTCGGGATCGGGGTGGTGGTGGTCGACGACTGCGATGGGGATGTCGTAGTGCGCGAGGTTCTCGTAGGCGGGCACGTCCTCCTCGGTCGAACCGTTGTCGAGCATCAGTAGGAAGGGGAGCTTCTGGCCGTGGCGGGCACGCCCCTCCAGCGCGAAGTTCAGATCGCGGGTCACGTCCTCCATCTCGTAGTACGGCGCCTTGCTCGGGAGCCGCTTGAACAGGTGTTGGGCCGCGTCCGGGTCCTCGTGGACATCGCAGACGAAGTTCTCCAAGGCGAGCTGGACTGGGATCGCGGCACACATCCCGTCGCCGTCGGCGTGGTGTCGGACGCGGATCGGACGGCCGGCGAGCACGGTGCGGCGGAGCAGCCGCGCCAGTTCCCGGAGGTCGTCGTGGATCGGCTCGAACGCCTCCCACTCGACGAGCGGGTCGACGTCGGCGGGCTCGGCGCGCTCGTCGAGAGCCGCCTCGAAGCGCTCGCGGGCTTCGGCCGCTCGCCCCTCGGGGAGCCGCTTCAGCGAGTCGACCTCCAGCTGGAGAGCGTTCTCGCGGGTCTCAACCGTCCCGCTGACGTGGACCATGTCGCCGACCTCGACCTCGGGGTACGCGCGGACGCCGGCCTCCTCGAAGGCGGCACACGAGACGACGCCGGAGGCGTCCGCGACGGCGAAGATCGTCGGCCCACCTGTCTGTTTCGCCTGCACGACCTCTCCTTCGACGGTGACCTCGTCGCCGGGCGTGAGCCCGCGGACGCGGGAGACGGTCGGCTCGTGGACGACCGTCTCCGTGCGGTAGTCGTCGAGGTTCTCGTCGTCGAACGCCACGTCGCCGTTCTCCTTCACCTCGGTCAGCCGGACCACCAGTCGGTCGCCGACGGCGTAGTCACCGTCGAGATTCGACTCGTGGACGAGCCCCGAGAGGGCGTCCGAGACGTCGACGAAGATGCCGTAGTCGACGACGCCGTTGACTTCAGCGTGGTACAGCGCATCGACTTCGGCGTCTTCAAGGGTGCAGTCCGATGCCAGATCGTAGACAGTCGGCCGGTCGTCAGCCGCCCCCTCCGCCGTGTCGGCGTCGGGTTCGGGGCTCGAATCGCCCCGCGTGCCGGAATCCCCGGCGGTGTTATCGCTCATGGACGCTCATCGGGAACGGCCGGTGTTAAGCTTGTTCTCTCGCGTCTCCGGCGCCGACGGGAGCGTGGCTCCGGCGGCGTTTCCAGCGGAGCGACGGGGCCTTCTCCGCGGTCCGGAATCCATATGGGGCGACGGCACCTCCGCTCGCGTATGCGACTGTTCCGCTCGGACGAACTCCTCGGGATCGCCCGGGAGACCATGGAGTTCGTCCTCGAGGCGAGCGAGGAGAGCCACCCCGACGAGTACATGGGGTTCCTCCGCACGGACGACGCCCGGAAGCTCGACCTCGACCGGGACGGGCAGGTGATAACCGATGTGCTCGTCATCCCGGGTACGGAATCGAACCCGACGAGTGCCAGCGTCCGCACCCACATGAAGCCGAACGACATGCGGGCGGTCGGCTCGGTCCACTCCCATCCGAACGGTGCGCTCCGGCCGAGCGACGCTGACCTCGCGACGTTTGGACAGGGACAGATCCATATCATCGTCGGCGCTCCGTACGGGTGGGGCGACTGGAAGGCATTCGACAACGAGGGCCGACAGACGACCCTCGACGTGCTCGACGTGGAAGTGCCCGACGAGCACTTCTTCGATTTTACCCAGGAGGACATCGATCGCGAGATCGGCGAGGAACGACGCGATGACGGTGGCTTCCTCTCGTGGTTCCGATGACGCGGGTCGTTGCACAGGGGACCTTCGACCTACTCCATCCCGGCCACGTCCATTATCTGGAAGACGCGGCGACGTACGGCGACGAGCTTCACGCCATCGTCGCCCGCCGCACCAACGTCACCCACAAGCCGGCACCGATCCTCTGTGCCGAACAGCGCCGCGACATGGTCGCGGCGCTCACCGCGGTCGACGAGGCCCATCTCGGCCACCCCGAGGACGTGTTCGTCCCCATCCAGCGGCTCGACCCCGACGTGATCGTGTTGGGATTCGACCAGCACCACGACGAGGCCGACATCGCCGCCGCGCTCGCAGAGCGCGGTATCGACTGCCGGGTTGAGCGCGCCTCGGGCCGCGATCCACGGTACGAGGACGAACTGCTCTCCAGCGGCGACATCGTCGATCGGATCCTGAAACAGCGCGGATCCGACTGCGACGGCGCCCGCGAGGGACAACGATAGTGATCCCACAGAGCGACGAACGCCACAATACGCCGAAGCGCGGAACCTATATGGGTCGGTTCCTAAAACCGTCCAAGTGACGATACCTGACCGATTCCCCGCGGTTCTCGCGGCGGCGGCGATGGGCGTGTACCTCCTGATCGTCGTCGGCGCTACCACCTCGCTCACGGAGGCGGCCGCGGCCTGCGGCGGCTGGCCCGCCTGTGGGAACGGCGCCGAGCTCCCGACGGCGACCGAGGGCTGGATCGCCCTCGGCCACCGGCTGCTCGCGGTCGTCGTGGGGGCCCTCGTTGCCCTCTCCGCCGTCCTTGCATGGCGCGACGGCGCGAGCCGTCGAATCCGGGCTGCGCTCACCGCCGCGCTGCTCGTGTACCCCGCGCAAGCCGGCGTGGGCGCGCTCGTCGCGGTGGGCAGCCTCCCGGCCGCGCTCGGCTCTCTTCACCTTCTCCTCGGCGTGGCCATCTTCGCGGCCGTGCTCGCCGGGCTCGCGTGGTGGCTGGAAGCCGAGACCGGCGACCCGGACGACGTTCCGGTCGACTTCCAGCCCGGGACTGACGACCTTCCGCCGGTCGAGGACGCCCCCGAACCGGATGTACCGACCGCAACGGTCCCCCGGCTGCGGGCGACTGCGGCGGCGTACTTCCGGCTGATGAAGCCGCGGCTGATGTGGCTGCTCTGTCTGGTCGCCGCCGCCGCGATGGCGCTGGCCGGCGGTTCCGGATTTACCCCCCGCATTGTGGCCGCGACGCTCGTCGGCGGCGCGCTCTCTATCGGCGCCTCCGGCACGTTCAACCACGTGCTCGAACGCGACGTGGACAAGCGGATGCAGCGCACGAACGACCGCCCGCTGGCGACCGACCTCGTGCCGGTGTCCCACGCGCTCGCGTTCGGGGGAACTCTCACGCTCGTCTCGGTCGGTCTGTTCTGGACGGTAAATCCGCTGACAGCGGCGCTCGGACTGATCGCTATCGTGTTCTACAGCGTCGTGTACACCCTCATTCTGAAGCCGAACACGGTGCAAAACACCGTGATCGGCGGGGCCGCCGGCGCGCTCCCCGCCCTCATCGGCTGGGCCGCGGTGACCGGCGAAATCGGCGGCGGCGGGCTGTTGCTCGCACTGGTCATCTTCCTGTGGACGCCCGCGCACTTCTACAATCTCGCGTTGGCCTACAAGGACGACTACGAGCGCGGCGGCTTCCCGATGATGCCCGTGGTTCGCGGGGAGACGACGACGCGCCGGCACATCGTCTGGTACCTCGGAGCGACGCTCGTCGCGGCGGTCGCACTCGCGGCGGTCGCAGAGCCGCTCGGCGCACTCTACGCCGTCGTGGGTGTCGCCGTCGGCGCCCTGTTCCTCTGGATGGTCGTCCGGCTCCACTACGAGCAGACTGAGGACGCGGCGTTCCGGGCGTTCCACGCGTCGAACGCCTACCTCGGCCTCCTGCTGTTCGCCGTCGTGTTCGACGCGCTCGTGGTCTGAGCGCGGTGGTCCAGGAGAGACGTCCCGCCAGACGCCTCTTTTAAGACCGCTCGCGCCCCAACGTTTCTCGTATGACCCGCATCGAAGTCGAGTACTGCGTCCCGTGCGGCATGTTGAACCGCGCCCGAGATGTCTCGGAGGCGATCCTCAAGCAGTTCGGCGAGGAGATCGACGAAGTCGCGTTAGTGACCGGCGACGACGGTGTGTTCGTCGTGCGCGCCGACGGCGAGGTCGTCTTCGACAAGACGGAAGACGAGTACGACGTGGACGCCATCGTGCGCGCGGTGAAACCGTATGTCGGCGCGGCGGCGTAACGGCGTGACCGGCTGACAGCCTCGCAGTCGCCTCCTTCCGCTACTCGCCTTTATAAACGGCTCGCGCGGAGTTCGACACCACGAGGAGGCTGCTCGTCCCCATCGCGACCGCGGCGAAAAGTGGATTGAGGACCCCCGAGACGGCCATAGGGATCGCGACCGCGTTGTAGACGAACGCCCACCCGAGGTTCTGCTTGAGCCGGCGGTTCGTCCCGCGGGTGACTGCGAACAGTTCCGGAATTGCCGACAGGCGGTCCTCCAGCAGGACGGCGTCGGCAGCGTCGGCGGCCAGATCGGTCCCGCTCGCGACGGAGATACCGATGTCGGCCGCCGCGAGCGCGGGCGCGTCGTTGCTCCCGTCGCCGACCATCGCGACGCGCTCGGTCGCGGTCAGGCGCCGAACCGTCTCGGCTTTCGCCTCCGGCGGGACCTCCGCGAACGTCTCGTCGATCGCGGGATGCTCCTCGAACCGGCGGGCCGCGGCCGGGGAGTCGCCGGTGAGCACGACCACCCGGCGCCCGTCCGCCGCGAGGTCCTCGACGACCGCCTCCCAGCCCTCGCGCACCTCGTCGCCGACGACGAGAACGCCTCTGACGGCCCCGTCCCAGCCGACGTACACGGGGACGCGACCCGCCTCGCGAGCGTCCGCGCCGACCGCGTCAAGCGACTCGGACACGGCCCACGCGTCGCCCTCGAACAGCGACCGGTGACCGACGACGACCTCGTCGCCGTCGATCCGTCCGGAGACGCCCCTGTCCGTGACCGTCACGTCCGCGGCCGCGGGCGACGGTTCGGTCGCGGCCCCCGTGCCGTCGTCCCTCGCCGCGCTGCCGTCGATCGCCGTGCCGCCGTCAGTCGCCGCGGCCGGGCGAGCGGCGATCCCGTCGCCTTCCGTCTCTTCTCCGCGCACCCCCGCGACGATCGCCTCCGCGATCGGGTGGACCGAGGCGCGCTCCAGCGCCGCGGCCCGTTTCCGAACGGTCGCCGGGTCCGTTCCGTCCGTCTCGGCCCCGAGCAGCCGCATCTGCCCGTCGGTGAGGGTCCCGGTCTTGTCGAGCACGACCGTGTCGATGTCGGCCGCCTCCTCGAAGACGGCGTCGGAGACGATCACGATCCCGCGCCGGGCCGCGTCGCGGATCCCGGCCGCGACCGCTAGCGGGGTTGCGAGTCCGAGCGCGCAGGGACACGAGACGATGAGCACCGTGAGTCCGACCAGCGCCGCCTCGGTCGGCGAGGCACCGAACGCGAGGGTCGCGCCGGCCGCGAGGACCGCGACCGCGACGACGAGGGGGACGAACACCGTCGCCAGCTTGTCGACGAGCCGCTGGATCCCCGACCGCGAGCTCTGGATCTCCCACAGCATCCGTACGAGCGTGTCGAGGGTACTCTCTGCGTCCTCGCCCACCTCGACGACAATCGGGGCGTCGGTGACGACGGTGCCACCACGGACCGCGTCACCCTCGCGTTTCGTCGCCGGGAGCGACTCGCCGGTGACCAGGGCCTCGTCGACCGCGGCAGCCCCCTCGGCGACGATCCCGTCGAACGGCACGCGCTCGCTGGGACGTACGAGCAGGCGATCGCCGGGGGCGACCGCGTCCGTCGCGACCGTCTCGCCCGCCTCGGTTCGGACCTCGCGGTCGGTCACAGTCGTGAGCTCCGAGAGTGCACCGGTCGCGCGCCGCTTGATCAGCGACTCGTAGTGGTTGCCGGCGGTGACCACCAGGATGACGGCGATCGTCACGTCGAAGTAGAGGTCGGTCCGGCCGAGGAACATCGCGAGGGTGCTGTACGCGTACGAGCTCACCGCCGCGAGCGACACCAAGAGATCCATGTTCGGCTGGCGAGCGCGAAGGCTCACGTAGGCGCCACGCAGGATGGGGTATCCCGTATAAAACAGGACAATGGAGGCGAACACCCACACCTGCGTGAACAGGTACAGCCCCGAGACCCCGCCCAGATCGAGGAAGGGCTCGTAGCCGAAGTAGGTGGGATACAGGAAAACGACGTACCACAGCATCGCCATCATCCCGAAGAAGCCGCCGCCGATCAGGAACCGGACGACCGCGTCGTCGCCCTCGGCGTCTGGGTCGGCGCGGTTACTTGCCGAGTACCCCGCGACCGAGAGGCGCTCGGGGAGCTCGTCGGCGCCGACGGCGTCAGGGTCGTAGTCGACCCGGATCGTGTCGGTGGCGTAGCTCGCCTCCGCGGCCGCGACGCCCGCCTGCTCGCCCGCGGTCATTTCTAGGAATGACTCGCAGGTCGCACAGTGCATCCCATCGACGTGGAGGAACGTCGTCTCACCCTCGAAGTCGTCGTCCGGCTCCGCGTCCGGGCGCCGTTCCTCGACCTCGTCGAGCCCGTCGAGCCCTTCCGCGTCACCGAGCGATCTCGCGACGGCGAGACAGCCCCGACAGCAGAACTCGCCGTCGACGTCCGGGGCCGTATGGGGATCGTCCCCGGTCGGCAGGTCACAGAGTGTACAGGGTGGCATGTGTGTTCGCTTCAGAGGGTCCACAGGAGTGGTTCGTGGCTCGGATACGCCGAGTCCTGCTCGGCGCGATCTGGTCGCCGACTACGTCCGGTCCAGTCGACTACGCCTGTTTCGGGTCCGCCGCGCCGTCGTCACCACCGCCGATCCCCGGCAGGCTCCCGCCGGTCGCCACTCGGAGGCTCGCCCAGATGAGCAGCACATTCACCAGCGTGATCGCGACGAAGATCTCCGATCGGTCCGCGATGAACACCGCCGCGGGGACGAGCCCGCCGAGCACTAAGAGTACGGCCTGTTGGAGCGAGAAGTTCATGCCGTAACCAACGGCCGGCCGAACATATATAACACCCGTGTTTTCAGGGTCCGAGAACGGATAGACGTTATATGGTTCCTTATCAATAACGGGGCCCATGGGCCGAAACGAGGCCGCACACGCGCCCGCAGACGACGTGAGCGGTGACACAGTGAGCGGTGACACAGTGAGCGGTGACACAGAGGAGTTCGATCCGATCGGAACCCTCACTCTCATCGGGATATATTTCGTTATCCTGGTGCTTTCGTGGGTGTACATCTACTACATCGAGTTCCTCGGCCGCGATCTGGTCGTTGTGGGGTGATCATTGTATGCACATTCACGCCTACGAGAAGATCTGGCTCGCGGTATCGGTGCTCCTGATACTGTTCCTCATCGGGTCGGTCACGTACGGCGCCGTCGGTCCCGGCGTCGCGATGGTGAGCGACACCGAACCGGCGATCGATTCCGGCGGGCTCGACGAGGACGAGCGGTTCTCGGAGCCCCGTGTCGAACAGGTCGGTGAAAACGAGTACGCGGCGTACGTCGTCGCCCGTCAGTTCACCTTCCAGCCCGACCCGATCGTCGTGCCAGCGAACAGCACCGTGACGTTCTACGTCACCTCCGCGGACGTGATCCACGGCTTCGAGGTCGTCGGAACGAACGCCAACGCGATGGTCGTTCCCGGCGAAGTCTCTGAGCTCACCGTCAAAGTCGAAGAACCGCAGGAGTACGGCCTCATCTGCAACGAGTACTGCGGCGCCGGTCACCACGTTATGGAAGGAAAAGTCAACGTCGTCAGTCAGGCGGAGTACGAGGATCGAACCAGCGGAGGTGATGGCGAATGAGCGAGGCGATCGAAGGCGATCGGACGTTCGTCGACAAGTTCCCCGAAGAGGCGCGGATCGTTCGTGCCGCTCTTCTCAGCTCCTTCTTCGCGCTCACGCTCGGCGCGATCTTCGGGATCATCCAGACGCTCCATCGCACCGACGTCTTCCGGGGAATCATCTCCTCCACCGACTACTACACATCGCTCACCGCGCACGGTGTGTTCCTCGCGCTCAGCTTCACGACGTTCTTCCTCGTCGGGCTGTTCACATGGGCGGTCGTGCGGAGCCTTGATCGGCCGCTGATCAACACCAAAATCACCTGGACGTGGTACGGACTCATGGCTGTCGGGATGACGATGACCGGTATCTCGATCCTCGCCGGATTCGTCGATTCGATCGACATGAGCGCGGACGTGCTGTTCACCTTCTACGCACCGCTACAGGCACACCCCATGTTCTACGCGGGGCTCGCCGTGTTCATCGTCGGGTCGTGGATCGCCGGCGCCGACTTCTTCCGGACGTGGCTCGCGTGGAAGCGTGAGAATCCCGACGAGCGGATCCCGCTGCAGACGTTCATGGTGCTGACGACGATGGCGATGTGGTACATCGCGTCGTCGGCTGTGGCGGCATCGGTGCTCATCTTCCTGCTGCCATGGTCGCTCGGACTGATCGATCAGGTGAACCCGACGCTGACCCGGACGCTGTTCTGGTTCTTCGGCCACCCGGTCGTGTACTTCTGGCTGATGCCGGCGTACCTGCTGTGGTACACCGTTCTCCCGAAGATCGCCGGCGGGCGGCTGTTCAGTGACCCGCTCGCCCGCGTCGTGTTCGTGCTGTTCCTCCTGCTGTCGACTCCGGTCGGGATTCACCACCAGTACCTCGACCCCGGAATCGCGGAGGGGTTCAAGTTCATCTCGATGACGAACACGATGTTCCTCCTGTTGCCGAGCCTGCTCACCGCGTTCACGGTCGTGGCGAGCGTGGAGTACGGCGCCCGCCAGCGCGGTGGGACCGGCCTCCTCGGCTGGCTCACCGACCTCCCGTGGCGGAAGCCCGAGTTCACCGGGATGATGCTGGCGGGCCTGATGTTCGCCGCCGGCGGCTTCTCCGGGATGGTGAACGCCGGGATGAACATCAACTACATGATCCACAACACGATCTGGGTCCCGGGCCACTTCCACCTCACCGTGGGGACCGCGGTCGCGCTCACCTTCATGGCGGCCACCTACTGGATCTGGCCGCAGATCACTAACAAGCCGATCTACAGCCGGTCGATCGGGCTGTTCCAGGTCGTACTCTGGTTTATCGGCATGGCACTGATGTCGAACGCGATGCACGCGCAGGGGATCTTGGGCGCCCCGCGGCGGACCGCAGAGCCGGAGTACTCCGGGTTCGACTACCCGACGATGTTCGGCGGGTTCGAGGAGCTCAATATCCAGATCGCGATCGGCGGGACGCTGCTTTTCGTCTCGACGGTCCTGTTCATCGGGAACCTCGTGCTCACGATGGGGAACCCGAAGGTCTCCGGGCTCGCGGAGTCGCTGCCGCCGGCGCTGTCCGGTCCCGACGACGCGCCGCAGGTGCTTGACAACCTCCGGCTGTGGTTCGGAATCGCGCTCACGCTCGTCGTGCTCGCGTACGCGCTCCCGCTTGCAGCGATCATCAACCGCGGCGGGCTCCTCGGGCCGGGTGTCGGCACGTACCCGGTGTGGCTTGTGCCCGCGCTCGACGCGCTCGCAAACGCGGTGACGCCACTACTCGGCGCAATCGGCGACGCGTCGACCTCGCTCGTCGAGGTGGTTCGATGACCGTCGACGTGAGCCGCGGCGGGCTCTTAGTGACACTCGCGATCTTCAGTGTGATCATCTACGAGCTCCGGACAGTGCTCGACTTCATCGGCATCGAGCTGCCGCTGATTCCGTACATGGCCGGTGTCTTCATCCTCGCCGGCGTGACGGTCTGGTTCATCACGCTCAAGGGAGGCTGGCGAACTGATACCGAGAGCGACGAGCCGACGTAGCGACGCGTCGATACCGCTTCGCTCTATTTCGAGACGGCAATCGGCCGTTTTTTGCGCTTCCGCTGACCTCACCGGTGACCACGGTAGTTATGTATATATAGCGCAAGACACATGCATGGACGGAACACGCGTCACGGTTCAGTGTCGCAACTGTTCGCTCGCGGCGACGTACGACAGGCTCCGAGACGCCCGAACAGCTGTGGACGACCATGAGTCGACGACCGGTCACGACGTCCGGTGGGAGATCGAGTCGCTCGATGCAGGCGTCTCGCAGGCGGGCGCAGACGCAGGCGTCTGCGGTCGTCCGGGGTGCGCGAACGAGGACTCGCCGCTCGTCGACCCGGAACCGCCGGAACCCGAGTCGTAGCCGAAACACCGTCGGAACCGTCGTCAGAGCCGTCGTTAGGATTGTCGACGACCTCACCGCCGAACCCGTGAGTCGATTGTGGTATAAATATGTTCTGAGCATTTCTTTATATTGGAACCACCACACAATATTAACTCCGCGGAGAGCAAAGGATCGCCTGTAACCCATGTCCGATATCGACATCGAACCCACAGACACCGTCGACGCCCGCGGAGCCGCCTGTCCCGGACCGCTCATGGACCTCATCGGTCGAGTCCGATCCGCCAGCTCCGGGGACGTCATCTTGCTCTTGAGCGACAACGATCAGTCGTTGACCGACGTCTCCGAGTGGGTCGACGAGACCGACAACGAACTGCTCGCGGTCGACGAATCGGGCGACGACTACGGCTTCTACGTGGAGGTCGCGTGAGATGACCGACCGTATCGCCATCCTCGGGGGTGGCACGGGCGGAACGGTGCTCGCGAACAACCTCGCGGACCGGCTCGCCCTGGAGATTGACGCCGGCGACGTCGAGGTGACGCTGATCAACGACGACCCGGACCACGTGTACAAGCCGGTGTGGCTGTACGTCCCGTTCGGCCAGCGCGAGCCCGCCGACGGGCGCCGACCCCTCCGCGACCTCGTCGACGACCGGGTCGACGTCGCGATCGACCGGGTGACCGAGATCGACACAGACGCAAAGGAACTCGCGCTCCGTGACGGCTCCGGACCGCTCGGCTACGACCACCTCGTCGTCGCGACGGGCTCGACGCTCGCCGACGACGAGATTCCGGGGCTCGCAGCGGGCGGCCACGACTACTACTCGGAGTCCGGCGCACTGGCGCTCAGAGACGAACTCCTCTCGATGACCGAGGGCCACCTCGTGTTGAGTGTCGTCGGCACGCCGCACATGTGCCCGGCGGCGCCGCTGGAGTTCGTCTTCATGGCGGACAGCTGGTTCCGTCAGCGTGGGCTCCGCGACGACATCGAGATCACGTACACGTACCCGATCAACCGCGTCCACGGCAACCCCCAGATCGGCGAGTGGGCGGACCCGATAATGGCGGAGCGGGACATCAACACGGAGACGTTCTTCAACGCCGAGTCGGTCGACCCGGACGCGAAGACGATCACCTCCATGGAGGGGACGGAACTCGACTACGACCTGTTGGCCGCGATCCCGCCACACCGCGGCGTCGACGTGGTCGACGAGGCAGGGCTGGGCGATCGTGGCTGGGTCGACGTGGATAAACACACCTTAGAGGCCGAGACGGCAGACAACGTGTACGCGCTCGGCGACGCCGCGACGACCGGCGTCCCGAAGGCGGGAAGCGTCGCCCACTATCAGGCAGGCGTCGTGGCACAGCGGCTTGAAAGCGAGATCCGCGGTCGGCCCGCAACCGCGACGTACGACGGAAAGACGCTCTGTTTCATCGAGACGGGGATGGACGCCGCCTCGTTCGTCGAGTTCGACTACGAGAACCCGCCGTCGCCGGCGCCCCCCTCCGAGAAGCTCCACTGGTCGAAGCTGGCGTACAACGAGTCCTACTGGCTCACCGCACGGGGGTTGCTCTGAGATGACGGGTGACGACCCCGAAAGCGGAGGAGAGGATCTCGACCGCGACGACCTCGAATCGATCGTCGCCGAGAATCCAGAGGCGGTCGCGACGTTCATCGACCGGCTCGATGCGGTCAACGAGTTCCTCGACGTGGTTGCACTCGGTGAGGGCGCGCTCACCGACGAGATGGTCGTCGAACTCGCGGGCACGGCCTCGACGCTCGCGGAATCGGCGGACGGGCTCGCGACCGACGAGACCGTGGCACTCGCCGAGACCGTCGGCGGGAACGGCGCGGAGCTTCGCGAGGCGATGGAGACGCTGATCGCGCTTCAGCGAAGCGGGACGCTGGACGAGCTCGCGGAGGTCGCGGAAGTGGGATCGCTCGCAACCGCCGCGCTCGACGACGAGATGGTCCGCTCGCTGGCCGGAACGGGCTCCGCGCTCGGCGAGGTGGCAGACACCGCCGCGGACGACGACACCCGCGATGGGCTGAAGACGCTGTTGGCGGGGGTCGGCGCCGCCCAACGGAGCGATCCGGAATCAGTGGGCGCACTTGGGCTCGCGCGGGGGATCCGCGATCCGGAGGTCCAGTACGGGCTCGGCTACGTGCTCGCGATCTCGAAGGCGATCGGGCGAGAACGCGCGGAGACCGACGACGACGTGTGAGATCGCTGGTAGCGTCCGCACCGGTCGCCGCACCTCTTTCATCGTTCTCCCTGCTACGCCCGTCACACCGGGTCCGAGCCGTCGACCGCCGCAGTCGAACCACCTGACTTTTTGATCGCTCGGAGCGTCGGCAGAGGCATGACAACTCCAGACAGTCGGCTCACCTTCGGCATCCTCGGGACGGCGGGGATCGCGCGGAAAGCCGTCGTCCCGGCGATCGCGGCGAGCGACCACGCGCTCGGTGCGGTCGCGTCCCGGGACGGCGAGCGCGCCGAGCGGTTCGCCGAGGAACACGCGATTCCGCGGAGCTACGACTCGTACGAGGCGCTGCTCGAAGACGATGAGATCGACGCGGTGTACGTCCCGCTCCCGAACGGGCTCCACGCCGAGTGGACGAAGCGGGCAGCCGACGCCGGACATCACGTGCTCTGCGAGAAGCCGCTCGCGGTCGACGCGGCGGAAGCGCGCGAGGTGACCGATCACTGCGCGGAGCGGGGCATCACCCTGATGGAGGGGTTTATGTACCGATATCACCCGCGCACCGAGCGCGCGCTTGAACTGGTCGAACGGGAGTTAGACGACGTGCGCACCGTGACCGCAACGTTCCGGTTCCCGCTGTACGACCGCCCGAACGACGTGCGGCTGGACCCCGACCTCGCCGGCGGGTCGCTGATGGACGTTGGATGTTACCCCGTTTCAATCGCCAGGGCGGTACTCGGGACGCCTGACCGGGCGTACGCGCACACGCACGACACCCGTGATGCCGGCGTCGACACGGAGCTCGCGGGCGTGCTAGAGTACGAGGACGGCCGGTCGGCGCGCGTCGCCTCCGGCTTCGACACGCAATTGGTCCAGCGCTACCGGATCGACGCGACCAACGGCTGGGTCGCGGTCAAGCAAGCGTTCGACACACCCGCCGACGAACCGGTGGAGCTGACCTACAAGATCGACGGACGGCACGGCGTCGAGACGTTCGATCCCGTTGACCACTACCGGCTGCAGGTAGAGCACTTCGCTGATCGCGTCGCCGACGGCGCTCGCCCGTTGACCGACGGAAAAGAAGCGGTCGCGAGTATGCGAGTTATCGACGCGTTATACGAGAGTGCCGCCGGAAACGGGTCGGTCGCGGTCGAGTAAGAGGGGAATCGGGTCCGCCGTCAGACGAGTAGCTGGATGTCCGCGTCGACCATGTCCTGGAACGCGGAGGCAGCGCCGACGCCGGTCGTGACGCCGTCGTAGAAGTCGTCCTCGTCGTAGCCGAGCAGGTCGATCGTCATCTGACACGCCTGCAGTTCGACGCCGCTCGCGAGCGAGGTCTCGATGAGCTCCTCCACCGTCGCGACGTCGTTGTCGTCGATTTTGTTGCGCATCATGCGCGTCGTCATCCGGTCCATGCCCGGGAGCGCGGCGATCATGTTCGGGACCGGCATGTTCGGGTTCCCCACGGAGCTGAGCTGGAGGTTCTTCGAGTTCTCCTCGTGGAGGATCTCGAGACCCCAGAACGTGTGGAAGATGGTGACGTCGTAGCCGAAGGCGGCCGCGGTGCTCGCGAGGATGAGCGGCGGGTACGCCATATCGAGCGTCCCCTTCGTCGCGATGATGACCATCTTCTGGGGACCGTCGTCGTCGACGTCGGTCCGGAGGTCCGATACCTCGGTCTCGAGTGCGTCGATGCGGGCCTGCAAGTCGGCGACGGCTTCGGGATCGAGATCGTCGTTCGTCGACGCCGGTGTGTCCGCGCTCATCTCACTCGGTCTTCCGGACGTAGTGTTTGTACACGTCCTGGCCGTCCTCGGTCGCCTCTTCCTGATCGACGAGTTCGGCCCCGTCGGTCGATTCCGCCCAGCCCGCGATGTCGCTCATGCTCCCGGAGTCGGTGGCGACGATCTCGAGTACCTCGCCGGCGGCGAGGTCGTCGAACGCGCCTTTGGTCTTGATCACGGGCATCGGGCAGTTCTGTCCTCTCACGTCTAGCGTCTCGGCTGCGGTTTCCGTACTCATGTTGGGTTCCCCGTGTTGGGGTTACTGCACAATACTGGTTCCCGCGGTATAAGTGTGTCGATACTTGTGATTAACCTGAACAACTGAATTATCGAACGCGCACCACAGACGGTGTATCGCCCTACACGTGCGTACAATGGTTTTGAATGAGCTTTCACCACATCATTATATTGTGTGTATAGTGAATTACTATACGAACTCTTAAGTTCCTTCCCTCATTATGAGTGGATGTACATGGACGCAGACGAGATGGACTTTCCGACCCCGGACTCGGACGTCGACTCGATCGAACCCGAATCGCTCAAAGCTCGCATCGACGACGGCGAGTCGGTAACGCTGCTTGACGCCCGGATGTCGAGCGACTACGAGGAGTGGCGGATCGACGGGCCGAACGTCGAGTCGATCAACGTGCCGTACTTTCAGTTCCTCGACGAGGAGATCGACGACGACGTCCTCGCCCGCATCCCCGACGACGAACACGTCACAGTGCTCTGTGCGAAGGGCGGCGCCAGCGAGTACGTCGCGGGCGCGCTCGCCGACCGCGGCTACGACGTCGATCACCTGGAAGACGGGATGAACGGCTGGGCATCGATCTACGAGACTCATGAGGTGACCGACTACGACGGTCCAGGAACGCTCATCCAGTACCAGCGTCCCTCCAGCGGCTGTCTCGGCTACCTACTGTACGACGGCGGCGAGGCTGCGATCGTCGACCCGCTGCGTGCGTTCACCGACCGCTACCTCGCCGACGCCGAGGAACTCGGCGTCGAGCTGACGTACGCCTTCGACACACACGTGCACGCCGACCACATCTCCGGGCTCCGCAATCTCGCCGACGAAGGCGTCGAGGCGATGCTCCCGGCCGCCGCCGCCGACCGCGGCGTCACCTACGCCGACGATGTCACGCTCGTCGAGGACGGCGACGAGTTCACCGTGGGCGACGCGACCGTCGAGACCGTGTTCACGCCCGGACACACGACCGGGATGACATCCTACCTGCTCGGCGACAGCCTGCTCGCGACGGGCGATGGATTGTTCATCGAAAGCGTCGCCCGCCCCGACCTCGAAGAGGGCGACGACGGCGCCCCGGAAGCGGCTCGCATGCTCTACGACTCGCTGCAGACCCGTGTGCTCTCGCTCGACGACAACGTGCTCGTCGGCGGCGCACACTTCAGCGACGCCGCCGAACCGGCGGCGGACGGCACCTACACCGCGCCGATCGGCGAGCTCCGTGAGCGGATGGACGCGCTCTCGGCCGACGAAGACGAGTTCGTCGAGACCGTCCTCGCCGACATGCCCCCCCGCCCGGCCAACTACGAGGACATCATCGCGACGAACCTCGGGCAGAACGCCGTCGACGACGACGAGGCGTTCACCCTCGAACTCGGGCCGAACAACTGCGCCGCGAGCCAGGATGCGCTCACGAGCGACGACTGATCCGACCGTGACCGCACCTCACGATCGGCGACAGACCCACTCGCGCGCCACCATCGGGGGTGACCCGCGGTGATCGACGCCATCTTCGCCGACCTGCTGGGCCCCCAGACCGTCGACGCGCTGTTCCCGAACGGGATCTCCCGGTACGCGATCGGCGGGCTGCTCGTCGGCCTCGGGACCGTCTTGATATACCTCGGCACGGGGATCACGGCGGGCGCGAGCACGTTCCTGGAGTCGACCCTCTCGTACGTTTCCGGGCAGTCCCGATTCGCACAGTACCTCCCGTCCCGTGACTGGCGCGTCGTGTTCACCGTCGGGATCATCGGCGGTGCCGCGATCTACGCGGTGATCTACCAGGGCGACCCGTGGTCGATCGCGGGCAGCGGCTGGACCACCGAGGTATCCGCTTGGCGGCTGTTCGTCGGCGGAATCCTCGTCGGAATCGGTACCCGCGTCGGGAAGGGGTGTACCTCGGGCCACGGGATCTGCGGCGTCGGATCGGTCTCTCGCACGTCGCTGGTCGGCGTAGCGACCTTCCTCCTCGTCGCGATCGTGACTGCGAACGCCGTCTCCGCGTTGGGGGTGGGGCTATGAGCCGGCATCCCCTGTTCATGCCGCTGATCCTCGGCGGCGGGCTCGTCTTCGGCTTCGGGCTCGGGTTCAGCCACATGGCGCGTCCGGAGGTCGTCATCGACTTCCTGACGTTCGAGGACTTCGGGCTCCTGTTCGTGATGTTCGGCGGCTCGATCGTCGCTGGACTCGCGTTCTGGACGCTCCCGAAGCTACGCGACACCGCGCCGCTCACCGGTCGCCCGTACGGCCGTCGCCTGAAGTCGTTCGACCGCAACGTCCTGATCGGCGGCTCCATCTTCGGGGTCGGCTGGGGGCTTTCGGGCATCTGTCCTGGCGCCGCCTACGCCAGCCTCGGTGTCGGCAACTGGCCGATCCTCTACGCGATCGTCGGGATGTTCATCGGCGCCTACGCGCAGGGCGTCTGGCGGAGCCGCGACGCCGACGACCCCGCGGTGGCTCCGAACGACGACTGACGAGCGTCTCCGGACCGCAGATCCGGCCCTCGGCGGCGGACACCCGTCCCCTACTGAGATTCGATTTTCTACGACGACCCGTTCGTCCACCCAGTAACAGTCGCGTTCCGCACCATGACACACAACCCTTCAGATACGAACGAGCCGACCGACGCGACGGCGAACGCCGCCGCTCCCAACGACGGTCCGCCCGTCCCGACCGAGCGCATCATCGACATCGCAACCGACCTACTCGCGATCGATACACAGAATCCGCCCGGCGACGTTCGCCCGGCGATCGCGTATGTCGAGGAGTTACTTTCGACGGCCGGCTTCGACAGCGAGCGCATTGCGACCGACCCGACGAAGCCGAATCTGATCGCGACCGTGTCGGGCGAGTCCGACAGAACTCTGTTGTACAACGGTCACGTGGACACCGTCCCATTCGAGCGCGAAGCGTGGGATCGCGACCCGCTCGGTGAACACGACGGTGACCGGATCTACGGCCGCGGTGCGACCGACATGAAGGGGCCGCTCGCCGCAATGCTCGCGGCCGGCGAGGCGCTAGCCACCGCCGATAGAGACCCCCCGGTGTCGGTCGCGTTCGCGGTCGTAAGCGACGAGGAAACGGGCGGCGACGCCGGCGTCGACACGCTCGTAGAGCGCGGTGCGCTCGACCGACTCGCGCCCGACGGCTGCGTCATCGGCGAGACGACTTGTTCGGGCGGGCGTCACTCCGTCACCGTGGCAGACCGCGGAAGCATTTGGTTGACCCTTCGCGCCTCGGGTACCGCAGCACACGGCTCGCGCCCGTTTCTCGGCGACAACGCGATCGACCGGCTCTGGGAGGCAGTCTCGCTGATCCGGTCGCGGCTCTCCGCCCGTGATCTCCGCCTCGATGCGACACTGCGACCGATCGTCGAGGAGTCCGTCGCGTTCTACGAGCCGACCCTCGGCGCGAGTACGGCTCGCGATCTCTTCGAACACCCGACCGTAAATCTCGGAACGATCGAGGGCGGCGAGACGGTGAACACCGTTCCCGATTCGGCAATGGCCCGCCTCGACGTCCGGCTCACCGCCGGCGTCGACACCGCGGATGTGCTCGCCGACATTCGCGAGTGTCTCGCCGACTTCACGGCCGTCTTCGTCGCCGACGCGAGCTGGTCGCTCGGGAGCCACGAGCCGATCGAGAGCCCGATCGTCGAGGCCGTAACGCAGACCGCCGGCAGTGTGACGGGTGATCGGATATACCGACGGAGTGCGACCGGCGGCGGCGACGCGAAGACGTTCCGACATGCCGGAGTGCCGACCGTCGAGTTCGGATTCGGTACCGACACCGTCCACGCCGTCGATGAGTACACGACCGTCGAGGCGCTACGGCGTAATGCGGCGGTGTACGCTCGCCTCCCGACCGTGTGGAACGCGATGGTCTCGTAGCGGAGAGCGCGAAGCGAGCGGCGATCGGACGGACATTTCATCAGGATATCGTCGATGCGCGTCGCTGGCGGGGAATAAATAAGAGAGCCGACGAGTCGGCTCAAAAAGGCCGCATCGGGGAACGAACGTCGTTCCTACTCGTTGCCGAACATCTGGCGCATCATCGGATGCATCTCCATCAGCTGCTCTTCTGCGATCTCCTCGTACAGCTTGTACGTGATAGAGACCGCGAGCAGCAGCCCGGTTCCGGAGACCTGACCGATGGTGCCGAGCAGGTTCGCCATGACGGCGAGCAGCCCGACGAGGGCGCCGCCGATGACAGTCACCTGCGGGATGTACCGCTCCATGACCTTCTCGACGACCTGCGGGTTCCGGCGGAATCCGGGGATCTGCATCCCGGAGTTCTGGATCTGTTTCGCCGTCGCCTCCGGGCCCATCCCGGTCGTTTCGACCCAGAAGATGGCGAAGATCGCACCGCCGACAACCATGAAGGTGAGGTCGATGATCAGTCGAACCGCGATCATCCACGGCTCGACTGACGCCGGGATCTCACCCAGGAACCACATCCAGTCCGTACGGGCCTGAATCGGGTTCAGGTAGTAGAACAGCCCGGAGAGGGGCTGACCCTGATTGCCGTAGACGCCGAGCCATCCGGGCATCCCCGCCCACTGCGAGGAGAGGAGTTGCCCGAGGAACTGGATGTTCGCCTGCAACGCGCGAACGAGGATCATCGGCAGAACGGACGCGTAGATGAGCTTCACCGGGAAGCGCCCGCGAGCACCCTTCACCCGCGCGTGCGACAGCGGGATCTCGACACGGACCGACTCCGCGTACACGACGATCCCGAAGATGAACAGCGTGGTGAAAAGCGCCAAGATGTTCCCCGGATCGAACAGCAAGTTCTGGAGCCCCTCCGCCGTGAACGGCGACAGCGACACCGGCACGTCGCCGACGATGATGCCGTACCAGCTTGCGAAGAAGCCGGACGCGCCGAGCGCGGAGAAGCTGAAGAACCCGCCGACGATCTGCTGGCTCACCGCCGCGATGATAAACAGCCCGACGCCGGAGCCGACGCCCCACTTGCTCACGATCTCGTCCATGAACAGGAGGAGGACGCCACCGATGAAGATCTGTACGAAGATCAGCGCTTCGACGCCGAACGTCCCGATGCCGAGCGCCTGTCCGACGGCCGGATCCGCGGGCAGGAACTCGCCAGTGAACACCATCGGCGCGGCCGTCAGCGCCGTGACGATGACCACCAGCAGCTTCTGGAGGCCCTGGTACAGGACCTGATCGCGCGGGTCGTCGGTATCGAGCCCCAGCAGGTTCGCACCACCCAACAGCTGGAGGACGATGGACGCCGTGACGATCGGTCCGATACCGACCTGTAACAGCGAGCCGGACGAGCCGGCAAGTACCGACCGGAACTGCCCGAAGAAGTCAGACCCCTGACCGGCTGCCAACCCAAACGGGTTGATGTTGGTCAGGAAGAAGTAGACGACCAAGATGCCGGCCGTCCACATGAGCTTCCGCTTGAACGGAACGTGACCCGCGGGTCGCTCCACGACGGGCATCCGCGTGAGCACCGGTTCAGCGACCTCCTTCCAACTCATTGGTTACGCCTCGTCGTCCTCGTCGTCGGAAGTGTTTTCCGATTCGTCAGCGGCTTCCTCGGCGCGCTCAGAGAGTGTCGCCTCGCCGCCAGCCTCCTCGATAAGTTCGACCGCACCGGCGGTGAACGCGTCGGCGGTGACGCGGAGCTCGCGGCGGACCTGTCCGCCGCCGAGTACCTTCACGACATCGGCTTCGTAGCCGTCCTCGACGACGTCGCGTGCGTCGATGACGTACGCGTCGCCGTCTTCCTCGGCGAGATCGTCTGCGGCGTACAGCGCCGCATCCTCGTCGAGCTTCTGGACGGTGACCTCGAGGACCTCGGTCTGCGCACTCTCGGGTCGTTTGAATCCGTACTTGCCGAGCGGGCCGTAGTTGTGGAACTCGTGTTTCGCGCGACCGGCCGCACCGCGACCGCCGCGGTGACCGGCACCGCGCCGGTTCTTATGCGTTCCGCCGCCGTGCGTGCGAGAACCGCGCTGTCGACGTTTCTTGTTCGTCATCGCATCGCCTCCAGGAGACTGTCGATCTCCTCCGTGGTGTGGCGACCGAGTTCGCCGCCCTCGATCACCGGGTGTTTGATGCCCTCGTGACCGCCGCGGGGGGCGTGGAGTCGGAGCGTCGGCGAGAGGCCCTGCTCGCGCAGGGTCGTCTCCTCGTCGACGAGCGCCTCGGCCAGCGCCTCCAGATCGGCGTAGTCGGTATTGTCGCCGATCCACTCGTCATCGATATCGGCCGAGCCTTCGAGAGGCTCGCCGCGTCGCGCGATGGTGGTCTTGACGACATCCACGCTCGGTTCCCCGAACGCGACGACATCGTTCACCTTGGTGAGCATGCCGCGGTACGAGTCCGTCTCGGGGACGAACGTCGCGTGGTTGACGCGCCCGATATTCAGCATGTCGAGGGTATCCTCGACGCCGTACTCGAGGTTCACGTCGCCGCGGAGCTGTACGATCGCTTGCATCACTCGCTCACCTCGTCGTAGTGGACCTCACGTGCATGCTGCGGCGTTCGGGACTGCGCAGCGTTCTCTAAGGCGTTGAACGTCGCCTTCGCGAGGTTGACGGTCGTCCGGGTGTTGCCGTCGGAGTTCGTCCAAGCGTCTTCGACGCCGGCGAGCTCCAAGATGTTGCGGACTGTCTCCGCCGCGGCCAGCCCGAGCCCCTGCGGGGCGGGCTGGATCTCGACGGTGACGGAGCCGGCCTTCCCCTCGGCCTTGCGGGTGAGGGAGTTCGTGCCGCCGGGCTGGTCCTCCCAGGACCCGGAGCCGCGGTCGACTTCGATGATGTTCAGCTTCGCGACATCGATCGCCTTCTGGATCGCGCCGCCGACCTGATCGTCTCGGGCCTGTGCGTAGCCGAGGTAGCCGTCGCGGTTACCCACGGCGACCACGCAGCGGAACTTCACGCGGCGGCCGGAGTCAGTCATCCGCTGGACCATGTTGATGTCCAGCACTTCGTCTTCCAGCCCCGGGAGGAGCTGGTCGACGATTTCCGCCTCCTTCAGCGGGAGGCCGGAATCGAGCGCCTGTTCCATCGACGAGATGTCGCCGTTCTGTACCTTGCGGCCGAGTCGCGTCCGCGGTTCCCAGCCGTCGTTGTGTCTACTCATGGTCCTCCTGGATTGTCGCGAGCACGTCGTCGAAGTGCTCGGGTAAGTCGGCCGCGTCGAAATCGCCGCTGTACAGCGGCTCGTCGAGCTGCTCGGCGTACGCGGCGATGTGCTCGCCACGCGTACGCGACCAGTCGGCCAGCACGTCATCGTTGTGCGGGATTTCGAGGCCGGCGTCGATCGCTCCTTCCTGTACTGCGAACGTCTTGTTGCCGGGCGTCGCCGTGTTGAGCCCGATGTCGAGGACGGCCTCGTCGAGGCCGGCGTCGACGGCGCGAGCGCCTGCGAGGTACCCGGTGAGGTACGCGCTGGGGAGATTGCCCGTGGGGGCGTCCCAGCCGTACTCGCCGAGCTCCTCGCTGGAGGCGGCCGCGTGGGTCTCGTCGCCGTCAGATCCGGGAGTCACCAGCTGCGCCCTGACGTGAGCGTTGCTCACCCGGGCGACCAGGCGAGGCTTGCCCGATTTCAGCAGGCGCAACCTCTGATGGTAATCCGTCCGGACCTCGCGGCGGCGCCGCATCGGCACCTTGTATCGTGGTCCTGTGGCCATTAGTCCGTCACCTCGTAACCGTACTGCGTCTGGATGTACGCCTCCAGCCGCGCGACGTCCTCGAACTCGCCACCGCTCGACTTGTTGTAGAGCGTGCGGTATTCGCTGGCGTCGAGAACGTCTTCCTCGTCGCGAAGCTCCTTCAGGCGGGCGCGCTGCGCGCGGATCCGCGCCTTCCAGTCATCTTTCGTGTTCTGTCGTGCGCCGGACTTCCCTTTCCGGGTGCCGGCGCCCGACTGGTGACCGTACGAGCGCTTCTCTGCGCGCTCGCGGGCCCGACCGCGGGAGTTCGTCTTCGCATCCTTCGCGCGGATCGTACCCTGGTCGATGAGGTCGCGGACGTCCTCTCGCGTGATGGCGTCCTCGATCTCCTCCTGTGCCTCGGGGTCGAGCCAGATGCGGCCCTTGCCGACGTCGAGCTCGTCCGCTGCGAGCCGTTTTTGCGCCTTCAGATCACTCATCGTTGACCTCCACTTCGACGTAGGTCGGGTTCAGCACGCGGATTCCGCGCTCCTCCGCCTCGTCTTCGATCAGTTCGCGCTTGCGACCGCCGACCTTCGAGGCGATCCGCACCGCCTGCGTGTCGCCGTCGACGCCCTCAAGATCGTCCGTGTTGTGCACGCGGACCTCCTTGAAGCCGCTCGGATGTAGGTCGCGCGACGCCTTCGGCGAACGGAATCCCGCCTCGACGACGGGGCCTTTCGCCTTCATGCGGCGGCGCTGCTTGGAGAGCCCGCCGCGCGGCTTGCGCCACGACGTCGGGATGCGCTTCTTCTTGTGGTAGTCCTGCCGGTTGAACTGCGGTTTCCCCTCGCGGTGCTTCTGTGCGAGCGCGCGAGCGGTCTCGTCGTCCAGTTCCGGCGTCTTATCGGCGTGACCGCGGGGGCGAAGCTCCGTCTCGACGTCCTCGTCGGTGTCAGCCTCGTCGGCCTCCTCCTCCTCGTCCGTCTCGTCTTCGATCTCCGCGTCCGCCTCCTCGTCGACCTCCAGCCCGCCGACATCGGCTTTGATACGCGCTGCGAGCGCGTTACCGACGCCGTCGACCTGGGAGAGTTCCGACTGGGAGGCGGCCTTCACGTCTTCGACCGTCTCGTAGCCGGCCGCGCGAAGGGCGTCCGCCTTCGAGGGACCGACACCGCTGATGTCTTCGAGTTCTTCGGCCATTGGTTAGGCACCTCCGGTGGGCTTCTCGACGATGTACACGCCGTCTTGGAAGACACGCGTGTCCTTGTCGGTCACCTTCGTCAGCTGTTCGATGTCGGCGGCGGTCTGCCCGACGGCCTCCTTGTCGGAGCCCGAAAGCGTGACCGTCTCGCCGTCGATCTGTACGTCCGTGTCCCCGCGGATCGGGGTGCGTCGCTGTGCTCGCTCGCCGAGGAAGTTCTCGATGACGACCTCGTCGCCCTCCACGGTCACCTGCATCGGGAAGTGGGCGTAGTACACTTCCATCGTGTACTCCCATCCGTCGGTGACACCGTGGATCATGTTGGCGACGTGGCTCTCGAAGGTGCCAACCGTGGCGTTCGTCTTCGCGTCCTCGTTCTCGGAAGCGATCGCGACGACACCGTCCTCGACCGTGACCTCGACGTCGGGGTACCAGAGGCGTCGCGTAACGCTCCCGTTGGGACCCTCGACGGTAAGTTCGAGGTGGTCGGTCTCGGCGGAGACGTCGTCCGGAATCTCGATTTCGACTCTGTTCATTGTTAGTAGACGTATGCGATCACTTGGCCGCCGATGCCCTCTTCGCGGGCCTCGTAGTGGCTCATAACGCCGTGGCTCGTCGTGACGATGAGCGTCCCGTAGTCACGGGCGGGGAGGTATCGCTTCTCCCACTTCTCGAACTCGTCGGCACCCGCGGAGTAGCGGGGCTTGACGGCGCCACACTCGTTGATCGCTCCTTTCAGTTCGACCTCAAACTTCCCGGCTTTCCCGTCGTCGACGTACTCGAAGCCGTCGACGTACCCGCGGTCGTAGAGGACCTCGAGGACGGAGCCGATGATGTTGGAGGCGGGCTCAACCGTGTACGACAGGTGGCCAACGCTCTCGGCGTTGTCCATGCCGGCCAGCGCGTTGGTGAATGGATCGTTTCCCGTCATGATCAGCTGTACTTCTCGAATCCCATGTCTCGGGCGACCTCGCGGAAACACTGCCGGCAGAGGTTAATGTCGTACTTGCCGACGAGTCCCTGCTCGCGGTCGCACCGTCGGCACGTGTGCCGGGAGTCGGTGCGTTTCGACGCGTGCTCGCCCGTGTCGTTGTTCGCTTCGCTCATTCCGTTACCTCAACGTCGAAGTTCGTTTCGAGGAACGCGGTCGCGTCCTCGGCGGTCATCCGGTGTTTGGACGGGATCGAGGCGGTTGCCTTGTCCCGCTTCGACACGCGGTAGCCGGGACGGACGATTGTCGTCGTCACGTCGAGGCCGTAGATGCCGATGTTCGGGTCGTATTCCTGGCTCGGGAAGTCGGTATGGTCCTCGACCCCGAAACTCAGGTTCCCCGTGTCGTCGAACTGGCTCTTGGAGATATCGGCCAGTTCCAACGCGGTGTCGAGGAACGCGTGCGCGTCCTCGCCCCGCAGCGTCACCTTGACGCCGATCGGGTCGCCCTTGCGGATCCCGAACTCGGCGATGGTGCGCTTCGAGGTGGTCCGTACCGACTGCTGGTCCGTGATCTCCTCGATGATCTCCTCGGCGTCGGCGAGCGGCTCACCGCCCTGCCCGACGCCCATGTGGACGACGACCTTCTCGAGGTACGGCTCGCGCATCTCGTGGGACGCGCTCTCGGATTCACTCATCCGAATCCACCTCGTCGGCGTCGTCGCCAGTGAAGTTCTCGTCGATGACGACGAGGTACTCCTCGACCGTCTCGTAGCCGTCCTCGTCGTCGCCGACGAAGACCGTGTTCGAGCCGGAGCCGAGCGTCACGTCGATGTCGGCCACCTCGCCGATGCGGCCGGCGTGTTGGCCGGCGACGGCGGTGACCAAGGCGCCCTCTTCGTACTCGAAGTGGGCGACGACATCCTTCGACTCGTTGTCAACGACGATCGAGTCTTTCGTGTCGTACTCGGTGTCGGCGTCCACGAGGACATTCGTCCCGTCGTGGAGTGTTAGCTGAGCGTCGCCACCGGGGACGACGGACTTGTTCGTGATCTTTCCGAGCCGGCTGCCGGCGGCTTCCTCGTCGACGGAGGTCAGCGCGAGCCGACCGCCCTCGTCGGGGAAGACGCGGAAGAACTCCCCGCGCTCGGGGAACGCCAGGATGTCGAACATCCCGATCGGACGCTGCTCGTCCGAGATGGCGTCCCCGTTGACGAGGACCGAGTCGTTGTTCAGCGCGTAGCGCGCCTCCTTCGTCGAGTCGACGTAGCCGAGCACGTCCCGCAGCAGGACGACGAGCGGAACGCCCGCCTCACCGTGCGGGCCGGCGCCGGCCTTGACGGTGAACGTGTTCGTCTTTCGCTCGACCGGCCAGGAGTTCGGTACTGCCAGTCGCTTCTGATGTCGCGTCATTCGTTATCCTCCTGGAGCCGCGCCTCCCGGCGCTCGTCTTCCAGGTCCAGTTCGGCCACCCGGACGTTGCTCGCCGGGATGGGACGGGGAACTTCCTCCCCGTCCGCCTTCTCGACGGTGACGTCCTCGACGGTGATCCGTTCTGCGGACAGGTCGACCGAGATGACCTCGGCCTCCGTGCCGGCCGCGTCGCCGCGAAGTACCTCGACGGTATCTCCGGCGTTGACGCGGACGTTCCGCTGGCCGTACTCCTCACGGAGCTCGTCCGTGAGGGTGGCCCGGACCTGATTCTGCCGCTCGTGGAGCGGCGCGGTCTCCGACCGTTTTCGCTGTTTACGTGGCTGTTTCGTCATGATTAGACGATCATCGTCGCGGTCGAGGCGATGCTCCCGAATCGTTCGGCGACCTCACGAGCGACGGGGCCTTTGATTTCCGTGCCCCGCGGCTCATCGAGGTCGTCGATGATGACGGCCGCGTTATCCTCGAACTTCACGCGCGTGCCGTTCGGACGGCGGATCGGCTTGCGCTGGCGGACGACGACCGCCTCCAGCACCTGCCGCCGCATCTCCGGGGTCCCTTTGGTGACCGAGACGGTCACCTTGTCGCCGATACCTGCCTTCGGGTGGCGATTCTTGGTGCCGGAGTAGCCGGCCACCGAGATCACCTTCAGCTCACGGGCGCCGGTGTTGTCGGCGCACGTGATGAGCGAGCCCTTCGAGAGCCCCTGCGTGACATCGGCCTTGAGTGCCTCCATCACTGATCACCCGACAGGTTCTCGACGACGACGTGGGACTTCGTCTTCGAGAGCGGTCGCGTCTCCGCGATTTTCACTTCGTCACCAACTTCGAGCGAGTCGAGCACGCCCGGCACGTGGGCCGGGATGCGCGACCGACGCTTCATGTACCGATCGTATTTCGGTACGAACACGTCGTATTCTCGCTCGACGATGACGGTCTTTTCCATATCCGTCGACACGACCGTTCCCTCACGGGTCTGGCCGCGGACGGAGAGCTGCCCGTAAAACGGGCACTTCTCGTAGTCGTAATCCTCCGGGTTGTCTGGCTCCGGAGGCGTGGGTACGTCGATTCCTATCGCCATTGTGTGACACCTCGTTCGGTGCGTTCGGCGGGTCGATACCGCAACCGCTCGCCATCCACCGTCGCGTAGACCACGTCTTTGCACTCGCCGTGTTGGCTCGCCGGGCCCGCGCCGTCACCGGTGACGACACTTGTGGACCCGGACGGGCTAGACTGACGGGGGCGAACCCCCGTAGTATCCGACCCGAGTTGGGACGTAGACCCCGACGACTGGCCGTCGTCGGCGGCTTCATCTGTGCGAGCGGTCGGCGTCTCGACGACGCCGAACTCGAACGTCGCGCCCGACTTGGGCACGCGTTTGTCCCCCGACCTCGTTCGCACCACAAGGGTGCCGAACGTCTCGGACAGCACGCGACCCGCGATACCCACGTGGGCATCGCTGTCGGCATCAGCCACCCGAACCGGGAGGCCGATGAGTTCGTGCCGGACGAGTGTGTCGGGGGAGATCATCGTTATTCGTCGAAGTCGCCTTCTTCCGCTTGGATCGTCTTGATCCGCGCGATCGTCTTCTTCATCTCCTTGACACGGCCGGGACTCTCCGGCATACCACCGGCGGCTCGCTGCGCTTTCGAGTTGAGCAGCTCGGTCTCGAGCTCCTCAAGTTCGACCTGACGCTCGGCCGCGGTCATGTCGCGAATCTCGTCGGTGTAGAGGATCGCCATTTATTCGTCCTCCTCGTCTTCGTCTGCCGCTTCCATCTCTGCGACGAGGTCGGCCGCCTCCGATTCGATCTCCTCGTCGAGCTCGTCGATGTCGTCCGCCTCGGCGTCGCCGACAGGTTCTTCGGCGGCGACGTCGGTCGCCTCCGTAGCCGTATCCTGCGTTTCCTCGACGACCTCCTCGACAACCTCCTCGTCGATGGCCTCGGCCGGGTCCTCGTCGGGGATCTCGACATCGTCGTCGGCGCCCACGTCGGGCACCTCCTCGGGTTCCTCTTCGAGGAGCGACTCAACGCCCTCGTCGGCGTCGACATCGACCGCTGCCTGCTCAACCTCCGGGACATCGGCGTCCTCGCGAATGTCGAAGTCGTCCGGGAGCTGCGCGCCCGGCGGGATGATCTTCACGTTGACGCCGATCGTCCCGAGCTTCATCACTGCGACGCCCTGGCCGTGGTCGACGACCTCCTGTGCGGGCTCGCCGTTGTGCTTGATGTAGCCGCGATTGAACTTCTCGACGCGCGATCGCGCGCCGGTAACCTTTCCAGAGAGGACGATCTCGGCCCCCAGCGCGCCCGCGTCCATGATACGGTCGATCGTCGTGTGACCGGCCTTCCGGAAGTACCAGCCGCGCTCCAGTGCGTTCGCGAGACGGTCCGCGACGATCTGGGCGTTCAGGTCGGGCTCGTCGACCTCCTGAACGTCGATCTGCGGGTCGTCCATATCGAAGCGGTCCTCAAGCTCGGTGGTGATCTTACGGATGTTCTTCCCGCCCTTCCCGATCACCATGCCGGGCTTTTCGGCCTTCAGGACGATCTGCGTGCCCATCGGCGTCTTGGCGACATCCATGCCGCCGTAGCCGGCGCGACCGAGTTCGTCTGCGAAGAACTCGTTGATCTGTGAACGGCGCAGGCCGTCCTCGATGAATTGGTGTTCGTCAGCCATTATTCGTCAGCCTCCGGGTCCTCGATAATGAGCTCGACGTCGGCGAGAGTGGTGTTCCACTGGGTGGCGCCCGCAGCTCGCGGGTTCCGCCCGGGTCGCTCACCGACCTTGTGGGGGGCGACGTGTTTGATGACCATCTCGTCGCCGTCGAATCCCTGTTCGTCCGCGTTGTTCTTGACATTCTCCAGGAGCTTCAGGAAGTCCTTGGCGGCCTTCTCGGGGTAGCGCCCCGCGTCCCAGCCGTCGATGTCGGAGCGGTGGCCCGCGCCCGCGCTGTGCTGGCGCATCGGCACCGAGGTCTCCTCGTCGATGACTTCTTGGAGGAACTCCTCGGCGTCGGCGACCGTCTCGCCTTTGATCTCCCGGGAGATCTCCTTGCTGTCCTTCACGCTGATGGGCCGGTCGCGGAGCATTCCCTTGGCGGTGGTCTCCGGGTCGGCCTCGACGCTGTAGTTGATTCCCATGGGTTACTTGAGGGGCACGAACTTCGAGGACCGGGTCGCGCCGATGCCGGCCTGACCGTGTTCGACGGTGCTTCGTGTGAGGTGGAACTCGCCGAGGAAGTGACCGATCATCTCGGGCTCGACCTGCACGCGCTCGAAGCTGTGTCCGTTGTACACGGAGAAGGTAACGCCGACGAACTCCGGAAGGATCGGCATGTCGCGCAGATGCGTCCGGATTGGGTTGTCCGCCGTCGTCTCCTTGTCGCGGCTCCGAACTTTCTCCAACAGCTTCTGCTGTTCGGTGCCGAGGCCGCGAACGATGCTTCGCCGCTGGCGTGCGGGGAGCAGTTCCGCGACTTCGTCTACGTCCATCTCCTGCAGCTCGTCGAGCGAGTGACCGCGGTAGGCAAACTCCTTGCCCTCGCGGCCGGTGCGGTAGTCAGAACTCATTTGTTGCTACCTCGTCCGGTGCGCTTGGATGCGATGTCACCGACCTTTCGTCCCGGCGGGGCGTCCCGCGAGACCGACTTCGGCTGGCCGGGGTGTTGGCGACCGCCCCCACCGAAGGGGTGGTCGACGGCGTTCATCGCGACGCCGCGCACGCGCGGGTATTTGGTCCCGCGCGCTTTCATCTTGTGGTACTTGTTACCGGCCTTGACGAAGGGCTTCTCCGTCCGACCGCCGCCAGCAACCACGCCGATCGTGGCGCGGCACTGCGGGTCGAGCCGCTTTACTTCCCCGCTGGGAAGCTGGACGACCGCGACGTCGCGGTCGTGGGTGAGAAGCGTCGCCGACACGCCGGAGGCGCGCGCGAACTTCCCGCCGTCCCCGCGGTTACTCTCGACGTTACAGACCGGGACACCCTCGGGGATCTCGGCCAGCGGGAGCGTGTTCCCGGGCTTGATCTCCGCCGAGACGCCGACCTGAATCGTGTCGCCCACGCGCACGCCTTCCGGCGCGAGCACGAGCCGACGGTCGTCGTCCTCGAACTCGATCTCCGCGAGCGGAGCCGAGCGGGCAGGGTCGTGTTCGATCCCGACGATCTCGCCGGTGATCGTGTCCACGTCTTCGAGCTTCTTGTGCGACAGTTCCGCCTTGTAGCGGTGCGAGGGGGCCCGGAACGTCGGGCCGCCACGTCCACGCCGCTGTCCTTGAATTCGTCGTCCCATCTTAGAACACCCCGATGCGCGATGCGATCTCGGTCGCGTCGTCGTCCTCGGAGAGCGTGACGATGGCCTTCTTACCGCCCTGCGGGGTCACCTGCGTGTTCACGTCGACGACGGAGACGTCGTACCGGTCCTGCACTTCCTCGCGGACCTCGGGTTTGGTCGCGTCGATGTCGACGAGGAACAGCAGCTTGTTCTTGAAGTCCATCTCGTTCATCGCCTGCTCAGTGACGATCGGATGCTCGATGATGGAGTTCATCGGTCGGCCACCTCCTCGATGGCGCTTTCGGTCCACAGCGTGAGTCGGCCCGGGTGCGCGCCCGGCGCGAGGTCTTCTGCGTTGACCTCTCGCGCGGTCGCGACGTCGACGCCCGAAAGGTTGCGGGCGGCGCGGGACGGCTCCTCGCTGGTGACGACGAGTACGGACTTCGGCTGGCTGTACTTGCGACCGCGGGTCTTCCCGCGGCCGGCTCGGACCGAGCGACCCTCCTCGGCGCGCTCGATGTCGGCGTCGGCGCCGACGGCTTCGAGCACACCCAGGGCCTCCTGGGTCTTGTTGAGGTCCTCGAACTCGTCGCTCACGACGAGCGGTAGGTCGAGGTCCTCGTCGAACGCGTGACCGCGTTCGGCGACGGTCTCGGCGTCCGCGGTGGCCGCGATGGCCGAACGGATGGCGAGCTGTCGTTCCTTGTCGTTGAGGCTCTTCGTCTGGTCCTTCTCGGCCTTCGGCGGGTGCGCGGCGCGGCCCGAAACGGCGTTCGGGACGCGACGGGCGACGTTCTCGGAGCGCGGGATGTGCGCGAGCCCGCGCCCGGAGCCGAATGACTCCGCGGGGGTTCGCAGCCCGGCGAACTCGTCGGCACCGTAGGCCTGTTTCCGGTTAGCCTGTGCGGCGGAGACCGCCCGACCGATAAGGTCCGGTCGGAACGCGGTCTCGAAGATCGCCGGCAGCTCGACGCTGCCTGCGTCCCCGCCGTCCAGGTCGTGTACTGTTGCGTTCATGGATTATCCCTGGTTGGATGCGGTGGATACGTACCGGACCTCGGGATCGAGGCGCGGCTGGTCGTTCGGCCGGATGGCCGGGCGGAACCGAATCAGGCGCTTGTCCGGACCGGGCAGCGAGCCCTTGATGAGCGCGTACTCACCGTCGACTTCGCCGTAGTTGACGAAGCCGCCGTCGACGGAGGCGTCGTCGCCCTCGCCGAAGTCGATGAGGCGCTTGTTGAGCTCGGTGCGCTGGTGGTAGCCGGTCTGCCCCTGCTGGGGAACGGTAGAGCGAACGCGGGAGGGGTTCCACGGACCGAGGTTGCCGATCCGGCGCCGCCATCCCTGGCGGGCGTGTTTGCCCTTCCGCTTTTGAACGCCCCAGCGTTTGACGGGACCCTGAGTCCCTTTCCCCTTCGTGATACCCGATACGTCGGTGTACTGACCCGCGCGGAAGACGTCGCCAAACTCGTGGGCGCCGCCCTCGGCAACGAGGTCGAGCCCGAAGTCGACGCGCTCCTCGAGGGAGCCGCCGCCGACTCGGGTCTCCATCACGTCGGGCTTCTTCTTGGGTACATTCGCGAGCTCCGAGGGGACGGTGTGCGTGATGACGCGGACGTCGTCGACCGCGCCCTCGTCGAGCAGCGCACGCAGTTCGTCGGCGTCTTCCTCGAAGGTATCTTCCGCCGGGAGGTCGAGCGCGCGGTCGAGCTCCTCGTGGAACTCGGTCGCCCAAACCTCTTCGACCGGCTTCTTTCCGTACGGCGTCTGTTCGTAGGCACGCAGGGCCACCGCGTACATCGGCGGCGTCTCGACGACAGTGACGGGAACGGACGTTTCCATCCCCTCACGCGGCGAGTTGGCCTCGTCGTTGACCATAACGACGTGCGTCATTCCGGCTTTGTAGCCGGCGAACCCCTGCAATGCGGGGGCTCCGTCGTCGTCGGGCCACGATCGAATGCGCGGGACCTCTCGGTCTGCGCGGGTACGCGGGCCGTAGCCCAGCGAGCCTTTTCGTGGTCGGCTTGGTTGTGGCATTTGTTTACTCCGTGAGTGTGAGCGAGCCGAGAGTCACGAACAGAGCCTCCTCCGTTCGGACGACCTCGCTCGCCTGTGCCGGGATCGTGTTCAGCCAGAGGTCGAACCCCGGATCGGGTTCGACCGAGCGGCCGTCGGCAACGGCCGCCCGAATGCCGTCGGGCGAAAGCCCGAGCATCTCCGGAAGCCCTCGTTCGGGCGAGCCGAAGGCGACGGTGTAGCCGCCGGCCTTCCGCGCGTCCGAGACGATGTCGCCGAGCCGCGAGACGGAGAGTTCCTCTCCGTGTCGCGACGTCGCGACGGCCAAGCCGTCGCCGGCGAGCGCTTCCGACAGGTCCGCTTCCACGACCTGGAAACCCTCCTCGGGCTTCCCGGTGATGCGGGCGCGGACCGGTTCTCTCGAAGAGACCCTGATGGTGACGCGCTCCCCCTGCTCGACCTCCATTCCGGAGGGGACGAGCAGGGAGATCGGGTGTTCCCGCAGCGGGGAATTGACCCGGACGCGGCCTTCAGGTCCGACCTCGGTCACGAGTCCCTGTGTTTTCGACTCTTCCCCGCTAGGGGTCGAGCCGGTCCGCCACGGCACGCGGAGCGGCGGGAGCACACCGACGTACCGGAGTTCGTCGCGCTCCCCCCAGAGATCCTTCCGGAGCTCCGGCGGGGTCGCAGCGTACCCCAGTACGGTTCGGACGTACTCACCGCCCCGTCGCCGCTCGCCTTCCCTGTCGGGGAAGACGACCAGTCGATCCGCCCGGAACACCGCCGCCGCACGGGCGACGTAGCCGAGTTTGCGAGTCGCCTCGCGAGCATCTTCGGCCTCCCGGACGACCGAAGAGGGAACGCAGATCGTGAGTCCATCTTCGGTACGCATCGTGGCGAGACTGTACCTCTCGATTTCGGACGGCACCGTAAAAGGATAGCGGTCCCGTTTCCGGGCTGTGGCGCGTTCACACGCGGTTTGGCGGGGGTTTGGGTCAGTCGATCGAGAGACAGAGTCACACGATCCGGGACGGGATCGACTGTCCGAGGGTGGGAATCTCCTCAGATCGGATCGATCCGTGCGATCGCGGGCTCAGACCGGAACGATCCGTGCGATCGGCGCATCCGCGTCGTCGACGGCGACGTAGAGGTGGCCCGTGGCCGGTTCGACCGCGAGTGACCGGATCCGCCAGTCGCGGTCGGCGAGGAGGGAGTCGCGTTCGGTCACCGCGGTGTCGGTAGCACCTGCACCCTCGACTGTGAACCGCCCGAGATACCGCCCGGCGAGCGTCCCCGCGAACAGGTCACCGCGCCAGTCGGGGAAGGCGTCGCCATCGTAGAAGACGGCCCCGCTCGGGGGGAAGCCGCCGGAGCCGCATGGCCAGTAGTGAACGGGGGCGACGACATCGCTGCGCTCGCGGTGGCTCGGGGCGACGCGCTCGTCGGTGCCGTACCGACACGCCTCACTGGCGACCGGCCAGCCATAGTTGCCGCCGCGCTCGATCACGTTGATCTCGTCGCCGTCCTCCTCACCGTGCTCGCACTGCCAGATCGCACCCGTCTCAGGGCGCACCGCCATCGCCTGCGGGTTCCGGTGCCCGTAGCTGTAGATCGCGTCCGCCGCCTCCGCGTCGTCGACGAACAGATTATCGGGGTGGGCATCTCCATCGGAAGTGAGCCGAAGAGTCGAGCCGAGCTCCACAGATCGGTCCTGCGAGACGTGGTCCGGGCTGAAATTGGTGTCGCGCCGATCCCCGACTGTGACGAACAGCGCGCCGTCCGGGCCGAACGTCGCCCGCGAGCCGAAGTGGAGATCAGAGTCGACGAACGGCTCCGCGACGTGGAGCGCCTCAAACCCGTCGAGCGCGGGAGAGTCGTCGGCGGCGAGAGAGAGTTGCCCGCTTCCAACGTGCGTCGCCGACTCGCCCGCGTCGTTCGTCGCGGCGTACGTGAGGTACACGCGCGCGCCGCCCGGGAACTCGGGGTGGACCGCGACGTCGAGGAGCCCGCCCTGTCCGGCGGCGTGGACCTCGGGAATCCCCTGGACGGTCGAGCGCGTCCCGTCCTCGGGGTCGACGAGCGAGAGCCGACCGGGGCGTTCGGTGACCAGCAGCCGCCCGTCGTCCGGGAGGAACGCGAGTCCCCATGGGTTCTCGAACCCGTCCGCAACACGCTCCACGGAATACCCGACGTCTTCGTCGTCGATCGCTCCGCCGCTGCCGAGACAGCCGGCAAGCGAGAGCGCCGTGAGGCTACCGGTGGCTCGGAGCACGGTGCGTCTATCGGCGGCGGGATGTGTGACGTGACGCGCCATGGGAGGGAGTGTCTCTATGTCGAGATTGGTCGCGAGGCCGATGACGCTTCCGGCGACTGAGGTAGGAGTTGGCGGGAACCGACGCCACCACGACGACCGTCGTTCGGAACCCTTATATCTTCGACTCGGGCTATGTAGAAATGCGAAGCACGCACCGGTAGTGTAGTGGTATCACGCAACCTTGCCATGGTTGCAACCCGAGTTCAAATCTCGGCCGGTGCATTTTGCGAACGAAGCGAGCAAAATCACCGAGAGGAATTTGAACGCAATCAGCCGCGCGCAGCGAACAGAGTGAGCGAGCACGTCTGATTCTGAGTTCAAATCTCGGCCGGTGCACTTCCGACTGACTTCGTCAGTCGACGTTTACTTCACTTCGTTCAGTAAACTCCTTTCAGTCGTGCACCGCCCTGACTCCCCGCTCGTTTCATTCGCGGGGAGTCTCGGCCGGTGCATTTTCTATTGCCTCTGCCAGGTAGCCTTCGCTTCAACTTCGTTCGACAAACGTCAGAACGACGTGAGCGAGATCACCACGGTCCGTCGTAGTTCACGCGCGGGCGGTCGACGTCGACCCCGATCTCGTGAAGCGCCGCGGTCGCGTTCTGGACGGGCGAGGGCGCCGGGCGGTCGAGCGCGTCCGTCGTCGCCTCGGCGAACCGCACCGTCCAGTCGCCAGCGATGACGACGACCGCCCGGCGCGGAATGTCCGAGTGGCCCTCCCACGAGTCGGCCAGCAGGTCGTACGATTCGGCGATCCCGCCGTGGAAGTCGGAAACGATCGGGAAGGGGAGATCGAACTGATCGGCGTACGCGAACCCCGCGTACAGCGAGTCGCCGGTGAGCGCGACGACGGCAAGGTCGGCCCGATCGTGCCACCCGGCGTCGCGGATCGCGGCGAACGCGGCGGTGCAGGTCGGGACGAACGTCGCGGGCGCGAAACAGAGGACGACCGCCTCGTGTCGGTCGACGAGCCGGAACAGCTCCAGCTCGGTCGCCGTCCCACCGGCGACCGCGGGAGCGATGAAGTCGGGCGCTTTGACGCCGGTGTCGATCATCGGCGGCATCTGCGTGTGCGGCCGATAAATACCCACCCCAACCGATCGTCGCCGGGGGTGCACAGAGAGGGCGGCTCGACGGCGCGAGTCGCTGGTGAGAACAGAATAAGCGGTTTAGCTTCCGCTATGACTCTTGAGAGCATTGTTCATAGTGTAAGAGCTTTACGCATCCGCGACCGAGGTGAGGCGTGTTTGACCCGTCCGTCGCGACCGCGCTCGCCCTCGTCGAGAGCTACGGCGCCGTCGCGGTCTTCGTCGTGTTCGCGCTGGAGGGCGCGCTCGTCGGGAAGGTGCTCCCGGCGCGGACGCTGTTCGTCGCGTCGGTCGTCGCCGTCGGCGTCGAGGCGGTCGCGGTGCTGCCGGTGTTCGCCGCGGCGGTAATCGGCGCGACCGTGGGCCAGTCGGTCGTCTTCGTTGCCGTCCGTCGGTTCGACGCGGATCCCACGTCGCTTGCGGTGGTCCCGGTCGGCAAGGAGCGGCTCGACGGCGCGAGTCGCTGGTTCGACCGATGGGGCCTCCCCGCGGTGGCGGCCTCGAACGCGGTCCCCGGCACGCGCGGGTGGCTCGCCGTCCCCACCGCGAACGCCTCGTCCGTCTCCGCACCGCGGTTCGCCGCCGCGTCGCTGGTCGGATCCGCCGCGTACGTCGGCGCGCTGCTGGCGGTCGGTATCGCGGTGGCCCTCGGGTTCGGGGGCGCTCTCGGGCTGCTCGGCCCCGAGTGGGCTACGGCGCTATAGTCCGGAGAGTCAGAGGATCGTCCCGTGTTTCTTGTCCGGCAGGTCCTTCTCCACGTCCTCGTAGAACGCGAAGCGGGCAGCCAGTTCCTCGCGGAGCGTCGAGGGCGGGACGATCTCGTCGATGACGACCTCGCTCGCCATCCGGTGAATGTCGATATCCTCGCGGTACTCCTCACGCAGGCGCACCTCGGTCTCGGCGCGCTCCTCGGGGTCGTCGATTGCGGCGAGCTTCCGGGCGTACACCGCGTTGATCGCGGCCTCTGGCCCCATGATCCCGATCTCGCCGGAGGGGAGCCCGATCACGCTCTCGGGGTCGTAGGCGGGTCCGCCCATCGCGTAGATCCCCGCACCGTACGCCTTCCGGGTCACGACGGTCTGTTTCGGGACCGTCGCGGAGGAGGTGGCGTAGATCATCTTCTTGCCCTTCTCCAAGATGGCGTCTTTCTCGACCTGCGAGCCGGCCATGAAGCCGGGCGTGTCACAGAGGTACAGCAGGGGGATCTCGTAGGCGTCACAGGTCCAGATGAACTCGGCGGCCTTCTCGGCCGCGTCCGGGAAGATGGCGCCCGAGCGGACGGTCGGATCGTTGGCGACGACGCCCACGGGGCGGCCGTCGATCCGACAAAACGCCGTGACGATCTCCTCGCCGTACCCCCCCTTCAGCTCGAACACCGACTCCGCGTCCGCGATCCGGTCGAGCAGGTCGCGCACGTCGTAGGGGCGGTTCGGCGATTCCGGGATCAGTTCGTCGATCCCGTCAGGCGAGAATTTCGGCGGCTTCGTCTCCCGTTGCGGGGGCTTCTCGCCGGCCTGATCGGGGAGGTAGCCGATCAGGCCGGCCACGAGCTCCCGGGCGTGTTCCTCGTCGCGGGCGACAAGATCGGCGGAGCCGGACTCCTCGGCGTGGACGCGGGGGCCGCCCAGATCCGCCATCTCGATCTCCTCGCCGGTGACCATCTTCACCATCCGCGGGGAGGCGATCGCCATCGCGGACATCCCCTCGACCATCACGGTGAAATCGGCGAAGACGGGCGTGTAGGCGGCGCCGGCGATACAGGGGCCGTACAGCACGCAGATCTGCGGGACTGCGCCGGAGAGCATCGAGTGGTTGTAGTAGTACTTCCCGATCCCCTCACGGTTGGCGAAGAACCCGGACTGCTGGTCGATCCGGCCACCAGAGGAGTCCATCAGGTAGAGCACGGGCTTGCCCGTCTTCAGGGCGCGCTGTTGCATCCGGAGGAACTTCTCGACGCCCTTCGCCGCCATCGACCCCGCCTTCACGGTGAAGTCGTTTGCCATGAAGTGCACGTCGCGCCCCTCGAACTCGGCCGCGCCGGTGAGGAGGCCGTCGCCGGGGAGGCGGTCGTTCTCGTCGTGCGCGTCGCTGTCAGGTGCGTTCGGGTGCCAGTCGTCGAACGCGGCGAACTTCCCGTCCTCGAAGTGGAGGCCGGCAGGGTCGCCGTCAGCCGCGCTCGCGTCGCCCGCGCCGCGCGTCCCGCCCTCACCGCCGAACCAGAGGTCGAGCCGATCGCGGACGAACAGTTTCCCCTGCTCGGGAAGTCGGTCGCGGTACTTCTCCGGGCCGCCTTCCAGAATGTCGTCGATCTCGGCCTGAAGGTCGCGCTCCCGATCAGTCGGGCCGAGGTCGTCGTCGAGGGGGTACTCGATCGCCGGCGGTTCGGCGCTCGCGGCGGGCTCCGCGCTCTCTCCGACGTGGACGTCGACATCGACGCCGAGATGCTCCGCGAGCGATTTCGCTATCGCCTCGGCCTCCTCCGGCGTCGCCGCCGCGCCGACGTGAACGTTCATGGGCGCAAGATTTGCGGTAGATCCTAAACAGTTTTCCATGTAGGTTCCGGCGGGGACCGAGGTGCGATGTCGGTCACCCCCGATCAGCAGTCCGGTCAGCGGTCCGCCTCGCCAAGCAGCGCGTCAAGCTGCTCGGCGACCGAGTCGAGGTGGTGGCGGCCGACGACGGCGACGACATCGCCGTCGTCGCGGAACTCGGCGAGGCGGTCGGCCATGTGCGTCTCGCGCACGTCGTCACCGAACGAAGTCGCCCGAGAGGGCTCGAACGCGTCCATCACGGCGCGAGCGCGGGCGATCTGGTGGCGTTCGTTCTCGGCCTGCCGCCCGGGGCTATCAACTCGATCGATCGCGTACGTGACCGGCGAGTCGACCTCCAGCCGGATCGAGGTCATCGCGGCGAGTGAGCCCGCGAGACGGCATCGGAGCGTGTTCTTCGTCACCGATACGAGGCCGTCGAAGACGCCACGAACCGTCTCGATCGACCCACCCTCGTGATACAGCGTCGCGGCGAGCCGGCGGAGGAAGGGGAGGGTCGGCCCGTCGATCCCGACGACGTGGTCCGCGGTCGACGCCTGGATCGCGGCGCTCGCCTCCCCTCCGAACACCGGCGGAGTGCGAGTATCCTCGGCATACCGCTCGAAAAGCGGGAGCGAGAGCGGCGGCAGTTCGAGCGCAAGGATGTCGGGATCCCGGTCCGTGACCACGGTTCGAACTCGGAAGGCGCTGGCGGGGTGATCGTGGACGACGCCGACCAACGTAACGGTTCCCGTAGGGGTGTCGATCGAACGGAGGTGCTCGCCCGTTATCCGAGGGTCGTCGTAGTGCGCGTCCATGTGGTGGCCGGTAGTAGGCGCATACCGGACTGTACCGACCATCAGGATCCGCTTAATATAAGGATTTCTGTTAGTAACACTACAAATAATTCAGATTATCAGTGAGAGACTTTAAAATTATATGAAATTGGGAGAGATATCTGCACGACTTTTCGATCTTGTTCCAGAATATCCGGAATCAGGTTGTTTCGAGGGTCATGTATTCGTAACACAAAAACGAGCCGCGTTCGGGTGTCGAAGCCGGGTTCCAGTCAGGACAGAGCCGAACTCGTTCGAGACGGAGCTGAGCTATCGGCCGGAGCAGAACGGTCCTATCGGTTGAGTTTGATCTCGTCGTCGTCCATCGACTCGATGTCCGACTCGTCGACGGGATACGTGTCCTCGTCGGCGTCGCCCCAGCCGAGTTTCGATTTGATCGTGTCGGTGATTCCCGGATCCGGATCAACGTAGGCGTGGTTGCCTTCGACTCGGGACACCATTCCAATCTTCTTTCCTGCCTTGTTGACGACGTGTTTGCCTTCGTCTTTGTCTGAGAGTCTCATGTGTGGTTTCCTCCGCACTCGACACTCCGCCGAGACTGGACATTGTAATCAGGTACATAGCCAAGTGTAAGCCCGGTCAAATTCCGGTAACTGCAGCCGACGGGTCGACCCCGTCTCGTTACCGTCGGGTACGGACGGCTTACGGCGTCAGCACGGCTGGGGGATTCGCGGACCGCTTATTCGTCCCGCACCCGAATACCGCTTATGACCGTCCTGCTCACCGGTGCACACGGCACCGTTGGTACCGCGGTAACCGCGACCTCGGCGTACGACCACGTCCTGCTCGATCGGGAGCCGGCCCCCGACGAACTCGGTGACGGGAGCCCGCACCCACACCGCGATCGCGAGACTGTCGTCGTCGACGTGGGCGCAGACGGCGCAGTCGAGGCCCTCACGGACGCCATGACGGAACACGAGGTGGCGGCGATCGTCCACCTGGCCGGCGACCCGACCCTCTCCGCGACGTACGCGAGCGTCGAGCGAAACAACGTCCGCGGGACGCGGAACGTCCTCGAGGCCGCGTCGCGTGCCGGGGTCGGAACCGTCGTCTTCGCCTCCTCGAACCACGTCGTCGGGATGTACGAGACGGAGCACGCGCCTGCGCTGTACGCCCCCGATGAGGGCCCGACCGTCGACCACCGAAGCCCGATCCGTCCCGACTCCGACTACGGCGCGTCGAAGGCGGCCGGCGAGGCGTGGTGCCGGCTGTACGCCGAGCGGGAGGGGATCGACTGCTACGCCCTCCGGATCGGCTCGGTCAGGGGCCCGGCGTTCGACCACCCGTTCGGCGACGCCGAGCGTGCGGTCGCCGCGGGCGACTGCGAGCGCGGCGACGACGACTACGAGACGGCCGTCGCCCGGATGCGCTGTACGTGGCTCTCGCGGCGCGATTGCGCCGCGCTCGTCGACGCGTGCCTCGACGACGGAACCGACGGCGACAACACGTGTGGACCGAACCCCGACACCGTCGCTGGCGGCGCATTCGAAGTGTTCTACGGGGTCAGCGACAACCCGAACGGGTGGTTCGACCGCACCCACGCTCGCGAGCGGGTGGGCTACGAGCCGGCCGACTCCGGGAACGCGATGACCGAGCCGCCGCGATAACCCGACAAAGACGCGGCGAAGTCCCAGAATCGCTGCCGTCTCGGGACCGTCGCCGGGTCACTCGTTTGCGAGCGCGTCCTCAAGCCGCTCGACCAGCGCCTCGTTACCGACGTAGAGCGGGATGCGGTCGTGGACGCCCTCGGACTCGACGTCGAGAATGTCGGTCTCACCGTTCGAGGCCGCCCCGCCCGCTTTCTCGACGATGTACGCGATCGGGTTCGCCTCGAAGGAGAGCCGGAGTTTCCCGTCCGGCGCGTCGACGAGGGCGGGGTACGCGAAGATTCCGCCGTAGGTGAGCACTTGGTTCACGTCTCCGACCATGGCGCCGCCGTAGCGGAGCTTCAGCTCGTCTTCGATCTCACGGGCGTAGGCGGTGAAGTCGTCCGGCCAGTCGGGGACGCGCCCGCCGAACCCGTACACGAGGGGGTCCTCGGGGAGCCGCAGGTCGTCCTCGACGACCGAACGGGAGACGCCGCCGTCACCGTCACCCTCAACTACCTCCTCGCGCACGCCGTCGTCGTCGGCGACGATCATCGTCGTGATGGGGCCGTAGAGCACGTAGCCGGCGGCGACGAGGTCGCGTCCGGTCGCAGGGAGCGGCGCGTCGTATACCCCGACGACGGTCCCCATCGCGTTGTTCGACCGGAGATTCGAGGAGCCGTCGAGGGGATCGATCGCGACCGCGTACGCGTCCTCGCCGACTCCGCCGCCGGCGTCGACGGCGGCCTCGCGCTCCTCACTGACGAACGAGCCGACGCCGTCGACCGCGGTCAGCGCGTCTGCGAGCAGTTCGTCCGCGTAGAGGTCGCCGGCCATGACGCTCTCGCCGGAGGGGTTGTCCGTCCCGCTCTCGACGCGTCGACCGGGGAGCGCGGCGCGGATCTCGGGGGCCGTGACCGCGACCGCGTCGAAGATCGCCTCGACGATCGGGTCAGTCTCTGTCATCAGTCGTCGTCGGCGATCGCGATCGCCTCGTCCGGCTCGACCTCCTCGAAGACCACGGCTTCGAGCGCGTCGAGGATACGCTCGGGGTCGTCGCGCTGGAAGACGTTCCGACCGACCGCGAGCCCGGTCGCACCCGCGTCGATCGCGTCTGCGACGTTCCGGAGGAACGCCTTGTCGTCGCGCATCGTGCCGCCGGACATCACAACTTTCGTGGGGCCGGCCATCCGGACGGCCTCGCCCATCGCCTCAGCGGAGCCGGGGTACTTCACCTTCACCACGTCGGCACCGAGCTCTAACCCGAGCCGGGCCGCGTACGAGATGGTGTCGGGGCTCGTGTCGTTTTTGACGCCCTGCCCGCGCGGGTACGACCACATGACGACGCCCATGTCGTGTTCACGGGCGCCCTCCTGAGCTGCCTTGAACTCCTCGGCCATCTCGACCTCGTGGTTCGAGCCGCCGTAGAGGGTGAAGCCGATCGCGTCGGCGCCGAGGTCGGCGGCGTACTCGGCCGAGCAGTTGACGGGGCTGTCGGGTTCGCCCATCCAGAGGCTCGAGGTACCGTTCAGCTTCAACAGGAGGTTCACGTCCTCCTCGTAGTCGGGGTAGTACGCCTCGGCGATCCCCTTCTGTACGGCCAGCGCGGTGACCGCGTCGTGGCTGGCGAGCTCGAACAACCGTTCCGGGTCCGCGGTCGACGGATTCGGGTCGAAATCGACCGGACCGTGTTCGAGCCCGTGGTCGTACGCGAGGATAAGCGACTTACCGTCCCGTGAGATGGCGTCGTCGGCGTGAGGAAGCATCAGTTCATACTCCAGTTACATCCGTAAAAAAGACTAGGGTCATTCGAGTGGTAGTGACGAACGTTAAACGGGGCTTACCATGCGTCTTTTCCGCACCAAAGGCCAATTCAGTCGTGAACACAATTACTACTCAGATAGTTAATTACCGGCAGCCATCACAGATCGCGGCTCTCCGTTCTCGGAGTCACAATACTTACCACCTCCGGCGCGACAGCCTCCCGCATGCGGGAGCTATCTGACATCGGCGTCGTCGGCGTGGTCGGGGCCGGCACGATGGGCAACGGGATCGCACAGGTCGCGGCGACCGCCGGCTACGAGGTTGTGATGCGCGACATCGAGTCGGAGTACGTCGAGCGCGGGCTCGACAGCATCGACGACAGCCTCGCCCGGCTCGACGAGAAAGGCCGGCTCGACGAGGACCCAGCGGCGATCCGCGACCGGATCGAGGGGACCACTGACCTCGACGCCCTCGCGGCCGCGGACGTGGTCGTCGAGGCCGCCGTCGAGAACCTCGACGTAAAGAAAGACATCTTCGCCGACCTCGACGGGGTGACCGACGACGACGTGGTGCTCGCGACCAACACCTCGACGCTGTCGATCACGACCATCGCGAGCGCCACCGACCGCGCGAGCGACGTGATCGGGCTCCACTTCATGAACCCGGTCCCGATCATGGACGGCGTGGAGGTTGTCGTCGGGGAGCGCACCGCCGACCCCGTCGTCGACTTCGCGCACGCCTTTGCCGAGGACCTCGGCAAGGAGACGTGGGAGGCCGACGACAAGCCCGGCTTCGTCACGAACCGGATCCTGATGCCGTGGATCAACGAGGGCGTCCGCGCGTACGACGAGGGCGTCGCCGACAGGGAGGACATCGACCGCGGGATGACACTCGGCACGAACGTCCCGATGGGACCCCTCGAACTCGCCGACCACATCGGGCTCGACGTGGTGTTGGACGCCAGCGAGACGCTCCATACCGAGCTCGGCGACCGGTACAAGCCGGCGTACCTCGTCAAGCGCAAGGTGGAGGCCGGTGACCTCGGCAAGAAGACCGGGAAAGGGTTCTACGAGTACGAGTAAGCGCGATCAGGCTCCCTTAGCGCCCTCGGCGTCCTTGTCGTTGCTCGCGGTCCACCGACGCGCGCCGGGAAGCAGGCCGACGAGTTTCGTCACGTAGCCGAACTTGAAGAGGCCGAACTGAGAGAGCGCACCGAGCGCGAACACGGCGAGGAACGCGGGCGCGGTCACGTCGAACAGCAGCGGTTCGACCGACGTTTGCGCGGTGGCCGCGTCCAGCGTTGCGGGCGTGATCGACCGCGACGCGAACGCCGCGCCGATGAAGGCCGTCGAGACGACGAGCGTCGTCCGGCTCAACACGAACCCGAACAGCGCGCCGACCGCGACGCCCGCCAGCGTAGCGCCGACGAGGAGGAGGGTCCCCTCGATCCCGGCCGCGTCGGCCGCGTACATCGGGCCGACCGCGAACCGCCCGGCGAAGCCGCCGACGAGCCCACCGATGGCAACGACCGCGAAGGAGAGCCCGGCGTACGCCAGGAAGCCGCCGACTGCGGCGCCGACCGCGACCGCCGCGCCGGTGAGGACCAGCCCGTCGACCGCGATCAGTCCGGCGAGGTTCGGCGCGGCGAGGTAGCCCGCACCGGCGCCGACGAGGACCCCGGTCAGCGCAACGGCGTAGACGGAGACCGCGGCGCCGACGAACGCGAGGAGCAGTCCCGCGACGACGAGTCCGGCAGTGAGTGGCGTAAGCATGTCACCACGTGGAGACCCGTCCGACTTAAAAGGTCGCGGGACTGGACGACGGCGACGCGGGGCCGTCCGTCGGACGCGCTCACCGCCCCCGACGCCCGGCCTGCCGATCGACGTATCGGGTGTAGCCGCCGACGGCGAGGCCGAACCCGACCACGATCAGCCCGAGCCCGAGCATGCGGGTCGTTCCCAGCGTCATGAGTGCGAGGATCACGCCGAAGACGAAGGCGAACACGCCGGCGACGACGACGCCGACGTCGAGGAGCGGCGACGGTTGGACGGTCTCGCAGTGGGGACAGATCTGCGCGTCGCTCGGGATCGGCTCCCGGCAGTCGACGCAGTGGACGCGATCGCGGGACACGCAAGGGCGTTTGCGAGTCACCGACTTATAAGCGATCAAGTACTCGGGAGCGAGCGCTTCCACAGACGCAGCCGGTGTTTTATGAGAAGGAGACCGCGGATCGACGGCGGCTACCTCCAAAGCCCGCACCGCGACCGCACCTCAGGCCTCCCCAGCCTCGGCGGACGGGTCAGCGCGGCGCCGCCCGCGCTGACCCGCCGCCTCCCTCGCGGGCCCCTCGCGGCCGCCAGAGGCGGCCGCTCGGAGGCGCGCCACGAGGTACGGATCTCATAAATCGCGATCGACGGTCGATCGGTGCGCTGCTCAGCCCGCCCTCAGTCCGCCGTCGCCGCGGCCGCGGCGTCCTCGCCCGCGCCGAGCGTCTCCTCGACCTGCGTCACGACAGTCACGAGTGCGACGACGGCGAGCGCGGCGCCGACCGCGAAGGGCACGACGAAGCCGAAGCCGACGAGCCAGCCGGACGCGAGCGGCCCGACCGCGACGCCGAAGCCGAACCCCATCGTGAGCACCGACAGCGTCGTGCCGGACTCGCCCTCCCGCGCGAGGTCGCCCGCGAGCGCCAGCGACGGCGCGAACACGCACGCGACGGCGACCCCCTGCGCCAGCCGGACGAGCGTCATCACCAGCGGGTCGGTGACGATTCCCTGCAGGAGCGTCGTGGGGGCGAGCAGCACGAACCCGGCCAGCAGAAAGGGCCGGCGCCCGATCCGGTCGCTGGCCTGCCCGACGGGCACCTGAAACAGGACGTTCGCGATGGTGACCGCCGCGAACTGGAGGCCGAACCACACCGGCGGCTGGTCGAGTCGGGCGTTCACCTGCGTCTGGAGCGTCGCGTACAGCGCGATACAGATCCCCATCGCGACCGTCGCCAAGCCGAGCGCGAACACCGGGTCGAGCAGGCGGCCCTCACCGCGGACCCGGATCGAGAGGTCGTCGCTCGCCTCGCTCGACTTGGCGGCGTCGCGCACGAGGAGGAAGACGAGGGCGAAGCTGAGATACGCGCCGGCGCAGGCGGCCGCGAACGCGGCGTCGAACCCGTCGAGGACCGGGAGCCCGATCGCGGAGAGGTCGTACGGGCCGCGCTCGACGACGACGCCGGCGAGGACCGGACCGAAGCCGAAACCGATCAGCCGGAACGTGTTGTACACGCCGAAGTTCCCGCCGCGGTCGGCGTCGCTCGCGGCGTACTCGTTGACCAGCGCGACCGTCGCCGGGATGATGAGCGCCGCGCCGAATCCCTGGGCGGCGCGGAGCGCGATCAGCTGCCAGTAGGCGTCCGCGATCATGTAGAGCCCGCTGGCGGTTCCCAAAAGCAGGATTCCGGCCAACACGAAGGGCCGGCGCACGCCCATCCGGTCCGAGAGCCGACCCGTCAGGGGCTGTGAGAAGCTGTTGAGAAAGCCGAACAGCGAGAGTACGACCCCGATGAGCAGCGGCTCGGTTAGGGTCACCGACGCCGCGCCGACCCCGACCGCTGTTCCGAGAAGCGACTCAATATCGATCAGGTCGCTCGCGATATACAGCGGCAGGACGACGATGAGAAAGGAGTTGCCGGCGGCGCCGACCATCCGGGCGAGCGCGAGCACGATCACCCGGCGATCGGTGTCGGCGACGCCCGAGAGCAGTCCCATCGGTCGGGAGTTCGCCCGCGAGGACAAAGGCGTTTGCGAACGGCGGGGATCGATCCGGTTCCGGCGGCGGAGTGCGGTCCCGCAACGACCGATTCCGGTTCCGGCGGCGAGACGCTACTCCGCCGACGCCGGGCGTCTGATCCCCCGGATCTCGAACCGCGCCCCGCCGTCGGCCGCGTCGACCGCCTCGACGGTCCACCCGTGGGCGGTGGCGATCTCTTTGACGATCGCCAGCCCGAACCCGGTGTTCCCGGAGACCGCGCTCGCGCCGGGCTCGAAGAGGTTCTCGCGGACCGTGTCGGGAATTCCGGACCCGTCGTCCTCGACGAAGAACCCGTCCGAGAGGTCACCGACACGGATCTGTACGTCGTCGCCGGCGTGTTCCACGCCATTACGAATGAGGTTCTCGAACAGGTTGCGGAGTCGGTCCGGGTCGGCCAGCGCCTCGCCGTCGACCTCGACTGACAGCGAGGCCGGGCCGGTGTCGACCGTCTCCCAGCTGTCGGCGACAACCTCGGCGACGGCGACCGGCTCCGGGTCGCCGACGGTCTCGCCCTCGCGGGCGAGCGTGAGGGTGTGTTCGACGATCGACTCGATCCGATCGAGCGCGTCGGCCGCGGCGTCGAGATGCGATGAGTCATCGGCCAGCTCCCGCGCGAGCTCGACGCGGCCCTGCGCGACGTTGAGTGGGTTCCGAAGGTCGTGCGAGACGATGCCCGCGAAGGAGTCGAGCCGATCGTTCTGGCGTTCGAGCGCCGCCTCGCGGTCCTTGAACGCCGTGATATTCTCCTGGAAGCCGACCCACTCCGAGACGGACCCGTCGCCGGCGCGGATCGGCGCGACGCTGACCCGGTTCCAGAACGGCGTGCCTTCCTTCCGGTAGTTCAACAGCTCGACGCTTTCCGGCTCCTCGGCGTCGATCGCCTCCCGGAGCCGGGCGACCGGCCTCTCGTCGGTGTCTTCTCCCTGCAGGAACCGGCAGTTGACGCCGACCGCGTCGTCACGGTCGTAGCCGGTCATCTCGACGAACCGGTCGTTGACGTACACCATCGGGTTGTCCGACAGGGCCGGGTCGGAGATCGTGATGCCGACGGGGGCCTCGTCGAGCGCCCGCGTCTTCGTCTCCAGTTCCTCGCGGCGCGCGCGCTCGTCGGAGACGTCTCGGAGGATGCCGACGCTCCCCTCGAACTCCTCGCTCTCGTACGGGAGCGCGGCCATGTGGTCTCGACAGGGGATCGGCTCGCCCGCCTTCGGAACGATATCTACCGAGAAGTGCACCACCTCGGGCCCAGTACTCGAAAGGACCCGACCCAGCCGGTCCTCGGCCTCGTCGACCGCCGCGTCGTCCTTTATCAGTCCCGGGGTGCTGCCGATTATCTCTTCGCGGTCGTAGCCGGTCAGCTCCGCGAACGGCTCGTTGACGAAGCGGAAGACGCCGGTCTCGTCGACGACGTACACGGGGTACCCGAGCGCGTCGATGATCGTCGAGTAGCGGTCGGCGATCTCGCGGGTCCGGTGCTCTTCGACCGCCTGCTCGACCCGGTTCGCGAGCCGGCGGAGCTGCTCGGGACCGCCCTTCTAGAAGTACCCGGTGACTCCCGCGTTAAGCGCTTGGCTGGCGATCTCCTCGGACCCCTTCCCGGTGTAGAGAACGAACGGGAGCCGGCGGTGTGCCGCGTGAACGGCCTCGAACAGCTCCAGCCCGTCCATGCCGGGCATGTCGTAGTCGCTGACGACGCAGTCGAACTCGCCCTCGTCGAGCGCGTCGGCCGCGGCCGACGGCTCGGTGACGCTCGTCACCGCGACGGACGCCAGCTCGCGTTCGAGGAACGCCTCCGTGAGGTCCAGCACGGACGGGTCGTCGTCGACGTGTAACACGTCGATCCGTTCGGACATGGCGCGGTCTTCGGGCCGTCCAGATAAACGGATATCGGCTCAGCTATCAGTTCTGAGGATCGTCGGGCGTCGACGGCCGCGGTCGGAGGCGTTCCGTCCACGAGCGAGGGTCGTTTCACTATCGCCGCGCGTGGCTGGTTCTTAAGGCCGCCCGGCGCGGAGCCTCGGGCGATGGCGGGCGGAACGCTCCCCGGGACCGACGCGGACGACGACGCGGGGAGCGACCGCATCGTGTTTCACGTCGATATGGACTGCTTTTACGCCTCCTGCGAGCGCCTGCGGCGCCCCGAACTGGCCGACGAGCCCCTCGTCGTCGGCATGGGCTACGAGGCGGGAGAGGCGATCGGCGCGGTCGCGACCGCGAGCTACGAGGCCCGCGCGTTCGGCGTCGAGAGCGCGATGCCGATCTCGGAGGCGCTCGATCTGCTCCCCAGGCGGGTGAACGCCGACCCCGACGACCCGGACGCGCCCGACCCCGACGAGGCGGGTCGGTACCTCCCCGTCGACCTCGACTTTTATAAGGAGGTCGCGAGCGACGTGAAGACCGTCCTCCGCGACTGCGCCGACGTGCTCCGCGAGGTGAGCGTCGACGAGGCGTACCTCGACGTCACCGACCGGACGGCGTGGGATGCCGCCGGCGGGGAAAGCACCGCGACCGGCCCCGCCGAGACCCGGACGCTGGCGGAGGGGTACGCCAGACACATCAAAGAGCGCATCGAGCGCGAGGCCGGCGTGCCCGCGAGCGTCGGCGTCGCGCCGAACATGTCGACCGCGAAGATCGCCAGCGACGCCGACAAGCCGGACGGGCTGGTCGTCGTGCCACCGGGCGAGGTGGAGTCCTTCCTCGCGTCGCTGCCGACCGCCGAGATCCACGGCGTCGGCCCGGTGACGGAGCGGACGCTGGCGGAGCTTGGGATCGAGACCGCCGGCGACCTCGCCGCCGCCGATCCCGACCGGCTCGCCGACGAACTCGGCGACCGCGGTCGGGAGCTGTACCGGCGGGCGCGGGGCGACGACGACCGAGAGGTCACGCCCACGGGACTCCCGAAGAGTCTCTCGCGGGAGTCGTCGCTGTCGGCGACCGCCGACGAGGAGCGCAAGCGCGAGACGGTGCGCGCGCTCGCCGCCGACGTGGCCCGTCGTGCCCGCGAGCGGGGCTGTCTGTACCGCACCATCGGGATCAAGGCGGTCGAACCTCCCTACGAGGTGAACACTCGCGCCCGGAGCCTCCCCGGTCCGGTCGACGACCCCGACCTCGTGGAGTCGGTGGCGCTCGACCTCCTCGGCGAGTTCGCCGGTGACCGAGTCCGTAAGCTCGGGGTGCGCGTCTCGAAACTCGACTTCGCCGAGAGCGATCAGGCGACGCTCGGCGGGTTCGACGCGAGTGGGGGCGGCAGGGGCACCGCGGGAGGGGACAGCGGAGCCGACCGCGACCGCGAGTCCGAGGCCCAGTCAGTCGCCACCGACGGCGAGGGCGGGAAGCTCACCGACTGGGTGGGAGGCGAGCCGAACGCCGGGGACGCGGGCGAGGCGGACGAGACCGGAGACCGACCGACGAGCGAGACCGGCGACGGACAGGCATCGCTCGGCGACTGGTCGTGAGCGCTGGCGCGACCTCCTCCGGATCCGAGGGGAGCATTCGCCACCGAGTGCGGGGATTTAGGTGCCCGAGTGTTGACTCCGACGCATGGACGATCTGGCGTGGGAGACGCTCGACACCGACATCGACTACCGCTGTCCCGGCTTCGACGTGCGCCGCGACGAGGTGCGCTTCCCGGACGGCGAGACCGACGGGTACCACTACGTCGACGAGGCGCCGGCGGTCGTGGTGCTTCCGCTGACCCCCGACGGCGACGTGGTCGTCATCGACGAGTGGCGACAGGCCGTCGGTCGGGTCAACCGCGGGCTCCCCGCGGGGTCGGTAGAGCCGGAGGACGCCGACGACCTCGAACGCGCCGCCGCCCGCGAGCTCGCCGAGGAGACCGGGTACGAGGCCGACTCCTTCGAGCGGCTGACGACGGTCGAGCCGACCAACGGAATCGCGGACTCGGTTCACCATCACTTCCTCGCGACGGGGTGTGAGCCCACCGCCGAACAGGACCTCGACCACAACGAATCGATCGCGGTCGAGACGGTGCCGTACGACGACCTGCTCGAAGCCGTCGTCGACGAGGGGCTCCGCGACGGTCGGACCGTGACCGCCGTGCTGTGGTACGAGCTCCTGCATCGGTGAGGTGACGGCCGTCGGAATCCGGCGACCGCGGGGACGACGGACAGGTCTTTGGGCGATCGGTCCGTACGGGTACCAATGAGCGATCCCTCCCGGGGTGATGCGGGCCCCGACGACGACGGCGGGACGGCACCCGACGCGACGACCGCAGCGGATGCGACGGTCGGCGACGGCGGCGAACCGGCCGGCGCCGACGAGGTGGTGGACGCATCGGCGTCCGGATCTCCTGCCGAGGACGACAGTGGATCCCCGCTGCGGGCGATCGGGACAGCGTTCGGGCTCGGTCTTCTCAGTATCCTCATCCTCGTTGTCGTCGCCATCGTGGCCGGTGGAGGACTATCCCTTATCGGGACGGTCACGGACTGGCAACCCCCGTTTGTGGTGCAGGTCATGGTGCCGTTCGCGCTCAGTCAAATCGTCGCGTTCGTCGGTCTCGGCCTCGCGTACCTGCGGTGGCGGGGCCTCGACACCGACGACATCGTCGCGTACCTCGGTATCCGCTGGCCCAGCCCGCTGGAAGCCGTAATTGCCGTCGTCGGGCCGTTCGTGGCGATCGGAGCTGTGTTCATCACCCTTACCGTCGTGACCGGCTTCGTGACCGAGCCGGCCCCGAACCAGGGAGCGCAGGTGGCGCTGGAGAATCCCTCGATCATCCCGGTGATGATCGTGGGAATGCTGCTGGTCGTCGGCCCGTGCGAGGAGTTCCTCTTCCGCGGCGTCATTCAGAGCCGAGCGCGGGAGACGTTCTCCGCGGCCCCCGCCATCGTCCTCTCTGCGGCCGTATTCGCCCCGATCCACATCGTCTCGCTCGCCGGCGGCGGGTTCACGGCGATGCTGGCGACGATCAGCATTCTGTTCGTGCCGGCGCTCTTCTTCGGCGCGGTGTACGAGTACACCGGAAACCTCGTCGTCGTCGCCGTGATGCACGGGCTGTACAACAGCCTGATCCTGACGATGATCTACATCGCCATCACGTACGGCCCCGAGATGGAGGGTGCGGGACAGGCGGGCACAGCGCTCATCGGAGTGTAGGCGGCAGGGCGTCGTCAGTGAACGCGAGAGATGCCATCGCGATCGGTGCTTCCGCCCTTCTTACAACGCCGTTATCTCACGGCCCCGTATATCACGGTCACCGACGGCGGCGACATTGAGAGGCGACGTTAAGGGGCGACCGGTGGCGGCGTGACGCTGTTTCCTTTATAAACGGTCGAGCGGCCGAGTGCGTCCCGAACCGCCGACGCCGACATAGCTGTTTATGACTGAACGAGGCGGTGGCGTGCGCCGGTGAGCGGCCCGCAGGGCCGCGAACCGCGAGGGACCGAAAGTTCCTCTGGCAGACGGTGCTACGCGCCGGCGACGACCGCACGAGGGAGTCGGCCGGCGTTTATAAACGCCGGCCGACGAGGCTGGGGAGGCGCGAGGTGCGGTTGCGGGGCGGTGGGGATGCGGGTGCGGGGCGGTGGGGATGCGGGTGCGGGG